>Ga0080004_1140613_pt1 | contig 12637 bp, 23 predicted proteins | sample WasSprMetagenome_FD_69207 | JGI IMG/M metagenome (GOLD analysis project Ga0080004, IMG submission 69207) | Sulfidic aquatic microbial communities from Washburn Spring, Yellowstone National Park, USA - WS (SPADES assembly) (version 2) | ecosystem: Environmental > Aquatic > Thermal springs > Hot... | reverse complement strand
GGAGAGGGGGGCGTAGCCCATGCTCATGCCCAAGCGCGTTAAGTGGCGCAAGCAGCACCGGGGGCGCATGAAGGGCGCGGCCTACTCGGGGAACGAGTTGTTCTACGGGGAGTACGGGCTGCAGGCGCTGGAACCGGCCTGGATCACCGACCGCCAGATCGAAGCCGCGCGGGTGGCCATCACCAGGTTCATGAAGCGCGGTGGCAAGGTGTGGATCAAGATATTCCCCGACAAGCCCGTGACCGCCAAGCCGGCGGAGACCCGCATGGGCAGCGGGAAGGGGAACCCCGAGTACTGGGTGGCAGTGGTGAAGCCGGGCCGCATCCTCTTCGAGGTGGCGGGCGTGGACGAGGCCACCGCGCGTGAGGCCATGCGCCTGGCGGGCCACAAGCTGCCCATCAAGACCCGCTTCGTGAAGCGGGAGGAAATGGTACCCGCAACGGGCGGTGAGGCGGAATGAAGGCCAGAGACCTCAGAGAAATGACGCCGGAGGAACTGGCGGCCAGGCTGAAGGACCTCAAGGGTGAGCTCTTCAACCTCAGGTTCCAGCTGGCCACGGGACAGCTGGACAACGTCATGCGCATACGCCAGGTGCGCAGGGACATCGCCCGCGTGAAAACCGTCATGCGGGAGATGGAACTAAGGGAGGGACGGCTATGAGCGAGCGCGGCCGGCGCCAGGAAATGGTAGGCACCGTCGTTTCCGACAAGATGCAGAAGACGGTGGTGGTGGCGGTCGAGCGGCTGGTCGCCCATCCCCTGTACGGCCGGCGCATGCGGCGCACGTCCCGGTTCAAGGCGCACGACGAGATAGGGTGCCGCGTGGGAGATCGGGTCCTGATCATGGAAACCAGGCCCCTGAGCAAGGAGAAACGGTGGCGGGTCGTGCGCATCCTCGAACGAGCCAGGTAGGGAGGGAGGGGCCATGATCCAGCCCCAGACCAGGTTACAGGTAGCGGACAACACGGGTGCCCGGGAGATCATGTGCATCCGGGTGCTGGGCGGTCCCAACCGCCGCTACGCCAACGTGGGCGACGTGATAGTGGCTTCCGTGAAGGAGGCCACGCCCGGCGGGGCGGTGAAGAAGGGCGACGTGGTGCGGGCGGTGATCGTGCGCACCCGCCACGGCGTGCACCGGGAAGACGGCTCCTGGATCAGGTTCGATGACAACGCTGCGGTCATCCTGAAGGACGGCCGGGAGCCGCGGGGCACCCGCATTTTCGGACCCGTGGCCCGGGAACTGCGGGAGAAGGAGTTCATGAAGATTATCTCCCTGGCCCCCGAGGTGCTGTAGGCAGGTGGGAAGCATGAAGTTGCACGTGCGCACCGGTGATACCGTGGTCGTGATCTCGGGCAAGCACAAGGGGGCCCGGGGCAAGATCCTGCGTACGGAACCGGCCAAAGGGCGGGTGGTGGTGGAGCAGGTGAACCTGGTCAAGCGCCACCAGCGCCCCACGGCCAAGGTGATGCAGGGGGGTATCATCCAGAAGGAGGCCCCCATCCACGTCAGCAATGTGATGCTGGTGTGCACCCGCTGCCACAAGCCCACCCGGGTGGGCCACACCTTCCTGGAGGATGGGCGGAAGGTCAGGGTGTGCAAACGGTGCGGTGAGGTTATCGACCGCTAGGAGGGCACGCGGTGGAATCGGCACTGAAGAAGAGGTACCGGGAAGTCGTGGTTCCCGCCATGATGGAAAAGTTCGGATACCGCAACCCCCTGCAGGTCCCGCGGGTGGAGAAGGTGGTCATCAACATGGGGGTGGGGGATGCCATCCAGAACCCCAAGCTGCTGGATGCGGCGGTGGCGGATCTGGCCGCCATCACCGGGCAGCGCCCCGTGGTCACCCGGGCCCGCAAGTCGGTGGCCGCCTTCAAGGTGCGCAAGGGGATGAAGATCGGGTGCAAGGTCACCCTGCGCGGGGATCGCATGTGGTCCTTCCTGGAGCGGCTGTTCCACATCGCCCTGCCCCGCGTGCGCGACTTCAAGGGTGTATCCCCCCACAGCTTCGACGGCAGGGGCAACTACTCCCTGGGTATCCGTGAGCAGCTGGTGTTCCCGGAGATCGACTACGACAAGGTGGAGAAGGTGCGGGGGATGGACGTCACCATCACCACCACCGCACGCACGGACGAAGAGGCCCGGGAGCTCCTGAGCCTCCTGGGCATGCCGTTCCGTCCGGAGTGAAGGGTTATTCCTTCAGGAGGTGAGGATCCTGGCAACCAAGGCCAAGATCGAGAAGGCAAAGAAGCCCCCCAAGTACCGGGTGAGGGCAGTGCGCCGCTGCCGCATCTGCGGGAGGGCCCGAGGATACATGCGGCTGTTCGACATGTGCCGGATGTGCTTCCGGCAGGCTGCCCACCGGGGCGAGATCCCGGGCATCCGGAAGGCGAGCTGGTAGTTAAGGAGGTCGGGCCCATGCCCCCAAATGACCCCATAGCAGATATGCTCACCCGTATACGCAACGCGGTGAAGGCCCGGCACGATCGGGTGGACGTCCCGGGTTCCAAGATCCTGCGGGGCATCGCGGAGATCCTCAAGCAGGAAGGGTACATCCGGGACTACGAGTGGATCGAGCAGGGGCCCCAGGGCCTCCTGCGCATCCACCTCAAGTACGGTCCTCAGAAGACCAGCGTAATCACCGGCTTGAAGCGGATCAGCCGACCCGGTCTCCGGGTCTACGCCGGCAAGGACGAACTCCCCAGGGTGCTGGGGGGACTGGGGATTGCCATCATATCCACGCCCAAGGGCCTGATGACGGACAAGAAGGCGCGCCAGCTGGGACTGGGCGGCGAAGTCCTGTGCTACATCTGGTAGCCGGGCCTGGGCAGAGAAAGAGGGATGCAGTTTGTCTCGGGTAGGCAGGAAGCCGGTCCCCATTCCCGCCGGGGTGGAAGTGACCGTGGAAGGGCAGCTGGTCAGGGTGAAGGGTCCCAGGGGGACCCTAGAGCGGGAGTTTCACCCCGACATGCGCATCAGCCTCAAGGACCGCTCCCTCATCGTGGAGCGACCCTCGGATGAACCTTTCCACCGGGCCCTGCACGGGCTCACCCGGGTTCTCCTGGCCAACATGGTCACCGGGGTGACCCAGGGGTTCGAAAAATCCCTGCAACTGGAAGGGGTGGGGTACCGGGCCGGCAAGTCGGGAAACAAGCTGGTACTGACGGTGGGTTACTCCCACCCCGTGGAGATAGAGCCACCCCCGGGGATCGACTTCGATGTCCCCGCCCCCAACCGGATCGTGGTGCGCGGGGCCGACAAGGAACTGGTAGGCCAGGTGGCGGCCCGCGTGCGGGCTGTGCGCCCGCCCGAACCTTACAAGGGCAAGGGCATCATGTACGTGGGCGAACGCATCCGGCGCAAGGCCGGCAAGGCCGGGAAGAAGTAGGGGAGGTGGCGGCGGTGCGGGCGGAAGAACGCGCGTGGAGGAGACGGAGGCGGCACCTGCGGGTGCGGCGTCGCGTACGGGGTACCCCGGAGCGGCCCCGGCTGTGCGTTTTCCGTTCGTGGAAGCACATTTACGCCCAGGTGATCGACGATACTACCGGGCATACCCTGGCGGCCGCTTCTTCCCTGGATCCCGAGTTGCGGAAGGAATTCCCCCACGGGGGCAACGTGGCCGCCGCCCGGCGGGTGGGTGAACTGATCGGGAAGCGTGCCCTGGAGAAGGGGATCAGGAAAGTTGCCTTCGACCGCGGGGGCTACCGGTACCACGGCCGGGTGGCCGCCCTGGCGGAAGGAGCTCGGGCCAGCGGGCTGGAATTTTAAGGAGGGAAGAATTTGGCGCGTCAGCAGCAAGCAGCTGAGACAACACAGTCGTCCGATTTCAAGGAAAAAGTGGTTTCCCTCAGACGGGTCGCCAAAGTGGTCAAGGGGGGTCGGCGGTTCTCCTTCAGTGCCCTGGTGGTGGTGGGCGACGGGGACGGGCGCGTGGGCGCAGGCTTGGGGAAGGCGGCCGAGATCCCTGAAGCCATCCGCAAGGGCATCGAGGACGCCAAGAAGAACATGGTGGAGGTGCCGCGCCGGGGCACCACCATCACCCACGAGGTGCTGGGGCACTTCGGCGCCGGGCTGGTGCTCCTCAAGCCCGCGGCTCCCGGTACCGGTGTGATCGCGGGCGGCCCGGTCAGGGCGGTGATGGAATGCGCCGGCATAAGGGACGTGCTGTCCAAGTCCCTGGGTTCGGCGAATCCCATCAACGTGGTGTACGCCACCATGGATGGCCTTCGTCAGCTCAAGTCGCCCGAGCAGGTGGCGGCCCTGCGGGGCAAGCGGGTGGAAGAAATCCTGGGGGGTGGCCGAGGTGCGGGTAGGTGACCTGCGTCCGGCGCCGGGGAGCCGGAAAGCCAGAAAGAGGGTGGGCCGCGGGATCGGTTCCGGTCACGGTAAAACATCCGGTCGCGGGCACAAGGGGCAGAAGGCGCGGTCCGGCGGTGGGGTGCGCCCCGGTTTCGAGGGCGGGCAGATGCCCCTCCAGAGGCGCATGCCCAAGCGGGGCTTCACCAATCCCTTCCGGAAGGAGTACGCGATCGTCAACCTGGATCAACTGAACCGTTTCCCGGACGGTACCGTGGTGACGGAGGAACTGCTCAGGCAGGAGGGTCTGGTGAAGAAGAAGCTCCCCGTCAAGGTGCTGGGACGGGGGAACCTGGAGCGACAACTGGAAGTGCGAGTAGGTGCCGTCTCGGAAAAGGCGAAAGAGGCAATCGTGGCCCGGGGCGGCAGGGTTGAGGTGGTAAGCTGATGCTGGAAAGCCTGCGCCGGGCCTGGCGCCTGCCGGACCTCAGGCGGCGCATCCTGTTCACCCTGGCCATGTTCTTCGTGTTCCGGGTGGGTACGCACGTGCCCGTGCCGGGCATAGACGCCAGTGTCATCGAGAGGCTGTTCAGGGAAGGCACCCTCTTCGGCCTGCTCGACCTGTTTTCCGGCGGCGCCCTGCGCACCTTCTCGGTCTTCGCCATGAGCGTGACTCCCTACATCAACGCCTCCATCATCATGCAGCTCCTCACCCTGGTCATCCCGCGGCTGGAGGAACTGGCCAAAGAAGGGGAGGAAGGGCGCAAGAAGCTCACCCAGTACACCCGCTACCTGACCGTGGTGCTCGCCCTCATCCAGGCTTACGGTATGACGGTGGGGTTGCGCAGCGCGGTAATCAAGCCCACCTGGGGTTCCTTCACCGTGATCGCCATTTCGCTCACTGCGGGCACGGCCTTCCTCATGTGGCTGGGCGAGCAGATAACGGAGAAGGGCATCGGCAACGGTATTTCCCTGCTCATCTTCGCCGGCATCGTGGCCCGCCTCCCCGCGGGTGCCGGTTCCATCGGCACCTACCTGAGGGGCGGCCGCATCAACTGGTTCAACCTGTTCCTGCTGGTCGTGATCGGGGCCCTGGCCATTGCCGCCGTGGTGTGGGTGAACGAGGGTCAGCGGCGCATCCCCGTGCAATACCCCAAGCGGGTGGTGGGCCGGCGCATGTACGGAGGGCAGTCCGCCCACATCCCCCTGCGGGTCAACCAGGCCGGGGTGATCCCCATCATCTTCGCCTCGTCCTTGCTCACCTTTCCGCTCACCCTGGCCACCTTCATCGACCGGCCATGGGCGGTCAACTTCGCCAACTGGTTCCGCATGGACCGTCCCCTGTACCTGAGCACCTATGCGGTTCTGGTCGTGTTCTTCACTTACTTTTACACCGCCATCGTATTCAACCCCAACGACGTGGCCAACAACATCAAGAAGTACGGCGGTTTCATCCCCGGGCTGCGCCCGGGCAAACCGACCGCCGACTACCTCACCAGGGTGATGAACCGGGTGACCCTGGCGGGCTCCCTCTTCCTGGCCGTGATCGCCATCATGCCCTACATGATGGGTGCCCTCACCAACATCCCCGGCCTCTACTTCGGCGGTACCGCCCTCCTCATCGTGGTGGGCGTGGCCCTGGAAACCATGAAGCAGATCGAAGCCCACCTGGTCATGCGCCAGTACCAGGGCTTCCTGCGCTAGGAGGATGGGCATGCGCGTGGTCCTGCTGGGTCCTCCCGGAGCGGGCAAGGGTACCCAGGCGGCCCGTCTGGCCGCAACCTGGGGCGTGCCCCACGTGTCCACCGGCGACGCCTTCCGCCAGGCCGTGGCGGAGGGGACGCCCCTGGGGAAGCTGGCCCAGGAGTACATGCAGCGCGGCGAACTGGTTCCTGACCAGGTGGTAAACGGCGTGGTGGCGGCGCGCCTGGCCCGGGACGACTGCGCCCCCGGGTTCGTGCTGGATGGATACCCCCGCACCCTCCCGCAGGCCGAAGCCCTGGAGGGGATGCTCGAGGAGCGGGGACTCCGTCTGGACGCGGTGGTCGACCTGACCGTGAGCGAGGAGGAACTGGTGCGGCGGGCGGCCGGGAGGCGGGTGTGCTCGAGGTGCGGGGCCAACTACCACCTGGAGTTTCGCCCCCCGCGCCATGCCGGACGGTGCGACCTCTGCGGCGGTGAACTGGTCCAGCGGGAGGACGACCGGGCCGAGACGGTGAGCCGGCGCCTGGCCGTGTACCGGCGCCAGACGGCCCCCCTGGTGGAGTTCTACCGCGAGCGGGGGCTGCTGGTAGAGGTGGACGGCGGGGGGACAGTGGAGGAAGTTACCCTCGCCATCCTGGAGGCGGTGGACGGACGCCTGGGAAGGAAGGGCGGCTCTTGATCGTCCTGAAGTCGGAGAGAGAACTGGAGGTCATGCGCAGGGCGGGCAGGCTGGTGGCCAGGTTGCTGGAAGAACTGGGCAGGAGGGTGGCCCCGGGGGTCAGGCTGCGGGACCTGGACCGTTTCGCGGAGGAGTTCATCCTCCGGCACGGGGCGGTGCCCGCTTTCAAGGGATACGGCGGGATCCCCGGGCAGCGTCCGCCCTTTCCGGCCACCATCTGCGCTTCCGTCAACGAGCAGGTGGTGCACGGGGTGCCGGGGGACCGCCGGCTGCGGGAGGGTGATATCGTCAGCATAGACGTGGGGCTGCTCCTGGACGGATTTTACGGGGACGCCGCCGCCACCTTCCCGGTGGGGGAGGTGTCAGAGGAGGCGTCCCGGTTGCTGGAGGTCACGAGGGGCGCACTGTGGGAGGGTATCGCCCGGGCGCGGGCGGGGAATCGCCTGTCGGACATCTCTCATGCGGTGCAGTCGTACGTGGAGTCCCGGGGTTTTTCCGTGGTGCGCGATTTCGTGGGACACGGCATTGGCCGCCAGATGCACGAGGATCCGCAGGTGCCCAACTTCGGCCCGCCCGGACTGGGCCCGGTGCTGCGTCCCGGGATGACCCTGGCCATCGAGCCCATGGTGAACGCGGGCGGGCCGGAAGTGGTGGTGCTGGCCGACGGGTGGACGACGGCGACGGCGGACGGGAAGCTCTCGGCCCACTTCGAGCACACCGTGGCCATAACCGCCGACGGACCCCTGGTCTTGACCGACCCCCGGGAGGGAGGTTAAGATGCCTGAGCGGGACTTGCGCCTGGGAGACGTGGTCTGTTCCCTGGCGGGACGGGACCGCGGGCAGTACTATGTGGTGGTCGGGATCATCGACGACCGCTTCGTGCAGGTCGCCGACGGGTATCGCCGCAAGGTGGCGTCCCCCAAGAAGAAGAACGTGCGCCACCTGCGTCCCCAGGGAGTGGTGATGGAGGAGCTGGCCCGGCGGCTGGCGGGCGGAGGAACGGTGACCGATGGCGAGATCCGTGCGTTCCTGCGCCGCGTGCAGCAGGAAGCCGGGGAGCCCGAGGGCAAGGGAGGTCGACCGGTGGCTGGGGAGGTTGAGGCATGACCCGGGATGACGTGATCGAGGTCGAGGGGCGGGTGATCGAGAACCTGCCCAACGCCATGTTCCGGGTAGAACTGGACAACGGGCACCGCATCCTGGCCCACGTGTCGGGCAAGATCCGGCTGAACTTCATCCGTATCATCCCCGGTGACCGGGTGGTGGTCCAGTTATCCCCCTATGACCTGACCCGGGGCAGAATCGTCTACCGGCACCGTTGAAAGGGAGGTAGGGGCCATGAAAGTCAGGCCCTCTGTGAAGAGGATGTGCGAGAAGTGCAAGGTGATCAGGAGGAAGGGGCGGGTGATGATCATCTGCCCCAACCCGAAGCACAAGCAGCGTCAGGGCTGAGACCGGGGGTTGCCGCCCGGGAGGCTCGAACCGACGCGCTTGCTGGCAGCGCGGTTCGGGCCGTGGAGTCCCCCATATGTTAAGGAGGGAAAGGAATGGCAAGAATAGCAGGTGTTGACCTTCCCCGGGAGCGGCGCATCGAGGCAGCCCTTCCGGTGATCTATGGCATCGGTCCCTCCCGGGCCCGGCAGATCCTGCGCGCCACGGGGGTGAACCCGGACGTCCGGGTGAAGGACCTCACCGAAGAGGAGATCTCCCGCATCCGCGAGTACATCGAGAAGAACTTCAAGGTGGAGGGTGACCTTCAGCGGGAGGTCCAGCTCAACATCAAGCGGCTCATCGACATCGGGTGCTACCGCGGGATCAGGCACCGCCGGGGCCTGCCCGTGCGGGGCCAGCGCACCCGTACCAACGCCCGCACCCGCAAGGGTCCTCGGAAGACGGTCGGCGTGCGGCGCAAGAAGTGAGGAGGTGGCGGTTTGCCGCGCAGAGGTGCTCGGGCCAGAAAAAAGGAGCGGATCGTCGTTCCCAAGGGCGTGGCTCACATCAAGTCCACGTTCAACAATACCATCGTCACCATCACTGATCCTGCCGGCAAGGTGCTGACCTGGGCGTCGGCAGGGACCCAGGGCTTCAAGGGGTCGCGCAAGGGCACGCCCTACGCCGCCCAGATGGCGGCGGAGGCGGCCGCGCGCGCTGCTCTTGACCTGGGGATGCGCGAGGTGGAGGTGTACGTCAAGGGACCGGGCGCCGGCAGGGAGGCGGCCATCCGGGCCCTGCAGGCCACCGGTCTGGAAGTGAGCCTCATCAAGGACGTCACCCCCATCCCCCACAACGGCTGCCGGCCGCCCAAGCGCCGGCGTGTGTAGGAGGTGACCCGGTTGGCCCGGTACACTGGACCTGTTTGTCGCCTGTGTCGACGCGAGGGGGTCAAGCTCTTTCTGAAGGGGGACCGCTGCTACTCGCCGCACTGCCCGCTGGAAGGGCGCAGGATACGCGCCAATCCTCCCGGGCAGCACGGCAAGACGCGTACCAAGCCCACCGAGTACGCCCTCCAGTTGCGGGAGAAACAGAAGGCTCGCCGCATTTACGGCATCCTGGAACGGCAGTTCCGGCGTTACTTCGAGATGGCCTCCCGCGCCCGGGGCGTCACCGGCGAGGCTCTGCTCCAGATCCTGGAACGCCGGCTGGACAACGTGGTGTACCGCATGGGGCTGGCGGCCTCCCGGGCCGAGGCCCGGCAGATGGTGCGCCACGGCCACTTCACCGTCAATGGCAGGCGGGTGTCCATCCCGTCTTACCTGGTGCGGGAGGGGGACGTGGTGGCGGTTCACCCCCGCTCCCGGAATAAGGTGCGCTTCCAGGAGATGCAGGAACGGGCACGAGCCCGCACGCCGGTGGCGTGGCTGGACGTGGACGTGGACAAGATGGAGGCGCGGGTGCTCCGCTATCCGCGGCGGGACGAGATCGACACCCCCGTCCAGGAGCACCTGATCGTGGAGCTGTACTCCAAGTAGCCCGAGGAGGCTAACCCGATGTGGGACGGCGTTGAGCCCAAGATCCAGTGCGTGGAGCTCTCCCCGGACGAGACCTACGGCAAGTTCGTGGTGGAGCCTCTGCAGCGAGGCTTCGGGGTGACCCTGGGCAACTCCCTGCGCCGGGTGTTGCTGTCCTCGCTGCCGGGGGCGGCCGTGACGCAGGTGCGCATCGACGGGGTACTGCACGAGTTCTCCACCATACCTCAGGTGCTCGAGGACGTAACGGAGATCATCCTCAACATCAAGAGCCTCAACCTCAAGATGCACGGGGACGGAGTCCGCACCCTGCGGCTTGAGGTCGAGGGAGAGGCGGAGGTGAAGGCGGGGGACATCCAGGCCGACCCCGAGGTGGAGATCCTCAATCCCGACCTGCACATCGCCACCGTGGAGCAGGGCGGGCGCCTGGCCATGGAGATGCGGGTGGAGCGCGGCGTGGGGTTCGTGCCGGCGGAGCGCAACAAGCGGCCGGACGATCCCATCGGCGTCATCGCGGTGGACGCCATCTTCAACCCCGTGCGGCGGGTGAACTTCACCGTCGAGGATACCCGCGTCGGTCACGTCACCAACCTGGACCGGCTCATCCTGGAGGTGTGGACCAACGGGGGTGTCGCCCCCGACGAGGCGGTGGCTCAGGCGGCGAAGATCCTCACCGATCACCTGGCCCTCTTCACCTCGGTGCAGCGGCCGGTGCGGGAGGAGACACCCGTTTCCCCGGTGGCGGCGGACCGGGAGCGCCTCCTCGCCATGCCCATCGAGGAACTGGAGCTGTCCGTGCGGTCTTACAACTGCCTGAAGCGGGCCGGTATCAACACCGTGGGTGAGCTGGTGGAGAAGACCGACGAAGAGATGGGCAAGGTGCGCAACCTGGGCAAGAAATCGCTGGACGAGGTGCGGGAGAAGCTGGCTTCCCTCGGCCTGTCCTTCCGTCCCTCTCCTGACGAAGAGTAAAGGAGTGTTCGGAGGTGGCCCGTTATTCCAAACTGGGTCGTTCTTCGGCCCAGCGCCGGGCTCTGTTGCGGTCGCTGGTGACCGCGCTGTTTCGAGAAGAGAAGATCCGGACCACGGAGGCGCGGGCCCGCGAAGTGAGCGCCATCGCGGAGAAGCTCATCACCCGTGCCCGGGAAGGGGGCCTGGGCGCCCGGCGGGACGTCTACGCCTACCTGCTGGACCGGGACGTGGCGCGGAAGGTGTTCGACACCATATCAGCCCGGTACGCCCACCAGGAAGGCGGTTACACCCGTATAGTGAAGATTGGGCCCCGCCAGGGCGATGGTGCCCCCATGGTCATCCTGGAACTGGTATAGAGGGTCCGGAGATGGATGGCCGGTGACGGAACCGCTCATCCGGGTAGTGGGGCTCACTCACCGCTATCGCCCCGGGGGAAGCCGGGAAGTGCTGGCCCTGCGCGGCATCAACCTGGAGGTGGGCCGGGGGGAGTTCCTGGCCATCATAGGGGAAAACGGGAGCGGCAAGTCCACCCTCGCCAAGCACTTCAACGCCCTGCTGGTGCCCACCGAGGGTGAGGTCCGGGTGGACGGCATGGATACGCGGGACCCCCGCTTCCTGTGGGAGATCAGGCGGCGGGTCGGTATGGTGTTCCAGAATCCGGACAACCAGCTGGTGGCCACCACGGTGGAAGAGGACGTGGCCTTCGGGCCGGAGAACCTGGGGTTGCCCCCGGACGAGATCAGGGCCCGGGTGGACGAAGCCCTGGCCCTCGTGGGCATGAGCTCCTTCGCCCGCCACGCGCCCCACCTGCTCTCCGGGGGCCAGAAGCAGCGGGTGGCCATCGCCGGGGTGCTGGCCATGCGTCCGGAGTGCCTGGTGCTGGACGAGCCAACCGCCATGCTGGACCCGGCGGGACGGCGGGACGTGCTGGCCACCGTGGTGAGGCTCAACCGCGAGGAGAAGATCACTGTCGTCTATGTGACCCATTTCATGGAAGAGGCGGCCCGCGCCGACCGGGTGGCGGTCCTGTTCCGGGGGGAACTGGTGGCCCTGGAGGAGCCGGCGTCGCTCTTTTCCCGGGTTCCCGACCTGCGCCGGTGGGGACTGGACATTCCCCCGGTGGCGGAACTGGCCTGGCGGCTGAGGCGGCGGGGGTGGAACCTCGGTGGCCCCGTGCTGACGCCGCAAGACCTGGTGGCCGCCCTGGGGGAGGCTCGGGGGTAGGCGGGTGGCCATCGTCGTCGAGGGACTCACTCACATATATCTGCCCGGCACCCCCATGGAAGTGGTCGCCCTGCAAGACGTGGACCTGGAGGTGGAAGACGGGGAGTTCCTGGCCCTGATCGGCCCCACGGGCTCGGGCAAGTCCACGCTGGTGCAGCATTTCAACGGCCTCTTGCGTCCCACCAGGGGGCGGGTGGTAGTGGAGGGGGTCGACCTGAGCGACCGCCGGGTCAACCTGCGCCGGGTACGGCAGCAGGTGGGCCTGGTCTTCCAGTACCCGGAGCAACAGCTCTTCGAAGAAACGGTGCGGGCCGACGTGGCGTTCGGCCCCCGCAACCTGGGTTTTCCCCCGGATGAGGTGGAAAGGCGCGTGCGGGAGGCCATCGAGATGGTGGGGCTCGACCCGGGCATCCTCGATCGGTCCCCCTTCGAGCTGTCGGGTGGCGAGATGCGGAGGGTGGCCATCGCGGGGGTGCTGGCCATGGGCCCGCGGGTCCTGGTGCTGGACGAACCCACCGCCGGGCTGGACCCCCGGGGCAGGGAGGAGATCCTGGCGCGGCTGCGCTCCCTGCACCGGGATTACGGCCTCACCGTGGTACTGGTGTCCCACCAGATGGAGGACGTGGCCCGCCTGGCCACCAGGGTGGTGGTCCTGCACCGGGGACGGGTGCTCGCCACGGGGTCGCCCCGGGAGGTGTTCGCCCGGGCCGAGATGCTGGAGGAAGTGGGCCTGGGCGTGCCGGCCGTCACGCGGGTGATGTGCCTGCTGCGCGCGCGGGGTTGGCCCGTGCGCACCGAC
>Ga0080004_1104596_pt1 | contig 12637 bp, 15 predicted proteins | sample WasSprMetagenome_FD_69207 | JGI IMG/M metagenome (GOLD analysis project Ga0080004, IMG submission 69207) | Sulfidic aquatic microbial communities from Washburn Spring, Yellowstone National Park, USA - WS (SPADES assembly) (version 2) | ecosystem: Environmental > Aquatic > Thermal springs > Hot... | reverse complement strand
CGCGATTTGTTTCGTGTTTAGGAATTCAAGATAAACAGGGGGGAGAAGCCCCCCTGCAACTCCCCCAACAGGATAAGAGCGTGAACTCTGAGTAGTAGCAGTAGCATTTATTACAGTGTTTTCACTATTCTCTACTTGGCCCACGTCCTTTTACTCCCCTTGCTGATGTTGATGATGAAGGGAAGCCAGTAACTATATTTCTTCACACAAAACTTATAAACCTATTCGTACTTGTCACTTTTCTGAGGAAATATGACCAAAGGGAATAAAATTAGGATGGGCATGGTTCTCACCGAAGAGGGAGTTGAAGCATACAAAGAGCTAGCTAAATACCTCAAAGCAAAATATGGGAAGTACAGAGGTCTGATAAGCCTTGAAATCAGCAAAGCAATTCAGTTCTACCTACAACACCTCAAAACAAGTGAAGGAACTCCTCAAAGCCCTCAGCCCCAATTTGTTGCTGTTGAGAAGGCGAAGGAAAGCAAGCCTATCGAGCGTAGAGAGACAGCTAAAGACCTTGAACAGAAGGTTGAAGGCCTTACAAAGAGAGTTGAAGACCTTGAAAGCCTCAAACAAAAAGTCGAAGACCTCAGCAAAGAGGTCAAAGCGACAGAGGATACAGTCAAAAGCATAGCAAACGCCTTAAGCAACATAGACGATAGAGTTGACAGCCACATAAAGCAAAGAATCGACCAAATATTGAAGACGATATTACCCAAAATCAAAGAGGCAGTCGAAGAAGAAATAGTCAAAAACTGCTTCATTCTCTGCGGTTCCAAGGAAGAAAGAACCAAAGCACTAGCCGAAGAACTCATAAACCACATGGTATTTTGCGAAGACTGTCAAGAAGGCTTCAAACACATAATAGGCCCAATCCTAACGAAATACAAAGACGAAATCAAAGACGAAATCAAAAAAGAGCAAGAAAAGGAAAAGAAAGGATTTCTTTGGTAACATGATTGAGGGGAGATGAGCTCAAACGGCGTGTTACTGACCATGAGTTGATGTCGGGTCCTCGAGAGGCTGCAGCTACCATTAAAAAGCGAAGGCCTAATGACCATCAGAGTAACAAAGATACTGTACACTAGAACCTGTCTTCAGCTCTCAATAAGTCTAAAGCGACACAATACGTAGCCCCAGACCATGAAGACAACATGAGATTGGTTAGTGGATTGGTCAGTGGAATTGTCGGCGGAGCCACCATTAGCGGAAACGGAAGCCGATTTCTTAATCAAGTCGTTAAGCAATTGCCTTCTCCTCTCGTCAAGAAGCATATACCTCTTGAAGGCCTGAATATATTTGTCAAAGTCTTGATGCTTCAAGTACTCCATCTCAATAACAAGAGCATTCATCTGGTCTATAGTCTTACGAAGCTCCTTACGCTTCCTCTCAAAGTTGACTTTCTCCATATTCTCCTTGACTTTCTGTCTAAGGTTTTTGCTAACAACAAAAGGCCTAACGTTAAGAAGCCTAAAGACAAATGGGGCTAAGGCCTTGAAGTTGACCTTCCTAACCTCGACTCCTCTCTCGTCCTTCTCAAAATCGATAAGTCCCTCTAGCTCTAGCCTAAAGACATTAGAAGGAATACCCTTGGTTATGTATTTTGCGAAGTAATCAATTGCATGTCTAGCATTAGGCAAAGCAAAGCAGTCTATGAAGCCCCTTTTATCAGTCTTCAAAAGCTCCTCCCATAGCCTTTTCTTATCGACAAACCTCCAAATCCCCTTATGCTTGAAGACGGCTACCCATTTCTTTAGGAATATAATTCCATGTAAGTGTGGATAGCCATCTTCATGAACTTCATAGACAGCAAAGTAGCCCTTGACACCATAGAGCATCTTGAAGACCTTAAGGTCATTATAGAACATGCGCCTAATGACCTTATAGGCTCTATCAAGAGGAATGTCCCTAGGGACTGTACGAGTAAAGGTAATGTGATTAGCTCTACCCTTCCTAACCCTAACCCACTTCTTAGGAATAACAGCAAAGAGGGCCTCAAAGAAGAGCTTACGCTTAAAGACAGTCCATCTGATACCCCTATCCAACAAAATCAACGTCTTGCCTTGAGTATCGTAGATTGCATGAATGAAGGGCTTAATCCAAAGCCTAAGCTTCTCCATAAGAGCCTGAGCAAGCTCCTCAGAGGTCTCGATATTGAGCTTAGACCTCTCAGAACGTGGAGTAGCCTGACAGTCCTCAACTTCAAGCTCAATTTCATAAACACGACAAGAAAGCCTCAACACATTAAAATCGTAATCATAGAAAAGCCCCAACTCTAATGCGCCTCTAAAGGTCGCTAGGTCATCGGGGGGAGGGGGGAGGCTAGCTTCAGGGCTAGCCCCCATCATCAGCCCTCAAAAGCCTAACCAATAAAACCTTATTAGGAAATAGTACTAGTTGTAACACGCCTTTCTCCCTCCCCCCTTTGGTCGATTTCTGAACTCCGAAATTCAGCAGGTAGAGCTTAAGAAGTTTTTGCTACATGCCCGCACAACACCACAGATTCTGCGGAGCAGGAGGAACAAATGGAAAAACACACTTCACATCCTCCATCATCCCGGATAAAAAATGTTGTAAAATGTTCACACAAACGTTATGTGAATTGCTTACACAAACGTCAACACAAACGTGGGTAAAACATAATTTGCGGGGTTTCTACTAGTTAGAGCGGGGCTATGAGAAAGAAGAAACGTGAGACGTACTATGATAGATGGAGAAAAGAGCATCCACGAATAGTATTTCACGTAACCAAAGACGAATACGAAACAATCAAAGAACTTGCATTTTCAAAAAACATGACCATCAAAGACTTCATAGTTGGAGTAGCTAAAAATATAGTCAACTTCAAAAACGAAATAGAGAATACACGCGTTGAGAGCTACAACAAAGGCTATCTAGAGGGCTTTCAGAAAGGCAAACAAGAAGGCTATAACCAAGGCTACCAGGAAGGCTACAACAAAGGCTTTAAAGAAGGAAGGGTAGAAGGCATGAAAAACGTTTTCCAAGTACACGCGTTGGACATCAAAACGACAGCTGAAAAACTATTGTCACTCCTACCACCAGACTTGCAACAAGTAGTAATGCAATATTGGGGTCCTTACCTAGCCAGCCTACATGTTTGAGGGGAGATCCACTCAAACGGCGTGTTACTGACCATGAGTTGATGTCGGGTCAAAAATCGGCTGCAGCCACCATTAAAAAGCGAAGGTCTAATGACCGTCAGAGTAACAAAGATACTATACACTAGAACCTGTCTTCAGCTACGGAAGCCGATTTCTTAAACAAGGCGGTGGCGACCTTCAGGAAGGTCAGGAAGGAGTCAGCCATAGGAGTCATGGCTGATTTCTAGTAATTAAACATACATTCATCATCACGAGTGTTGTGAGAAGCGATACGCACTTCTCTTCTGCAACTTGGACACGCCGCGCTAAGGCGCCTCCCAGTATAGATCCACTCGTAGCCACAGTTCCAACACTTGACTTTGATGCCCCTCTTCTCTCTCCTCGGCCTAACGGTCGCGGGCCTCTCCTCGGCCTCCGCCGTGCCCTCTTTCTCGCCCTCTTCGCCCTCGCCCTCCTCGATCCACAGCCTAGCGGCCTCCTCTCTCTTCTTCGCGTAGTGCTCCGCGACCTCGGGGGGCAGCGGCTCGAAGGTGCCGGAGGCGTCGTACCACATCCTGGTCAGGTCGTTGACGGGCTCGTAGAAGTCCCTCCTCTTCGCCAGGAAGTGGACCTCGTAAAGCCCCCTCTGGGGGACTATGACCTCCCAGTTGACCAGCCTCCTCAGCGGCTTGGCGATGTCGCTCATGGACGGCGCCGTTATGACTATGTTGGCGACCAAGGGCCTGACGATAGTCAGCTCCTCTATGAGCCTCCTCTTCTCCGGGGGCACGTGCTGCCACGCGGGGCAGTCGCGCTGGGCGTCGTCCCAGACGACGGCCGGTAGCCTCTCCTTCGCGTTCTTCAGCGCCTTGAGCATGTCCTTCACCCTCCAGAACAGGTACTTGTCGATTATCTCCTTCATGAGCTTCACCCTCTCGTCCTCCGGCGCCTCGTCCACGAGGACCTGCTTCTTCCAGTCGATGAATATGTAGCCCTTCGCGTAGGCCCAGGCCCTGTAGGCCATGTTTATGGCCAGCGTTGACTTCCCGACGCCCATGGGCCTGCCCTCGCTCGGCTCCAGGCCCGCCGCCTGCGACGTTATCAGGAATATCTCTAGGTAGTTGTCGTCCACGTTCTGGAACATCCTAGGCCATATGACCGAGAGCCTCCTCGGCTCCTCCTTGGTGACCGTCACGACCTCACACCTCCTCCGCCCTCACGCTTCTCCTCCTCGGCCTCTGCAACACCTCGGGCACCTCGCCCCTCATGGCCTCGACGGGGCCCTGCACGCCCCTAGCGGACACCCCAGCAACTGCTGGGCTCTGCGGTGCGGCGGAGCTCGTGGCGCTCGGGCTGCCGGTATCCAGGACGCGTATCGGAGGCCCCGGCGGCGCGACCTGGACGACGGGCTGTATCACTCCGGTCCACGAGGGCGTCACGTCCACCGAGCTCCAGGAGATCCTCACGAGCGACTCCGCCCTGGGCAACCACTCCCTTATCACCATGCTGAGGAAGGCCCCCACGAGTATCTCCTTGGGTAGCCTGGGCCTCAGGGCCCTCAAAAGCGCTAACGCCCGAGAGCCCTCCATCGCGTCGTCGCTCTCGGCGCAGGCCTTGGCCTTCTCCTCCAGCGCGTGCACCCTCCTGAACCAGTTCCTCAGCGTGTGGGTCAGGTCGAAGAAGTAGCCGTTTATGTCCGACCAGGCCCTCATGATCATCGAGCCCTCCCTTGAGTCGAGGGCCCTCCACCAAGGCACCGCCGCCTTGTCTATCATCTCGTTTATCGAGTTCATGTACTCTATGAGCCTCTCGAGCGCCTCCTCTGGAGTCATCTCGCCGGTCTCGGCCTTCGCCTTCAGCGCCACGACCTCGTTCCTCAAGTCGTAGAACGACTTCAAGAGTCGCAGGCGCTCTCCGAGCTTCTCGTCGCTGACGACGAAGAGGCCCATGGCTTCTAAAGCGTCCCTCGGCTTCGCCTCCTCTGAGCTCTTGAAGCCTAGGAACCTCAGCAGCGCGTCCCACATCCTTCCTCTCCCCTCCTACTTCCTGCCCTTCTTGGCCCCGAGGGCTATCACGGCTATCACCACGAGGGCTATCACGAAGATGAGCGCGTTCAAGGGGTTCGAGAGCCAGACGGCAAAGGCGTGGGCTATGTCCGGCCTAGCCCACAGCAACCCGATGAACGCGAGGGCTATTATCGTTATCGCCATCCACTTCCCGAAGGTCAGCCCGAACCTCCTCCCCTTCAGGGCCTCTAAGGCCTTGTCGAACCTGCCGAAGGCGTTGTAGAGGCCGAGGAAGACCTCGTACGCGTGCTCCTTTATCCCCACCTTCGCCTCCAGAAGCCCTGCCGTCTCAGCGGTCTTCTGCACGTTTATCTCCTCCAAGGCGAGGGCCCTCTGCTGGTACTCTAAAGCGTCCCTCCGTAGCTTCGCGTTCTCCATCTCGAGCTCTTGGACGCGCGCCCTCAGCGCCTCGATCACCTCCGCGCTCGGCGCATCGCCCCCGTCCGCGACGTTGGCGACCTTCAGGAGCGGCGTCGGCACCTCGGAGTACTTGCTCCTGCCACCCATGACCAAGTAGAAGACCGGCACGGGCTCCCCGTGGTCTATCGTCGTCGTAGCCGTCTTGGCCTGCACGACCTCGACTATGTCGGTCGCCGGGTGGCTTATGAAGAGCCCGTACCACACGGCGGTCCCGGGCCTCAAGTTCACGCGCTCGGAGAGCCTGCCCCTGTGGAGCAGTATTATCTCCTTGACCTTCCCGTAGTCCTTGAACTTGACCGGCACGGCAAGCTTCAAGTGGGACTCGTAGAAGCCGTTGCCCAAGTGCCTCTGGTACGAGAGATCCTTCTCCACGAAGCAGTGCAGCTTTTTGTTGTCCGGCCTGACTATGAGCTCTAGGTAGGGGTAGGGCGAGGCCTTGATCTGCGCGTAGAACGTCGCGAAGAATATGCCCCCGACCGCGACCGCGAGGAAGAGGGCCGAGCCCACGTACCGGCCGTAGGGCTCCGGAATCAGCATCGCGCAGGCCTGTAGCAACGCGAAGCCCAACACCATGAGCCCTATAATGATGAGGTTCGAGAACCACTCCTCGGCCTCCAAGGATCTCACCTCTTTCTAAAAGGCGGGCTCCTCCACCTCCGGCATCGGCACCTTCTCCTTGGCCTTGGTCGCCTTAGGAGCCTGCCCCTCAGACAACCCAGCAACTGCTTGGTCGTCCACGTCCGAGGCCTCGGAGGCCCCTCGCTTCTTTATCGTGATCGAGACCTTGCCCTTCCACTTCTTGCCCAAGACCTCGAACTCGCCGTCGTGCTCTAGGCTTATCTCGGGCACCACGTCTAGGCGGTTGATGGCCCTCAGTATCAGTTCGGCGAGCGCCGAATCCAGCGTCCTAGTCGCCGTGTTGGGCCTTTCGACGGTTCTCTCGACCACGCCGGTCGATGAAAGGACGTCCTCTTCATCATACTCGTCGAAGAGGTCGAGCTCTGTGGGCTTAGCGACTGGGGCAAGCCCAGCAGTTGCTGGGTTGGGCACCCCGCTCCTGATCTTCCACCTTCGCGTGACCACCACCCCCGCCCCGACGACTGCGAACAATAGGACTAGCGACTTGAGGAGCGCCTCTTGAGGAGACGCCCCTATTGCGCTGTAGGGCAACGGCCCGGTCGGAGCCACGACTCCTAAGGCTTGCAACGCGAACCAGACGACCAGGAAGGCCGTCGGCACCGTCGCGAAGACGAGGGCGTCGCCCACGAGCTCTCTCGCGTTCACGACTATCACCTTTTGGAGGCCTCGCCTATTGCTGGGCCGCTGGGCATAGGCTTCTTCTCCCAGAACGAGTAGACCAAGTTCACGTGACCCGACGGCTCCATCACGAGCTCGCACCTCACCTCGATCCTCTCCCTCGCCTTCCTGTCGTTGAGGTCTATACCGAAGTCCTTGAGCCTCTTCGCTATCTCCTTCGGCACGAGGAGGTAGGTCGAGTTCGAGGGGGAGATGACTATCGCCCCGCCCTCGCGCGAGATCAGCAAGTAGTACTCCTTCTTGATCAAGTCCCTCAGCCTGTACACGATCTCTCCTCTCTTCGCTCTCGGCCTTCCCATGATTTAAACAAGTTAAAACATATTTAAACTTTCGCCTTCGAAATTTAAACAACGCTTATATACCTTCTACGCGAAGGTCATCTCAAAAGCCGAAAAAGAGGTGAGAAAAGTGGACAGGAGAGGAGCCATGAGGCTGACGGCGGGCCACCTGCTCGCCTTCATAATAGGCGCCCTCCTCGTGTACTTCGCGATAAGCGGAGGGTACTTCGCCGCGATCCAGAAGCCGCAACCACAACCACAGCCCAGCGCAGGAGAGCTCGTGCCGGTCAACAAGCCCCTCCGCATCGCCCTCACAGACCCCTTAGCGGGACAGGCGATACCCAGCGCCCAGCTCCTGATCTACACGCCCGACAAGATCCTCAGAGAGAGCCTCGTCACCGACAGCACGGGCATAGCCTCCACCGCCCTCCCGTACCCAAGCGACAGCGTGATCTACGTCAAGATCTCGAAGTCGGGCTACGTGACCAAGTGGTGTACTGTCACGGTGCCTAGGCTGGCACTGGCCGACGCTCAGTCCCTAGCCCAGAACTTCGTGGCCTTGCAGGACGTGCAGCTCGGCAACTACGTGATAAAGGTCACAGACCAGTTCGGCAACACCTACACGAGCGGTAGCGCGCTCAACTTCACGAAGCTCGGCGCAAGCGTCGTCTCCGTCACGATAACCATTTACAACACGAAGGACAACTCAGGGTACGTGACCAGCAGGGACTTCACAAACAACATAAACCTGAACGCCGTCCTCTTGGCCAAGACCTCCGGCACGTCGGTCGTGGTCCAAGGAGCAGGGCAGTCCGTGACTAGGGGCACGGACACCTACTACATGACCGTCCTCAACGACGACGCCCTGACCAGGCAGATAATCGGAAACCAGTACGTCAAGCCGGGCGTCGCGACGGTGACGCTCACCTTCAACAAGGGCGCCTTAGGCGCAGGGCAGACGCAGACCTTCACCTTCGACCTGATGGCCTACTTCGACCCGCAGTACTTCGCGGTCAACGGGATCGGAGGCCCCGACGCCGTCAGCTTGGCCTCGTTCACCCTGAACCTGCAGGCGTAAGGTGAACCGCCGTGATAGAGTACATCATAGCGATAATCGCCGTGGCGGTGCTCGCGTGGCTCGTCAAGGCTAGGACGACCGCTAGGGAGGCCGCGCTCGCCTTCATAACCTTCATCGTGATGACGTTCATCTGGGGAGCCATAGCGGGCTACTTCGGCCTACAGCCGAGCGGCATAGTCGAGATGATGCTCTACAGCCTCGTGGCCTTCCTGCTGTTCTGGGTCGTGTGGACGAAGTGGGGCAGATCCGCCGCTAGGTGACCGACGAGGCCCGCCAGCCCACCCACGCTTTTTTTCTTTATGAAGCTTCGGAGGTCTTGGACTTGGCTAGGAGGGCTCGGAGGAGCAGGAAGCGGAAGAGAAAGAGGAGGTCCAGATCCAAGTAGCGGGCACGATGGAACGATGGAGGTCGGATGGATGAGTGCTCGCTTATTTGCCTTCGAGGTAGAGTTCGGGGTGGAACCGTGGTAGCCCACGACTCGCTGAGCCAGGTCATGACCGCGCTCGCCTGCTTCATACTCGTCTACCTCGCGACCTTCGAGCAGTCCTACTCGATAATCTTCCCGGCGGTCCTCTTGGTCTCGGGCTTGATCCTCCAGATCTACTTCTCTAGGAAGATAGAGGTCGTGGACAGCTTGGTCCAGAGCGCCCCGAACATACTCTTCTACACGCTCGTGGCCTTGGCGGGCATAGCGCTCGCCTCCTTCGTCGCACCCCTCCTGCAACCGCCCGTCCAGAAGATGCAGCTGACCCCCTTCCATGCGATGCTCTACTCGTTGTTGATAGCCGTGGCCGAGGAGCAGTTCTTCAGAGGGGCACTCCTCAACTTCCTGCTGAGCTCGTTCAAGGGCCTGGCCTTCTTGGCGATAGCCCTCAACGCAGCGGTCTTCACGGTCTACCACTTCGCGGTCTACCAGACGGCCATAGGGGCGCTCGTCTACGTTTTCATCGGAGGCCTCGTCCTGGCTTGGGTAGCGTGGAGGAGCAACAGGCTCTCGCCCTCCATGCTGGCGCACGTGATCAACAACTTAATAGCCTCGCTCGTCTAAGATGTGGTGATCGACGTGAAGTTCGAGAGGTGGCTGGAGGGGAACAGGAAGGTCCTCGTGATAGCACTCGTGGCCTTCTTGGTCTTGGCGCTGTGGCACGCCGGGGCCTTCAACGCCTTCAGGCTCGCGACCCAGGAGATCGGCTATCTGACGGCCACCCAAGGCCTCCAGGCCGAGTTCCACTCCCTCTGGTTCAACGGCACGTGGTGCTCCGCCGCGGAGAGGCCCTCTTGGGCGCAGAGGGCCTCTTCATGGAGCTTCGGGTACAACCTGGTCTTCGACCCCGACGACGCCTACGACGGATGGCCCGACCTCTGCGCCTCGCAACAGCCCATGACCCTCGATCCCATGGACGTGCCAGCCCACTACGTGTGGACGGTCGATAAGGGAGAGGTCACGCTGGAGGACGGCACCAAGGCCCGCAAGGTGTTGCAGTTCGAGATGTGGCGCTACAAGCTGGACTGGTCCATAAACGTCTGGCTCTCCGGCACGGAGGCCGAGACCTGCGACACGACGTACTTCAACGTCATAACTTGGGTGCCGGACTACGCCGGAACCCAGATATGGATAAGGCTCGTGCCCAAGAACTTCCTCTACTTCAAGGACAACCCGGACGAGCTTTACATGGCCCCCTGCTACATCGGGGTCAAGGAGATAAAGTTCGTGACCTACGACCAGGACAAGCGCGAGACCGTCAACGACCCGGACGCCTGGACCATGGTAGACCTCTTCCCCAAGGCCGTCGGGGAGACCCTCGGCATCTACTACGCGAGGGGAGGCACGCCCGTCAACGTCGAGCATGAGGTCATGAAGTACAAGGGCGCGGAGCTCGACCCGAGGGTCTTCAAGGGCGAGTACTGGACGAAGATAGACCTGCTCACCTTCAAGCCGAAGACCTGGTACGAGTACCAGATATGGCACAAATGGAAGTACCCGAGCGTCAACATCAAGTTCACGGTCTACATCTTGGTCGTGGGGAAGTGGACCGTGTACCTGAAGACGGGCGAGGTCCCGCAACTCCAAGGCCACACGCCCACGGTGCAGACCAACGACCCCATAAGCGACTTCTTCAAGTCCGTGGGCAACTGGTTCAGCGTCAACTGGTGGTGGATCTTCCTGCTGATAATGATAGTCGTGGCGGTCGTCGCCTTCGCGCACTCCCTGCCCTTGATCCTCTTGGCTAGGAGGAGGTGAAGGCGAACGACCATGAGAGAGCCCAGCAACTGCTGGGTTGCGCGGGGACGGAAGCGGGGGATGTGGGAGCTTGCCTAAGGGCGTGAGCAGGAAGTGGAAGCTCGTCCTCACTTTCCTGCTGGGGTGCGCCTTCGGAGAGCTGGCGGCCGACTTCACGGACTGGATCTACTTCGAGTACTACAACAAGCTCACAGCCGAGGAGGCCGCCCTCGTGTGGTACTGGATGACGGCCCTCTGGTACTTCTTCCTCTTCGGAGTCGCCTATGCCCTCGCGAGGGCGAGGATAGTGAGGCCGGAGCACTTCGTCTACGCCATGATGTTCATAACCGTCGTGGGAGGGGTGCTGTCTTGGGAGGCCCTGTCTAGTCAGGCGCCCCCCGCCTTCCTGCTCTTCACCTTGGGGGTACCGGTCATGGTGAGCCTAGGACTCCTCTGGGGGTTGAAGAGGCAGGTGGACTGAGGTGATGAGCGCCCTGCGAATACTGCGATATGCATATTGCGCAGAGCAGATCCGAAGACCCCTCAGCCTCAGTTCGAGCTCACGGAAGAGTAGGACGAAATCCCGGGGTCTCAGTACTAGGAGAGCACCTGCACTCTCAACGGAGGTGTGGAGTTCGTAATGGGCGTGGTCTCGTCGCTGGTAAAGGCCGCGTTCCTAGCCTTGGCGCTGGCAGCTTGGCAGCTCTTCCTTCAACCGCTGTGGAACGCCTTCATCCAAGCGCAGGGTCGCACGGTCGGATTCGGGGAAACGGCTCTGGGCTACTTCATAGTCATAGTCGTCGCATGGGGGCTCGCGAGCTTGGTGACGAGGGGCTTGGAGGCTTGGTGACGAGGGGCTTGGAGGCCGATTGACGTGAGTGGACGCGATCGCTTCACCGCCTCGGCCCTAGGGCTCCCCAGCAGTTGCTGGGGGGCGGGGATCGAGGAGGTAGGTGAGGGGTGAGAATGAAAATGAGGAGGTGGTCGCATGGCCAGGAGGAGGACTAGGGCCAAAGCTAGGGTAGTGGGTTTCTACACCGACGAGAAGGGCAAGGTCAGACCGATAACGGCTAGGTCTAGGAAGAGGTTCAGGCCTAAGACGATATTCTTCCCGGCCAAGCACAAGAAGTACGCCGAGATAGTCAAGATCTCGTCGCCGGAGGAGGCCAAGGTCGCCGTGAAGATGCTGACGGAGGAGTTCGAGAAGAAGAAGTCGAAGGCTTGGAAGCGCAAGATAAAGTCCATGATGGTCCTAGCGGCGAACCGCGCTGCAGTCGCGGCCCGCAACCCCAACCTGAGCGAGAAGGAGCGCCGAGAGTTCAAGGAGGTCGAGCGCATCTACCGCGAGGCCTACAAGAAGCTCAAGATAGAGTGAGGTGGTGACGCGGCCGTGAGGTTTATCGGTATGGCTTCCCTGAAGCCCCCGCGGGCGATAGGCCCGGGGGGCAGGAAGAAGGAGGTGAAGGAGGTGGGTGAGGGTGCCTAAGGGGGCGCTGAGGGCGACGCAGATAATCGGCGTCGTGCTGGTTCTAGTGGGCCTGCTGTTCGTGGTCAGCCCGACGTTGCCGATGGCCACGGTGATCTACCCGGAGAGGTTCTGGTACAGGCTGTACCCCGACGGGACGAGCGACAACCCCACGCTGCTGACTCCTGGCTCTACCGTGACGCTGACGGCTGAGCTCGTCTACTACGACGCCCAGCTCGGTGTGCAGCTTCCAGGGACCTACCTCACGTGGATCGTTCAGGTGAGTGTTGACGGGCAGACCATAACGCTTGACGGCAAGGGCGTGAACACACGCGATTCGAGGTACGCCACGTTTGTCTTCGAGAAGCCGTGGACGGTTCCGAACGTCGAGGGCAAGAGCTTAACCCTGACGTGGACGGTCATAATCAGGGACGAGAACAGGAACGAGGTCGGCAGGGCGACCACGACGACCTACGCGAGGACCCCGCTCGACGAGCCAGACGGGGTCTTCTACGTGAACGGCAGGGACGCCTCGCAGACGACCCAGATCGCGGTGATTGACGGCAAGCTTGACCTGAGATTCACGGCCACCAAGTACGGCGAGAAGATACAGAGCGTCTACGTCGAGGTCTGGAGGAGCGGCAGCAAGGTGGCGACGGTCGCTTTAACTGGCTCGAACCCGACGTGGATG
>Ga0080004_1146511_pt1 | contig 12645 bp, 6 predicted proteins | sample WasSprMetagenome_FD_69207 | JGI IMG/M metagenome (GOLD analysis project Ga0080004, IMG submission 69207) | Sulfidic aquatic microbial communities from Washburn Spring, Yellowstone National Park, USA - WS (SPADES assembly) (version 2) | ecosystem: Environmental > Aquatic > Thermal springs > Hot... | reverse complement strand
ATAGTAATGTTCCATCAGTAGCAGTCAAACCTTTAAGTCCTAATTCTTCTGGAGCTAAGTTTAATGGAGCTATATCAACTGTAACATCTATTGGCTTTGATTTCTCATAGAAGAAGCTAAGTCTCATATCGAATACTCTTGATATTACATCTGAATGTTTACCACAATCACGGGCCTCTGGATCATACCATCCTTTCTCGTTGTATACTTTGATCCATTTATGTTCTGGTTCGTCTTCCCATGTATCATAAACTATTGGTATGCTTATCTTAGTAGTTGTTATTGGCCATATAGGTATTGCTCCTCTTACTTCTGCTGGTCCATATCCTAAGAAGTATACTCTTATTATGTAATTATTAAATTCTACTGTTGGCCATCCAGCGGTAACGTTCATTATTACTGTTTCTCCAGTTGCATTTGTGTATGACCAAGAAGCTACTTTTCTGGAAGATAATTCTATTAATTCAACAAATGCTCCTGGTAGCGGTCTTCCGTTAAAGTCTGATACTCTAACTGTCACTGCGGTATAGTTTCCTTGAACTTTATATGGTACATGACCACAAGGATTATCAGCTGTTATGTATTTAGGATCATTATCAGCTACTTTAACTGTTAAACCTTTAAGTTCTATTATTGCTCCTTCCATTGGCTTTAATACTTTTGCAAAGTCTTTAATCATAAATTTCTCATTAGCTTTTCCAACATTTGCTTCCATCCAACTACGCCATAAATCACTTGCAGGTGTTTGCAAATCATCATTTGGCTTAATTACTAAACTCTTGATAGTACTTCCATTCCATATAACAGTATCGATAGTACTTCCAGATTTGAATGTTATTATTCCATCAGCTCCAGTTACTCCTTTGAACTTTAGTGTTACATCTAAAGGTGTAGTAACTTCTGCTTCTACAACATAACCAACTACTGGATATTTTGCTAATTTGTATTCTTCTCTTCTCCATGTTAATGCTGAAGCTTCAATATCTGTAGCATTTAGCTTTATTCCAACTTTGAATTCTTTTCCACTAAAGATGCAATGAGGTGCATCCGGTAGCCATTCTTTCTTAACCGGATCCCAGTACAAGTCTCTTAATTGCGTACCCATTGATCCTGGATAAGCAAGTTCAGTAATTCCAGTATCCTTAAATGCGTCATTGTATACATGTACATGATAATAATTATCGCTTACATTAAAGTATTTTGGTCCAGGAATCATTACAAATGTCCATTTACCTTCTTTCCATGGCATTTTACCTTCAGCTGGATCAGTTATCCATGCTGTTCCATTCCACCACTTTGGATAAACAGGATTACCGCCTGTAGCATTTGTCCAATATAATGTTACATTCAAATTCTTTACTGGTCTATCTGGGTTCTTGCAGATAGCTGTTACAAATGTTATATTGTATACTTCAGATTCTCCTCCAACAAATCCTTCTTTAGTCATATTCCAAACTTTCTCAAATACTACTGCGCTATTGTTATACCATAGTATTCTTAATGTAAAGTTCTTTATTACTTCATCCGCACCCATTTGTGTTGCATTAAACCAACCTGCTGTAGGAACATGTAGCCATACTACATGACCAGTTGCATTAACTTTAAACGATTCATGCTTAATAGCTGTACTTTCACCAGTAGCTATATTATACTTCCATATTCTTAATTCAACAGTAGCATTATCGAATTTTCCAAATAATGGTTTTCCACACTTATCGGTAGCTTTAACAATTATATCTCCTACTGGAACTTTTAATGTTTCTTTATGTTCATTCTCTTGTAAAGCAAATTTATGTTCATCAGCTACTTGATTTGGTGAAACCGAAGCATTATACACTTTTGTTATAAGATAATCCCAAGCTGCTTTATATTCTATCTTTAAAGTATACGTTCCATTCCACCATATACGCTTAGTAGTGTAAACTGGAACAGTATCTGTTTGATAATTTGCTTGTTCAACATCAAATACCAAATGTCCTGTTGTATCTGTAATCCATGTGCCCATCATTATTCCTTCATCATTATAAACATATACTGTCACATTTGCCAATGGTTTTAATCCATTTATTACATCTAAAGTCCAATCATATGCCCATGTAAGTATATCTAAATTAACATTACTGCAACCAATCACGATATCTTTAAATGCTTCAAAGTATACTGTTCTCTTATGCGGCCAATAAACTCTTCCAGGAGTAAGATCTTTATTTGCCCCATCTGCCACTTTTGTAGTAACAGTTATGTTATATTTTGCTGATGGCATTTGTTTGAATATAACTTTTGTTCTTGTAGCATCACGATAAACTTTATATGGTGTTCCATCTGGTAATGTCGCATTATCTGTTAATTCTTTAAATACCGTATTACCTACAAGCCATGATAAAGTAGCATTTAGGTTTGGAATAGTAACTTCTTTATCAGCATCATAGAATGTTAAAATTATATCGGCTATATTGAATTTAACAGTTATAGCTACATTCACATTCTTTGAAACTGTTACCGTGTCATTCCCTTTAACTGCTGAAGCCCATACACCTTTGAAGTAAACTGCACTAAATACGTATTTTCCTGGAACAGCTACTAAATCTATGTTTCCATCTCCATCGCTAGAATCTGTTACTGCTCCATATGATGGATGAGTATAGTTTACTGTTATATATGGTAAACCATTCAAATTGCAATCTGCAAGATGTACTTTAACTTTGAAAATGCTTGCATTAAGTACTATGTATGGGAAATCTTTAGAACCATATAGCACATTTGTTATAGTTACTTTTGGTAAGTCATTTATTGATGAATTCAAAGGTTTAAGAACAGTTGCATTATAGTATACTTCTATTCCTTCATAAACTACTTTAACTCCATAAATTGCTGGGAAAGTACCATATTTAAGTAACTTTCCTGGTAATTGATGGAAGAATACGAATCCAGATTCTGTAGTCATATCACATTCTGCCATATCTATTCCTGATAATCTTCCAGATTCTTTTGTTATCGATGGCCCATTTTGTCTAATAAGAGTAACTAATGCTCCATCAACTGGCACTCCTAAAGCATCTACAACTTTGAAAGCAACATCATAAACTGAAGCTGTAACAGGTACTATTGTGCCCCAGAAATTGCTAGGTATCAAGCTTGGATCTGTAGCATCTAAGAATGTATAGTTTACTAATACCCAACTTCCGCCATAAGCATTCTTTACTCCACCTTTCCATTCAACTTCAATTCCTAAACCTTTAAATTCTAAATCATCTGCAAATGTTGCAGTATCTATCACACCCATATTATTTGGATTATAACAATATCTTAAATCATTTGTAGAGTTTGGTAAAATTACTATTGCTTCTCCACTTATATCTGTTAAATACCATACATGCATTAAATAGTTTGTAGGTAATACATTTACTTTAATTCTTGCACCCCATAATGGTTGTATTGTAGTTGCATTATCTGTAACACTCCATGTAGCATTGCCAACATTACAAATTATATCGTTTGTAGTACCATTAAATGTCCAATCAAATGGTGCAAAATCAGGATATGTATGATTTGCAAAACCAACAAGTACTGTTTCCCACCATACTGCAATGCTTCCATTTAAGTTAGGATATGCAAGTCCTGATCCTGTTAAGTTTAATGGAATAGGAACATTTTCAAGTAATCCAGTGCTATCTGCTGTTCCACCATATATTAATGATTCAGTTGATGCTTGATCTGTAATAAAGTTTTCATATACTCTTATTACAGTATTTCCTAATTTTGTAGTTCCATCAGAATAATAAGTTTGAATATTCTTGAATATTATAGCTGCATGAGCTACAAAAGCTTTATCTGGAGAAGAGAAACAAGTAGCAAAGTCTGTAAGATCTAAAACTTCCATTTCATCCTCAATAGCAGTTGGATCGCCATGAGGCCATCCATTCGGCCAAGGATATAATGAACCATCCCAAAGTATAGATTGATTAGTAAATCCTTCTCCAATAGTTAAATTATAAATATATATTGCTGTTTTTTTCCAATGTACAAGTACTGTTATATTTTTAACTTCAAATCCTGCATGAACTATTGGCCATTTTATTTGAACAAATCCTGTTCCATTTGTATAGAAAGTTCCTAAAAGTATTCTTCCTCCAGCAGCTGGTAGAGTTGTATATAATTCAACTAATGCATTACTAACGTTATATCTTTCAGCTGCGCCAGTAAAAGCTGGATCTATTAATGGACTAAATGGATCACCACCAAGCCCTTTCCATGAAGGAGTTACAACTTTTAGCCATGCGCTTTCTTTATCTTCCGCTTTTATTAATGGGATTCTATAAGCCAATAATACCAAAATTAGTAAAAATATTGAAATATATTTTTTAGATAAGAAAAACATTTAAAAAATGTAAAATCAAAGTAATATTTATATATTTATTTAAATAAAAATAATTTTATTGAAAAATGTTGCACATTAAACCAGGAATGGTTATAGATAAGTATAAAGTTTTAAAATTAATTTCAGAAGGAGGTATGGGAAGTGTTTGGCTTGTGGAAGATAGTAAAACTAAAACAAAAGCTGTTATGAAAGCTCCTAAAATTAAAGGAGATCCTAGAATTGATAGTATAAATATTGAAAAACTAATATTCGAGGCTAATATTTTAAAAAATCTTAAACACAATAATATAGTTAAGTTTATAGATAGTTTTTATATCGGTAAGCTTCCATTATTAACTATTGAATATATTGATGGGGTTGTATTAGAAAAAATATCCCAATTTAAACCTATGGAAGAAGAAGAGGCTAAAAAATATATTATTCAATTGCTTGAAGCAATAGAATATATTCATTCTTTAAATATTATTCATAGAGATATTAGACCAAAAAACATAATTCTTTCAAATGAAAATATAAAACTAATTGATTTTGGAACTGCAAAATATTTTTATGAACAAGTAAAATTTCCTGAAGCTATAATTGCTCCTGGAGGCTATACCCCTCCAGAACAATATAGATATGGTGCATCTCCTCAAGGAGATATTTGGTCAGCTGGTGGAACATTATTCTATATTCTTACAGGACAGCATCCAATAATAGCTATGGACAATTATCCATATAATCCAATTTTATCAAATCCAAAGAAGTACAATCCAAAAATAAGTAATAATATTGCAGAAGTTATAATGAAAGCAATGCAAAAGGATCCTGCAAAAAGATTTTCAACAGCTAAAGAAATGATTCTCAGTTTAAAAGAAGAAAGAGAAGAAGAAATAAAAGTACCAATGCTATTAATTTGGGGAGAACCAATACTATTAGAAGCACCTAGAATAATTTTAGGGCGTGATAGATCGTATGATAATATTCCATATGATATTTCTAGAAAAAAGAAAGTAAATATTATTAAAGAAAGAGATAAAATGCTTATAAAAATTCCAGACCCTAAAAGATTTATTTCATCTATTCATTTGGAAATTTTTGAAAAAAATGGAAAATGGTTTATAAAAGATTTAGGCTCATTAAATAAAACAGCTTTATTTTCAAAGGACCGTTGGATAGTAATATGGAGAGGATATAAAATTGAATCTAGTGAATATCCAATAGAAGATGGACAAATGATATCCCTTGCTTATGATAATAATCTAGGCCCATATTTTGTAATAACATTTAAAGAAAAAAATATTATGTCTGAAAGTGTATTAAAAAAAGCTTTCAATACTAAGGAAAGAAAAGCTCAAAATGAAAACTTATTAAAAGGAAGAATATGCCCATATTGTGGTTTTAGCATGACCTATTTACATATTTTAGATCAATATTACTGCTTTAATTGTAAAAAACGAATAGATTAAATAAAAAAGGCCTAACTGCATAGTTTTTTAGGAAAATGAAGAAGAAGTTGCTATAAAGTTACATTTGATTATGAATGAAGAAAGGGAATAATTCTTTAAATAAAAAAGTTAAAGAAGTTTTATTTGGAGTTTATAGCTTACATAAAAATTTAAAATATTTTTAAATTTTATCCTAATCAGAATTGTTACTATTTATTAAATTCGTTAAAAATAAAAGAAAGATAAGATTTACATAATTCTTAATAATCATCATTCTCATATTTCTAATTATACTAAAGCTAATTTAAAAGAAATAAAGGAAGTTGAACTAGTTTTCCTTCCTCATAATTCACAAAATAAATTAAAAGGAGATTTACTTCTTACTTCAAGAAAATGGATAAACTATAGAAATAAGATAAGAATAGATAGTTTACAAATAGGAATACAATTTATTTTACACAACTCTTAAGATGATTTAAAAATAATATTAAGATAACCTGTATGAATTGGCAATTTTATAATATCTCCATTCTTTAACTTAATGTAACCTTTACCTTTTATTACAACATCATTAACTAATGTAGAATTTGTACTATATTCATCTATAATATAATAATCATACATTCTATTAATTTTCTTTGCTGTTATTCTAAATTGTCCACCTTTATCTCTTCTAGTTATATATTTTAAATCATCAATTTTTAAATATCTTTTGAAGTCTTCTCTTCCATATACTTTATCTAGACTTGAAGAAGTTATTATTTGATCGTTTGGTAGTATAAGCGAATATTTAGGAATTTTCTTTTTAGATGAATATACATATAAACTAATAATGCTTATAAATGCAACAATTATTGGTATTGTAAACAGAATAAATTTTGTTTGATCTGAGATGATAACGATTGTTGTTATTTTTGTTTCTATAGTTTTTTTAGGTGGTGTCCATTCAATTGTATAGGAGGTAATAGCAGTATAATGGATAATATGTATTAATGAAGTATTTCCAGTTATTGTTACTGGTAAATCATTCCCATTCGCATCTGCAGCTTTAAGATATTGTAATAATACTTCTGTTTGAGTAATTTTAATATCTTCTTTAACTTTAAATATTAATGTAGCAACTTTTGTAGGTTCTGGCATTGCCTCCTTGCTTAATCTATAAAAAGCATATTTATTATAATTAATTTTTATAAGTTCCCATGATAATTCTTTTGTTACATTTAATAATTGTAGACATTTATCATCGAAAGAAAAAAGAAATTCGCCAGCTTGTATTTTTGACCCTCCAGTTGATATTAATATATTTAGCATAAATTGTTCACCGGTTCTTATTTCTACAGTTTTAGGATAAAGACATGCTTCTACTGTAGATTTATTTATTGTTTGTGTTATTTCATATAATTTTACTATTTCATCTCTTAAACTACTATCATCTGTTACACCTACATGTACAAACCTTACTATCCCGTTTTTATCTATTAAGAATAGAGTTGGTATTGCTTCAATTAAATAATTTCTTGTAGCGATTCCATCTTTATCTATAACTACAATCCACTCAATATCATTTTCATTTACAAATTTTTTGACTTTTTCAATATCTTCATAAAGATCTATTGAAATAATTATAAAGTCTTTCTCTTTATATTCATTATAAACCTTTTTTAAATATTGCATTTCCATTCTACATGGTCCACACCATGTAGCAAAAAAATCCAGAAGAATTATTTTACCTTGAAAGTCTTTTAAAGATATAGTCTTACCAAATATTGATTCTAAAGTAAAATCTGGTGCATTTTTTCCAATTAATTCTTCAGAGTTAGAATAAGAAATTATAGGAAGCACAAAAAATTGAACTAAGAGAAAAATAATAAGGAAAAATGAAATTTTTTTATAAAGTTTAAATAACATCACTTTTTCTAAGTATTTTTATATAAATTTTACTATATATATTTTTTTCCATTTTAAAAAGAAAAACTTCTAGAATTATTAACTTTAGATTAACCTCTGAATAATAGGGTATGGTAACTTAAGGTTTGTATTTTTCTTAATTAAAAGCTTTCCTTATGTTTAATTGAAAGTTTAAATGTATTTGAAAGGGAATAAATTTCTAAGTTGAATTTAAAATTTTATGAATAGCTTTCTATTCATCTTTCTAGTCTTAGAAGAGCTACTAAAGCTTTATCTGAAATTAGAAAAGTTTCTAAAACTTCAATATGGAAATGGATTTATGCAGCAATAAATATCGATAAAATGAGCTTTTATGTACGAATTTTATTCAAAAAGAGTCTACTTACATCAAAATTTTATATCGAGGTTTTTAAAATATTGTGAAAATAATCCTATTTATATAGAAGCTTTTAAAATTTCTTAAATTTATCTTATGTTAAAGAAATTTTGGAGATAGGAGTTTTAATATAATCTGTTTTTTCTTCTTTTAAATAAAGAGCTAAAGCTTTTCTTTAATACAATAACTTTAGAATCAAAAAAGAGCAAAAGACTTAAAAATGATAGTATGTTGAAGAATTATTAATAGAATATTCATACATGTTTTATTGTAAATTATTTTAAGTATTAGCTTAAGTTGCTACGTCCCCAAAAGAAAAAGTTTATAAATATCTTTTTAATATTCTTTTCCTTGAATAAATATGAGAAAATATATAATTTATACAATTTTAATAATATTTATTATAATTTCTTTTAGCATTGCTTTAGTTAATGCTGCTGAAAGAGTTACTCTTCCAACAGGTCAAACTATAGATTTATGGCTTAAGAATCAAAGAGGGGCTGATACTACAACTTTTTATCCAAATGATGAAGTATGGATAGTATTTTATTCTCCATCTGCATTTAATGTTTTTGCTGATTTTATATTAAATTATCCTGAAAGTCGCTATCCTCCATTAACTTTAGCTACAAATATTCAAGTTTCAGGAAGTGGACAAGTTATATCGTATAGATATTCAATAAGTTCTAATGACCCTGAAGGATTATATATAATTAGAGCTATTGTTAAAGATAATACTGGAAAAATATTAGGACAAGTAGATTTAAAATATAACTTGATTGTTACTACTACTGTTCCACCGCCTCCACCACCAATAATACCTCCAGAATGGATAATAGCAGGAACTATAATTGGAGCTATAGTTATTGGAACCATAGCAATTTTCCTATTTATTAGAACTAAGAAAGCACCACCTATTCCACCTCCATTACCACCTGGTCCTTCTGAAGTAGGAACAGAAGTTGCTGCACCTGGAACTCAACCAGTTAGCTTAGGCACAGTACCCTTCTTTGCAGGACTAGAACTACCAACTGGTCAAATAATCCCAATAACTTCTATTCAACAAGAATTTGGAAGAAGAGATTTTGAAAAATATATTTCACGTGAAGCAGCTAATGTTATATCTAGAAGACATTTTTCAATAATTTTTGATGCAAGAACTAGAGCATTCTATATAACAGACTTAGGAAGCACAAATGGAACATTAGTAAATAATGAAGATATAAGAGGAAAAGGAAGAGTAGAAATTAAAGATGGAGACATTATAAGTCCAGCAGGAGTATTAAATATAAGATTTAAAGCTTCCTAATTCCCTTTTTATTTTATTTTATTTTCCATGCTAGTAATGCGATTGTTACATTATCATTTCCACCTCTTGAATTTGATAATTTTATTAATTCATTAATTGTTTTTTCAGGATTTATATTTTTTGTTACAATATATGCTATTTCTTTATCATCTACTAAATCTGATAATCCATCACTACAAACTAATATGAATTGCTCTTCATCAAGTTTTATAGGACCATATATATCTACTTGTAAGCTTTTGTTTACTCCTAATGCTCTTGTTATAATATTTCTTTGCGGGTGTATTTTTGTTTGTTCTAAAGTTATTTTTCCTTGTTTAACTAATTCTTGAACAAACCTATGATCTTCAGTTAATTGCTCTATATATGGATAATTTTTTGCATATTTAGTTATTATATATACTCTTGAATCACCAACATGAGCTATATAAAGATTATCTGCTAATATTAAAGCTATTGTTAAAGTAGACGCCATATTAGCTCCAATTTTTTCTTTAAGAGCTAGTATGCTATCATTAGCTTTCATAATAGCCTCATTCATAACTATGTTTAAATTATCTTTTTTATTATAATAAAATAATAAATTATCTATTAAACTACTATAAGATTCTATTATTGCTTCTTTACTTGCAACTTCACCTGCTTTTAAACCGCCCGCTCCATCAGCTACCATAAGCAATTTAAATTTTATATTCTCATATATTCCATCATAAACTATACTTGAAGCTAATCCAGCATCTTCATTATTCTTTCTTTTTAATCCTTTATTAGAATTAATACTAAATGAATTAATAGAATCTATTCTTTTTTTATATGGAAAATTAATCTTCCAACCAATAATACTAGTTGAAAAATCTTCATAAATAGAATTAACAAGTTTTTCTGCTATTATTTCAGGAAAAACATATTTTTTAGATAAACTCTTTAAACACTTAGGATCTTCAAGTTTATTACTCATTAAATAGATATATGTATTTGGTTTTAAATGAATAGTTTTCTCTTTATTTACTATTTCTTTTAATTTTTTTCTATACAAATATATAGCTATATTTTCATCACTTTTAATATATTGCATAAATGAATCTTTAATTAAAATAATACCTAGTCTTTTATTCGTATATTCATAGATTTTTTTAAAATCTTGTAAAACATTAAAAGATGAGGGAAAATTAAGAAATATTTTTCTTATAGCTGTTTTAATTGCTTCAGGTAAAATTCTATACGACCCTATGCCTAGAATGTATATTTTTTCATTTAAATTTTCTAATGAAATATGTAAAGGTAAACAAAATGCTTCCATCTCATATTTTTTTGTACATTTTGCAATAAGGCTAGTAAACGTACTAATTTTTAATGGTTTTTTATAAAGTGGTATAGTATCTTGTTCTCCCATATTACTCTTATAAATTATTAATTTTTCCTTTTTATATTTTTTACTTATATTATAAAATTTATATTATAGTTTAAAGATGATCTAAATTTTTATTAAAAATTTAAAAAGTATATATATTTAGAAATTTAATTTAATAATAAAGAAAATGAAGTCATCTAGATTTCTTAAAAAATATATTTCAGAAAAATTAACTAAGGAAATAAAAAATGTGTTATCTATCCCTAAAGAAAAAGAAATTTCTCATTTAAGTGAATATGGTAATTTTTTCCAACAATTTTCTTCTTTTCTTGAGCAAAGTTATAAATTAGAAGACGCATATTCTAAAGGATCATTAGAATATTCAATATATGAAAAGCTTAGGAATGAGATCTATCAAAATATTACAAGTATAACTCCTATTGTTAAAAATGGAATACTTTCCTTATTTTATGAAATAAATATGATTAAGAAAAATATTATAGAATTATCTAATGAATTAAAACTAATAGAAGGAAAAATGTTAATTGGTGCTTTAAATTTTGAAGAATATAATTTAAAAAGCAATTATATAAAAAATAAAATAAATTTATTAAATCAACAATTGGATATTTTAAATAATGCTTGGAAGACTTTAATAGATTCTTTAGATGAAAAAGAAGCTTATGAAAAACTTAAAGAGGCTTATCCAAAAATTTTAAGAGTAATTTCTTCGATTGAGGAGGATATAACAAAAATAATGACACAATATAAAGTTTCAAGAAGTGAGGCTATTATAATAATCTTTTTACAACATTTTAATATTATACCGATAAACAAACTTAAATATGATAAAGCAATAGAAGCATTTAGTAAAATAAGCGAACTTATTAAAAAATATTATAGTATAGAAGTATCTAGTCTTATTAGCATAAGAGAAGATAAAGAACCTACACAAGTTTATAAAGAAGAAGAGTATGGAACGCAAGTCTATGGAATAGAAAATGGAACAATACCATATAAAAAGAAGAAAAGAGAATGATAAATTATGTCTAGCTTAAGAATTGCAGAATACATGAAAATTATTAGTAAGATAGTTAAGATAATTGTATTAATTTTCCTTCTATACATTTTTCTTAATATAACTCATATAATATTCTATGGAGGTTTTACGAGACTTAAAGATAATTTTATTCCAATACTTTCTAATATTATCCTATTATTAATAATAGCATTTATTAGTGATAAGATTGAAGAATATTCAATAGCTATTGAAGATGATATAGAAACAAAACTAATTGGATATATTGAAGGTGCTAGAAATACTTCCGTAGATATATTAGCAAGACATTTAAATATCCCATCAAATAAAATAATGGATTTGATTGCTAAAATAAAAGCAAAAGGGAAACTTATTGATTATACTATTGATTTAAGTAATGGAAATATTAGATATGAAGAGAGATATTCTATTGAGGGCACAAGATTATATGCTACAACTGATCAAGAGTCAACTACTAAAGTAAAGAAAGAGGAGAAATAATAAATGAAGAATAAATATTTTCTAAAAATTTTAGGATTAACGATTAATTTTTTATTAATAATACTAATAATAGCAAATTTTTCTTCTTTTGTTAATGCTTTAGAAGAACCATCTTCACCAGATGAAGAATGGTATCCTCCACCACCAACTTATGAAAATGTAACATTAAAAGTCACTATGGGTATGGAATTTCAAAGTACTTCAGTAGTCACACCTTCACCTTCTGAAATTAGATGTTGGATAATTGATTCATCTGGAAAGGAGAGAAATGAACAATATAGAATAGATAAAATATATCTTGTTTTTGAAACAGATGCTAGTAGTTTTTATTTCTATCTTTATGAATGGTATCCACC
>Ga0080004_1158464_pt1 | contig 12648 bp, 9 predicted proteins | sample WasSprMetagenome_FD_69207 | JGI IMG/M metagenome (GOLD analysis project Ga0080004, IMG submission 69207) | Sulfidic aquatic microbial communities from Washburn Spring, Yellowstone National Park, USA - WS (SPADES assembly) (version 2) | ecosystem: Environmental > Aquatic > Thermal springs > Hot... | reverse complement strand
AAACTCCAAGTTCAATACCTGGTTGCAGTAAAGCTCTCGGGGTCTTTCCGTCTTGGTGCGGGTATGGGGCGTCTTTACCCCCCTCGTATTTTCACCGGGCGCCTCCCGGAGACAGTTTCCCAGTGGTGAAGCCTTTCCTGCGGGTCGGAACTTACCCGACAAGGGATTACGGTACCTTAGGACGGTCAGAGTTACCGCCGACGTTCACCCGAGGCTTGGGCCAGTAAACCTACCAAACTTTAAAGTTTGGTAGATCTCCAGCTTTAACACTCGGGCACTGGTCAGGCCTCAGCCCCTATACATCAGCTTTCGCTTTGTAGCAGGGACCTGTGTTTTTGTTAAACAGTCCCCAGGAAAACTTTCGCTGCGCCCCCACACTAAAAGTGTGAGGGAACCCATCTCCCGAAGTTACGGGTAGCTTTTTTGCCGAGTTCCTTCGGGAGGCATCACCCGTTCGCCTTGGTATACTCTACCAGCCCACCTGTGTCGGTTTGCGGTACGGTTCTGATTGGTTTTGCCTGAAAGAGGCTTTTCCGGGCAGTTTTTTCATTTGGAACGGGGAAAAATCCCCTGAGGAAAACCTTTAATCCCTCCAAACTAGAAAACTGCGTCACCTCCCCAGAAACCAATCAGAGGGTGGGAATATTAACCCACTTACCCTTCGGGTCCGCCTCTTTAGGCTTCCCCTTAGGACCGCCTAACCCGTGCTTGATCACCATTGGCACGGAAACCTTGGGCTTCCGGCGGGGAAGGCTTTCACTTCCCTTGCGGTTACTCATGCCAACATTCTCACTTCCCACCAGTCCAGCAAACCTCACGGTTTGCCTTCAGCCCGATGGGAACGCTCCCCTACCCTCTGACACCTTAAAATCTAAGGTATCAGAGTCCCGGCTTCGGTACTGGGCTTTAGCCCCGGGAATTTTCGGTGCCAAATTCCTCGACCAGTGAGCTGTTACGCACTCTTTAAAGGGTAGCTGCTTCTAGGCCAACCTCCTGGCTGTCTGAGGAATTTGACATCCTTGAAAGCACTAAGCCCAGATTTAGGGACCTTAGCCTGGGATCTGGGTTGTTTCCCTCTCGACCGTAGGACGTTATCGCCCTAGGTCTGACTACTTCCCAACTTTCCCCCTCACCATTCGGAGTTTGGTAGGAATACCTACCCAGAGGGCACGATATTCCTTCCAGTGCTCTACCGGCGAGGGATTGGGAAGCGCTAGCCCCAAAGCTATTTCGGGGAGAACCAGCTATTCCCAGGCTCGATTAGCTTTTTACTTCTTACCCCAGGTCATCCGAGAGTTTTGCACCACTCACCGGTTCGGGCCTCCATCTGCATTTCTGCAGACTTCACCCTGCCCAGGGTAAGCTCGCCTGGCTTCGGGTCTTTCCCCTTCCCCTAGCGCCCTGTTCAAGCTCGCTTTCACTCCGCCTCCCCTCGCTTGGCGAGGTTAGACTCGGGAAAGAGGAAAACTCGTTGGCTCCTGCTCCAATAGGTACGCCATCACCCCACCGTAAAAATTTACGGCAAGGCTCTGACTTGCTTGTGAGCGGATGGTTTCAGGTTCTATTTCACTCCCCTCACCGGGGTTCTTTTCACCTTTCCCTCACGGTACTAAGTTCACTATCGGTGTGGAGGTAGTATTTAGCCTTGGCAGGTAGTTCTGCCTGCTTCCCACAAGGTTGCCACCTTATGGTACTCAGGGTGTGAGCGACAAAGGATTTTTGAATTTCGCCTACGGGGCTATCACCCTCTATGGCTGCCCTTTCCAGGGTCATTCGACTATTCAAAAATCCTTTGTGAAATTTTGAAAATCTCAAAGCTCACCCCTACAACCCCATGCATCATATTGATGCATGGTTTGGGCTCCTCCCCGTTCGCTCGCCACTACTAAGGGAATTTCCGCTCCTCGCTTCCGCTTGTCGCTTACCATAATGCAAATCTGCGAATGAAATGCGAATGATGCGAATATCGGATAGAATTATTCGCGTATTTGTAGATTGGCATTAAATTCGCATGATATTTGCATTATGTTGCTCCGAACGAAAGTGAGGAGCGATTGTTTTCTTTTCCTCCGGGTACTGAGATGTTTCACTTCCCCGGGTATCGCCTCTCTCCAAAAATATTTTGGAGAGATGAGTGGGGTTTTCCCACCCAGGTTTCCCCATTCGGGCATCCTGGGATCACAGCTTGCCTGCTAGCTCCCCCAGGCTTTTCGCAGCTTGGCCACGCCCTTCATCGCCTCCTCCACCCGAGGCATCCACCATCCGCCCCTAAACCCTCTCGTTAGTTGACCATCAAAGCAACCTCTCTTTCCCTATTCAATTTTCAAAGAACAAAAAATCGCTTCCGAGGAAGCGATTTTAAAAATCCTCTTTCAAAAAACTTTTCAACCTTTCATCAATCGCTTCCTCATCATAATTTAATTTTACCCCCAAAAAAAACCTTGTCAAGATCTCCAATCCAGACTTGTCCAGGAGCTGTTTTTTCTTTGGGATCCAAACTAAAGTAATTTAAATAGTTTCCCATTTTCATTGCTTTTATCCTGAGAAATTTTGCTTTCTCCCCCATGGCAATGGCAATTATTTTCTTTTTCTCTTTCTTTGCTTTTTCAATTAGTTTTAAAATTGGTTCTTTTTTAAATTTCCCTTTTGAAATCACAGCAATTTTGTAGATATCTGGTTTTAATTTTTCCATTTTTCTTTTTATCTTTTCTATTTCTCTGAAAGTAAGAGGTTTTTTGAAATTGTGATAGCTCAAAATTATCTTCACTTTTGATTTCTTCTTGAGAGAAAGAACATCTTTTCCTATCTTTTCGAGAAAACTCATTTCAACATCAACAAATTCAAAACCCAAGTTTATTGCCTCTTTTATCAATTCTAATTTTTTTTCTTTTTCAAAATTAAATTTTCCCCCTTCTTCTTTTGACCTCAAAGTAAAAATTCCAGGAATTTTTAATTTTTTCAAAATTTTTCTCAATTTCCTTAAATCTTCCTTTTTGATTTGGAAAAAAGAATCTGCCCTTAATTCAACAAAATCAGCTCCTAAAATTTTCGCCTTTTTTATTTTTCTCTCTATCTTTTTAAAATTCGAATTCAGAAAAATCGAAATTGCAATTTTAAATTTCTTTTTCATTTTTGAAAAATTCTTCTACAGCTTTTCTCATTGCTTCAATTGGTGGTTTTCTTTTAGTGTAAAGTGTGAATTGGGGAACAGCTTGGTACAAAAGCATTTCAATTCCTGGAATAATTTTTGCTCCTTTTTCTTCAGCTTCTTTTAACATCTTTGTTTTGAAAGGAATGTAAACTGAATCTAAAACCACATGTTTTTCAGAAAAAATTTCTTTTTTGACTGGAGAGATATTTTTGTAAGGTCCCATTCCAAGGGGGGTAGCATTGATGATGATGTCAAAATCCTTTAATTCATCAAGATTTTCAAAGGACCCGAAAGAACACTCGTATTTTTTTGCCAATTTTTTTGCTTCTTTTAAATCCCTGTTAAAAATTTTTATTTGGGCTCCTTCTTTTTTCATGGCAAAAGCAATCGCCCTGGCAGCTCCACCTGCTCCAATTATGCCAACTTTCTTTCCTCGAATTTTAGTTACTTTTTTAATAGCCTCTTTGGCACCGATCCAGTCTGTATTATATCCTTTCAATTTCCCGTTTTCATTGACGACTGTATTTACAGCTCCAATTTCTTTTGCAATCTCATCTATTTTATCCAAATATTTGACAATTTTTACTTTATGGGGCATCGTGCAAGTTAAACCCCTTATTCCCATTACTCTCACCGCTTTCACTACAAAAGCAAGATTTTCAATCTTTACTCTTGCTGCAACAAAAACAAATTTTTCTTCAATACCCAAAGCCTTGTAAGCTGCATTATGAATTAAAGGAGATAGAGAATGCTCTATTGGATCTCCGATAATCAAGCAGATTTTTGTTTTTGCTGATATTGGCATAAAATTTTTAAAATTTTTTTTAAGCAATCTTTTGGTTTTTGTTTTGAAACAGAAACCACAAAATCACACCTTTTTTCATAAAGCGGTAATCTTTTTCTGTAAATTTTCTTTTCTTTTTCAATATCATTTTCTTTTCCCCTTGACAATGGAGGTCTCCATTCCAAATTGTATTTCAAATCTTTTTTCAATCTTTTTTCCAAAGCTTTTTCATCAATTTTCAAAAAAATGACAATATTTTTTTCTAAATTTTTAATCAAATCAAAATTTGCCCTTCCAAAAGTTTTTCTTTTTGAAAATTTAACTTCGTTAACAAACATTCCCCCACCAGTGGCGACAACAATTTTTTCTTTTTTTATCAAATCTTTCAAAATTTGATGCTCTAGCTTCCTAAAAGGATACCAATTTTTTCCGTTTTTTGTAATTTTTGCAATCGATTTTCCTTTTTTCTTTACAATCAATTCATCTGTATCTAAAAATTCAAAACCAAGTTTTTTTGCCAAAATCCTTCCCAAAGTTGTCTTTCCAGATCCTCTAAATCCTGTCAAAAAAATTCTTCTTATTTTAAGATCCATTTTAATGATTGCTCAACGATTTCTTTGGGAACTTTTTGATTCACCGTAGCTTTACCTATTTTTTGGAGTAAAGTCCAGTTAATTTCACCCCTCTCGACTTTTTTATCAAAATAGATTAACTTCATTACTTTTTTAGCATCGATTCCTTTTATAACAACTGGTAATTTTGCTTTCAAAATTGCTTCTACAATTTTTTCAAAATCTTCATCTCCAATCAAACCCATCAAATGGGAAATTTTTGTTTCAGCTATCATTCCCAAACTTATCGCTTCCCCGTGAAGGAGAGGTGTTTTCGTTTTTTGAGAAAGAGATTCTATTGCGTGACCTATTGTATGAGCGAAATTTAAAATTCTTCTCAAACCAGCTTCTTTTTCATCGAGAGAAACAATTTTTGCTTTCAATTGCACTGCTCTTTTTATCAAATTTATCAACTCTTCATCTTTGAAATCTAAAGGATGCTTTGATGAAAGGAGTTTAAAGTATTTTTCGTCCAAAATAGCTCCCATTTTAATCATCTCAGCAAAACCAGACAAAAACTCTCTTTTTGGAAGGGTCTTTAAAGTATCAACATCTATTAAGACTCCGATTGGGTGATAAAAACTTCCGAGAACATTTTTTATTCCCAAAAAATTGATTCCAACTTTCCCACCAACTGAAGCATCAACTTGAGAAATCAAAGTTGTTGGCACTTGAAGAAAATTAATCCCCCTCAAAAAAGCTGCTGCTCCAAAACCTCCCAAATCTCCAATAGTTCCCCCACCCAAATTTATCAGAAGTGATTTTCTGTCAGCTCTTTCTTTCAAAAGAAATTTCCAAATTTTTTGTAAAAAATAGGTGCTTTTTATTTTTTCGCCACAATCAACAATCAATTCTTTTGCTCTGTTTTTGTCAAAAGAGTTTAAACATTTTTTCAGCCAAAACTTAGCTACATTTTTGTCAGTCAAAACAAATATTTTGGAGAAATTTTCTAGGGGAAAAATTTCATCTATTTTTGAAATCAAATTTTTACCTATGTAAATTGGGTAAAAAATTTCTTTTTGTTTTACTTTAATTTCTAACTTACAGTTCATCAATGCTTTTTACTTTTTTCAATTTTTTGACAAGGTCTTTGAAATCTTCAAGACTTATTTGTTGTTCTTTGTCAGTTTTTGCGTTTGAAGGATCTGGATGGCATTCAACCATGATACCTTGCAATCCAGAAACTTTCACAGCCAAGCAAAGAGGCAAAATTAAATCTTTTCTTCCAGAAGCATGACTGGGATCAACAATTACTGGCAAACCAGATTCTTTTTTAGCGACAAGAGCTGTTTGTAAATCTAACATATTTCTCGTTGTCTTTGGATCGAAAGTAACCACTCCCCTTTCGCATAAAATGACATTTTTGTTTCCAGCCAAAATTATGTATCTTGCAGCCCCTAACCATTCTTCAAGCCTCATTGCCATTCCCCTTTTTAAAATTACCGGAGTTTTTGTTTTTGAAGTCTTTTTTCCTACTTCAGAAAGTAAATCGAAATTTTGAGAATTTCTAGTTCCAATCCAAACAACATCGATTTTGTATTTTAAAGCTAAATCAACTTGCTCTGGCGTTTTTACTTCAGTAGCTACTGGAATTTTAAATTTCTCTTTAACTTCTCTCAACCATTGAAAACCAATTTTGCCAACCCCCTGCCAAGATTCTGGAAAGGTTCTCGGTTTGAAAACTCCTGCCCTTAAGAGATGTCCTCCATATTTTTTTATTGCTTTGGCGCATTCAAACAATTGTTGTTTAGATTCTGCAGCGCAGGGACCGGCCACAATTAAAAAATCGTAAGTTTTTTTGCCTATCTTAATCTTTTGCATTTTTTCAATTTGATTACTTTTTTTACCGCCTTTTCAATGTCTTTTGAAGTTAAACCATATTCTCTCATCAATTCTTCCAATTTTCCGCATTGTCCAAATTTATCTTTAACTCCAACGAAAACAATGGGAAATGGAGTTTGAGCTAAAACTTCAGCCACAGCTGATCCCAAACCTCCAACAATTTGATGTTCTTCTGCGGTAACTATTGCTTTTGTTTTATAAGCTACTCTCAATATTGTTTTTTTATCTATTGGCTTTATGGTGTGGAGGTTAATGACCATAGCAGATATTTTTCTTTTTGAAAGATTTTCTGCTGCTTTTAAAGCTTCAAAAACCATGTTGCCACAAGCGATGATGGCAACATCTTTTCCTTCTCTCAAAATTTCTGCTTTTTTAATTTCAAATTTTCTTTTGGCAGTAATTGTTGGAACTTCGTTTCTGGAAAATCTGATGTATACAGGTCCTTTTATTTTTGCTGCTTCAATAACCGCTCTCTTTGTTTGAAAATAATCACAAGGAACTATTACTGTAAGATTTGGTAAGACTCTCGTCAAAGCAATATCTTCTAACATTTGATGGGTAGCTCCATCTTTAAAATTAGAAAGGCCAGAATGGGAGCCTCCAATTTTTACGTTAAGGTTTGATAGAGCAATTATTCTCAATTGTTCCCAGGCTCTGGCTAAAGTAAAAATTGAAAGTCCAGAAACAAAAGGAATTTCACCAGAAATTGCCAATCCTGCTGCAGCAGACATCATGTTTTGTTCTGCAATTCCGAAATTGAAAAATCTATCAGGAAATTTTTTTTGAAATTCTTCCAATTTCAAAGATTTCCCGACATCTGCTGTCAAAACGACAATTTTTCTCCCAAGTTCCACTAAACCATCAGCATATCCTTGTCTTGGTGATTTCATCTCCATATTTCCTCTAATGCTTTTTCTTTTTGTTTTTCATCAGGAATTTGTCCATGCCATTCAACTTTATTTTCCATAAAAGATACTCCTTTTCCTTTAACAGTATCAGCTAAAATAACTTGGGGTCTTTTATTTTCTTTTTTTGCCTCTTTGAAAGCTAAAATCAACTCTGAAATTTTGTGGCCGTTACAACTAATTACTTTCCAGCCAAAAGAAGAAAATTTTTTCTTCAAATTTCCCAAATCCATAACTTTCTTTGTTTCTCCGTCAAGCTGAAGCTTGTTGACATCAACGATGGCACAAAGATTGGCCAACTTATAATGGGAAGCTGCCATGGCTGCTTCCCAAACTTGCCCTTCTTGAAGTTCACCATCTCCCAAAAGGCAATAAACCCTATTTTTCCTAGCCAAAGCCATTCCTAAAGCAGTGCTCAAACCTTGACCTAAAGATCCTGTAACTATTTCTATACCATCTACACAATTTATGGGGTGTGTTTGTAACCTTGAATTAAATTTTCCAAAACTCTTCAATTCCTTTCTTTTAATTTTTCCTTTCAAAGATAAAACAGAATAAAGAGCAGAAGCTGCGTGCCCTTTTGAGAGGATAAATTTGTCCCCTTTTTTCATCACCAAAAAATGCAAAACCGCAATTATTTCAACTATGCTTAAACTCCCTCCAATATGTCCGCATTGAGAATTGGAAATCATTTGAACAATATCTGCTCTTATCCTTTTTACTATTTTTTCTAAATTCTTTTTCACCATAAAAATAAAACAAGCCTCTTTGGCAGAGGCTAGCTTTTTTTATAAAGTTTTATTTTTCAAAAGTAAAAGCTAGCCCCTGCCCCAGAGGCGAAAAAGAAAAAATAGTTGAATTTTTTTGATTTTTCCAAATTCATAATTTAAATTTTAATTTCTCAAAAAAACTTGTCAAGTCCCCCCTAATTTGGTTCAAAATTTCGTTAATTTTTTTGATGGTCATTTTTCCAACAAAGCCAGTAGCTTGTTCTTTGGTCAAACCCAAAGGTTTGAGAATTTCTTCCCAGTACTTTTGCTGAAATCTTTTGACAGCCAAAAATGTTTTTGGGCCAAAATAACCTGTGACCAAACCTTCTGGATAAATTTCAGGACCTTGAGATTTCAAAAAGATCTGCAAATATTTTACGTTTAAAGATCTTTGTCCAAATTTTAAGGTTTCTCTAAAAACAAAATTTTGGGGAATTTGAGAAATTATAGCCTTTGTTTCAGGAATTGTTTGGATTTTTTGGGTTGAGGTTTGGATCTCTTTTTCTTTCCAAACAAAAAGAGGACCTCCTCCTCCACCACCTTGTGGGGGCAAAGCAATTTTAGTTTTTAAAACAAAATTTATTCTTAAATTCTGGTAAGGTTTTTTGATCGTTTCCGTATTCATCCTGGCAAGAAATGAAAACTGTTTTTTCCCCATCTTCACCTAAATTTTTCAAAGTACAAACTGCCTGAGATTGAATGGTTTCGCACTCTCTTTCTTTTGGCATCTGAGAATAACTCAAATTTTCAAAATTCCATCTGCATTTCATTTTATATTTACCAGAAATTAAAACTTCTGGGTTTTGATTATTTGTGGAAAAAGGTGGAGTAGTTTTTTTGTCAAAACTAATTAAAAATGTTTTTAAACCTGTTGCCTGATAAAGACCGGTTCTTTCAACATCGTGATGAAATGTTGGCCATTTCATGGTTTCTCTAGTGTCTGGAGTTTCTAAATTCCACACATAAATTGTGATTCTATTTTTTGAATTTTTAGTTACAAAATCAAAATCGAAATCAGAACTAGCAATCAATTCTAATTTTGAATCACCATCTATATCAGAAACAACAGCTGGAGCTTGAGCATCTACTTCAGTAATTTTTGGAAACCCTTGAATTTGAGTCCCATCAAATTTCCAAGCATAGACTCCACCAATTTGATAACAAATGCTACCAACACCACTTCCAGCTGTTGTCAAGACATCTGGAATATTGTCACCATCTACATCAGCAACTACAGTTGAATAATAGTCTGCCCAGCAGGTAGTCTTTGGCCAACCAGAAGCTAAAGTTCCATCATGATGGAAAATGTAAGTTTTAAAATTCAAATCACTAACCACAATTTCCAGATCACCGTCAGAATCAAAATCTGCTAAAGAAGGAGACGACCAAATTGAATTCTTTTTCAAAACTGGAAAGCCAGGCAAAATATTTCCATTTTTGTCAAAAACATACAAACCACCTTCAGCTCTTTCTTCATTAATTATAAATAAGCCAACTACAATTTCCAATTTGCCATCTTTGTTGATATCACCAACTGCTGGAGATGAGAATGGAAGTCCTGGAAGAGTTTTTGGGAAACCAGGTAAAACAGATCCATCAATGTTATAAATGTATATTGAACCTTCCTCATCACTACCAACTGGAGTTACAGAAACAATCTCTAATTGTTCATCGTCATCAAAATTCCCAACAGCTGGAGTGGATAAGATCGAAGCTCCCCAATTAGTTTCTGGTAAACTCCATTCAGAAATTTTTTTTCCTTCCCCATCCAAAATCACCATTTTTCTCGAAAAAGCTATATTTCTTTGAATAACAATTTCTTTTTTCCCGTCCAAATTCAAATCTGCCAAAATTATTGTTGGTTTAGAACTTACTGTTTCACCTGAAAAAACATCGCTCTTTAACAAAAGAGAACCATCTTTTGAAAAAACAAAAATTCTTCCACGCCAACTTTCTATTGGACCTTCCATATCTCGTGCATAAACAACAATTTCATCAAATCCATCGTCGTTGAGATCTCCAACAACTGGAATAACCTCCATTCCTGCCATGGGAACTTCTCCAACTTCTTTTGACCAAAGCAAAGAACCATCATCTTTAAAAACGAAAATTTTTGGGGGCACTCCTCCAAAATAGATAATGATTTCTTTTTTTCCATCTTTATTAATATCTTCGACTACTGGTACTCCAAAACCTCCCCAATAAACTATTCCTTTTTCGTCTGACTCTTCCCAATTTATTCTTTTTGGCCAGCCTTCTCGCAAACTTGGATCCAAATAGAGATTTTTGATTTCTTCAGTTTCTGTTCTCGTTGAAAAATTGACAACTAATTTTAAATCGTAAAAACCGCCATCTTTGATGTTTTTTGTTTCAAAAAATCCCAATTTTTCTGTTTGAGGAATTTGATTAAAACTGGAAAATGTTTGCCACAGGTCTTCGTTGCTTTTTTTGTACTCCAATTGATAATTTTGGAAATTATAACCCAAAATCCTGCCTTTAACTTCTATTTTTTCCCCCAACCTGTAAATATCATTATTCAAAGGAAAATTTAAAACAACATTTTCAATTTTAATTGGGAGTAAATCTGCACTTTGGAGTTGATTTTGCTGATCTTTGACTACAAGTTTCAAAAGTCCCTCCCCATCTGGAAAAGAAAAAGTATCAAAATTACAAAAGAAATCACCTTCTTTAAAGAGAGGTTGCGGAGGTTGAGTTGATGTAGCAATTAATATCCAAGTTTTTGGTCTTTTCCCTTGACCGTAATAAACTTCAAAACCTCCAAAATTTTCAGCTTGGGCAGAACCTAAAACTTTAACTTCATTCCCATATATTTCATACATTATCGGAGAAAGGTAGGCAAAAGGTGGCTTTTGAGATTGCAAAGCTGCAAAAACATTAATTCTTCCAAAACCTTGGGTGAAAAAATCTTCGCCAACATCTACTGCTGTGTTCCTTAAAGCCATCTTTATTTGATTTGGGGTCCAATCAGGATGAGCTTGCTTTATCAAAGCTGCAGCTCCAGCAACATGATGAGCTGCCATTGAAGTTCCAGACAATGCCATATAACCAGAAGGATCACAATAACTGCAATTTCCTCTAGGAACAGTAGAAACAATGGCTACTCCTGGAGCAACAACATCTGGTTTTAACAAAGAGAAATTCACCCAAGGTACAATTACAGGGCCTCGAGAAGAAAAATCTGCAATTTCATCCAATTTGGTAGTAGCCCCAACTGTAATTGCTTTTTCAGCAGTACCTGGGGAACCTATAGTTTGATAATCAGGCCCCTCGTTTCCAGCTGAAGCAACCACTATCACCCCATCTTCAAGTACCGCTCTGTTTATTGCAAGAGTCAATGGGTCTAAAGGATATTCTTCAAAATACCCGGGGGAGCTAAAGCTCAAATTAATAACTGTTGCCATGTCAGAATAATCTCCATCTTGATTTGGATCCAAAGATCTTTCGATAGCAGAAATTACATCATCTACAAAACCATATCCTAAACTATCCAATACTTTGTAAGCTAACAATTTGGCATCTGGGGCTACTCCTTTTAAAGTTCCGTTTGCTGCAGCAATTCCAGCAACATGTGTTCCGTGACCGTGATCATCCATAGGATCATCATCGTTGTTGACAAAATCGTATCCACCAACAATTTTGCACTGAGGATTGACAGAGGTACAATTTCCCAAATCAGGGTGGGTATAATCTATTCCAGTATCTAAAATGGCTATCACTGTGCCAGTTCCTGTAAAACCCAAATTCCAAGTACTTGTTCCACCAATTAAAGGAACAGAATCAGAAACATTAACTTTTACTTTGTAGTTTAAATAGACATTTTTGACAAAAGGTAGTTTTTTAATCTTTTGAATTTCTTTTTCTGTGGCTTCCAAAGAAATTCCAACTAAGAGTTGATTGAATTTTCTTTTGACTTTTTCATCAAAATTTTCAATTTTCTCTCTTAAAATGCTTTGTTGAATTCTGAAATTTTCTTCAACAGTTTCTTTGTATGCTTTGAAATTTGAAACAGCTAAAGGTTTAGAATATGCTTTTTGAAATTGGTTCCATTTGACAAAAAGGGGATCTTGTTTGAATTCAACGATGTAGCCTTTAAATTCTAATTTTTCTTTTTTTGTTTTTTCTGTAGAGATTGGAGGTTTAAAGAAATTTTTTTCTCAAAAGCCAAAGAAAATTTAAAATTAAAAAATAAAAATGAAATTACAAAAAAACAAAAATTATTTTAAATTTTTTTGCCATTTTTCTTTGATAATTTTTGGTTCAAATTTGCCCTAAGAGTAAAATCGCAAAGAACAACAGCCAACATATTTTCAACAACAGGAACGGCCCTGGGGACAATACAAGGATCGTGTTTTCCTTTTATTTTTAAAATTTGTGGCTTCATTTTTTTTATGTTTACTGTTTTTTGGGGCTTTGAAATTGAAGGAGTTGGTTTTACAGCCACTCTGAAAACTATCGGCATTCCATTGCTTATTCCTCCCAAAATTCCCCCGCAATTGTTGGTTTTTGTCTGAATTTTTCCCTTTTTTATGATAAACTGATCGTTGCTTTGGGAACCTTTGAGTTT
>Ga0080004_1128010_pt1 | contig 12652 bp, 13 predicted proteins | sample WasSprMetagenome_FD_69207 | JGI IMG/M metagenome (GOLD analysis project Ga0080004, IMG submission 69207) | Sulfidic aquatic microbial communities from Washburn Spring, Yellowstone National Park, USA - WS (SPADES assembly) (version 2) | ecosystem: Environmental > Aquatic > Thermal springs > Hot... | reverse complement strand
GAGCATTGTCTCAATCGGAAAAGCCGTAGCATGATAGGTTTTTTCATCCCCCTCCCTCTTAGGGTTTATCCTAAGACCCGCAGGCCCATCTGCTAAAACGGCGGCTGGAATTCCAAGCCTAAGTATCCGGCGGGTTTCACCAGCAGCTCCCGGAACCTGTGAATGAGGATTCCCGAAGAAACCAGGTAACCCCACACCTACGACCAAACCCACCTTCTCTTCCAAAGTCATTTGAGAAATCATACTATCAACTTTAGACACACCCATACCTCTCCCTCAAAGTTTTATACAATCCAATAGTATTTCAATTTTTCATCAATCCACACTTCTTCAGTATATCCCCCACCCAAACATAAACAGAACACCAGTTCAACCCTTCAATTCTCTCTATGAGATTCAGACATGGCATATGCGGTTGAACGCTCATGGTTCTACTGGTCTTTCAATTCTCTTTATGAGATTCCGTGTATGTGTGGTCGTAGGGTTAGGGTTTTCTGTGTTAGATGCTTTCAATTCTCTTTATGAGATTCCAGGCTTCCAACCAAAGCAGGAAGAAAAACAAGAGCCAAAGCTTTCAATTCTCTTTATGAGATTCCTACCTTCATGTCTCCTACGGCAGTATTGGATATACACTTTCAATTCTCTTTATGAGATTCACTCCATATCTTAACGCTCTGATGTATGCTGATAGTAGGGTTCCTTTCAATTCTCTTTATGAGATTCAATATAGCCTTCATGGGTATTCTTGAGCCTCTATAAATCAACTTTCAATTCTCTTTATGAGATTCTAAGCTCTTCTTCAAACTTGGAAAGACCATTCTTTATTTCCTTTCAATTCTCTTTATGAGATTCACTCCAACTTTCATACTTTTCCTCCTCCCCATCCCAGTCTAGCCCTTTCAATTCTCTTTATGAGATTCCGCCTATCACGTCCACTCTACCTCCTCTTCACGTATGATACTTTCAATTCTCTTTATGAGATTCAAAGAAGGGTATCAGAAAGTATCTACGGAAAAGACGTTAGAGCTTTCTTTCAATTCTCTTTATGAGATTCTTCGTTACGTTAAGGTAAACGGTCATAGGGTAAATATAGCCTATCTTTCAATTCTCTTTATGAGATTCTTACCTTTCTCATGGAGTAATTTAATCCTTTCCCTTAAACTTTCAATTCTCTTTATGAGATTCCTGATGCTCACGGTCGCTCTGGGTGTCGCGGGTCTAGAGCTTTCAATTCTCTTTATGAGATTGAACTTATTGAGGCTTATGAGGAGAAGAAGGCTAGAATCACTTTCAATTCTCTTTATGAGATTCTAACAGGTATTGAGAAGCTTCCGTCTGTGCCAATTGTTGCTTTCAATTCTCTTTATGAGATTTTCAAATCGTCCCACGTAATTAAATACGTCGACTTTCTCTTTCAATTCTCTTTATGAGATTAGATCCAAGAAACCCTGCACGTTGCCAAGGTAGATCCTATACTTTCAATTCTCTTTATGAGATTCTTGGCTGTTGCGTGGCTGAGGGATAAGGCTGAGAAGGCTTTCAATTCTCTTTATGAGATTCAGGTGTGGGGGCTTTTAAACTTACCTTCATGGTTCTACGACTTTCAATTCTCTTTATGAGATTTTGCTTCTGGATATCCTTAGGCCGTTTTTAAGACCTGAATATCTTTCAATTCTCTTTATGAGATTTTTCCTCGATAGCCTTCAAAATCCAAGGGGTCTTATTCGCATACTTTCAATTCTCTTTATGAGATTAGCGATGGAGAGATAGAAGTTTTAAGCTTCTTATGGGGTAAAATAACTTATTCGCATACTTTCAATTCTCTTTATGAGATTCCGATGCAGTTTTAAGTCAGATGTTGAAGCTTCTGAATGCTAATCTTTCAATTCTCTTTATGAGATTCCATAGTCTCCCATGAACTGACGCAAATATTGAATATCGTTCTTTCAATTCTCTTTATGAGATTAAGAGTGGAGGAAGAAGCGGAGGGGAGGAGGAAGAGATCATCACTTTCAATTCTCTTTATGAGATTCTTTCTATCTCTCTAAGCTTTCTTAAGATGTCAACTGTTCTACCCTTTCAATTCTCTTTATGAGATTCGAAGCTCCAGTGCGTCTCGCTCACCGTGGGTTTTTGAGTTTCTTTCAATTCTCTTTATGAGATTCTACCAGAGCTTCAAGCTGTTGATGAGCTTGAGTACAATGCTTTCAATTCTCTTTATGAGATTCCGGGGGTTTTCTTGTTCTATTTTAGTTTTTGTTTTGGTTTTGCATTTAAATTTTATGTTTTTCTTCGGCTGTGTGGAGTCTGCATATGGGGTATGGATTTGCGCCGAAGTCCACTGGAAAACGCACAACTTCAACTAGAGAAAACTACACACCCTTACATACTTTTCTGTATCCGCAGTTTCTGCATTTCTTAGGACTTGCCTCCCTTGGAATCTTTTCCCCTTCAATTATCGATTTTATCTTAGCGATTGTCCATAATACATGTCTTCTTAAGTCTTCTGTTACGGGTATTTCAAATGATTTTCCATCGCGTAGATACTTTACCATAACTTTTCTAACTGGCTTATGTAGGTTTTCCTCGGCGAGCATAGCATAGGCAACTGCCTGATAAACGTGTCCAGGATAAGGCTTTCTAGGAGCTTTCATAAGCTTGTTTTCCACAATAACAAGTCCATCATCAACTTCAGCTACTTCATCGATAGTCCCATATAAGCCAAGTTTTTCAGAGACTACGTGGAGTCTGTTCCATGAAGCTCTAATTTTCTCCCTCCTTTCACCAGCGAGAGTCTTCCTACGCTGAAACTTACGATCTTCATTGAAATGAAATTCCCTTCCTTCAGCCATACTTTCAGTTACCCTCTCAGTGAAGCCAGAGACACCTAGATAGTAAACTATCCTGGGGCAGAAGTGGTACTGTTTAATCCACGTTACGGGTATCAATCGGACATTTTCATCTTCAGACAATTTTCTCACTTTTATACTAGTAATTCTTCTTTGGTGTATTCCTCAAATGGTTTTCCTATAATTTCTCTTAAAGCTAGATCGGCTTTACATATTACGAATACTTGTATGTTTCCGTCTGCATCACCAAGTACTCTTCTGAGGGCTGCTGTAAGCTCTTTCCTTTGCATGCTAGTTAAGTATCCTAGGAATGTGCTCCTTTGAATTCTAGATAGACCAAACCTTTTACATACTTCACTGACCTTAAACCTTATTTCATCATCACTAATATCATAAACAACAAGCGTCTGCAAGAGAGTCACCTCAAAGTGAAAGGCGTATAATCGGACGACCTTCCAAGTATAAATTCAGAGACCCTTCTTGGCTGTAGGAATATATGGCTTGATAGCGGTAAAGTCCTTCCGCAAAAAGTTAGAGTTTCCGATAACCTGTTAGAAAAGGCTTTCACAACATGAAATCTAACATCTCTTTTAAGCCTTCTCCCTTCAATAGTAGATTGAGGATCCTTGAAGCTTGAAATTAGTCTTAAAACAACCCTATCGGCAATCGGTTGTCTAAACTCCTCAAGAATATCCATTACAAGCGCCGGTCTTCTAGGAGAATCTGCGTGTAGGAAACCCGCGTAGGGGTCAAGCCCGCTACTGTCAACGGCTAACCAAACTTCTGATGCTAAAAGCCCATAGCAGAAATTAAGCATTATGTTAACAGGGTCTTCCGGCGACTCAAACCTCTTTCTCCTACCTGGAAAATCTACGCCTTCAGGCAGTAACATCTTAAACCCCTGCCAATACATCTCCGCTGCTTCAGCCTCAAGCCTCATAACCTCTTTTCTGACGCTTTCAGCACTATTTCCTCCAATATTAGCTATCATGCCCGCTATATCCGAAATAGACTTAGATAAATCAAGAAGTTTTCCAGACAAGTTTGGATCTCTTCTATTCTTACCAGCTTCACGTAGAATCGCTTTCTGATTAACAACTTTAGCCCAAGCAAATCTCTTGGCAAGATAAGCACCAGCTTCCTCATTCTGAGCTTTATACTGCATCTTCCGCAACCTAATGGATCCGCTACTTCTAGCGCTGGATAATTTGGCAATAGGGTAGCCGAGACCTGAATATATTACTAGATCCACTTTATGCTTTGACAATAGCCTAAGAAGAGCTGAAGATAATATAGCGCCACGAGTCAGTATTGCGATTTGACGTACATTTGATGGAGAGACTTCTAAAACTTTCTCTCTTTTCCTCTCAACTACGATTATTCCCCTTCTTACACGTATGAAAAGCCCAGGCTCATTTATGATTAAACGCTTCAAGATTTTTCACCCATGCAGATAACATAGTATGGACAGTAATCTGGACACTTGGGAGGTTTACCCGGATCTCTTCCAACTGAAACAACTTCGTAGGCTTCATCTCTTAATTCTAGAAACTCACGCCTCAACTCATCACCTATAACAAAGTACCTTAGCCTAAAGCTTGGCACTAATCTTAACGGTTCTATCTGCACATATATCACAAATCCGAAATCTACCGGAATCCCCTCCTCGGCCTCCATAGCTAAAGCGTATCCCGTTGCGGCATAAGGGTGAAACTCCCTAACTTCGCCAGTTTTAAGGTCGGCTATAGCATTAAAAGGCGTATAAATATCGACGCTAAGCTCTCTACTCAATCCGACAAGGCTCCCATCAACTTTACGTTCAACAACAGGTGGAACAGCAACACTAATTATCGAATCAACATCTGAATGCGGATACTTCGATATTGCCTGGTCAACCCTAGCAGCGGCCTGAACAGCCAAAAACCTAAAGAATGCGGAAGCCTCAACCCTCAACTGATCCTTAACATCATCACTCAACTTTGCCAAATGAACCTCAGCCTCAGTAATCGCCCTATCAGCAACATCCCTAGCCAATGGCAGGAGATCGTCAACCAACTCCGAGCCAGACTCAACCTCACCAGCAAACAACAGCCTCTTAACCGCTGAAATAGACTCACGGTTAACAGCATGCAAAACAATACCCCTAGCCATCTTAACACTCGGAGGCGGCTTAACATTCAAAACACGCCTCAAATAAACATCCCTCATAGACTGACAATAACGCCCAGCCAACTCACTAACACCAAACAAAACCGAACGCGAAGGAGGCTCAACAGGAGGAGAATCAAAACTCCAACCCCTCAACTCCTCACCAACACCCCTAACCTCAAGCTCCCTACGCAAAAGCCTAAAACGCCTATCCAAATCAAGCCTATCCAAAAAGAACAAGACCCATTACCCCCAGCCCTCAATGATCATCATAATTAACAGGCAAAAGTCTATGATCATATACTTTCTCTCCAAAAGCGTCTTAAGAATTCTTCAGGGATCGCTGAAAGCCCTATATAACAGTATCTTCGTGTTAAGTGACTCTGGATTTGTTGAGCTACTTTTTCTAATTCGCTCCAGTTTACCTGCTGAATTATTTTAAGCCAATACTCGCTCCTCGCCGAGGCTGCTCTGTTGTCAGTTAAGTAAATAAATCTGTATAAAGCTAAAGCTGGCATAATATACTTTGGTTCTTTTACCTTTTCTACGTCAAGTTCTCTGTCCATCCTTAAAGTAGCTCCCTGATTATCTTTCAATTCATTAATCGCACTATCAAATGTTTTAACTAGAAATGAGCATTGTAGTTGTGTGATAATATTTTTAGTTTGCATTTGGTTGAGAATTTTACAAAGGTTTTGTTCAAATAAGAACAAACGATCATGAGCTATAGTATAGGAAACTTGCGATAAGGGAGATAGAGCTACCTGAAGATATGAAGAAAGCAGTACACTTTGTTCTACAGCTTTCCAATCTATAGCTTCATGATGAAAAAGAACAGCGTAGGCCATTTTTAGGGCTACGTCATCATCTAATAATACTTTTCTTAACGTCTTTCTGGTAATTACCGCTGATACTTGATGATGTCTCACATGTTTCTCCGTAGTAGTACGTCGATCCATAAGTTTCTCGTAAAGATCGCAAGTTTCAGAAGGATATGTATGACCAACGTATTGGTCTGTAAGTTTTCCAACATCATGCAAAAAGGATGTGGAAAGTAAAGTGTCCCAAAAATCATCTTCGATTTGTTTAACACCTTTCCCGATTTTACTTGCTGTAAATATTCTATGAAGAGATTTCTTGAAATAAGGAGCTATTTGTTGCATTTCAATTAGTGTTAGTGCTATATGTGATATTAGACATCCCTTAAGGGTGGAATCATCTTTGTAGGAGGGGGTGTGTATAGCAGAGCATGTATTGTGACAATTGGGGTTTTCTCCTAAAATTTCTAATAGAGCTTTACATTCTAGTGGTCTCTCCATAGGGTTTCACCAACCCTAAATGATAGCCCTCCTCGAAAAGATAATAAGCTGGGTTAATTATGAACGGGTTTGTGAAACCTCCATGACTTTTTATGGCTTTGAATAGGTTACCATATTTGGCTATTTCCACTTCACAGCATGTATCGTGGCTGTGTATTATGGAAAATAAGAGATACATTTCCTTGTCATTTATTCGATGTTTAAGGGAAGGGATTTCAATATCTTTAAAGAGTCTTTTGATGGAAAGACTTAAGGTATTTTGATTTAACAATTTGAATGCCCGATCAAAAGGTAATCTAATTGAAGTTTCCCCTTCCAATACTTTTTGATAAACCTCTTGAGGAAGAAGGATACATCTAATTTCCATACCTAATCTGAGGATATTTTGTGCTTGCTCGTCAAGAAGAGTTCTTTGCTCAAAAATCTTGTCGGTCGGAAAAGTCTTTATGAAACTAAGAGCGTTACGCAACTCTTTACTTACCTTGTTTTTCAACTTTTCCACAACATCTTCAGAATACACTTCATCAACCAAGCTGGATGCTATGGAAACGTTCTTCACACTTTCTTCCAAAAGATGCTTATTAAGAATTCTCGCAGTTTCGCTCATAACCACATCTGGATAAACACCTTCAGTTTGATTTAAATCATCAAATACAAAAGCTATACCATCACATTTCCTTCCACAACGCCCTAATCGTTGTATCAGAGAGTCTATTGGAGAAATTTCTGTGGCAGCTGTCTTAAAATCATAGTCTAAGCCAGCTTCAACAACTTGTGTTGCTACGACTATCAAATCATCATTTATGGAAACCTTCTTTTCAAAATAAGATTCCCTCTCTTTCCTTTCTCCACTAACCATTCTTGAATGAAGTAATATAACGTTATTATAACCATTTTTTGTAAGTTGACGATAAGCCTCGACGGCTCTTTCCACTGTGTTGAAAATAAGTAGCATGGGTTTTTCATTGTTTTTAGCAATATTAAGTATACGGTTTAAAAGTTTCCCTTTCTCGATATTTACTTCTACCCTACCTCTCCTTACGATGTCCTTATTTGGATCCATCTTGATAGAAGTCCATTTGTACTCTACTCCTTGCAGTCTTTCAAATGGTTTAAGAGCTTTTCCAATATCTTCAACAAGTAAGTGAGGGAGTGTGGCTGTCATGACGATGACTGTAGCTCCGAAGATCACTAGATTTGCTATGTGATATGGTAATAGCGAGAGAGAATACCACCATTCGTCTTGTAAAAGTTGCACTTCATCAAGTATCACCAGAGAACCAGCAATTTTACCTACTGAAAGAAGGTAGTGATGACCGTAAGACCTAAGACCGTAAGAAGTGTAAAACAGAGTATCATATGTGGTTATGGTAAGATCCCCTTCTATGAATGCCTTAAATGGTGTGAAACCTCCATAATCGTAATCAATTATGACTCTTTCTGGTTTTCCAAAAAAGTTTTTACATATTTTTAATGCTTTGTGAATGCGATGAAACATGTTAAATACTAGGCTTCGCGTTGGAAGAACGTAGAGTAACGAGTGCCATACCCTTTCACCATGTACTAAGCTTTCAATGAATGGTGCTAAAACAGCTTCCGTTTTTCCAGCTCCTGTCGGAGCTTGTAAAAAGATCAATTGGTTGCCATTATGAAGAGAATTCCATAGTTCTTCAAAATACTGATACCTTTGAAGTTCTCTTCCACGACTTTTAACAACTATTTCCACAATATCCCAATTACTCTCTAAGTCAACTGGGTTAGCCATGCCAATTCCCTACAGAAACCTTTACCAACAACTCCACCGATTTTACTAGTAACTTTGTCAATTTGACGAATGGCCATATAAAGATCTGATGATGACCTTGTGTTCAAAAATCTATAGAGCGCCTCTATAGCTGCAGGTTCTTCACTCCTTATGAGATCATCAGTTATCATTCGTAACTTCTCAAGTGGATTCAGACCATATTTGTACTTTTCATTTATTTGAATTAAACATGCCAACGATGAAAGATATTTATCGATAGAAATCTCTTCATAACCACGTATTTGAACTACTTGTCCCTTAGTAATATCAAACGTTATTGAAAGAATAGTCCATGTAGCTTTAGATTCATAAAGATACATTATGACCTCTCTTGATAATTTCGCTAGAAACATATAGACAAATGTATTTAAAGGAATTTTGTTTATAATTGGATATAATTTATTGGTTGCTTGGCGAAAATCTTCACTTTTAAGGTAAGGTAACATTTCTGCTAACAATTTCCCGGAAACTTTTCCTTCAAAGGACAGCAAGATGGCTAACCTCTTAGAATTATAGGGAATTAAGATGGTTGATCTACTAAATCCAACAGCCGCTAAGGTAATACAGAGTGGACAAACACTATAATTTTTTGCTTGATATCTATATTCTCCCGTGAAATATTTGCCTATATGTGGATATAAAGGTAGCCAGACGTGTTGTCCTTTATGAAGTCTTCCTTCATTCTGTGCATGTCCCGGTGATGTATATGCTTGCTTAAGATCTTGAGTAACTGTGTTAGGATCAGAATATTTCCTTAAGAATATCTCCAGTCTCCTCTGAGAACCTTTCTGTACCAATTTTGACTTATCTACTAGCAACCTCACTATATCTTCTCTATACTGGTCGATCTTGCTTGCAATGAAATTAGAAATATCATGAATATCCCTATCTTCCACCTCTATTTCGAAGAGGCCTGCGCTACTAGATACATGATACTTAACGTCTGATGGAAGATTGGAGATTATACCATACATTATTAAGGAGTCCATGAAGAACCCATGACCTGGCGTGTACAACTTCATGGCTAAACACCTATAATGCATTCTTCGTCAATGAAATAGACTTCTTGAATTTTCCTCATTTCAATATCAATCTTCGCTGGAGTGTATACGAAATATTTAAGGCCACTAGGTGTATTTCTAATCTCCTTTCTACATGGCACATAATACAATTTAAGCTCGCGTCCTTCATTACACATCCTCATAATTGTGTAATTTCCATGAACAGCACCTATTATATCTTGGAGTGCTGTGAAGTAATAACTTGTAGATGTCTTATCCAAACGTTCAGTTTTACATTCAGCAGACCAGACTTCAGTAACATTAACTAAGGATTCTGTATCACCAAGTCTCTGCAGTAGATATAGGATCTTGCTTTCAATAGGGCTTCTCAAAATCCATACACACTTTAAAGTAGCTGGAGATAGGTACTCTCTATAGAAAGCATCTGTAAGAGTTTGCTCTATCATTTTTCTGAAAGTATCAAAATCTCCTTCTTGAAGTATGCTAAGGGCTTTCTCAAACGGCTTCTCTTCTTCCTTCTCTTTACTCTCAAATCCCTTATCAAGTATTCTAAATCTCCTTAAAATAATCGGGTTTACTGTCATAGCATCGCTTATCAGCCTAGCCCTAGCGATTACTACATTTTCCTTGATAACCTTTTGAGCCTCTAATCCTATTCCTTGTTGCACTCCAAAACAATACGCTAATGCACCTATAAGAGTTGATGGTTGAGGAATTGGAAGGGAAGCCGCTATCTGAAATGTCTCAGGATGCTTAATAGAAAAAATGGGAGTATTAATTTTAGCGCATATTGCTGTTAAAGCCACTTGTCACTTACCTCCACAAGTTTAGCTATAGCATCTGAGGCCGTTTTCGCATCATATATTGCGATGTGAGCTCCTTTAAGTATATCCTTAGGTTTTTCGCCTACTGCAGCCACAACGATTTCGTCGCTTTTAACTAAGCCTTGATCTACAGAAGTCTTAATAATGTTTGCCGTTTCTTCAGCGTAATCCTTAAAGAAGCCGTGAACTACATTGGGTATAGGTTTTTTAGAAGCTACACCGATAAATTCTATTGTTTTAATTATTGGCAACGCTCTCGCTTGCGTGGCTCCAAAATAACCGAAAAGTACATTAGCCAATGCAACTATAGCTGCCTTTACCCTAATTTTGCGTTCATCAAGTGGTAATTTTTCGTTTGGGTTTGCTAATGAAACTCCTGCAAAGGCTAGATCCATAGAACATAAGAAACCGTAAACTCCGCTAGCATGCTCACGTTTCATCACCATCATTGCTTGCTCTTCCTTTGGTATTTTTCCTTCCTCATTTATAACAACCCTATTATGTGTTATGGAGGAATATTCAGAACGTTGCTCTTCTATTGGTATCATAAAGGAAACTTTGACTATACTTTCGCGTCGTATATTTGTCTTTGTATCCAAGAATCCATGAAGATCCTCAATGGCACAAGCTTTAATATACTCAAGCTCATTATTCTTATTTAGTATAGACCTATACATAACATGACGTTTACAATTATCGCATATCTTATCATAGCCCCAGCTCTTAAGCAACTCGGTTGTTGCTACAGCATGCCAATGCTTAATCATATTTCCTGAGATCACGGGTTCTTCTAAAATGTCATAACCCTCTTCTAGCCTCCTTACAATAAACATTTTAGATAAAGCCATATAGTTACCGACAGCTCCCTCAGCATTCGCACTATGAATGTTTACTAGAGCCCTTCCGGTTACTCTTACATACACCATCTTCTTTCACCCCTTAGACCTCACTCCTTCATAAGCTAGTGCGAGTGATGCTATGATGCTCCCAACGAATCGTGGGTTATCTTTAGCCAACTCTATGATCTTGGATACACATTCCTTACCAATTCTAAATGCCTTACTAACATCCTTAATTTCTCCTAGCACTTCATAAAGACCTTTTTCAAGGCCTTCTTGAAGTCTCTTTAAAACGCGTTCCTGTACTCTAATACTGCTATAGACAGTCGATGCGAAGTCTTCAATATCTCTTGGTCTTGCCAGTTTATCGAACAATCCGTAATCTGATTCCACCACTTTGAACGCTGCTAAATATCGAACATAGGTGTCTACGCATGGTTCAGAAAGAATAACTTCTAGGTTTACCTCCTTCTTCAACTCATTCCCCCAGATAATTATCAAAATGTTCTATGAGACAACCAAAATATAAATTTTTTCTTAATTGCAACATCCGTGCAATATTTTACAAAATTTTGAATTAAGTTAGCATAACACCCAATTCTGTCAATTCATAAATCCTTCCTTTCTGCTTCACAAATCCATTTTTAAGAAGGCTTTGTACATGTCTATACACTGTGCTTCTATCTTTTTGCATTAAATTTGCAATATCTCCAGCAGACAATTGCTTATATTGGGAGAGAAGTCGTAAAATATTTAACTTCTCATCGCTAATCTCAGCCTTGATTATTTTGTGTATGGGAGGAATTATTAAACGTTCAGTCCTACCTTCAAGATACACTTCAACGTTAGGGTTATACTGCCATTCTAACATCAAATATGCTGTATAAACTACGAGACAGAGAGCCCTCATACCACCAGAAAGACATATACTTACATGTTTATCAGTAAATTTGTTCAACAATGTTCTAACGTATTTAACTGCTTCAATGAAGTTCGTGGGATCCACTTTGACTTCCTGTAAGTTTACTTGAGCATCCTTAAAAATTATGTCACAAATTTTCTTCAACTCTAAGTAGGCTCTTTCGGTTCTATCATCTTTAAAACTTGGAGTGAAAACTATGATAGATGCACCAGTTTTCAGATTATATGATGCAACAGCTCTTATTAGAGGCCCAGGCTCAAATCCCAACGTCATTATTAAAGCGTCTAGTGCTTGAGTCATTCTTCGATCTACTATACTTGTGATTTTCCGTATTATATATTCTTGGCGGTTAATCGAAAGTTTAGTGATTCCTTACAGTTTTCTTCTTGTATTTTGCGTTATAATTTAAGCTTGAGTAAATCAATTTTGAGTTTAAAAATTGTGAGTTTTGGCTACTTTTCGCTTAGCAAATCCTTTCTTGCTTATATGTTCCATTAAGTCTAACGGCATCTGTCAATCTCTGTGAATATGTTCTAACTCCCTTAACATCCTTCATAACCCATAAGAATGAGGGGAAAAGCTAAAATGAAAATATTATTCAGGGTATATATAGGGTACTTATGTCTTCAATATCCTCTTTCACGCTTAGAATTGTTGTTGATGACCTTGTTGTTTTTCAGAGTTTTTCTGGTTTTGCTGCTTGTGGCGTCTTTTATAATTTGGTTAAGCTGGTTGATAAGGATTTGGCTGAGGCTTTGCATTCTTCTAAGAGATTGGCTCCTTGGTCTGCTTCTCCATTCTTTCTCGAGTCTCCTTCTCCTAGGTTTGTTTATCGTGTTCTTTCAGCGCCTTCTATAGTTAGTGTTTCCTTTTCTATTATGGATGGTAAGTTGTGTGATGTTTTTAGGGAGGCTATTCTTAAGCC
>Ga0080004_1121589_pt1 | contig 12658 bp, 7 predicted proteins | sample WasSprMetagenome_FD_69207 | JGI IMG/M metagenome (GOLD analysis project Ga0080004, IMG submission 69207) | Sulfidic aquatic microbial communities from Washburn Spring, Yellowstone National Park, USA - WS (SPADES assembly) (version 2) | ecosystem: Environmental > Aquatic > Thermal springs > Hot... | reverse complement strand
GAATCCCTTGGTTTCAGCCAAGATATCCCTGTATTGGAGCAGGGCTACTTCCTCAAACTCTCACCCACCAACTGGGAAGCATTTTAATTGAGACTCAAATAGAATAGAGATTGCAAACCCAGCGAGGTTGGCGGCACTACCTGTTCGGTTTGCCAATTTATGTTTGTGAATGTATCGTTTAAGAACTCATTTTGAGATTTCACCGCCGCTTTGCTATTCTTTTCATCGACGAAAAGATACAAATACCCCTACCTTGCAAATTTTTTCCAAAAATGATATTATATATTTGAAATGGATTTTGAGAATTTGAATTCTGCGCTGCGCTCCGCCATCCGTGAGATGGGATTGGAGAAGAAAATCAGGGAGAGGGAATGCCTCTCCCTTTGGGAGGAAGTGGTGGGTCCCAAGCTCGCCTCCGTCTCCCAAGCTGAGGACATCAGAAATGGAATCCTCTATGTCTCAGCTAAAGACCCAATCTGGGGACAGGAAATCTTCAATTTAAAGGGATTGATAATGCAGAAGATAAATCAGAGGATGGGCGAGGAAATAGTCAAGGATATAAAGGTGAGGGCGAAACCGTTGAAGAAGAAGGTTAAAAAAGAGGAAGAGAAGAAGAAAGAGGAAAGGGAGCTGAGCGAGGAGACCCTTCAAATGATAGATAGGTTGACGGCGAAGATAGAGGATGAGAAAATGCGCTCCCTTATGCGCTCCGTCTTGATAAACTACTATAAAGCCAAGCTTGACAAGGAACAAGAAAAACCTTAGCGTTATATCAAATGCAAGACATCATTCAAAAGGCAAAGGCTTCAATTCCAAGTTTGGATGACATCCTCTCAGAGGCAATGGAGAACATTGAGGTTGAGAAAGTTGCTAATCGCTTCGGAGAGGTTTTGGTGTATTTAGATGAGCTTGCGACGGATATATATAGAAAGTATGAAAGGGAAGCGATAAGGAAATTAGCAATAGAATGGATAAAAAGGCAAAAGGAAGACATAAAGGGAAAGATGGAAGAAATCCTATCCCAAGAAGGGTGGGATAAATTTATTGAGAAAGCAACCATGTTATTCGCAGATTTCGGATTTCTCGTCCAGGCTCTTGAGAAGGACTTGGGAAATATGAGAAAGGCAAGAGGCGGCAAAACTTTTGAAAAAGCGGTCTTAAAACTCTTGGAATTAAGCGGGATAAAGGGTGAGACCCCCCGAAGGCAAGCGCGGGAGAACCTCCAAAGAATAGATATAGTCATACCTTCTATAGAAGTAGCGCTTGAAACACCCGATAGGGCATTTTTCCTTGCCTGCAAAAGAACTTTAAGGGAAAGATGGAAACAGGAAGTGCCTTCCGCACAACCCAATTGGAGGATTTATCTCATCACAATAGACGAAAACCTCCCTGAAAATAAGGCAAATGAGATAAAGTCAAGAGGCTTGATAGCTTTCGTGAGGGATTCTTTAAAAGATGAAGAACACCTTAAAGAAAAGTCTTGGATAAGAAAACTGAGCGATCTGCCAAAGGAGCTGACTTTGAGGTGAGCCAGAGAACCTTTCCCCTTTTCAAGGACGAATCCTCTCCTCCAGAATCCCTTCCATTTAAAAGGATAAGGGATGAATCTTGGGATTACAGCGATGTGCCGGCGGGAACGGGTATCTATGGAATCCACCCCTATCCCGCTATGTTCCATTTCCTCGTCGTGCGACGCCTCCTCCAAAACTTCTCTGAGGAAAACGCCCTCGTTTTCGACCCCTTTATGGGTTCAGGCGTCGTGGCGGGAGAATGTTTGATTAGCAAGAGAGATTTTATCGGATATGATATCAACCCTCTTGCAGTCCTCATCGCAAAAGTCCGCACCACTCCCATCCCCACCTCCCAACTCCTCAAACTCCTCCCCTCCATAGAGAAAAGATACCGAGAAGCTGAACCCTCTGAAATTGATTTCCCCAATATAGATTATTGGTTTACCCCTGAGGCAATAGCCTCCCTTTCCAAATTGCTGACCTCTATATCGGATATTGAGGACGAGAATTGCAGGGATTTCTTCAAGGTCGCTTTCTCCGAAACGGTCAGGAGGGTATCGCTGACGGATTACAATGAATTCAAGCTGATAAGGAGGAAAAACGGGTTGAGCCAAGACGCATTGGAGGTCTTCAGGCAGGTAAGCCTTAGAAATATCGGTCTATTGGGGGAATTCTACAAAAATTTCCCACCTCAGAAATCCAATCTCAAATTGGAGATAAGAAACATCCTTTCCGAGCCAATCCCCATTGAGAGGGAATCTATCGACTTGGTGATAACCTCACCGCCCTATGGAGATTCAAAGACGACGGTTGCCTATGGGCAGTTCTCCCGCCTCTCGCTTCGCTGGCTGGGAATGGAGGAAAGGGTTGATAGGGAATCACTTGGAAGCAAGGGGAGAGAGATCGAACTTGGCTTGCCCTCGGAAATCCTCTATGAAGTGCTTGAGAGGATAGCGGAAAAGGATGAGAAGAGAGCGAGGGAGGTTTTCTCCTTCTATCACGACCTCTTCCAAGCCATCTCAGTGATAGGGGAAAAGGTCAAAAGAGGTGGATATGTTGCTTTCGTTGTGGGGAATAGAAGGGTCAAGGGAGAGGAGCTGCCAACTGATAAGATATCAGCTGATTTCTTCCAAAGCCTCAGTTTTGAACATCTGGGAACGATTGTCAGGGGGATATTCAACAAGAGGATGCCAAGCGAGAACGCCCCCTCAAATATCAGTGGGGAAAGGGATTTCACTATGAGGCAAGAATACATCGTTCTTTTAAGGAAAAGTTGATTTATTCATAAGAGCTTCCCTCAGGGAAGGGATATATGGGCGAGGGACTGCCAGAAGCGCCGATAGCGAGTGAGGGTGGAGAACTGGGCTTGAAGGAAGGTAGCATCTAAATCGTCGTATTTTTCCTCCACAATAGATACCAGCTTACTATCAAGCGCTCTATCTTCCGCCAGCTTTTTCAGAATCCCTATCACATCCTCCTTCGCCATAACGCCTCTATAGGGACGAAACTCCCGCAGAGCGGAGTAGACATCCGCTACAGCCATAATCCTTGAGCCCAAATCCAAATTCTCTTCCTTTAGATGGAAAGGGTAACCCGTTCCATCAAGGTGCTCATGGTGAAATGCAGCCCAATTCTTTATCCTTTCCCATCCCTTTATATGTGATAACACCATATATGTATAGAAGGGATGAGCCTTCACCACTTCAAATTCATCCGGCGTCAGCCTTCCGTTCTTCTCTAAAATCTCAATGGGAACAGCGAGCTTCCCCAAATCGTGCATATAACCTGCTATCCTCATCATCTTGAGCTCTTCCTCCGAGAAATCACAGAAGCTCGCTATCTTCTCCGCTATTTCACCCACGCTGAAGGAATGAACGGCGGTGAAAGGACTCTTGAAGTCGGTGATATCGCAAATAAGGCGAGCTATGGAAAGCTCCTCCTCCCAACTCAAAGGAATTTGAGGGAAGTTAGCTTGTTCAAAGAGGAGGGACTCAAGATGGGGACAGGTGAGCTCGAGCCAGAAGCTTTCCTTGCCTGAGACAGATAGGAAAGCCTCAATGACATTTTCAGGGAAAAGCTTCAAAGCCAATTCCCCTATTGCGCGGCGAATCTCTCCCGCTTGATGAAGGATGAACTTGTCGGGTTTAATCAAGATGGAGACCTTATCCGCAAGGCTTAAAATGTAGCTTGCGATGGATATTTCTTCTTCCGTTGTTTTTACGATTGCGTTTAAAAGGTTGGTGCGAAGGGAGGCGTTCTCCATCTCTCGCCAGGGGGCGTGGTGATAGAGAACGATGTTTGCCGCTTCGGGCGCTGCTTTTGTGAAGAAGGCATTATCTTTGAGAAGGCGATAGCCGATATAGGCGTGGCGATGGGGGTCAACAGCATCTATTTGATGAACATCTATGCTTTCCCCTACGGTGAGGATTCCGATGTCGTGAACAAGGGAAGCATAAAAAAGGTTTCGTTTCATCTCCTTTCCCAACTTCATCTCGTTTGCTATTTTGAGGGAGACGAGGGCGCAGACTTTATGGTGATTCGCGAGCTGCGGGTAGGCGAGGTCTAAGACCGTGGAGAGAGCCACGAGAACCTCAGTTGGAGAAATTCTTCGTTCTACCATTTTCAACCTCCTCCTTTATAGAAGCAAAAATAAAAATTGCTTCTGAAAAATTTTAGCACAAATTTGATTTTGTTGCATTAAAAATATATTTTTACAACAAAGCCCTTGCTATAGATGATTTATTCACTTTATAATGTAATAAAGGAGGAATTTCCTATGAGATTATTTCTTCTGATAATCCTTTCAATCTTATTCGCTTTCTCGGCGCGATGTCAAGGAAATCCGGTTACAAATGGCGGATTTGAGGAGCTCAATCCTCAGGGCTTCCCTCAACATTGGGAACCTGTTGGCGGTCCGCCGACGAGCGAGATAGGGGTTTCCACCGACGCCCACTCGGGAAAATATTCTTTGCGACTCCACAGAATCAAGGAAGTTCCAAGTGAGGAGACCGGTTTAAATCGCGCCTGGAAGCCCTTCAGTGGTGAGCAGGGAGATATGCTTGGCGAATTGAAGGGAGCTATCTCCTTCTGGTATAAGGTGTTATCAGCCGACAAGGATGCCAAGCTAGCCTTCTTCGTAATCCCTATGTCCCCTAAGCCCTTGGAGGATACTGGGCTCCCTCGCCAATCTTACATAGTTCCCCAAAGCCATATCAGGGATGGGAAGTGGCATAAAGCGGTTGTAACCTACGATTTCTCGGGCAAGCCGCAAGTGAAATGGGTTATGCTTGCCCCCCGCATCTACGGAGGAAGGGGAGACTGGCTTATAGATGATGTGGAATATCAGGAAAAGGCGAGAGCGGTGCCCGTCATAAAGAAGCTCTATATTGAGGAAGTCAAGGGCGAGGAGGGCAGAGAATGCCTCGTAAAGGCGGAACTTCAGAACATAGGAGATGAAATCGGCGATTTGACCGTTTCCCTTGAGCTACCATCCTATCTCTCCACTGCCGATTCCCTTACCCAGCAAGTAAAATCTGTCGGAATTAAGGAGTTCCCCAAAGAGGTTAGCTGGAGGGTTTCAGGGATAAGGGATAGGGAGGATTTGATAAGGCTTTCCGCTAAATCCAATATGGGCTGGGAGACGGAATCCGAGCTCAAACTCGCTCCCTCTGTCAAAGCGGAACTCCAATTGGGGCAATCAATCCTCTCCCCCGGTCAAAACAGCGGCATCTACCTGATTTTGCGAAACGAGGGAACAGCAATCGCCAAGGATATATCTTCCAGCATCTCCCTTTCCAAAAACCTTGACCTTCTTGATACCCAGCTGAAGAGGATAGATTCCCTCCCACCCCAAAGCACGGCGAGGTTATCTTGGCAGGTGAAGGCTCTGAAGGAGAGCATAAGGGAAGAAGTGAAAGTGGAGCTATCCCTGCAGGGAGAAAAGAGGGAGTTTGGAGGAAGCATTTTGATTGGCGCTGCCTTTCCCGCTTCCACTCCCTCCTCCTTCCAAGCGAATGCGATTTTGAGGGATGGTATGGCGATTCTCTCAAATGAGAAGCTCGCCATCCTTTTCCCTCGTTCAACCTTCGGCTATGGCATAGCAGAGATAAGGGTGAAACAGGGCAATGAATGGAAATCCGTTGCGAGAATCCCCCATCTCGCCCGCCTTGTCTTTTCTCTTAAAGGCAAAAGGAAGGAGCTGCCAATCTATACTGGCGCTCCAAAGATTTCGCGTCAAAGGAACGAAGCCCAGCTTCTCTTCAGCAGGCAATTCAGGGATGAAGATGGTGGCAACTGGCGATTTGAGCTCAGGCTCTCCCTAGCTAAGGGGAATGATATATTTAAGGCAGATTATTTCCTCACTTGCGATAAGGATAGGGAGCTTCTTCTCTTTGAGGGACCGCTTCTTTATGTGGGAGATGGAAGTTATGGTGGGGAAAAGGAGGAGGCGCTCTTCCCTGGCTTGGAATGGCTTGTTGATGGCGAGCGTTCCTCCAGCAGTTTAGACATCTCGGAAAATCATCCCGCGCGGATTAGATATGTTCCTCATCCAAACAAGATAACGATTCCCCTTATGAGCGTTTATAACAAAGGGCTTTCGGTAGCCATTCTTTGGGATGCCTATCAGAAATGGGATGGCAAAAACGATAGACCGAGCGCCGTCTTCGCCTCCCCCGATTGGTTTGAGGGGAGGAATGCCCATCTGATGGGATTGTTCCTCCCATCCGTCCCCCAATGGGTCAACGAGAACGAGCGACTTGCCAATAAGCCATATAACCTCTCAAAAGGGAAAGGCTTGAAGCTCACCGCCTGGATTTACGCCAGCGGAGAGGCAAAAGACGCCCTATCAGCGATGGATAAATGGTTTTCCCTCTTCGGCGTTCCCGAGCCAATGCCCATCCCGAGAGGGAATTATCTAAAGGAGATAGAGTTCTCTATGAACGCCTATCTGAAATCCCTTTGGATTCCCGAGGAGGAGCAGTGGTGGACATCAAAGGGGGCGGGTCCCCTTCTTTCCGGGAAGGGGCGTCCTTCTTCCTTCCTTTATGACCTTTATCAGGGCTATCTCCTTTCCCCCTCTGCGGATGTAAGGGAGAAATGCAAGGAGACGATAGAGAAAATCGGCGGCAAATATAAGATTGATATAGCGGGAGATGACCTCGGCTTCACCTTCAATCAACCTATGAGGTCTATCCTGGGGATGGCTATGCAGGCGATAAGCCTTCTCAATGAGCAGTGGGAGGATGGCTCCTGGCGATTTTACGCCAATCGTTTGGGAACGGGAGTATTTGAGGGCTATGATTATCGCCAATTGGGACCCCACAATGCGGTTGAGGTCGGCACCTGCGCCCATAATGCCTATCAAATCCTCCGCTATGCGAGGATGAGCGGAGACCAAAAGCTCCTTCAGGCGGGATTGAAGGCTTTGGAGTTTATGAAGAGATTCACTATCCCAAGAGCTGCTCAAGTTTGGGAGGTGCCCGTGCATACCCCCGATGTCCTTGCTGCCTCCGATGCGGTTGATGCCTATATTGAGGGCTATAGGGCGACGGGAAATAGGGAATATTTGGAGGAAGCGAAGAAGTGGGCGAGGAGAGGATTACCCTTTATTTATGTTTGGAACGAGTCCAAGTTTCCCTTTATGAGATATGCTTCCATCCCCGTCTTCGGGGCGAGCTTATATGAGGGCTCCTGGTTCGGAAGACCGGTTCAATGGAACGGTCTGCGCTACGCTTACGCTCTTCTGAAATTGTGGGATTACGACCAATCCTTCCCTTGGAGAAAGGTGGCGGAGGGGATAACTCGCAGCGCTATGTATCAACAGGATGAGAAGGGAGAGAACATAGCCCTTTGGCCTGATAGCATAGGGGCGATAAAGGGAGATAAGGCGGGATGGGTTTTCTCACCTATGATGATTTTGAAGTGCGTCTACAAGCTACTGGATAGGGATAGCGAGCCCCAGACAGTAAAGATTGGCGATTTTCGCCTGAATTATAGGGGAAAGGTCAGGGGAGCTTCCTTGAGAGGGAAGAATCTCTCCTTTGAGATAAAGCTTCCCAGTGGTGAGCCGGGCTGGGTTGTCATTGCCGGAGCGAGCAAGCCCCAGAGGATTTTGCTGAACGGAAAGGAAACAAGCTTTGAATATGATAAGGATATGTGCCTTGTGGGATTGAAACTTGAGGCGAGCGATTCCTGGCAGAGGATTGAGGTGGAGGGGATAGAGGCGAGGAGAGCGAGCATTCTGCCTGAGATTAAAAAGAAGATAGAATTTGAGTTTGAGGAATCCTTGGAGGGATGGATAGCACAGAATGATATTGGGGATTTTGTGGTAAGGAACGGTTGTTTGGAGGGTATTGCGACGGGAGGCGACCCTTATATGGTGAGGTTGGGGATGGATGTTGATGGGAATAGCTGTTCAAGGATTAGGATAAGGATGATGACGACGGCTGGCAAGGGGGCGGAGTTTTACTGGACGACTGCGGATTCCCCCAATTTCGCTGAGGATAAGACGGTGAAATTCCCAATAATATCAGATGGAGAATATCACGAATATGTGATAGAGGTTGGCAATCATCCTCTATGGAAGGGGAAGCGGATAACCGCTATCCGCATAGACCCCACTGGCGGCGCCCCCAATGCGAAATTCTCTATAGATTACATAAGGGGAGAATAGAGTTTCAAGGTTTTAAAAGAGGGTCCTTGTTGGGGTGGGGTATCAAGTTGTTTTGTCATTGCGAGGAGCAAAGCCTCGCAGTGATACATTCCCGATTAACACATATTTGAAAAGGACTTATAATTTGTATAATAATGGATTTTATCAAAAAGTATATAGATGACATTTTCCAAGTGGCTTCAAGAGGCGACGCAAGGGAGGAAAGCTATTATTCCTCCCTTGAGGAGCTTTTGCGTGAATATGCCAACTTATCGGGCAGAAAGAACATCCAAATAACCACTCTCCCCAAGAAAACCGAAGCGGGAAATCCCGATTTCCGCATCTGGGATGGCGTCCAGAATATCGTCGGCTATATTGAGGCTAAAAACCCTCAAACGGAAAACCTTGACCTCATAGAAACAACCGAGCAATTGCAACGCTACCTAAATACATTCCCCAACCTCATACTGACAAATTTCCTTGAATTCCGCCTCTATAGAAATGGAACCCTCATTGATAAAGTCTCAATTGCCCGACCTTTCCTTATGCTCCGCCTCGATGTCGTTCCGCCCATTGAGAACAGGGAGGAATTCCTCTCCCTCCTTGAGAAGTTCTTCTCCTTCTCCCTCCCTGAGGTTAGGGATTCCCGAGCCTTGGCTCTGGAGCTCGCCAAGAGAACCCGTTTCCTCAAGGACATCGTCCTTCAACAACTAAAAGAGGAGATTAAGGAGGAAAGAGGAGACCTCTATGGCTTCTTCTCCGCCTTCAGGGACTATCTCTTGAAGGGAATCGCTCCCGAGGAGTTCGCCGACCTCTATTCTCAAACCGTTACCTATGGTCTCTTCGCCGCCCGCACAAGGGCAACAAATAGCTTCAATAGGAAGCTCGCTTACGATTTCATTCCCCGAACAATCGGCATTTTAAGGGATTTGTTCCGCTTCATCTCCCTCGGCGATTTGCCTCCCCAAATGGAATGGATAATAGATGATATAGCGAATGTCCTGGCTGTAACTGATGTTGACAACATCCTCCACCAATATTTCCACGAAGGGAGGGGAGACGACCCCATCGTCCACTTCTACGAGACCTTCCTCGCCCAATATGACCCCGAAACGAGGGAGAGAAGAGGAGTTTATTACACTCCCGAGCCAGTTGTCTCCTATATCGTTCGCTCAATAGAGAAAATCCTCGCCCAGGAATTCCGTATGATTGACGGATTCGCAAGCGGACAGGTAACCGTTCTCGACCCCGCCGCCGGAACCCTCTCCTTTTTGGCTTATGCCGCCAAGCGAGCATTTGAGAGGGTTTACGGATTGGGCGAGCTCCCCTTGATAAAGCTCATAAGGGACCACATTTTGAAGAACTTCTACGCTTTTGAGATTATGATGGCTCCCTACGCCATAGGACATCTGAAGATGTCCCTCCTCTTTGAGGAATACGGCTATAAGCTCCAGCCGGAGGAAAGATTCAAATTCTATTTAACGAATAGCCTGGAGATGGAGGAATTGGCGCAGACCTCCATTCCCGGCTTATCATCCCTCTCCGAGGAATCCCATCTCGCGGGAATGGTTAAGAAGGAACTGCCAATCCTCGTCATTATGGGCAATCCTCCCTATTCCGGTCAATCCCAAAATGTCGGGGAGTGGATAATGAAGGAGATAAAGGCTTATTATCAGGTGGATGGACAACCCCTCAAGGAAAAGAATCCCAAGTGGTTACAGGATGATTATGTCAAGTTCATTCGCTTCGCCCAGTGGAAGCTGGACCAGGAGAGCAGAGGAATCCTCGGCTTCATAACCAATCATACATATCTTGATAATCCGACCTTCAGGGGAATGCGCCAATCCCTCCTTGAGAGCTTTGATGAGATTTACATCCTAAATCTGCACGGAAATAGCCTGCGGAAAGAGAAGGCTCCCGATGGCTCCCCCGATGAGAATGTCTTTGACATAAGGATGGGTGTAGCCATCTCCTTTATGATAAAAAAGAAAAAGAAGGAGCCGCCTAAAAAACCAAAATCCGATTTGTTTAATCCCAATCCGCCTCCTCCACCCAAGGAGCTGGCAAAGGTTTATTATGCGGAGATATGGGGAAAGAGGGAGAGCAAATACGAATATCTTCTGAAAAACGATATAACCACGACCCAATGGGTGGAAGTGAAGCCCAAATCCCCCTTCTACTTCTTCATCCCCAGGAAAGAGGAATTCGCCGAGCTCTACAATAAATTCATCAAGATAACGGAAATCTTTCCCGTCCATAGCGTCGGGATAGTTACAGGCAGGGACCATTTCACTATAAAATTCACGGAGGATGAGGTTTGGGGAGTCGTTGTGAGTTTCAGCAGGATGGACCCCGAGCTGGCGAGGATGAGCTATAAATTGGGAAGGGATGCAAGGGATTGGAAGGTTGAGCTTGCCCAGAAGGACTTAAAGGAAAGCAAGCTTGATAAAAAGAAAATAGTTCCCATTCTCTATCGTCCCTTTGATGTTCGCTACACATATTACACAGGTAAGAGCAGGGGTTTCCATTGTATGCCCCGTCCCGAGGTGATGCGTCATATGTTGAAGCGCAATTGGGGATTGGTTACGATTCGCCGTCCAAGGGACCCCAGGAAATGGCAATATGCCTTCATAACAGAGACGATAATCTCCGGAAGCACGGCTATCAGCTCGCTTGATATAAACTATCTTTTCCCCCTTTATGTCTATGAGAAGAAGAATCCCTTCGGCACTATGATGATGTTCTTTGAGAAGAAGGAAGAGGAATACGAGATTCCTCGCCCGAATATAAATCCAAAGCTCCTTGAGAAGCTGAAGATGGCTTATGGGGAACCTCCCTTTGAAGGAGATATCCTCCTCTACATCTACGCCATCCTCTACTCCGATGTTTATCGGACTAAATACGACGAATTCCTCAGGGCGGATTTCCCCGCCATTCCCTTCACGAAAAATAAGGAGAAATTCAAAAAGATGAGGGACCTTGGGAAGAGATTGGCAAAGCTCCATCTCCTGATGGGACCCGAGCTGGATGTGAGGGATATGAGATTGATGGGAGATGACGACAGGGTAAGGGAGGTTCGCTATGATGAGGAGAACGAGAGGGTTTATATAAACGAAAAGAGCTATTTTGAGAGGGTGAAAAAGGAGGTTTGGGAGTATGAGATAGGGACATATCAGGTTTGCAGGAAGTGGCTTGAGGATAGGAAGGGGCGTTCGCTTTCCTACAACGATATCTCCACTTATTTCAGAATGGTATCAGCGATAGAGAAGACGATGGAGATTCAAAAAGAGATAGACGAGCTCTATCCCCAAATTGAGGAAGAGCTCTTGGAATTTGAAGAGGAGGGAGAAGGATGAGGATTTGTGTTTTCAGCAAGCATTTTCAGGCTTTGGATTTCAAGGAATTGGGCAGGACGCTCAAGAAGCTGGGGGTTAATGGAGTGGATTTGACTGTTAGGGAAGGAGGACACATAGAGCCGGCGGAGGCGAAGGACAAGCTTCCCGAGGCGGCGGAGATATTGAAGGAGAACGGCGTTGAAATCACGATGATAACGACAAATATAACGAGCATTGATAGCCCCTATGCGAGTGATATCCTTGAGACATCGGCTAAGCTCGGCATAAAGTATTTCAAACTCGGCTATTTCTTCTACAGCGGATTCGGGAATTTGAGGAAAGATATAGCTGAGGCGAAGGCGAAGCTCAAAAGCCTTGAGCCTCTATGTCTGCAATTGGGGATAAAGGGCGGTTATCATAATCATTCGGGGAACTTTCTCGGCGCCTCCATTCCCCATATTTTGAAGATGATAGAGGATTGCAATCCGGAGTGGATTGGCGTTTATTACGATATTGGGCATGCGACGATTGAGGGTGGATATGCGGGATGGAAGATGAATTTGGAGGAGGTGGCGGATAGATTATTTATGGTTGCTGTGAAGGATTTGACTTTTATCCCGAGGGCAGGAGATGATTGGGGTTGGAGGGTTGAGGTTGTGCCATTGGGGGAGGGATTGGTGGATTGGAAGGGATTCGTCCGTTGTCTCAAATCCATAGGCTTCAACGGTCCCTTCTCCATTCATAGCGAATACGATTTGCCAGTTGAAGAGGTAATAGAGCAAACGAGGAAGGATATCGCTTTTCTCAGAGGGATTTTCGCGAGCATAGAGAAGGACTGATTTCAAATTTCTCGTTGCGAGGAGCGAAGCGACGAAGCAAACGACACTATTGTCATTGCGAGCCTGAACGCTAAGCGTTCAGGCGTGGCAATCTCGTATTTTTGTGAAGGGACTGTAATACATTCCATTAAATAAAAGGTAGCGTTTCTTCAATTGCGGATTTATAAGTTATGTGCTATCATATTGTAAACTTGAAGCTGAAAGGAGGTAAAATTAGCTAGGAAAATGAATAACGATTTCAGAGAAGAGGTTATAAGACAAAAGAAAATAGTAGAAGAAGGCGCAAGGAAAGCAGCCTTAAAAGCTAAGAAGGAAATTATA
>Ga0080004_1234153_pt1 | contig 12659 bp, 18 predicted proteins | sample WasSprMetagenome_FD_69207 | JGI IMG/M metagenome (GOLD analysis project Ga0080004, IMG submission 69207) | Sulfidic aquatic microbial communities from Washburn Spring, Yellowstone National Park, USA - WS (SPADES assembly) (version 2) | ecosystem: Environmental > Aquatic > Thermal springs > Hot... | reverse complement strand
CTTGAGCTTGAGCAACTCCCTGTAAACCTCTCTCCCCCGCGGGGAGTCTCTGAAGTGAATTTCATATATCTTTCCGCTCATGCCGATTCCACCTCTGCCTCCTCCACTGCTTTATCCGTCTTCATGGCTTCAATCTCGTGCTTCGAGACAACCGTCTTGATCTCTCGATCCATGTTGTACATGCGATCGGGCATCTTTATGAGGGGGTAGATGAAGATGCTTGCCACAATATTGGCTTTAACCACGTTTTCATCCACGCTTAGGCTGAGAACCTCCTTGTCCGTCTCGAAGACGCTTCCATCAAACTTTATGTAATCGATCTTGTACCCCCTTATCCTGAGAGTAGCGAAGGATCGGATGAAGCTTGCGACCTCGTTGGGGCCGTTCGGGATGAACAGCGTTATACCGCTAAGCGCCCTTATGTTAGCTAGTATTTTGTTGAACCTGATGAGCCTCTTCATCTGGCTTCCTCCAAGCTGAACCCAGTGCTTCGGGAAAGCCGAAGAGGCGTTGTCGATTATGAGGAAGGGCACCTTCACCCCGCTCTCAACGATGGCGTCCAGCACGTCCAGGGTTAAATCGGGATCCAGAATTATGAGCTTCGAGGCGTACTCCTCCGCTTTCTCCTCGCTGAAGCCGATGATCATGAGAGCGGTCTTCAAGCTGTAGAAAACAGTGGTTGTCTTCCCCCTCCCGATGTGCGCTCCGAACACGCCTATCTCCCCGGCACCCGTGGATCCGTAGGCAATGTTCCTCATGACCTCAAGGAACCATATGACGAGCTGGTTGAAGACGAGCTCCCTCACGTGAGCTATCGAGCCTATATCGACCCTCCTGGAATCATGGATCAGCACTCCCAGGTGAGGCAACATCAACCCTGATCTATAATACCTATAACACTCTGGGACATAGCTGAAGCTGAGATTATCGTTCATTGAGAAAAACAACATCTCATTGAAAAAGGTTCTCAAGCAGATCCTCGCATCCTCAACGCTCTTCAGGTTTGTCGCCTGAACGATCTTTTTCTCGTTGAGTAAGCCGTCATTGATAATCTCCGCCTCGGAGACAAGCTCGTCGATGAACCGCGGGTGCATGTACATTAGTGCGCAGGCACCGATATACGCTCTCCTGACCACCGTTTCCTTCAAAGCAATGTTATGCGACTGGCTCACAACGATCTTCGCCTGATCTATCTGTCTAAGGATGGATCCGTTCCCGGTGTGCAAGTTGTCGATCCACTTCGTTATGTTCTCGACGGGCGTCTGCTTGATCCTCTCCATGACAATGCTGTTGACACGGAGGAACTCGTTGACATCCAATGTTCCACTCCCTATTATCAGAAATATATACTGGAGGGGCTAAATAGAGTAAAGGAGGGAAGAAAATGAGTAGCGAGTCAGGGCTCATAAGCAAGCTAAAGAACCTAGCGCTACAGATGAGGCAACAACCACAGGGGTTCGGGGGAATGAGCGTTCAGAGCTACGGCACAATGGCTGTGCAACCGCTATCCATCTCCACGCAACAAGGAGAAGATGTCCTCAAGAGCCTCGCCTCCAAGATGGGGCTGAGCGAGGCGGATATCGAAGCGTGCTACGCCTCGAGGGATCACTACGACTGGTGCCTGGTTCTCATAAGCGACTCAGCTACTCCCCCGGGATCCCCCTTCCCAGGCGACCTGACAAACCTGTTTCTCAAGCTCGTAGCGAGGGGATCCCTCTCCAGGGACAGGCTTAAGAGCCTCGGGCTCGACAAGCTCCTCGTAAACATGGTTGCGGGAAGCGTGAAGAGGATCTTCGCTGTCCTATCAAGCAAGCCCGATAGGCGGGAGCTAATGGAGGAGCTGGACAAGACGAGAAGCTTGATAAGCAAGTTCAGCCACGCCTACCCAGGCATAACCGAGAAGGCGGAGGAAATAATAAGAGTTGCGAAGCAGGAGGCAGGGGTCCCCGTGGATGAAAAAACAATAGTGGATGCGGTGAAGGGTAGAATAGAGGTCTCCGCGGCTGCTGAGAAGATAATTCAATCATACAAGCAAGCAACGCAACAACCGGAGAGCAAAGCGGATGAGCCGAAGAAAACAGCAATGAGGACTGAGCAATCCGCTGTGACAGGCAAGAACAGCGCTCAGGCGCCCAGACCGGAGGCCTGAGAGCATGCCTATCCAGAACCCAACGATGCATAAAACGGTTTTCCTCACGAGCTACAGCTCCACGATATACGGGGTTGTCACGAGGTACTGGAGGGTTGAGAGAGACGGCTCGCTGCGCCTCTATGGCACTGAGACCGTTATTCTTCCAAGCGCTCCAATGGAACAGGAGGGGCTCCCGGAGGAGGGCCTCGTTAAAAGGAGAGCACAGGCACCAAAAGATGAGTCCCCACCGCTCAAGAAGGTGACTCTCCCCACATGAGCCTGCTGTACAGGGCCGGCGCCTTCCTCTTCTACTTCGGCATAGTCTCAGCAATCCTAGCTATATTTTTCATCGGCGTGTTCTCCGCCTACGCCTATGCACAGGGACTGCGGATACCCGATGTTATTTACAGCATGGCTAAGATATTCGTTTTATCCTCTGTTATCGGCGGCCTCGGCGGTCTTTTAACGGGGAGAGTGATAGGGGCCTTCCTCCCAGGGGTGAGCCAGGCAATAGGCATCTCCTTTATTTTAACGTACTTCCTGCCCATATACACAAGCGTCTGCGGAGTGATAAACACGCTTATATATTACCTGCCAATAGACAACACGGTAAAGATAGCTCTGGCCAGCACGGTCTACACGTTCAGCGCCTTCGCCTTGATGTTCTACATTGGAGTGAAGGTCGGCGCCCTGCCCGTTATGTAGCTCTTTTTTTCTCTTCCACGAACATATTTTAGGTTATGTGCCGTATTATGAATACTAGATGAGCTATGCCTCTGCTTGGGAGAAAAAAAGAGCTGAGAAAAAAGGTCAAAATAAAGATTGACTCCCTGAAGCCTGTTGAGGCGCCGGTCAGCTACAGGCTCTACAACCTGTTTCTCTCCACGTTCGGCGCTCATGGAGTCCCGGTCTCCTTTTTCCTCTCCCTCCCGCCCAGCGCTAGGATAGACGTAAACCACGTTGTCGGGAAGATGAGCTACTCCTCGTTCATAACGAGGGGTAAGAAGCCTCTCTCGGAGGGTTTCGATCTGAGGGCGTTCATCTACCCAATCCTGAACGAGGGGCTCTTCAAGATGGGGACCCAGATACTAACTGTAGCGCTGGGATGGGATGATCCCGCTGTAATGATACAGCAGTTGCCGACACAGATGCTTCACGCAGGGCTCGACGCATTGTTCGAGAAAGCCAAGATAAAATACAAGCTGAGCCCCATGGAGAGCTACCTCCCATCGAGCAGGATCATTGAGAGCTACATCAAGGAAGCGGTGCAGACGGACAGGGAGTACCCGGTTTCAGCGTTCTTCACCGACAACGAGAGAGGTAAGAACATATCGGATGCCAAGTACGAGGTGCTCGCCGTCATATGCGACGAATACTTATCAACCCTCATATACGCAGTCAATCTGAGGATGCTCAACGTCTTTTCGAGAAAAGAAGCGGAGCCAACTGAGAGGGAGGCGGGGGAGCTGAGGCTGGCTCCCCTAAGCAAGGAGCATGGGTCGGGGGGAGGCAAAGCATGAGCGAGAGCATCCCGAAGACAATCATGCTCACCATTATAAACAGTTTGAAGGAGAACCCCTACAGCTACTCCATGCAGGTCTCGAACTACCTCCCCCTGCTCTACGACTACCTCGAAGCCTTCATCGCCAAGGACAAAATAGTTTTCGCTTACTTCAAGAAGAGCTTGATGGAGAGCTGGACGAGCATAATGAGGGACATTCCTCCCCCCGACCTGGAGGGCGTGTATGACCTGGAGACGCTTGTAACGAAGTTCATGGAGCACACACTGAAGTACGAGAAGCAAGTAATGAAGCTGGCCAGGCTGGAGGGGATCACCTCCGCTCTGGAGAGGAGGAACGCTCTGAGGGAGTTGCTGAACAAGGTAATCTACCAGGCGGTGCTCGACACGCTCATGATCCTCGTGCCGCTGTGAGGGGGGATCCTCGATGAGCCATAACAGCTATGTGGGTTGCAGGAGCGTAAAGGTCGCATGCAAGAGCGGGGGGTTCCCCACTCTTCTGCCGTTCACAATGAAGGTGTCGCCGGGAACGTGGATAACGGGGGACTGCGTTGTAAAGAACTGTAGCCCGAGCCCCTGCTTCCTCCTCCCAACCACCGAGGTCTCAGTGGTTGATTACGTGGATGTCGAGCTGGAGGCCCTTGAGCACAACTACATGCTCAGGGTCAAGTATTATAGCGAGAAGGGAGTGAGCAAAACCGAGTTTTATGTTTACCCAAAGAAGGTGTGGGAGAAGGTCGAGCAGGCCGTCTCCCCGTTGCTGGAGGACAAGCCCCCGAAGAACCCGGGAGTCATATTCATAGGGGCACCGGGAACCGGGAAGTCCTCTCTTCTAAGGATCCTCCCGGACTACCTGGGGCTAAGCGTCATTGAGATCGGGACGGAGCATGTCTTGAGCAAGTGGGTCGGAGAGAGCGAGAGGACGATAGCGAGCCTCTTCGACCAGGCGGAGACAATACAGCCATCCGCTGTATTGATAGATGAGGCGGAGTGGATCCTCTCCCCAGCAAGGGAGGGCGGTCTGGGGGAGGTGAGCCAGAACATCTACGGGATCCTTAAGAGAAAGATGAGCGACTACTACAAGCACGGCGAGAGGATCCTCCTCTCCTTCTCAGCTAACCTAGCTGAATCAGCGATTGACTCCGCTTTAAAAAGGGAGGGGAGGTGCGGCAAGCCAATAGTCATCCCGTTGCCAGATAAGGAGGCCGTGTACTCGTATTTAACAACGGCCGCGGGGATCGACGAGAAGAAAGCGGAGGAGATGGCTATAAACGCAGTGAACGCCGGGCTAAGCATGGCGGACGTCGTTCAGATGGCTAACACGTACAAGGAAACGGGTAAATACGCTGTTGAGCCGATGCGATACAGGGGTTACAGAAGGCACCAGGTGAGCGCCCAGCTCCTAATGGACAAGGAGGTAAGCGAGTTCCTGCGAGCAACGGAGATAGCGTTCAGGTTCACGCACATAGCTGACTACAGGCACGCCAGGATATGGATCAGGGATCTCCCCGTCCCGATAGCTCTCCCCATAGTCTCTGCCCTCATAGGTCTGGTCGCTAACAAGCCGGTTGTCCTGATAGACCACGAGAAGTACCTGGACGAAGCTGTAGATATGATAAACCTGCTCCAGGCAACCGCTGTTATAAGCCACGAGTACATGCACCCGGAGCTCCTCAAAACGCTCTACAAGAACGCTGAGTTCCCCATAATCTTCATCGGCAACAGGATCGCCCCGGAGGTCGAGGCCTACAAGCTTGGTCTGAGGGATTTAGTTGTCGACCAGAAGCACAGGGGCGCAGTCATAAAGATAGTCACAAGCGTTTATGGGCTGAGCCTTGACCAGAGCGTCGTTAAGAACTTGAGGATGGAGACGAGCGAGAGATTCATCGATGCACTAACGGATCTCGTGCTCAGCGGCAGGGTGGTCACCCAGGCCAAGCCAGGTTAATTAGGGAAGCCGTAGATATAAGTGAGTGTGGGGGGAAACCTTGGTTCTAAACAGAGGGAAATCCAGGGCTCAAGCAGTTGCTCAGCAACCGCAACCAGTCGTCCCAGCAGTGCCGATTGGGGAGGACGTGAAGGTCTCCACCATGGCTAGGTTCGCCCCCGAGAACTACATGGCCTACATAAACGAGTTGCGCTCATCAAAGTTGCTGTCAGTTATGGATGAGAGGGAGCTCGATGAGTGGACGCAGAGGCTCATCAGCTTTATTGACAAGTCAATTATCCTCTCGAAGATGAAGCCGTTCGAGATCCACCCGATAAGCAACCCGGAGGTCTACTTGAGGAGCTACATGCATGAGGTACTAATGGACACGAACAACCTGCAGATAAACGTGAAGAAGAAGCTGGATGAGTGTGCCTTCATAATAAAGAGCGCCCGCGACTTGATTGATCAGGAGGAAAAGAGGAGGTTGCTGGAGGACTGCAAGAGCTTCATCAAGCATGTTATACAGCTCTCGCTCGTGGGGAACGAGTTCATTATTGAGTTCGTGAACAGGAAGAGCCAGTTCAGCCTGACCCTCGGGCTAATGCCCAACTCCGCCAAGGGAGTAGTCGGCATATGGACTGATTAGCGTGAGGATCCTCTCCATCGCCTGGGAGTGCCCCGTTGGATGGTACGGTGGGCTGGGAGTATATGTCTCCAAGCTGTTGCCTGAGATGGCTAGGAACCACGAGGTGGATCACTACTGTTTGCATGGGGACATTCCTCCTGGGGAAGCGGTGGATTACTTCGGAGCGAGAGTGGTGAAGCCCGAGGACGTGCTTATCGATAAGAACCAAAGCGTCTTCTACAAAACAGCCATCGCTCTCGCTTCTCACATATACAAGCATTTGGGGAGATACGACGTCGTTGTGGGGCACGACGCTCACAGCAGCCTGGCCGTCATCTACGCTAGCCAGATAAATGTGAGAACAGTTTACTCCATACACCTCTTCTCCAACACAGGCGTAGAGCTTGATTCTATCCGCAACTCTGATTCCATAGTTGTTAACTCGAAACTTATGGCTAGACTGGTCTCCGATGCGACGGGATTAGCTGGGGAGAAGCTCAGGGTTGTTTACCCGGCTCCGCCCTACCCGTTGATTTCCGATAAGCCGGAGAGGGATGAGCACCGGAGACCGGTCATTGTTATCCCATCCCGCTTCCAGGTGAACAAGGATCCCTCCATGGTTCTGCAACAGCTCTCCGAGGCGAAGAGGAGAATCGATTTCTCAGTTGTCGTCTTCGGCAGGGCATCGGAGCTTTACAGGCTCCCGGACTGGGTGAGCGTTGCTGGAACCGTGACCGAGGAGCAGAAGCTCGCTCTCTACAGGGAGGCTGACCTAGTGTTGATGGTGGGGTTCCCCGAGCCCTTTGGTCTCGTTGGCCTGGAGGCCGTCTCGCAGGGAGCACCAGTGCTCGTCCCGGAGACAAGCGGATCCGCTGAGGTCTTACCGAGCGAGAGCGTCTACACGCTTGACAACCTCGCTGAGAAGATAGTGTTGCTCCTGAAGGATAGAGACAGACTGGAGGAGCTGTGGGAGAAGCAAAAGAATTCATGGATAATGAGGAGGACTTGGGGGGACGTGTGGAGCGAGTATGAACAAGTAATAAGAAAGGAGGTCTGAGGAGATGTCGCTCAAGCGTTACAGGATGCCCCCAACGTCCAAGGAGAAGGTCGGGCGGGTATTCACGTTTCTGGCGGGCGGAGGATTCACCTACCCAATAGACGTGTGCGTCAGGCTGGCGTTGCTCTCGGTTGTTGGGAGAGATTTCCTTTTGTATGACAGGTGGCTCGCCGTTGACACGGCTGTCTCAATGCTCATAACTGAGGTGGAGAACATAAGCAGATTACCATCGGTGCTTGATGGGGGGAGACCAGACGAGTCGAAAATAAAGAAAGTGCTGTGGAGAACGGGGGTCTGCAGGCTCCTCTACGAGCAGACGGGGATAGATATATGCATGGAGGGATCCCCTCTCGACGCCCTGGTTGAGCTAACCAACAGGATAAGGGCGGGCGAGATACCGCTCAGCGAGCCCCTCGTCTCGTTGCTCGGGAAAACAGTCCTCATCATAGCTGAGCAGATATACCCCGTCATCAAGAAGATGATGCCGGTGGAGATCGAGGAGAGCGACAAGCCGAGGGGGTACGTGAGCTAGTCAGCTTTTTATCTCTTCCCCGCAAAAGAATAATTGTGGTGTGAGCCCTTGACCGTGGTGTGGCACGACCCGAACATTATTCGCTCGGAAGTTATACACGGCACAATGCTGATAATTGCCTCCATAGCTTATATCATGTTCGCCGTGTTCTTCGCTGGGAAGCTGAGGAGAAGGGTGAGGTGGATCCTCGTTCTCGGGGCCATGATAATCCTGCTGGCTGTCCAGCTAGCGTACCTCTCCTCCTCAAGCGTGATTGTGTACGGTGTCTACTTCGACGAGACAACCAAAACATACCAGTACAGCACAATGAGCAACCCGGTGGCAAACGGGGTTGTAGCATCCGCGGTCATGACGCTGTTGATAGGCGGGGTGATGACTGCCTACTACATCCTTGAGGAGAGCGTGGAGAGCCTGGGGAGGATCCCCAGGAGAAGAGTCTATGTAGAGCATTAAACAAACAATAAAGAGAGGATCCCCCCGCACAAAAGCGTCCAGCAAAAAACACGTCAGACAAAAAACATGTGTGTGTGCCTCCCCCCGGGACAGATCCCTCCCCCACCCGGTCAGGCCCCGGCCCATGGAGCGCCCCCACGGACACCGCGTAAACGTTAACAAAAATTATAATAAAGAATTGTATAACGTCCGACATGTCCTACATATTCTACAAAAAACGTCAGACATATAAGACATTTTTATTTCTTAATTATTACATTATTACTATTAAGAAATAGCAATAAGAGGTTGGGCTCATGAAAAAGAAAATAGACGTGAGGGGAGTAGACCTCGAAGTATGGGAGCAGTTCAAGGCACTGGTCGTGTCTAGGCACGGGAAGCTTAGCAGGGTCATGGGAAAAGCAGTAACTGAGGCATTAAAGCTGTATATCGAGAAGTACGGGAGCAGTGGGGGATCCCCTCCCCCGGGGGGCAGGGAGAGCACACACACATCCCGGGGAGTCCCGAGGGCCTCGAGGATTGAGAGAGACGTGGAGAACATTAAGACATATCTTTTATCCATGATTGAGCCCGGGGGGAGCCTGAGCAAAAAATCACTGGAGAACATTATCATGAATCTCAGCAACGTCTACGACAAGAGGAGCGTTCAGGCGAGGATAAAGGCGCTGGTGGCGGATGGCTTCCTGAAGCCGGAGGGACACAACGGCTCCTCAATATACCGGTTAACCGGACCAAGCATCAATTCATAGTCAGGAATAAATAGTTGGCTCAAAAAAATTTATGATAGTGAAGCGCATATGTCCTCTACATACACAGTTAAGGAGTACGTAACCACGCAACAGAAGAAGACGACCACGCAGACGTCGAGCACGGTCGATGACACCGGCTACGTCAGCCAGTTCGTTATCTACAGGACGAGGGTTCAGGTCGTCGTAACCGCAATAGACAAGGTTATAACAGCTCTCACAAAGAGGCTTCTCTCCACGAGCGGGTCTGTGCTGAGCCAATACGTTATACCCACAACCATTGTTCAGTCAATCACCACGAACTACGTTGAGACATCGTATTATCTCCCCGACCAGACGATGTTCCTGGGAATAGAGAAGGCCGGCACCTACCAGCCCACGCCTATCTAAAGCTTTTTTTAAACTCATTCTCTTTTTCCATCGGGGAAAAATCGATTCAGGAATATATACTTGTTTACTCATCATTTTTAAACAGTGAGGAACCATGGCGGACATAATACTAGGTAAGAACGAAATAATAGCTATAATCGTGGGAGTAGCTCTGTTGCTGACCGGAGGACTAATAACTACTCTGTACGGCGGCATCACCCAGATGGTAATAACCCAGTTCGAGAGCGCAACCAACTCCACGCTGGCGAACTACGTCGCCCCTGTCCTTAGCTACGTCCCAACCATCCTGCAACTGGTCGGCATAGCCCTGCTTGTGGCAGTAGCGGTGCACATCATCAAGACACTCATGAAGGCGCCGGAAACAGCGGTATCCTAAGCAAGCGGTTTTCCGCACTCAGGGCTATCCCCTAAATCCATAAACTTTTTTTTCATCACTAACCAACTTCTTTCATGGTGCTTGTATGAGAATCGGCATTATCGGGGAGTGCCCGTACGTCCCCAGCAGCTACGGCAAAGTTGTTCTCTGGCTCTCCAAGGGATTGATGGATCAGGGCTTCGACGTGAGCGTCTACTGCCCATCCGCTCCCTCCGTCCTTACCTTTGCTAGGTACATGGAGTTTAAGCATGCGTGCGAGAGCCCCGAGGTCTGCCTCGACCTCCCAAGGCCAATAAGAGTGTGGAACGAGCGGTGGGCCTGCACCGAGCAGGGAGGCGACGCTGATATCTACGTGATTTACGGATCCCCCTACGGCGAGGTCGAGGGCAAGTGGGTCTCCAGGTGCTCAAAAATAAACAAGCCCGTCGCAGGATACTTCGTTACGGAGAGCGATGTTGTTCCACCGATCTTAGCGAAGTGGCTCCTCCACGTCGATGCGGTGGGCTTCCCGACCATAGCTGTCTCGGAGGCGTTCATGCTTGACAGGGAGGTCAGCGAGCACCACAGAGAATACGTCATCGTGCCCCACGGTCTCCCGGACTACTACTTTGATGTGGATAGGGAGAGGATCCTCTCCAGGGGGCTGGATAAGCTGGGGAGAGACAGGGAGAAAGCGAGGCCCCTCATAGAGGCGAGAGCCAAAAAGAAGCTCATAGGCTTACTAGCGAAGGATCACCCCCGCAAGGATGTCTCCTCCATTCTCGTTTCGTTCATAAGGCTTCTCAGGAGCGATGGGGACGCTAAGCTCTTCCTGGCCTTAGTGAGAAGCGTTGGTTTCCCCGTCTGGAACCTCTCCTTAATGATAAACCAGCTGGGGCTGGGAGCAAACGATGTGTATGTTATCGACCCGGAGGCAAGCGATATAGGTCTCACGGAGTTCGGGATCCTCTACTCCTACAGCCTCATAAACGTCCTTGCCTTCCCAACCTACGGGGAGAGCTTCGGGTTGCCTCCCGTTGAGGCGGGGGCCCTCGGCGTCCCCCCAGTGATCACCAGCACCCCTGTCACCCGGGAGATCTGGGGCGATTACCCCTTGCTCGTGAAGAGCAGGGCGATCATGACGTATGAGGGGATGATCCTCCACGAAACGGACAGCACGGATCTCTACGAGAAGATAAGGACTGCTCTGGGGGATCCCGACAAGTACGGCTTAATGGCTAGGCGGGTCTCAAGCAAATACAGGCTGGACGTGATGGCCAGGAGCTTCACGAGGCTCGCAAAGCTAGCGGAGGACAGGCTCGGGACAAAGAAGCCCCACGACCCGGAGAAGAACAAGTACGACCTGGACAACCCTTATTACCAAGAAGTAATACTAAATATACTCAGCAGTGGGGAAAAATGAGCCTTTTGGGAACCACTCCCAGGACGGGTAAGAAGGATAAGAGATACACGCCGACGCTCTACATAGCGGATGAGCCGCCGGTCACCTTGAACATCAATGGAAAGAACATCACGTGCAAAGCCGTTTACCCCTACGGCAACTATCTTCTATGCGTCCAGTTCGACGGATCCACAGTCGTTATACAGGCCCCGCAACAACAGATTCAGTCCGCTGAGCCTATCCAGCAGAGGAAAGCCTGAATCAGGAATAAATAATTGAAAACGAAATAAACAGAACACGGGTGGAAAAATGGCTAGGAGAAAGGTCTATCAGGGATACAACTCTTGCTACGCAGTAAAGGAGGGGGTGTGGATCCCCGACAAAGGAGTGAGCCCGAGGACACTGCCGTCATTCATAGCTTTAATACTCAGGGATCTCAAGCGTGGATACACGTACCAGGACGGAACGTGCAGGAAGATAAGGATGAACGAGAAGCTTGCTCTCAAGAGGCTCAACTATCTCATCGCTCTGAGCAAGAAGCACTACGGGAGCAGGGCCAAGAAGTACACGGAGGAGAGCCTCAGAAAGCTTGTCTCCGAGTTCAAGCTCCCCAGGGGATCCGTGAGATTAACGGGGGATCCCTCCAGCTTAAGGAGAGTGATAAGCGAGCTTAAGGAGATGTTTGGCTCGAAGATAAAGATAAAGGCACGCGCCGTTAAGGGAGAAAAGAGGAGAGCAGAAGCGGTTGTTGCCTGATGCCAGCCGTTGACAGAAGCATTGTCGGCTACCTCATCGCCGGGATAGTCCTGTCCCTCTTCGTCGGGGTAATAGCATCTGTTTTTCCATCCGCCCTGTCCTTCTTCTCCTCGTTGCTCAACAGCGTTCACCGGATGGGGATGGGGAACGCCACGACGGTAACGCAGGTGCAGATCCAGGTGGGAGACACGACGATCGCCCTCAACGAGCCCAGCAACCCAGCGCTGAAGAGCCACTTCAACCTCGCAGTCAAGGCTCTGTACGTAGTAGCTAACGTCCTGGGCAACCCCCTCACACTCGCAATCCTCATCGCCCTCACCATTGTCACGCTCGCTCTCTCTAGAAAATAAATCCTTCTTTTTTTAGTCAGGCTTTTATCTCCTTTTCATAATTATTTAATCAGAGGGAGAAGAAGTGGGTCTCCGCAAAGCACTGATCCCACTGCTCATCGTGCTAGCGGCGGCTATCTCCGCTTTAGTAACCGTAGCTGCAGGGGGCCTTGAGTACAACATCGTCACCGTTATTGTTCCAACAGAGATTCAGGGGAGCTTCCAGACAATCGTGTCTCCGCTCAACGTCTCAAGCATCAGCTTGCTGAGCGAGACGAACACCTATGTTTTGACGCAGGGCCAGCCGAGGATAGGGTACTTGTTCAGCAGGAGCCCCCCCGTGATGGCGTGGATTGAGCCCTCAGCCTACTCCGGCTCATACAGCGTCTGGTACGGCGGGGACAACCCCTACAGCCAGTACCTCGTTAAAAATA
>Ga0080004_1136448_pt1 | contig 12659 bp, 12 predicted proteins | sample WasSprMetagenome_FD_69207 | JGI IMG/M metagenome (GOLD analysis project Ga0080004, IMG submission 69207) | Sulfidic aquatic microbial communities from Washburn Spring, Yellowstone National Park, USA - WS (SPADES assembly) (version 2) | ecosystem: Environmental > Aquatic > Thermal springs > Hot... | reverse complement strand
CTCGCTGATGGTGATCGAACACGCCGAGCGCATGGGGCTTGCCCAGTTGCACCAGTTGCGGGGCCGGGTGGGGCGGGGGGCGGCGGCCAGCGTGTGCATCCTCCTCTACCAGCGGCCCCTGTCGGAACTGGCGCGGGCAAGGCTAAAGGTGATCTACGAATCTGCCGATGGTTTCGAAATCGCACGGCAGGATTTGGCCCTGCGGGGCCCCGGCGAATTCCTGGGCGCCCGCCAAAGCGGGCTGCCCATGTTGCGCATTGCCGACCCCACCGCCGACAGCGAGCTGCTGAGCCTGGCCCGGGAGGTGGCGCCGCGGCTGCTTTCCGCGCATCCGGAGGCCGTGGAAAGGCACCTGGCGCGCTGGCTGCCGCAGGCGGAGGAATTCATGAATGCGTAGCAAAAAGGCGCGAAGTCGGGGCAACGCGTTTTTCCCATTCGGTGGGGGAAGTGCCAGGACCGTTGCTTGACGGTAGGGGCAAAGGGACCCTGTAATAACGTTATCTTGGGACAGGGGATCGATAACGAGAAGGAGACAACCATGAAACTGCGCACTGGCTTGATCGGCTTCATCGCACTGCTTTTGAGCCTCCCGGTGTGGGCGGCGGATTTTTACATTCTCGGCGTGCAGGACTATGTCCGCAGCCCCATCATCGTGGTGCGGGAGTATCAGGGGCTCGCCAATTACCTCGGCCGTCAGTTGAAAAAGCCGGTACGGGTGGAGGCGGTCAAGACCTACGATGAATACATGAAGAAGGCGCAGGCGGGGCGCTACGACTTCATGTATGCGCCGCCTTCGATGATCATGAAGGCGAACCGTCTGGCAGGTTACGAGCCCGTGGTCAAGATTCCCGGCCTGCTTTCCGCGGCCTTCATGGCGCTGGCCGACAGCAACATCGCCTTCCCCGAGGACATGAAGGGCAAGCGCATCGGCTTCTACGAAAAGGACGCCATGATCACCCAGCTTGCCCTCGCGGAACTGAAGGCCATGGGCATCGATCCGGCCAAATACTTCCGCAGCGTCACCTTCTACAGCGATGCCACGGCGGTGCTCAATGCCCTGCAATACCGCCTGATCGACGTGGGGGTGGCGGCGAGCCCCCTCTTCAACGTATGGACCAACCGGGGCTACAACCTGGTGCTGGTGTTGCAGGGCAAGGGCATGCCCCACCTGACTTTCGCCGTGCGCAAGGACTTCCCGCAAAAGGCGCTGCTCACCCAGGCCCTGCTCAAGGCCCACGAGGACGCCGAGGCCGCGGAGTATTTCAAGTTCAACGGCTATACCCACTTCGAGCCGGCGCGCCTTGCCGACTACGACGAGCTGGTGAAGTTTCTCGACATCAAATGAGGGGGGTCAGCGGCCGATGACGCCTTCCACGGGGGAGCTCGGGCTTGCCTGATAGACCTTCTTCGGCATACGTCCGGCGAGATAGGCGGCGCGCCCCGCTTCCACGGCCTTCTTCATGGCGCTGGCCATGAGCACAGGGTCGCAGGCGGCGGCGATGGCGGTATTCATGAGCACCGCATCACAGCCCAGCTCCATGGCAATGGCCGCATCCGAGGCAGTGCCCACTCCGGCATCCACGATGACCGGCACGGAGATGCGGTCGATGATGATCTGCAGGTTCCACGGGTTGAGAATGCCCATGCCGGAACCGATGAGGGAAGCCAGCGGCATGATGGCCACGCAGCCCAGATCCTCCAGGCGCTTGGCGACGATGGGGTCGTCGGAGGTATAGACCATCACCTTGAAGCCTTCCCTGACGAGGATTTCCGCGGCGCGCAGGGTCTCCACCACGTTGGGATAGAGGGTCTCGGCATCCCCCAACACTTCCAGCTTCACCAGATCATGCCCGTCGAGGAGTTCACGGGCGAGCCTCAGGGTACGCACCGCCTCCTCCGCGGTGTAACAGCCGGCGGTGTTGGGCAGATAGGTGTAACGGGAAGGGGGCAGGACATCCAGCAGAGAGGGTTGATTGGGGTCCTGGCCGATATTGGTGCGGCGGATCGCCACGGTGACGATTTCCGCGCCGCTGGCCTCCACGGCGCGGCGGGTTTCCTCGAAATCCTTGTACTTGCCGGTGCCCACGAGGAGGCGGGAGGAATAGCTTTTGCCGGCGATGATGAGCGGGTCCATGGCGTATCCGGAAAGGAAAGGAGCGTCAGCCGCCGCCGACGGCGACCACGATTTCGAGGCGGTCGCCGGGCTGAAGTTGCACCTCGGCGTGGCGGCTTTTGGGCACGATTTCGCCATTGCGTTCCACTGCCAGCCGCCTGCCAGCAAGATGCAGGGATTCGAGCAGGGCGGCCACGGTCGTATGCGGGGGGACGTGGCGCGCCTCCCCATTGACCCACAGCTCGATCACTTCAACAACGCCTCGAAAGTGAGTATGATAAGCGCCCAATTCTACCACAGGTCTTTCCACCGACCTTTCCGGCGGGTGTAGTTCAATGGTAGAACGGGAGCTTCCCAAGCTCTTAACGTGGGTTCGATTCCCATCACCCGCTCCAGATTCCCCGCTCCCCTGAGGGGGAAGCCAGGGCCGGGCGGACGGCCGGGGCCGCCTGAAAGCGGTGGCCGCCAGCCCACGGCAGATGCCATCCCATGCGCAAGCCTGACCGACGCGCCGCCCTGATCGTCTTCCTGGTCCTGACGGGACTTCTCCTCGGCGCCCACCTTTTCGCTGCCAACCTGCTCAAGCCGCGGCTTGAGCAGCTCGTCGAGACGCGTACGCAGCGGCACCTCGGCATCGGGGGCGATTTGCGCCTGATCCTCTTTCCGCGGCCGGGGCTCGCTGTCGCGCGGCTTACCCTTTCCGAACGCGGGGGGGAAGGGGAGTTTGCGACGGTGGAGGGCCTACGCCTTGGACTTGCCTTCTGGCCCCTCCTCCGGGGTGAGGTGGTGCTCACGGAACTAGAAGTCACGGGGCTGCGGGCGCATCTCGTGCGTTTTGCCGACGGGCGCACCAACTTCGACGATCTGCTTGCCCGGGAAAAAACCCCGGCGTTTCGCTTCGATCCCGGCCGGCTGCAGGTGACCGGCCGCCTGGATTTCGAGGACCGGCAAAGGGGGCGGCGGGCAATCACCGACTTTACCTTCTCCGCGGCAAGACCTGCGGGGAAGACGGCCTCGACCCTCACCTTCCAGGGACAACTCAACCTCGATTCCCCGCCCACGGCCCTTGCCTTCAAGGGGACTAGCCGGGCCGAGCTGAACGTTGCCGAGAAACGGCTCGCGTGGCAGGAACTGGCCCTGGAAGCCAAGGGCGAGGTGCCGGGTGGCCGCCGGGTGAAGGTCACCGGGAGGGGCGATGGCGAAGCGGCCTGGCCGCCCGTGACTGTCCGGGTGGAAAACCTGACCGTAGGGGCGCGGATGGAAGAGGAAGGGCAGACGGCGGAGCTGAACCTTGCGCTGCCGCGACTCTCCCTCACCGGGCAAAAGCTGGAAGTGAGGCAGGCGAGCGGCACCCTGACGGCGGCACGGGGAATGGCGCGGCTGTCCGCGGCCCTGAGTCTTCCGGAACTCGTGGGAGGGGGCGAGAAGCTCACGGCACGGCTCAAGCTTGAGGCGGAAGGCAGGCATACCGCCGGGCATTTCACCCTGCGCCTGGCCACCCCCCTGGAGGTTCTGCCCGCCACGGGTCGCCTGGTGGCTTCGGCCGTGGTGGGAGAGGTGACCCTGGATGCGCCCCCGCTTCCCCGAACCTTGCGGCTCCCCCTCTCCGGTTGCGCGGCGGGGGCGAGGGAGGCCATCGGCGCGGGCTTTGTCGCCCGCGGCGAGGGGACCACGGCACACGTGCAACTCACGCTTTTGCCGGGGCGTTCCCCCAGGCTCGTTTTCGATGGCCGGCTCGACCGGCTCACGCTCCAAAGCCCTCGGGCCGCGGGGGAAGCGGCGCGGCACCCCTTCGAGCTTTCCCGCCTGGGAGCGCTTCCCATCGACGGTCGGCTGCGGGTGGGAAGCCTCAACCTCGACGGTTTTCACGCCAAGGATGTGGTCCTGCGCCTCGGCCCCCAAGGTGGGGAGGCCGGGAGGGAACGCCCGGGGCTTTGGGCGCAGGGGAGACCCTGCCCATGAAGGAGACCTTTGCCCGCCGCATCATTCGTTGGCAAAGGCGCCACGGCCGTCACCATCTGCCCTGGCAGGGGACCCGCGATCCCTACCGCATCTGGGTGGCGGAAATCATGCTGCAACAGACCCAGGTGGCCACCGTCATCCCCTACTACCAGCGGTTCATCGCCCGCTTCCCCGATGTCTACGCCCTTGCCGCCGCAGAGGAAGAGGCGGTACTCGCCCATTGGAGCGGCTTGGGCTACTACGCCCGCGGGCGCAATCTCCACCGGGCGGCGCGGGTCGTCGTGGAACGTTACGGTGGCCACTTCCCCAGCCAACCCGACGCCCTCGCCGCCCTGCCCGGTATGGGACGCTCCACGGCCGCGGCGGTGGCGGTGTTTGCCTACGGTGTGCGGGCCGCGATCCTCGATGGCAACGTCAAGCGTGTCCTCGCGCGCCATGCGGGCGTTGACGGCTGGCCCGGTGAAAAGAGTGTGGAGAACCGCCTCTGGCGCATTGCCGAGGCGCGCTTGCCGTCCCGGAACGTGGAAGCCTACACCCAGGGTTTGATGGACCTGGGCGCGCTCCGCTGCACGCGCCGTCCCGACTGTGGGCGCTGCCCGGTGTCCGCCGATTGCGTGGCGTTGGCGCAAGGGCGGGTGGCCGAGCTGCCCACTCCCCGTCCTAGCCGCGCCCTGCCGGAGCGGGAGGTGGCCGTGCTGGTGCTGACAGATGGAAACGCAGTGCTCCTAGAAAAACGCCCTCCCACCGGCGTCTGGGGCGGGCTGTGGAGCCTGCCCGAAGGCGCCCCCGGGGAGGATGCCGCAAGCGCCGCAAGACGCCTAGGATATGGGGCCGGGGAATGGCGGGAGCTTGCGCCGCTCACGCATACCTTCACCCACTTTCGCCTGCGTCTTTTGCCCCGGGTCGTCCGTGTTTCCTGCAACCCCGGTGTGTGCGAGCCCGGGAGGTTGTGGCTGCCATGGACGGAGGTGAGGCGCGCGGCGCTGCCTTCACCGGTGTTGCGGCTCCTCGTGGCGGTCAGCCGGGAGGAGCGTGAGGGAAGCGCTTCTGCCGTTGATGAGGCGGGAACAAAAGGGACGGCGAAGTCCGCGGCGGGAGGGGCGGATTAGGGGGACTTTTTGTCCCGCGAGGCCCATTTGCGGATGACCTCCGCCGCCCATTCCCGGCCTCCCAGCCCGAAGGCGAGCGCCAGGGCGAGGCAGACGGAGCCGAAGAGGATGGCGAAGGCGGTGATGAGGAGATGGGTGGCAATGGCCAACTGTTCCAGGGCGACAAAGATGGCGAACACCTGCACCGCATACTCCGCCACCGTGCTGATGGTGAGGGCCCCTTCCACACCGAGGTTACGCATCCAGGCGAACACCAGGCGGTTGACGAAGCGCGCGAGCAGCGTGCCGAGGATGAGGATCAACACCGCGACGACGATATTGGGCAGGTAGAGCACCACCCGGTTGAAGAGCTCCGCCACCGCGGTGAGTCCCAGGCTGCTTGAGATGGTCACCAGCACGATCAAAAGCACCAGCCAGTAGGTCACCTCGGCGATGATGCCGCTCAAGGTGATCTGGATGTCGCCGTGTTTGAGAAACTCCTCGATGCCCGTTTTCTGCGCCAGCAGATCGAAACGCGCGAGCGCAAGGAGCCGCCGCATCGCGCTGCGGGCGAATTTCGCCACCAGCCAGCCGACAAAGAGGAGCACCAGGGCCACCAGCAGCTTGGGCAGAAAATCGGCGACCTGGCGAATCACGGCGTGAAGGGAAGTGAGGAAAATGTCGAGTTCCTGCTGCATGGCTGTCTCCTTTTTTGGGATGTCGCGCGCCGCGGCGCCGCGGGGAAGGGCAATGATAAAAGCCGGGATATCCCCAGGCAACCCGCGGCGGCCCGGCTTCGCGTATCATCCGTGGCCAACGTGACGGTTTAGAGGGGGGAGGGCGGTGAAATACGCCGATCTGCGGGATTTTGTCCGGCAATTGGAAAGCCAGGGGGAGCTCAAGCGCATCCGGGTCGAGATCGATCCCCATCTGGAGATGACCGAGGTCTGCGACCGCGTGCTACGGTCGGGTGGGCCGGCGCTCCTTTTCGAGAAACCCCGCGGACACACCATGCCGGTGCTGGCCAACTTGTTCGGCACGCCGCGCCGTGTGGCCCTGGGCATGGGGCAGCGGGATGTGACCCGTTTGCGCGAGGTGGGGAACCTCCTTGCCTTCCTGCGCGAGCCGGAGCCGCCCCGCGGTTTCCGCGATGCCTGGGAGAAACTGCCGCTCTTCAAACAGGTGCTGCATATGACGCCGAAACCGGTGGCCAGGGCGCCCTGCCAGGAAATCGTGTGGGAAGGGGAGGCGGTGGATCTCACGCGGCTTCCCATCCAGACCTGCTGGCCCGGTGATGTCGCGCCCCTCATCACCTGGGGCCTCACCATCACCCGGGGACCGGCGAAACCACGCCAGAATCTGGGCATCTACCGGCAACAGCTTTTGGGGCGCAACAAACTCATCATGCGCTGGCTTCCCCACCGGGGCGGGGCGCTGGATTTCCGGGATTTCACCGCTGCCCATCCGGGCGAGCGTTTCCCCCTTGCCGTCGCCCTGGGCGCCGACCCCGCCACCCTGCTGGCGGCGGTGACGCCGGTGCCGGATACCCTGTCCGAATACCAGTTCGCTGGACTGCTGCGGGGGGCGAAAACCGAAGTGGTCCGCGCGGTGAGCTGCGATCTCGAGGTGCCCGCCACGGCCGAGATCGTCCTCGAAGGCTATATCGAACCGGGCGAGACCGCGCTGGAAGGCCCCTTCGGCGATCACACCGGCTATTACAACGAAAGGGAGACCTTCCCCGTCTTCACCGTGACCCATATGACCATGCGGCGTGATCCCCTCTACCACAGCACCTATACCGGCAAGCCGCCGGACGAGCCGGCGGTGCTGGGGGTGGCCCTCAACGAGGTGTTCGTGCCGCTACTGCAGAAGCAATTCCCGGAGATCACGGACTTCTACCTGCCCCCCGAAGGCTGCAGCTACCGCCTTGCCGTGGTGAGCATGAAGAAGCAGTACCCCGGCCACGCCAAACGGGTGATGTTCGGTGTGTGGAGCTTTCTGCGCCAGTTCATGTACACCAAGTTCGTCATCGTCGTCGATGATGACATCGATATCCGCGACTGGAAGGAAGTCATCTGGGCGCTGACTACCCGTGTCGATGCCGCGCGGGACACCGTCATCGTGGACAACACGCCCATCGATTATCTGGATTTCGCCAGTCCCGTCTCCGGCTTGGGTTCCAAGATGGGCATCGATGCCACCCACAAGTGGAAGGGCGAGACCAACCGGGAATGGGGCAGACCCATCCGCCGCGATCCCGAGGTGGTGGCCCGCATCGATGCCCTGTGGGAGGAGCTCATGCGCTGATGACCACCGCCCCGGCGTCGGCAGGGTTTTGCCGCCGTTTCCAGGGGGGCGGTCCTTGAGTATCATCGTCGTTTTCCGAGGAAGACGGTATGACCACACAGGATTCCCCTCAGCCGACCGAGATCAAGCTGCACCAGAAGTCCCGCATCCTGGAAATCGCCTTCTCCGATGGCAGCCGCTTCGAGCTGCCCTGCGAGTTTCTCCGGGTCTATTCCCCTTCCGCCGAGGTGCGCGGCCACGGCCCCGGCCAGGAGGTGCTGGTGACGGGCAAGAAAAACGTCGAAATCACCGCCATCGAGCCGGTGGGCACCTACGCCATCAACCTGGTCTTCTCCGACGGCCACGATTCGGGCATCTATTCCTGGAGCTATCTCTACGAGTTGGGCAAAAACCAGGCTACGCTCTGGCAGCGCTATCTGGATCGTCTTGCCGCGGCCGGCGCAAGCCGCGAGCCCACCGCGGAGTCGCCCATTCCCATTCGGCCCAAATCCAAGTGACCCATCATGGCTGAGACCCATTTCGGCTTCAGCAAGGTCGAGGAGTCGGAAAAGGCGCGCAAGGTGGCGGAGGTCTTCCACTCCGTCGCCAAGCGCTATGACCTGATGAACGACCTCATGTCCGGCGGATTGCACCGCCTGTGGAAGGCCTTCACCGTCGCTGAAGCACGGGTGCGGCCCGGTGAGCGCGTGCTGGACATCGCCGGGGGCACGGGGGGTCTCGCCATCGCCTTTGCCAAACGGGTGGGGGCAAGCGGCGAGGTGCTGTTGACCGACATCAATGCCTCCATGCTCACCGTGGGGCGTGACCGCATGCTGGATCACGGACTGGTGCCCCGGGTCGTTCAGTGCGATGCGGAGAAACTGCCCTTTCCCGCCAACCGTTTCGATGTGGTGACCGTGGCCTTCGGGCTACGCAACATGACCCACAAGGAGGTGGCGCTCCGGGAAATGTACCGCGTGCTGCGGCCCGGCGGGCGGCTGCTGGTGCTGGAATTCTCCCGTGTCTACAAGCCTCTTGCGCCCCTTTACGACCTCTATTCCTTCAAGGTGCTGCCCCTGCTGGGGCGCCTGGTGGCCAAGGACGAGGGAAGCTACCGTTATCTTGCCGAATCCATCCGCGTGCATCCGGATCAGGAAACCGTGAAGCGCATGATGGAGGAGGCGAGCTTCGAGCGCGTGGATTATTTCAATCTCACCGCGGGGGTGGTGGCGCTGCACAAGGGCTACAAGCTGTGAGGCGGTCGGGTCTGACAAAACCAGGGTTTTCCTTGCGGCGCCGCGGGCATCACCCAAGGTCGGGAGGGCAGGGCTGATGCATCCTGCCACGGCGGCGCTCAATCATCTGTTGAGCCAGAACCCCTCGGCGCGGAAGCGCCTTGCGCCCTTTGCCGGCCTGTGTTTTGCCGTCGATCCTTTCCCCCTGCCGCGACTTGCCTTCATCGTGACGCCGGAAGGCGGCGTGGCGGAGCCGGGTGGGCAGGCGCCGGATGCCGTACTTGCCGCCACCCCCGATGCCCTGCTGCGCTATTTGCTGGTCTCTCCCCATGACCTGAGCGCCATCCGCATCCATGGCTACCATCCCTTCGGCGAGGTGGTGGCCCAGGTGCTCGCTGGGCTTGAGTGGGACGCGGAGGAGGATCTGTCCCATTTTTTCGGCGATGTCCTCGCGCACCGGCTGGTGGCCTTCGGCCGGGCCTGGTGGCGCTGGCGCCTCGATTCGGTGCTGCGTTTGGGTGAAGCCCTGACGGAGTACCTCACCGAAGAGCAGCCAATCCTCGCCAAGGGCGCTGACCTGGCGCGTTTCCGCGCCGAAGTGGAAGCGCTCGCCGCGCGCCTCGAGGCGCTTGAGTCGCGCATTGCCCATCTCCCCGGGCGGGGCTGATGCGGCTTTTGCGTCTTTTCACCATCTTCTCCATCGCCGTCCGCTACGGACTGGACGAATTCCTCCTCGTTGAGGCGCGACTTGGCTGGCTCAAGGTTCTCACCCGCGCCCTCCTCTTCTGGCGGCGGTGGCAGACGCCGCGCGCGGTGCGCCTGCGCCTGGCGCTGGAGCGTCTGGGGCCCATCTTCGTCAAATTCGGGCAGGTGCTCTCCACGCGACGGGATCTTCTGCCCGACGACATCGCCGATGAACTGGCCAAGCTCCAGGACCAGGTGCCCCCCTTCCCCGCAAGCCAGGTGGCCGCGGTGTTGGCGCGGGTCTATGGCCGTCCCCACGACGAGGTCTTCCGCGAATTCGATCTGTTGCCGGTGGCTTCCGCCTCGGTGGCGCAGGTGCATTTCGCCGTGCTGCCGGATGGGCGCGAGGTGGCGGTGAAGATTCTGCGCCCCGGCATCCGCCGCGTCATCGACCGCGATCTTGCCCTTCTCGATACCGCCGCCGGCCTCATCGAAATCCTCTTCACCGACGGCCGGCGGCTGCGGCCGCGGGAGGTGGTGGCGGAGTTCGCCCATCACCTGGACGAGGAGCTGGATCTGCTGCGCGAGGCCGCCAATGCCAGCCAGTTGCGCCGCAACTTCCAGGACCAGCGGCTGCTCATCGTGCCCGAGGTGTTCTGGGACTGGTGTCACGAGGAAGTGATGGTGATGGAGCGTATCCATGGTATCCCCATCTCCCACGTGGAGCGGATCCGCCAGGCGGGCATCGACATTCCGCAGCTTGCGCGGCGGGGGGTGGAAATCTTCTTCACCCAGGTCTTCCGCGACGGCTTCTTCCATGCCGACATGCATCCCGGCAACATTTTCGTGGCGCCGGATGGGCGCTACATCGGCGTGGATTTCGGCATCATGGGGACCCTCACCGAGCGGGACAAAAACTATCTCGCGCAGAATTTCCTCGCCTTCTTCAACCGGGATTACAAGCAGGTGGCGCGCGCCCATCTGGAGGCGGGTTGGGTGCCGGCCAATACCCGCGAAGACCAGTTCGAGGCGGCGATCCGTTCCGTGTGCGAGCCGGTGTTCGACCGGCCCCTCAAGGAGATTTCCTTCGGCCGTTTCCTGCTGCGGCTGTTCCAGGTGTCGCGCCGCTTCAACATGGAAATCCAGCCGCAGCTCGTGATGCTGCAGAAAACGCTGCTCAACGTGGAAGGATTGGGCCGCCAGCTCGATCCCGACCTGGACCTGTGGACAACCGCCAAGCCCTTCCTCGAACGCTGGATGCGGGAGCAGATCGGCTGGCGCGCCTTTGTGCGTCACCTGAAGGCGGAAGCGCCCCGCTTCGCCGCCCTCCTGCCCGCCCTGCCGCGGCAACTCCATGATGCCCTGAAGCGTGATATCCTGCCGGGGATGGAGCGGGGGTTTGCGCTCCTGCTCGCCGAAGAAAAAAAACGCAATCGGTGGCTTGCCACCATTGCCCTGCTACTTTTACTTCTGCTTGCCGCCGTGTGGTTGCGCGGGTAAGGCGGGGGAGGACGGCCTTTATAATCCGCCTGCTGCGGGGTTGATTGAGGAAAAAGACAAGCCATGCTCCTCGGTTTCGTCATTCTCTACCTGGTGATTTCCATCGGCATCGGTGTCTATGCGGCCACCCGCGTGCACACGGCGAAGGACTACATCACCGCCGGGCAGTCGCTGCCCATGATCATCGTCGTGGCCATGGTGTTCGCCACCTGGTTCGGCGCCGAGACGGTGCTGGGCATTCCCGCCACTTTCATGAAGGAAAATCTCGGCGCCACGATTTCCGATCCCTTCGGCGCCAGCCTGGCACTGATCCTCTTTGGCCTGTTTTTCGCCCGTCCCCTCTACCGCATGAAACTCGTCACCTTGGGCGATTTCTTCCGCAAGCGTTACAGCCGGCCGGTGGAGATCGTCATGGCGCTCGCCATCGCGGCTTCCTACCTGGGCTGGGTGTCGGCGCAGGTGGTGGCCCTGGGGCTGGTGTTCAACGTGCTGTCCGATGGTCTCATCACCCAGGCGCAGGGCATTCTCATCGGTGGTGGCGTGGTGGCCCTGTACACGCTCTTTGGCGGCATGTGGTCGGTTGCCCTCACCACTTTCGTGCAGATGACGGTGATCGTCATCGGCCTTTTGTGGATTGCTTTTCTCGTGGGCAGCATGCCCCAGGTGGGCGGGGTGATGCCGGTGGTGCAGCATGCCGCGGCGGCGGGCAAGTTTCAGTTCTGGCCGCCCCTGGAGTGGGGGGCGGTGATCAGCTTCACCGCCGGCCTCTTCACCATGGGCCTGGGCTCCGTGCCCCAGCAGGACGTTTTCCAGCGCGCTAACTCGTCGAAAAACGAATTCGTCGCGGTCTGGGGCACGGTGGTCGGTGGCGTGCTCTACCTCCTCTTTGCCGCCGTGCCCCTCTATCTCACCTACGCCGCCTCGCTGGTGGATCCGGCCACCACCGGCGCCCTCCTTGCGACCGATGTGCAGAAACTGTTGCCCACCTTCGTCAAAGACCACCTGCCCCCTGCTGCGCAGATCATTTTCTACGGGGCGCTCCTGTCGGTGATCATGTCCACTGCCTCCGGCACGCTGCTCGCGCCGGCCGTGACCATTTCGGAAAACGTCGTCAAGGAATTCATGCCCGCTCATCGCCTGACCCAGCACGCCCTGCTGCGCATCACCCAGGCCGTGGTGGTGGTGTTCGCCGTGCTGGTGATGGCCTATGCGGTATGGTCGGTGGAAGCGGAAACGCCCATCCACACCATGGTGGAGAATGCCTACAAGGTGACGCTGGCGGTGGCCTTCGTGCCCCTGGCGGCCGGTGTGTACTGGAAGCGCGCCAACAACCGGGGTGCGGTGCTGTCCATGCTGCTGGGCTTTGTCGCCTGGATCGCCGCCGAATTTCTGCTGCCGGCGGGCGCCCCTCTGCCCGCCCAGTTCGTGGGCTTTTTCGCAAGCCTCGTGGGCATGGTGGCGGGTTCCCTCAGGGGAGGCCACGGCAGCCGCTAGTTTTCAGCGCTGCGACAGCAGGCAACGCATGCGGCGATGGGGGATGCCCGCGTCGAGGAATACTTCGCCCTCCGGCCGGAAGCCGAAACGCGCGTAGAAGGGCAGGGCGTGGGTCTGGGCGGAGAGCTTGGCCTCCCAGCAGCCCAGGCGCCGGGCTTCGCTGAGCAGGCGCGCAAGCAGCGCACTGCCCACACCGCGGCCTCGCCAGGGCTTCACCACCGCCATGCGGCCGATGTGGGCGAGCCCGCCATGCATGAGGAGGCGCCCGGTGCCAATGGGTTCACCATTCGCCGCGCG
>Ga0080004_1085895_pt1 | contig 12659 bp, 14 predicted proteins | sample WasSprMetagenome_FD_69207 | JGI IMG/M metagenome (GOLD analysis project Ga0080004, IMG submission 69207) | Sulfidic aquatic microbial communities from Washburn Spring, Yellowstone National Park, USA - WS (SPADES assembly) (version 2) | ecosystem: Environmental > Aquatic > Thermal springs > Hot... | reverse complement strand
ACCAGCGTCGCCCTCTCCGATTTCCCCTCGAAGGCCTTCTTCGAGTCCCCGCTCCGGAGCCTCGAGTTCAAGCCGGTGGACTTCGTCCTCTCGCCGCTCAGCGGCGAGGAGAAGAGGGAGCTGGGGGAGAGGCTGAGGGGGCCGGTGGAGCGCCTCAAGAGGGTTCTCGCAGAAGCGCGCGTGGCCTTCAACGCGCTCAAGTACAACGCGCCGCTCGCCCTCTACCACGAGGAGATCGTGAACCTGAAGGCGGCCGACCCCGCCGCCGGCCTTGAAGCCCTCCGCTCGATCGTCGCTGAGGTCGAGCGGAGGAGGCGGGTCGCGGTGGAGGGCGGGAAGCTCTCCGTGCGCAGGTTGAGGTTGAACAGGGCGCTGGTCGTCAACGCGGCCCTCGCGCTCGCGCTGCTGGAGAGCCTGCGCGAGTTCCACAGCGCCGGGGTGGCGGGCACGGAGGCGACGCTGAGCGGCTTGCTCGAGGTCTTCGGCCAAGTCTACGGGCTCCTGGGGCTGGGCCTCAACGCTCGCTTCCTCGCGAGGGACGTGGCCGAGCTGGCGGGCGACGAGGTCTTCCTCGGGGACGCGAAGAGGAACTTCTTCGCGCACAGCGGGCTCCTCTCCACGATGATCGAAGTGCGGCCCGGCGGGAGCGTGGCGTACAGGCGCGGCGCCGCGCCGCTCGTGCGCAGGTGGCTTTACGACCCAGAAGCCTAGCTCCGCGCGGGCACTACGCTCGTAATCCACCTCGAGAGAGGGGGGTGGGAGTCGAGGAGGCGTTCAAGGCTCCCGGGTTCGAGCCCCGAGGGCTTGAGCGAGGAGGAGGCGCGCAAGAGGCTAGCCGTGCACGGGTTCAGCGAGGTTCCCGAGAGGAAAGAGAGCCCCGCGCTCGCATACCTGCGGGGGTGCTGGGGCCGCTGCGTGACGCGCGCGCAAGGCGTCAAGGAGTGGGGCAGGCTGAAGAGGGCGCTCGAGGACGCGGAGGGCAGGGAGCTCAGCGACAGGGTCCTCCACGAGATCCTCCACCAGCTGAGGAGCCACTCGATCATAGACGAGGAGAACAACTTCACGGACCCCGTGGTCAGAAGAGCAGCCCTGCAGCTCTGAGGGCGGCTCCTGCCGAAACCTTTTATTCCTCCCGGGGCCCCTCCTTGAAGCCTGTGAGCAGTGCAGAGGAGCTGGAGCGAGAGCTCTTCGAGGCGATAGTTGAGGGCGATGAGGAGAGGAGCAGGAGGGCGGCCAGGGAGCTGATCAGCCGCGGCGTGGAGCCGAGGGAGATCGTCTCATCCGTGATGGTTCCCGCGATGCGCAGGGTGGGCGAGCTGTTCGAGAAGGGCGAGTACTTCATACCCGAGCTCGTGCTCTCTGCGGAGGCCTTCCGGGCGGCAATGGAGGAGGTGAGGCCGGCGCTCAGGGGCGGTGGCGCGCCCGCCAGGGCTGTCGTGGTGCTGGGCACCGTCAGGGGGGATATCCACGAGCTCGGGAAGAACCTCGCGGCGGTTGTCTTCGAGGCCGAGGGGTTCGAGGTGGTGGACCTGGGGGTCGACGTACCGCCCGAAAAATTCGCCGAGGCTGTGGAGAAGTACGGGGCCAAGGTCGTGGGCATGAGCGCCCTGATGACCACCACCATGCTCGAGCAGAGGAACGTGGTCGAGGAGCTGAAGAGGCGGGGGCTGAGGGACAAGGTCATCGTGGTGGCGGGCGGGGCGCCAGTCACCGAGGAGTGGGTTAGGGAGATCGGTGCCGACGTCTGGGGGCGCGACGCATTCGAGGCTGTTGCGGTAGTGAAGAAGCTCCTGGGTGTTGGCTGATGGCGAGGCCGAGGCTGCTCGTGCTCGATAGGGATGAGGCGGACGCCGTGCACAGCGACGCCCTGAGCCTCCTGGGCGAGGTCGGGGTGCGCCTCGAGAGCAGGGAGGTGGAGAAGCTGCTCCTGGACGCGGGCTGCACCCTGCGGGGCGGCAGGGTCCTCGTGCCCGAGGAGCTGGTGCGCGAAGCACTGGCTAAAGCCCCCAAGAGGATCGAGCTCTACGACCGCGACGGGCGGCGCGTCTCCACCCTCGGCGAGGGGGCGCTCGTCTTCAACCCAGGCTCCGCGGCGATCAAGCTGCTAGACTTCGGGTTCAGCGAGCCCCGCACCCCCACGCTCGAGGACCTGCGCCGCTTCGTGGTGCTCGCAGACGCCCTGGATGGGGTGGAGGCCCAGAGCACGGCCCTTGTCCCGGGAGACGCCCCAGTGGAGGTCAGGGACGCTGTGAGGCTCTACGTGGTCCTCAAGTACTCCAGGAAGCCCGTGGTGACAGGCGCTTTCACCGTGGAGAACCTCCCGCTGATGGTGGAGATGCTGAGGGCTGTCCGCGAGGACTACCGGGAGAGGCCCTTCGCGATCTTCGACGCCTGCCCCACGCCACCCCTATCCTGGAGCACGATCACCTCCCACAACGTGGTGGACCTTGCCAGGCTCGGGGTCCCCGCGGAGATCATATCCATGCCAGGGCTGCTGGGCACAGCCCCCGCCACGGTCTACGGGGCGCTGGTGCAGCACCACGCGGAGGTGCTCAGCGGGGTTGTCATCGCGCAGCTGGCGAGGCCTGGCGCGCCGGTGATCTACGGCGGCTCCCCCACGGTGATCCACCCCTACCACGGGACATCGCTGATCACAGCGCCCGAAGCGGCGCTGGTGAGCCTGGCCTACAGGGACATGGCGCGCTACCTCGACCTGCCGTCGCACACCTACATGGCTCTCAGCGACGCCAAGTCCCCCGACTACCAGGCCGGGGCGGAGGCGGCCTTCACAGCCGCGCTGGCGGCAGCAGCAGGCTTCGACGTGGTCTCCGGCCCGGGCATGCTGGAGTTCGAGAGCGTGCAGTCCTTGGAGAAGCTGGTCCTCGATAACGAGGTGTGCCTGCTCGCGAAGAGGATCGCCAGGGGCTTCGCCCGCGACAGTGATAGCGTGGGCGTGATAAGGGAGGTTGTGCTGCAGAAGAGGGGGAACTTCCTCGCCCACAGGCACACCAGGGAGACCTACAGGCGCGAGATCCACCTGCCTAAGGTGTGGGATGTGGCGAGCAGGGCCCGTGGCGCCAGGGATCTGCTCAAGTGGGCTCACGAGGAGGTCGAGCGGATTCTCAGGGAGCACGAGCCACCGGTGCTCGAGGGAGACAGGCTCGAGCGCCTCGACGAGGTGCTCTCCAGGCTCTACGGGCGCGTCGGCCAGAGCCCCCCGCGTGTCTAGGCGCAAGCTTTTTCCCGCCAGCCTGCGTCTCGCGGCCGTGAGCTGCCGGGAGCTGCTGGTTTCCAGGCGTAGCGTGCGCAACTTCCAGGACAGGGACGTGCCCGACGAGGTAGTAAGGGAGGTTCTGGAGACCGCCAGGTGGGCTCCCAGCGCCAGGAACGCCCAGCCCTGGAGGGTGGTCGTCGTCAAGAACAAGGAGCTCCTCAGGAGGCTCGGCTCCGTAGCCCCCGCTGCCGCCCCGCTGAGCAGGTGCTCCGTCGCCTTCGGCGTGGTGGTGAGGCCCGAGGAGGCCCCTGTCACCTTCCTCGTCGACGGCGCGATCCTCGCCACGTACATCTGGCTCTCCCTCCACGCACATGGGCTGGGGGGTGTGTGGATAAACACGCTGAGGAGACCCGAGTACGCCGAGCTCCTGGGCCTGCAGCCCAGCGAGGTGCTGGTGGCTCTGATAGCCGCCGGTTACCCCGCCGAGCAGCCAGCGCCCAAGCCCCGTAAGAGCGTTGAGGAGCTTGCTACGTGGATCAGGTAGACTCGTGGAAACACTTAACTCACCCCTCCGCGGGTGCTCCAGCGGCCGATGATAGGATTGCACGTCGGCGAGCGGTGAGCGGCCTCCACCAGTCCTGAGGCGAGCCGCGCGCAGGAAATATAAGCAGGTTATTTGCAGCTATGACAGTGGAATAGCATGATCGGGCATGATGGCCTCTACGTGGACAGCCTCAGGGTCTCCGTGAACGGTAGGCTCGTGCTCAGAGGGGTCACGCTGCACGTGCCCAGAGGCAGGGTTGTAGGGCTAGTCGGCCCCAATGGGAGCGGGAAGACCAGCCTGGCCTACGCGGTGCTGGGCCACCCGCTATACAGGGTGGAGGGCGGGGAGATCTACCTGGACGGCGAGCCGCTGACAGGCCTGAAGACCGAGGAGAGGGCCAGGAGGGGGGTCTTCCTCGCCTTCCAGTCACCGCCCGAGATACCGGGCCTCGGAGTCCGGGCGTTCCTCAGGGAGGTTGCAGCGAGGCGCGGCCTCAGCCTGGAGGACGGGGAGCTCTCGAGCTACCTAAGGCTGGTGGGGCTCGACGAGAGCTACCTGGGCAGGGGTGTTCACGAGGGCTTCTCGGGGGGTGAGAGGAAGCGGCTGGAGTTCGCCCAGGCACTGCTCTTCAAGCCCAAGGTCGCGATACTCGACGAGGTGGACTCGGGGCTCGACCTGGAGGGCGTGAGGCTCCTGGTCTCCAAGACCAGGGAGCTCGCGGAGGCGGGAGCGGGGGTGCTCTTTATATCGCACAACCCGCACGTCCTGCAGCTCCTGCAGCCCGACGAGGTCGTGGTGCTCGTGGGCGGCGAGGTCGCCCTGAGGGGCGGGCTCGACGTCCTGGAGGAGGTCGTGAGGAGGGGCTACCCGGGTGTCAGGGGATGAGCAAGCTCTCGCTGCTCGAGGGCTTGACGCTGGACCAGGTCTCCCTGGACTCCGTGGGGCTTCGCGCCCGCGTGACGCTGTCCGGCAGGATATCGAGGAGCCTGGTGGAGGAGCTCTCGAGGGCCAAGAAGGAGCCGGAGTGGATGCTACGCCTTAGGCTGAGGAGCCTGGAGCTTTTCGAGAAGCTACCCATGCCGAACTGGCTGGTGGGGATCGAGGAGCTGAACCTGGAGGAGCTTGCGCACTACATCCAGCCCGACGTGCAGAGGGCCTCCAGCTGGGAGGAGCTACCCGAGGAGATCAGGAGGGCTTACGAGAGGCTCGGCCTCCCGGAGATAGAGAGGAAGGCGCTGCTGGGCCTCGCCGCCCAGCTGGAGAGCGAGAACGTCTACCTCGCATTCAGGAAGTTCCTCGAGGAGCGGGGTGTGATCCTGATGGACATGAGCGAAGCCGTGGCGAGGTACCCGGACCTGGTCAGGAGGTACTTCATGAGGGTGTTCCCGCCCAGCGACCACAAGTTCGCAGCCCTGCACGGCGCGCTGTGGAGCGGCGGCGTCTTCCTCTACGTGCCCCCTGGCGTGAGGGTGGAGGCGCCCATCGAGGCCTTCTTCCTGATAGCCAGCGAGCTTGAGAGCCAGATGGAGCACACGATAGTGGTCGCGGGCGAGGGCAGCTACGTGCACTTCATCGAGGGTTGCTCGGCACCCCTCTTCAAGAGGTACAGCTTCCACAACGGCATGGTCGAGATCTACGCGCACAGGAACTCCCACGTGAAGTTCACGACTATACAGAACTGGAGCAGGAACATTGTGAACTTCAACAACAAGAGGGCGCTGGTGGAGGAGGGGGCGACCGTCGAGTGGGTTGAGGGGAGCATAGGTAGCAAGATCAGCTACGTCTACCCGTCGGCGATCCTCAGGGGCGAGGGTGCGAGGGTCTCGATAGCGAACGTGACGATCGCCAGGGGGGCCACCTGGAAGGACAGCGGCGCGAAGGTCTACCACCTAGCCCCCAACACCGCCAGCGAGGTTGTCAGCAAGAGCATCAGCGCAGGGGGCGGCGTTGCCGTGTACCGGGGCCTGGTGAGGGTCGCCAGGGGTGCGAGAGGGTCGAAGGCGGCGGTGAAGTGCGACAGCCTCATACTCGACAAGGCCTCGAAGGCCCTGACGTACCCGAGGAACGAGGTTGAGGAGGAAGACGCCACGGTGGTCCACGAGGCAACGACGGGCAGGCTCAGCGAGGAAGTCCTCTTCTACCTGAGGAGCCGGGGGCTCGAGGAGCGCGAGGCCAGGAGGCTGGTCGTGCTGGGTTACGTCGGGGACGTGCTCGGAAGGCTCCCCTACGAGTACAGGCTCGTCCTCTCGAAGGTGCTGGAGCTCGAGTTCGAGGATATAGGTGGTTACGCGTGAAGAGCTACGTGGAGCTCCCCTACCAGCGCGTCGCGGACTCCCCCTCCGTCAAGTACTACACCGCCTGGAACGTCTTCGACGAGTACATCCTCGGAGGCAGGCCGGCGCGCGAGGCCGGGTTCGACCGGGAGCTGCTCTCCAAGCTTGGCGTGAAGCCCGACTACGTGGTCACCCCCTCCACCCCCGTGGAGGCGCCTGTGAAGTGGCCACGCGAGCCCGACAGGAGGCTCGAGGCCTTCCACTTCTCGAACATCTCCTCCTCCATCGAGGTGCACCTCGAGGACTCGGACGCGGTGGTGCTCCTGGAGAAGCCCCTCGAGGGCTTCCACGCCTCCCACCTGAACGTCACCGCCTCTGGCGACAGCTCGCTGGCGCTCCTCCTTCTCTCCCCGGGCGGGTCGAGGGGCCTCTCGACAGTCTCTCTCCACGTCGACGTGGCCCCAGGGTCCCGCCTGAGGCTGACCTACGCGGTCTTCGAGGCTCGAGGCTCCTCCACGGCCTTGATGCAGGCGCTGAGCGTGGGAGAGGGCTCCGCGGTGTCCCAGAGGGTCCTCCTCTCGGGCGGGAGGGCGACCCTCAGCGAGCTCCTGTCCTCGCTCACGGGGGCGGGCTCCTCGCTCTCCGAGGGGGTGCTGGTGGCCGGGCTCGAGGGCTCGAGCACCACGGTGGTCACAGACGCTGTCTCCTCGGCGGCGCGCAGCACCGTGAGGATCTCGCTCCTGGGGATCGCGACGAGCGGGTACATCGCGCACAAGGGGGTGGTCAGGGTGCACCGGGGGGCCTCGGGCTCCAGGGCCTCGCTGTCCTCCAGGCTCGTCCCCCTCACCCAGAGGGCGAGGGTGTACTCCTTCCCCTCCCTCGAGATAGAGTCCGACGACGCCGAGGAGGCGCGCCACTCGGCGTCCAACGCGCCCCTGGAGCCGGAGAGGATCTTCTACCTGCGGGCGAGGGGCTTCTCGCACAGCGAGGCCCTCCGGGCGCTGCTGGAGGCGGAGGCCCGCCGCGCTCTCGGCGGGGTGGACGCCAGGGGCGAGCTAGTCCTTCCGCTGGCGGAGCACCTGCTTGACGCCGTCACCGCCGAGCTCCAGTGAGCCGCCCGCGCCCCCGTAGCCGGCGAGCAGCCTCCTCTCGGCGCGCAGCACGAGGGAGAAGAGGTCCTTCGGGTCCTTGAGCAGGGGTACCAGCTCCAGCTCAGACCCTGCCCCAGCCTCCTCGGCCAGCTCGTACAGGTACGTCAGGGCCGCCAGGTCCTCGAAGGCCACGCCGACGGAGTCGAAGACTGTGACCTCCTCGCCGCTCACCCTGCCGGGCTTGACCCCCGAGACCACCTCCCACAGCTCGGCGTACACAGCGTCCCTGCCTACGTTCTGCACCTCGCCCTCGACGAGTGCCTGGTCGAGCAGCTCCACGACCACCTTTGCGTCGAGCAGTATGCGCGGGTCCAGCTCGGTCTTCCCAGGGGCGTCGCCCCCCACAGCGTTTATGTGCACGCCGGGCCTGACCCACTCCCTGGCCAGCACCCTGTGCCTGCCCCTCGCGGCCGTGGCCGTGATCACGACGTCGCTCCTCTCCGCGACCTCCCGGGCGCTCCCAGCGGCCTCCAGCTCGAAGCCCAGCTGCCCCATGTTCGCCTCGAACTTCGCCATAGCCCTCGGGTCCACGTCGTAGAACACCACCTTCTCCACCGGCACCACCCTGCTGACCGAGAAGCAGAGGAACTCCGACTGCGCGCCCGTGCCCACGATCCCCAGGGTCTTGCTGTCCCTCCTCGCCAGGTACTTGGTGGCCACGGCGCTCGCGGCGCCCGTGCGGAACGCGGTGAGCAGCGTCGCGTCGGCCACGAGCAGCGGGTAGCCGGTCTCGGCCTCCGCCAGGACGCCGAGCGCGACCACCGTCGAGAGCCCCCGCAGCGGGTTACCCGGGTGCCCGTTCACGACCTTGACAGCGAACCAGTGCTCGTCGCCGGCAGGCATAGCCTCCATGACGCCGCCAGGGTACTGGAAGCTGGTCCGGGGCACCACCCTGAGCTCCCGCCACCTCCTCAGCAAGCCCTCCAGGCTGGAGATGAGGCCGTCCACGAACTCCCCCAGGCCCACCTCTCCCACGAGCCGCGCTACGTCCGAGGCTGTGAGCAGCCTAACCCGCATCAGGGCGCAGCACCAGCAGCGGCCGCTTAAAAAGCCGCTCCCCGGCAGGCAGGATTTTATCCACGCGCAGAGCGTGAGCGTGTGATAGACTTCCACGTCCACCTGCCGCTGGACGCGGCCGGGAAGGCTGCGAGCCCAGCCGACGTAGCGCGGGAGGTGCTCTCCTACGCTGACAGGGAGGGGCTCGAGGCGGTCGTGCTGGTACCCGTGGCGCCCTACCACTCGAACGACTTCGCTTCTAGGGTGGCCGAGGAGGGCTCCGGGAGGATTGTCGCCTTCGCCTCCGTGGTCCCGAACCCCCTGGACGCGGCGCTGGGAGAGCTGAGGAGGGCTGTGGAGGACCTGGGGCTTCGGGGCCTCTCGCTCCACCCACCCCTCCAGGGCTTCTGCCTGCGGAACCCCCAGGTCTGGTACTTGCTCAGGTTCGCGGGGGAGGAGCTAGGGGTGCCCGTCCTGATTCACGGACCCCCATCGACCGTCTACGTGCGCGGAGCAGCCGTGCAGGCACCCTGGCTCAACAGCCCCGAGGACTACGCGCTCCTGCCCCACGTGGCCCCCCGCACGGTCATCGTGCTATCGGACCCCGGCAGCGCTGCAGCGCTCGAGCTGTTCCTCGGGATTGCCTCGTCGTCGAGAAACATCCACCTCGACACCTCGCATGGCTTCCTACGCCTCGCGCGGGCCAGCCAGGCGCCCCTGGAGAGCCTGGCGGGGAAGGTGCTCCTGGGGACGGGCTACCCGCTCAGCGGCGAGAAGGCCGGCGAGCTGGCGGCCGCCGTGAGGGAGCTCTTCGGGGCTGGAGCGGAGAAGGTGCTGCGGGGGAACGCGAGGGACCTGCTGGGCCTCAAGTAGCCCTCGCGAGGCGCAGGTGCTCTCCGGCGAGCTGGGCCCTGAACCTGCAGAACTGGCAGACCCTTGAGGAGCTCGGCTCGCCGCAGACCTCGCACCTCTTCAGCTCGGCCCCCGCCCCGGCCGCGACCCTGGGCTGGACCCTGTCGAGGAAGGAGCGGAGCATCTGGAACTTGATGCCCGGGTGCCTCTCCTCCAGGAGGTTGAGCGCCGCCTTGTAGTCAGCGCTGACAGCCTTCCCGGCGTAGGGGCACTTCCTCTCGGTGAACCTCAGCCCCAGGATCCTCGCGTAGGTCAGCGTGTCGCTCTCCGGAGTCTCAGCGAGGGGCTTCGCCCTCGCGACCAGGCCGTCGGCGGGCGGCAGGTAGGGCTTGTGCTTTGAGAGCAGCTCTAGGTCCCCCCGGATGTACGCCTGGAGGAGCACCGAGAGGAAGTCGTCCAGCGTGTGCCCCGTGGCGACCACGTTGGCGCCCAGCTCCCTGGCAACCCTGTTGAGCAGGTACCTCTTCACAGCGCCGCAGACCGAGCAGACGGGCCTCCTCAGCCTCTCCGCGGCGTCGTCGATCGTGAAGCCGTAGTCCGCCAGCCTCACGACCCTGTAGGGCACGCCCAGCCGCTCGAAGTTCTCCACAGCCACGCCCACGTACTCCTCGCTGTAGCCCCGGATGCCCAGGTCTATCGTCACCCCGACGAGCTCGACACCCAGCCTCTCCCTCAGCTTCCACAGTGCGTGCAGCAGCGAGACACTGTCCTTGCCACCCGACACCGCCACAGCCACCCTCTGCCCCCCTCTGAGCATGCCGTAGCGCTCCACAGTCCGCAGAACCCTCCTCTCGAAGAACTCGACGAAGTGCTTCCCGCACAGCCTCAGGTTCGCGTACTCCAGCCTCACCACGGCCTCCCCGCCGCAGACCCTGCACCTCATGGGCCCTCCCAGCTGCTGACCGCAGGTTCTGGGAAAAACATTTTTGCCTGCGCGTCGAAGAGCACTACGTGCGCGTTAAGCTAGTGGCACTCCCCCTGGTGGTAGCCCTCCTGGCAGCCACCCTGGCAGCAGCCCAGCCTCCAACCCCCCTCGTCCTCAGGTGCAGCGACGAGGTGAAGGTCGTGGCCGTCTACCCGCTTGAGGTGAAGTACGGCAGCTGGGCCAGGGTGGTCCTCGACCTGACGGCGCTGCGGAACATCACCGTCGGGGAGTTCAGGGTGAAGGTAGTCCTGGTGACGGAGAGGGGCTCGGCGGTGCTCCTGGACAGGAAGCTGCTCACCGGGCTGAGCATGGCCAGGGGCGACGAGCTGCAGTGGGCTCTCGAGTTCCAGGCGGCCGTGCCGCAGCCACCCGTCGAGCCCTTCCTGGAGCTCTACCTCTACCTGAGCTACTCGGTGAACGCCACGCCCAGGGTGCTCGAGTACAAGGCGCCCATAACCATAGTGCCCCCGCAAACCTACAGCGAGCTCTCGAGCGCGCTGGCCAGCGCACAGGCTAAGGCGGCGCTAGCCGACCAGCTCAGCAAGCAGCTGGAGGACCTCAAGGCGAGGTACGCGGCCGAGGCCAACAGGAGCGCGCTGCTGGTGAGCGAGCTGCAGAGAGCGAGAGCCGAGAACGCCGAGCTCAGGGCGCGCCTCGAGGCTCTCCTCGCGGAGAACAGCTACCTGAGGGCGAACATCAGCGCCCTGCTCTCCCAGGTGGCGAGGCTCTCGAGCGAGAACTCCGCCCTCAGGGCCGAGGTGAGCTCGCTCCAGGAGCAGCTGGCCAGCCTGAGGAGCCAGCACAGCATGCTCCAGAGCCAGTACTCGGCGGCCGCGGGCGAGCTCCAGCTGCTCAGGGGCACCTACGAGAAGCTGCTGTCGGAGTCCAGCCTTCTGAAGGGGGTGCTCGCAGCCCTAGCCGCCGCCCTGCTGGCCGTGGGCGTGGTAAAGTGGGGAGCGCGCAGGAAGGCCTCGCTGCCACCACCCCCGCCGCCACCGCCGCCCTAGGCGAAACGCAGAATTAGGTCGTGCGCGGCACACCGCGCGTGGCTAGGCTGGACCTCGTCGCCGAGCTGTTCAACTACTTCAGGGCTGAGAGGGCCAAGCACCAGAGGGAGCCCGGCGTAGTCTGGGTGACGGACCTGGTCTCCTGCAGCCTGAAGAGCAGGTACTCCGAGGTGTACCCGGAGCTCGAGATGCCCCAGCTCTTCAACCCCGTCGCGGTGCACGGCACGCTGGTGCACAGGGGCCTGGAGTCCCTCCTCGCCGAGATCCTGGCGGGCAGGGGCGCCGAGGTGAGGCTGGAGCAGGAGGCATCCGCGGAGGTGGACCTCTCCCAGGTCTCGCCCAGCGCGGGCAAGGTGGTGGTGAAGGGGAGGATCGACGCGCTAGTCCTCCTCGGGGGCGAGAGGGTCGGGGTGGAGATCAAGAGCATGCGGGGCGACGCGCCCCTGCCGCTGGAGCACCACGTGGACCAGGTCAGGCTGTACAACCTGCTCTTCGACCTCCCCGCCACCATACTCCTCTACGTCACCCCTGAGCGCGTCGCGCAGTACGAGGTCGGGGAGCGAGCCGACTGGAGGGAGGTGGCCCAGAGGGTCCTCGAGCCGAAAGCCCCGCGCTACCCGTGGGAGTGCCGCTACTGCCCCTTCGCTGTAGTGTGCCCGAGCAAGCACGTCAGGTGAGCTGCGAAACATTGTTATACTCGAAAATAACACTGTTTCACTGAACAGCAACGATGTTAAGCAGCAGAAAACCGCTGTTATGTAACAATGTTATACTGCAGTATAACATCGTTATTCAGTAGCCTCCTCGACGGGTATGCACAGCAGGGAGTACCCGTCGTCGCCCACGCGGTAGGCAGCGAGGGACACCCTGCCACCCGGCTCAAAGCCCACGATCAGCCACACCTCCCCCGGGCACTCGAGCATCCTGTGCCTGTCCGAGAGCGAGGGCACCGGGCTCTTGCCGGGGTGGGTGTGGTACAGGCCGATGTACTCGAGCCCCTCCTCCCGCCCCCTGGCCACCACCCGCATCCACTCCTCCTCGTCGAACCAGAAGCTATCGCGAGACTGCAGCACGTTGCGGAGCGGCACAGCCCTCCGCACAACCCCGCTCCCCCGCTCCACCACCCCGAGGAGCACCCCGCAGGCCTCCTCAGGGTAGGCCTCGGAGGCGTGCCGCAGAACCCCCTCGAGAACACTCCTCGGGAGGACTAGGCTGTAGACGCCGCCCGCCACGCCCACCAGCAACCACGGCGTCTAAGAGGTACATCTCCTTTACTGCGCAGGCCCCACGCCCCGCTGTAATACTGTGGGGCGGGCTAGCAGCCGAGCTCCTCCAGCAGCGTGCTCACCGCCTTCGCGAAGCTCGTGCTGAGAGCCGCCCTGAGCAGCTCCTCGAAGGCTCTCACGTTCTCCTCCTCCAGGAGCATGCGCTCCCGCGCCTTGGCAGGCGGCAGCCTGGGCACGCGCTCGGCCCCCACGGCTACCCACCGGCAAGCCACCTGTGGAGGTGCCTGCCCCCGACCTCCCCTCTTTCAAGCCTCCCCAGCAGGTCCCTGAGGTGGCGCTCCTTCCCCCACAGCGCGGCGACCTCCCACACCCTCTCCCAGCGCAGCCTCCCACCGTAGTTCGCGACGAGCT
>Ga0080004_1110713_pt1 | contig 12661 bp, 17 predicted proteins | sample WasSprMetagenome_FD_69207 | JGI IMG/M metagenome (GOLD analysis project Ga0080004, IMG submission 69207) | Sulfidic aquatic microbial communities from Washburn Spring, Yellowstone National Park, USA - WS (SPADES assembly) (version 2) | ecosystem: Environmental > Aquatic > Thermal springs > Hot... | reverse complement strand
GCCGAGGGGGAACGGCTACAGACGGCTCAAGTGCCTAGGTGTGGCTTGGAGGAAGATAGGGACAGGATAGCAGTCTTGAACATTGAGAAGATGGCTCTAGAGTTGTTGGGCCTTTCTGGGGGATCTCTGACCGCCCCGACTGCCCCGCAGATGACAGATGTATTCCCGAACAGATGCGGGGAACCTTTCGCCCTTTCAGGGCGGGGAGGAGGTCAGAAAAGTGGAAAAAGGGAAGTTTCAGGAAATACTGGAAATCATATCAAAATCTAAATTTTCAGGATACGTTAGGGTTAGATTTAAAAAAAGGAGAACTGAGTTTAGGAGAGATTATTTTTGAGAATGGAAAACCTATAATTGCTGAAGTCTCAAAATTAAAAAGCAAAACGAGCATATCGGGAGATGCAGCTATAAGAGAGCTCGAAAATCTGGAATACGTGGTTGCGGAGATTTATAACATGACTACAGATCAGCTGAGAAAAGTTGTGGAGATGAACAGGGGTTATGAAGCAATTTCTCTCTAGTAAGTTTATTAACTTGAATTACTTAAATAACCCAGATGCCTGAGAAGCTCTATACCACCGGTGAAGTTGCGAAGATATTCGGTGTATCTTACGTAGCTGTGAAGAAGTGGGCTTACTCGGGGAAGATCAGGTATCCTGAAAGCGAGATTAAGAGGCTCCTTGGCGAAGCACCAAAAGGCAGGGTTGCAATTTATGCTAGGGTAAGGCAGAAACAAAGACTTCTCGAGCTAAGAGCAAGGGGTTACAAACTGCTTCTTTCTAGCGTAAGTTTTATAAACTTGAATTGAAAATTACATACCTTGATGCCTGTGCCCGATATGTGGGGTAAAGCTAAGCCCGAATGGGTACAGGCGAATGAAATGCTCCGAATGCGAGCTGTGAAGAATACCAGATGGATGCAGGAGCTTCCGTTCACCCCGAAGGCCCTCCCATGAAAAGAGGAGGGAAGGGATGAAAGTTAATGCTAGACCAGAACGGTCTCGAAGTTAAAGAAGCAAAGGTTGAAATTGACACCAAAGTCAAACCGGAAAAAAAGGCTCTGTATGAGAAATATGGTATAAAACCCCCTAGGAATGGGAAATACAGAAAATAATCAGAGACTCGCTCGAAAATTCTGAATTTTTCTCCGAAATTGAGAAGCATGACTCTCTTGCTAAGTACGGAATCAAAAGACCGAGGGAAGAAGAGATAGATGCGATAATATCCAATGTCTTGGGTGAGTATGAAGAAGAGGAAATAAAGCCAGAATTTGAAGCTTTAAAGGCCGAGATTGTCGAGACAATAAGTTCAAGGTTAGGAAAAGCTGCAAAAAAGGCTGTGGATATAGTAAAGTCCTGTAAGAGCGGGAGAGATTTGATTCAAAATGCTGGAGCTATTGGGAAAACCTTGAAATCTCTGACTGTTTTTGTTCCGAAAAAGAAAGTCGAGGAAGTGATTGCAGAGATAGAGAAAAGGATTGGTCAAAAGATAGTTTAAAATCGCCTGGATTGCTCATCTGTTTTCCGCAAAGGCCGGAATTATTTTTTCAGAATAAACTTTGTTTACGAACTTTGGATCTGGTCCGACGTTTATTATCATCAAATGTCTAACACTGGCTCTTCTGAACTCTTCTATTTTTGAAATAGCTTCTTCCACATTCCCCACTATAAAGAAGTCTGAAATTATCTCTTCATCAACTTTTGAGGAATACTCGACGAATTTTGTTAGGCTTTCATCGGTTAACAATAGATTTTCAAAATAAAACTTTTTGGGAAAGCCCTTAGGAATTTCGAGGCTGTATCCCGCTTGTTCTACCTTTTCAATTGCTGAAATGACAACACCAGCATATTGCTTCGCTCTTTTTATCGCTTCATCGCTTTTTTGATCGATTGCGCTGTAAATTTGTAAAGCAGTATCGATCTCCTCCAAGCTTCTTCCTACTTTTTCGGCCCCCCGTTCAACATCTTTTAGGTTCTCCTTGTAGGTCTTTGGAGACTCAAGAATGGGCATCCAACCATCGCAGAGCATACCGGCAAGTTCTCTAGTCTTTTTTCCATTCGCTCCTATGTATATAGGGATGGGATGTAGGGGAGTTATTTGCAGAAATGCATCCTTGAGTTTGAATGCTTCACCGCTGTATGAAAAAGTTTCACCTTTCCAAAGTCTTTTTGTGATCTCAATTCCCTCTTTGAGCATTGTGAATTTTTTCCAACTTATTCCGAAGGGTTTAATATTCATGGCCTCTCCTGCTCCAACTCCAAGAAAAACTCTTGAAGGGGCAAAATGGCTCAAAGTTGCGAAGTACTGCGCGAGTATGGATGGATGGTATCTTGCAAAATCTGTAACACCAGTTCCTAACATCACTCTTTGTGTTTTTGCTGCGATCAAAGTCATAAGGGCGAGCGCATTAGGTGTTAACCCTGGTGGAACCATAAGAGTATGATCCGGGAAGACTAAAGAATGAAAACCAAGCTCTTCGCTTTGCAAGGCTATTTTCAATGCTCTGTCGACAGAAAAAACTGGCGGAGAAATCAGGTTTCCAAACTTCATAATTCGAACTAGACTTGCCCAATAAATAATTTTTCATTTCAGAATGTTTTAAAAAACCGCAGCCTACGTTTTTCATGAAGCTCATGAGCTTTGCTGAATTGATAAAACCTAAACAGACCCTTTTGCTTATGATCACGTTCCTTATATCTTTTTTGGTTGCTGGTGGAAGAAAAATTACACCAGCAGTTGCAACTCTCTTAACAATTGCAGGCACTACAGCCCTGAACATGTGGCTTGATAGAGACATAGATGCTATGATGATGAGGACTAGAAAAAGACCGCTCCCGTCTGGGGAACTAAGTCCGAAGGCCTGTTTTATTTATGGAACTACTCTTTTTTCCATCGGACTCTTTTTGGCCCTTCTCACAAAGATCGAATTTGCAGTAGTTCTTTTGTTGGGTTTATTTTTTGATATAATCGTTTATACCGTGATGCTAAAGCGAAGAAGTCCTTACTCTGTAGTCATTGGTGGCTTAGCCGGTGCTATGCCGGCCCTAGCCGGGTGGGTAGCCGTTCAGGGGTTTACGATTCCAGGTTTCCTAATAGCTTCGATCGTTTTGCTGTGGATCCCGTCTCATATATGGTTTATTGCAATTTACTTTGAGGAAGATTACAGAAAGGCAAACATTCCGACTTTTCCCTTGGTATTTGGAATTCAAAAAACTGCGAAAGTAATATCTTTATCCACTTTTTTAATGATTTGGGTTCTGATTGCACTATATCTGGTTTTTCCGATGCACCCGATCTTTTTCCTAGTTTCGATGCCAATAACCTTATACTTTTTGTTGAAAGTGATATTTTTTGCCTTGAGACCAGAAAGATCGAAGGCCAGAGGAATGTACAAACTTGCCAGCATTAAGCTCGGTTCAATATTCCTTGGAATCCTAATCGCAGGTATTTTGCGATGATTTTGAAGTCAGCCGCTCTTTTTTAGACAAACATATGCTTTGGCGGTTGTTTAGAAGTTATTTTCAATTTTTCCAGCGAATTTAGAAAGTCTTCTGTTTCGATGATTTCTTTTCCCTCCACTATTACCCTATGTAGTGTAGCTTTTATAACCTTTTCAACTAAATCTCTGCCACTTAAACCCTCCGATAGCTCAGCAATCGTTTCCAGTCTTGCAGAGACTTTTAGTGGCAACTCCCTTGCACTCCTTCTCAATATTTCCAGTCTATCTTCATAAGTCGGAAGTTTGAACTCTATCTCTTCCTCAAACCTACTTCTTATTGATAGATCTATGAATTCCACTCTGTTTGTCGCAGCAATTGTGCAAACACCTTCATTATTCTGAATTCCGTCGAGTTCGGTCAGGAGGGCGTTGACTATCTCAGAAACGTCTCCTCTTAGGTCTTGGTAGCTTCTATCTAAAGCAATTGCGTCAAATTCATCAATAAAGACTATGCATGGAGCAAGTTCTCTCGCTCTGTCATATAACTCGTGAACTTTTCTAGCACCGTCTCCCACGTGCTCTCCTATTAGTTTGGTCGATTTTACCGAGATAAATGGCGCATTTGCCTCATTTGCCAGTGCCTTGGCCATCATCGTTTTTCCGGTTCCGGGTGGTCCGTAGAACAATATATTTCTTGGAGCCCATTTACCGAACTTTTTCGGATTTCTTAAGTATTCGAGGATTACTTTGGCTTTCTTCTTCGCCTCTTCCTGCCCTACAACGTCTTCGAGCCTCACATTTTTGACTATCTCTGTTTCGATAACTCTGCTTTCGGACTCGACTATTATTTTAGTGGAATCCGAGATGTAACCAGAGGGTGGGACGGCTTCGACAACTTCAAAGGCGAAGTCGGGAAACATCTTCATGTCAAAGATCAATTTTCCCTTATAGACTATTTCACCTCTCCATTGTTCCCTAGCATAGACATTGAAGACTTTCGGGTTATCTACTTTCGGGTATTCAACAAAACTTGCTTTTAGAGGGTATCCCAGTGGCCGAAGTATGACATACTTGAGTTCAACTTCTTTCTCGCTCATTTGTTCTATTTTTGCATGAGTTCAAATAAACTTTTTCCCTCTTTGGAAGTAAAAATAGAGAGAATGAAATTGACTAGGGAGACAAAGTCTCCGTTATATCTGAAGACAACATTTTCGTATACACCATCATCTAAAGCAATTTTCGGATAACTTTCCTTTGAAAAGCCTTCGGTGAGGACTATATCGTAGTCTTTGAAAAAGTTTATAACTTCTTTTAATTCACCTTTTCGTATTATTGCAAACTTTTTGTCTGAAACTAATGCAACGTCTGCCCCTGTTTTGAAAATTCTTGTAGAATCTTTCTCTTCGAAGTCGAAGTCTCTATGCACATGCTTTATCACAGCAACTCTAAGACCATTTTTCATAAGCTCTGGAACTAACTTTTCTATCAGGCTCGTTTTCCCAGATCCCGATTTTCCGACTATACTTAGGATGATCATATTACTCTCTCGAATTGCTCAGCATTTTTTAATGGCTTTGTAGCATCTATACCCCATTTTGCAGTTGTCTCACCGGCTGATGGATCTAAACTGCTCCCTCTCGCACCAGTGATTATTACAAAACCTCTATCGGCTTGGAATCTAGTCGCAATTGCGTAGTCTATGTCTTCATAACTGAATATGTCTATATCTTCATCCACGACTATAACCCCTTTTAAGCTTGGATTTGCAGCGAGAGCCGCAAGAATGGCATTTTTAGCATCCCCTTCGGTTTTTTTCTCTATTTGGACTATCGCATGGAAGTAGTTTCGACTTCCAGTTGTTGTTGCAACGTTTTTAACTTTGCAGACGTTTGATACGAATCTGTAAATTACCGGCTCATATGGTATACCCATGAGAATTCGGTGCTCCATCCCACCGGGAATAATGGTGTAGTATATGTAATCCTTTTTAGCGAAGATCTCATCTACTTCCAGAATCGGTTCATTTCTTACATCATCGTATGTACCGGTTAAATCGACAAAAGGTCCTTCAGCGGTAGTTTCAGCGGTTAATCTTCCGAATAAAACAATTTCTGAGTCCGGGATTATTAGTTCATCTTTTTTGTAGACCGTTAGTCCATTCATTAGTTTTGAAGCGTAGCTGAATTCTTCGCCCGGCGGCACTCTTGTAGCTGCTGAAAGCATGAAAAGTGGATGGACTCCGATACATACAGCGACTCTTAGTTCTTCTCCGTTCTCAACAGCATCTTTCCACATCAAATATGTGTGCCTAGGAGCAACAAGGCGAACAGCCAGCCTTCTCTCATCTATGAGCATCATTCTGTGGAAGCTCGCGTTGTAATGTTCCCGCTTTGCAATCACAATTCCAGCAGTAATGTATCTTGCTGTTTTTGGGAAGAACTTAAGTATGGGTAATTCATAAAGATTTTTGGGAAACTTTTTGAGCCCTATTTCTTCGAAATTTCTAAAATCAAGCTTTTCTGGCTTTTCATAGATTTTGGCGAGCTCAACGGCTATTTTTTTTGGATCCGCATTTAAGAATCTTGCTAAAATTTCTCTTGAGCTCAAAAAGTTCATTGCAACTTTCTTTCCCTCAACCCTAAGAATCAGAGGGGTATTAAGTAATCCCTGATCTTTTAGAAAATCAACGACTTTGTCGTGCTCAAGGTTGACATCAAGGATTATGGGATTTATTTCCTTTATCGCGCTCCTTAAATTCATAAAATCAAGGCTTTGACTTTTCTACTTTTGGCAAAGCTCTCTCTATTTCCTCAAGTAAAGCCTCGTCGCTTTTGCCTTCTGGATTTATCCCGAGATCTCTGGCAATCTTTTCAAGCTTTGCCCTTCTCTCCTCTTTTGACATTTCCATTTTTTTCTCAAGTTCTCTTAGTTCCATCTCGGCTTCTTTTTGAGCTTTCTTGAACTCGGCAACACCTCTTCCCAGACTTCTTGCGACTTCTGGAATCTTGCTTGCACCAAACAAAATGAGGACTATTAAAGCGATTAGGATAATTTCTTGAGTCCCGATGAACATCTCTGCGATCTCCATTGAAGCCCCTAGTTTTGCAGATTTATAAGTTTTCCGCCTACTAGCTCGATAGTTTGAGTTATAAAATAATGGGGCCGGTGGGATTTGAACCCACGACTTGCGGGTCTCTTCGGTCAGCGCTCCAATGGGTCATCACATTTCAGTAGACCCACAACTCATCACACCACTGGAGCCCGCCGCGCTTCCTGGCTACGCCACGACCCCCCATTTTGTTATATTCTCGCTAAATATAACTGTTTTGGTTTCGATGAGCGAAAGAGATTTAAATCTTCTCATAACGTTTATTTTGCGCTCCGGTGGTGTAGCCCGGTCAAACATTCGGGCCTTTCGAGCCCGCGCCCCGGGTTCAAATCCCGGCCGGAGCATTTTTAAAGCTGGATCTTATAAAGGGAGTATTCACAAAACCAGTTATGAATTAATGGCATTGGCCAAAGGAAATCTGTCTATTTTCTTTCTATGTTTAAAAATTCGCAGACTTTCTTCGCTAGGATATCAAATTTTCCCGAATAGAAGTGATCTGTATCCAGTATTACAAAATCTTTAGGTTCGCTGAGTTTGAAAAAAAGATCTAGACTCTCAGATAGAGGTAGGAATTGGTCCTTTTTTGCAATTATAAAGAGTTTCGGTACATTTGCATCCTTAAAAACTATTGATCCAATCGATGGTAGGGGGGAGATGAAGATAGCAGAATTGCAGATATTTGCAACATTCGAGGCGACGACGCTTCCGAAGGAATATCCGAGAACCGATACGTTTGAATGCCTCGATTTTAAGAACTCTATGCAAGTCTTTGCATCTTCAATCTCTCCGATCCCATTTCTGTAACCTTTGTAGTCAAAGGAGAGTGTAGAAAAACCAAGTTTATTCAGCTCTTCCGAGATTCTCACCAGTCTGACATCAAATCTATTTCCACCCATAAGTGGGTGAGGGGGACATAGAAGTACAGCTTTCTCTCCTGAAAGGCAGTAACTTGCATCAATTCCGCCAATTTCAATCTCCATATCTATCCCTTATCATTTCAATTGCCTCTTTTGCGGGTTCTGAAAGGTTCGAATCTCCTAGAAATCGCTCGATAAGTGAAATGTCCTCTTTATCCCCGATCAAACCTAGCATCATTATTGCATCCTCCCTTATTCTTCCGTCGTTGTGATTGAGCATATCTATTATTTTTTCCTTTGCTTTTTTACTAATCTTTCCTCCGTTCTTGAGGATGCTCTCAATTAGAGCCATTGCACCAAGGCGGATAAAGAAGTTTTCATGCGCAATTAGCTCAGCGAAAATCTCTGTCTCCTCCAAAATTTTCAGGTCGTCTATTTCTCCTCTTTCGAGTTTGTGAACAACGTAATCGTAGTAATTTCCTTTAAGACTCGAAAGTATCAATTTTTCCAAATATCTCTCACCCAGAGCACTTCTAATTATAATTTTGTTCACGATAATTGTTGGTACTCCGTAAACACCTTTCATTTCAGCAATTTCCGGAAATAGAGTTACATCAAGAATGTGGTGTTCAAATCCATGTTTTATTGCAATTCTGTTCAAAGAATCCACTGTTTGCTTGCAGTTTGGGCAGAGTGGAGATATAAATGTAAGGATTTTTACTTCCGATTTTTTCAAATTACCCTCAAGTTCGGATGATATCTTTAAGGCAAGCAGAAAAGATTCGAGATCAGAATGCCTCGGTACTGTGTGAAAGAATAAATTAGCTCCTTTTATTTCGATAGCTGGTAAGTTCAACTCTTTTTCATTCTCGCTTTCGAATTCGTAGTCCATTGGAATCATTTGGCTCAAGTTTTTTATGAAATCAAGCATCTTGTGATCGTGGTATACTTTTATGGGAACTTTTTTTGGCAATTCCCCTACTACTCTCTTAACCAGTTTCTCTGTGAGCATCAAATGGATTTGTAGGATAAATTTTTTAAGCTTTTTGCAGAAGTGTGATGTGATCAGCTGTCCAGAAATTTGGACGGAGTTTTTTGAGAAGTACTATTCGGAAGAGTTGAATAAGTTGGCCTTCCGTATAATGGAGGGTGGAGATAGAAGGTCCATTTACATTAATTTTACTCGTGATTTGCTTGTTTTTCAGGAAGGTAGACTTGGTGAAGAACTGCTCGAGCATCCAGATGTTGTTTTAACCCATGCCGAGCAGGGACTTGCAAGATCGACAAACATCTATGGTGTCTCGCTTGATGGGTGCAAGCCAAGGATATTTTCCCTTCCAGCTACGAAGAAAGTATTGATAAGGAATCTCAGAAGCATCCACATTTCGAAATTTGTTGCAATAGAAGGAATAGTCAGAAAAGTTACAGAAGTGAGACCGAGAGTGGTTTCTGCCGCATTCAAGTGTCTGGAATGTGGATCCCTTTCCTATGTTTCCCAGGATGAGTCTTTGCTTAGGTATCCTAACCAGTGCGCTTGCGGTGGAAAGAGGTTTGTATTCATGCCGGAAAACAGCATTTCCGTTGATAGCCAGAGGGTGAGAATACAAGAATATCCGGAAAACCTTAGAGGAGGCGAGCAACCGCAGAGCATCGATGTAATACTGGAAGCTGACATAGCTGGAACCGTCAATCCTGGAGACAGGATTATTGTCAACGGAATAGTAAGGGCAAGGCCAAGAGGAATTCAGCAAAGAAAGCTTACTCATTTGGACTTGTTTGTGGAAGGGAACTCGATTGAAATTGTTCAGCAGGAGTATGAAGAGTTTGAGATAACAGAAAAGGATAAAGAAAAGATTTTGGCGCTTGCAAGAAGCGATGATATATATGAAAGGGTCGTGGGAACTATTGCTCCATCCATCTATGGTTACGAAGATGTTAAACTGGCCATCGCTCTTCAGCTTTTCGGTGGAGTTCCTAAAAAACTCCCGGATGGAACTGAGATCAGAGGGGACATCCATATTCTCCTAGTTGGAGATCCGGGTGTCGCAAAATCTCAATTGCTTAAATATGTACACAGAATAGCTCCTCGGAGCATTTATACAACCGGAAAAGGCACAACGACTGCAGGACTTACGGCAGCGGCGGTGAGAGATGAAATCGATGGAAGATGGACCCTCGAAGCAGGGGCCTTGGTTTTGGCAGATAAGGGAATAGCTCTTGTTGATGAAATAGATAAGATGAGGAAAGAAGATAGATCTGCTTTGCATGAGGCGCTAGAACAGCAAACGATAAGCGTCGCGAAAGCTGGAATAAATGCAATTCTTAAAGCGAGATGCGCTCTTCTGGCAGCAGCAAATCCAAAATACGGTAGATTTGATCGCTATTCTCCGATTGCCGAGCAAATAGAACTCTCTCCAACCCTTTTGTCTAGATTTGATCTGATATTTGTTATGACCGACGAACCAAATGTTGAAAGGGACAGGAAGCTTGCGGAACATATATTGAGCATCCATCAGCTTGGGGAAATCATTGAAAAATCTAGCTCCATTACCGAAGATCTAAGACAGAAAGTGGAAAAAATAGAGCCAGCAATCGATCCCGATCTGTTTAGGAAGTACATCGCATATGCAAAGAACATAAATCCAGTTTTGAGCGAGGAGGCTAAGAAGAAAATTGGGGAATACTATATTTCATTAAGATCGAAGGCAAAGGAAAATTCTCCTGTGCCAATTACAGCAAGGCAGCTTGAGAGTCTTGTAAGACTTGCAGAAGCGTCTGCAAGAATTAGACTCAGCGAAATCATTACCGCTGAGGATGTCGAGAGGGTGACCAGAATAATGGAGAAGAGTCTTGCGCAAATAGCGGTAGATCCAGAAACAGGGGAACTGGATATAGATTTCGCCTTTGCCGGAACATCTAAGAGACAGAGGGATAGAATTTGGACGATAAAGAAGATCATAGAGGAGCTAGAGGAAACCAATCAGCATGGAGCTCCTGAAGAGGAGATAATAAAGAGGGCCGAAAGTGAGGGAATTGAAGAATCAAAAGCCAGGGAAATTCTTTCAAAGCTTAAAATAAACGGGGAAATTTTTTCCCCGAAATTGGGTTTCTACAAAATAGTCAGAAAGAGATGAAAAACATATATATAGTGGCCTTGTGAGTGAATTTAATGAGGGTATTTAAAACCGGTGTTCATCCGCTGGACGTTCAGCTTGGTGGTGGGATACCCGGCGGTTCTGTTGTTTTGATACTGGAGGAGCCAGGAGCTGGAGGAGAAGTCTTCTCATACCATTTCGCAATTGAGGGATCAAATTCTGGGGAAAATGTGCTTTATATAGCAACAGATGACAGTGAAAAGGATTTGAAGAGAAACATAAATTTATACTTTCCGAATTATCAGGAATTTACCCTGATAAGCCTGAAAAACAGAGAAGAGGGTGATGCTAGGGGGTATCTGAAGAAAACCATGCACGACCCTCTAGGGGGGATCAAAACTATAATAAAAAATGAAAGATTTGATAGAACAGTGGTGAACAATCTTACCTACTTCTTTTTTAATTATGCAGTGGAAGACGTTTCTTCTCTGGTGAAATTCTTCTTAAGCGATGCGAAAGAGAAGGAATCAGCCTATCTTCTACTTCTGACAAAAGGGATGCTTGACGGAAAAATTGAAACCATGATGAAGCACCTCTGTGATGGCGTGATTGAGTTATCTCTTAAGGAAGCCGAGCACGAAATCCAGAGGAGAATGAAGTTCATAAAGTTTAAAGGAATAATAGTTCCGAGGGTTGTGATAAGGTACGATTTAACGGATAAAGGTGTGAAAATGGAGTGCACAGTGAGGGTTATATGAGAGTGACATTTGGATCATCGAAACAAATTTTTGGTGATTTTGCCTGTTTCATAGATCCGAAGTTTGTGGTGGATCTATCGACCGTTGAGTTTGCTGCGAAAAAAGCTTTTAAGAACTGGGAAAATGGTAGAAGAATATCAAAAAGTCTTGCAGTTGAGATACTTCTATATTTCGCGGCAACTAGACAGATAGAAATTGCAAAAAAATTGACGGCAAAAGAAAAAGCGGTTGTTGTAGTCATAGATGAAGACGAATTTTCAAAGATCGATTTTAAAGAGCGGGACTTTGTGCCAGAATACGATCTGAGAGAAGTTATGAATCTTTACGAGATAACTGAAGAGGAGCTGGAAATAGTTGGAATAAAAAAGCTCCCATTGCTTGTAAGGGAGAGAATAGCTCTTTTTTCGTTGCTCGGTGAATAAATGAGAGCGAAGGCATATGCAGCAGGAACCGTTTTAAATGCTTTGGCTACGGGAATTGGTTGTGCTTTCGGAATAAATCTAATTTTGGAAGTGAAGATTAGGCCCTCTGATGAGAACGTCTTGATTGTGAATGGAAAGGAAAGGGGTACGGAAGTCCTTGAAAAAGTTCTGAACTTCTTTTCGGAGAAGTTACGTGTAATCGTTAAATCCGAGATTCCTGAAAGGAGCGGCTTGGGCAGTAGCAGCGCTTTTCTGAACGCCCTGTTATCGGCAATAATGAAGAAGAATGATAAAAAACTCTTCGCCTCGGAAATACTTAGGGTGAATGCCGATCTTTCACTGAAAGCTGGTATTAGCTATACGGGTGCGTTTGATGATGCCTCAGCATCTCTTTTGGGGGGTTTCGTTATTTCTGAGAATTATAGGCGTGCTTTGAGGGAGTGGTTTATTTGTAAAGGCTACGCTGCGGTTCTGATTCCTAACTTTCAGCGAGGTAAAGTGGACTGGGAAACCATAAAAAGAGAATCGCAGAAGCTCGGAAATGTTGAGGAGAAGTTGAGAAGGCATGATTTCTGTGAAGTTATGCGAAAAAACACAGTTTTTTACTGTAGCTTGTTGGGTTATCCAATAGATATTGCTGAAAGGCTTTGGAAAGAGGGAATATGTTGCGGTCTGTCTGGAAATGGCCCCTCTTTTGTTGCTATAGGAGATAGGAGCGATGTTATTTTTGCAAAAGAAATTTGGAGCGAATTTGGAAAAGTTCTCATCAAAAAGATATCTGAAAAACCGGCGGAAGAAGTTTTAATAAATAGGGAATTATTCATTTGATTGAGAAACTTACTTTTTCTTCGCCTCCTCCTCCTTTAGCACTCTCCTCAGTATTTTTCCCACAGCGGATTTCGGAAGCTCATCCCTGAACTCTATTATCCTCGGCACCTTGTAAGCTGCGAGCCTTTCGCGGCAGAACTTAATTATCTCCTCA
>Ga0080004_1125586_pt1 | contig 12662 bp, 20 predicted proteins | sample WasSprMetagenome_FD_69207 | JGI IMG/M metagenome (GOLD analysis project Ga0080004, IMG submission 69207) | Sulfidic aquatic microbial communities from Washburn Spring, Yellowstone National Park, USA - WS (SPADES assembly) (version 2) | ecosystem: Environmental > Aquatic > Thermal springs > Hot... | reverse complement strand
TAAGGCTCTGGATGAGCTTAAAATAAGAGCTAAACTTAGAGGACGGTTGCTTCCCCCTGAAAAGGTATCTCAGGGTTCTTAAACAAATAATTCCACATTTCAGCTCCAGCTTCATCTAAGGTTTTGATGTATTCTTGGGCTTCTTCTTGGCTATCGCATTCTATTTGTATTTCATCATGTATAAGGTTGACTATTTTGGCATTTGGGTATTTTTTCGTAAATAAAACTACAGTGCCTTTAAGTAATTCAGCTCCTGTGCCTTGGATTGGAAAGTTAAGTGCTATGTTTAGGTGTTCGGTATAGCGGTTTCTTCGTAGGACTGTATTTACGGTGATAGGACTGTTTTTAAGGGTATTCATTATTGATTGGATATGTTCAGCAACTCTTTGATGATAGGACATCCATTTAGCCCTTAAGAATTTAGTTTCTTCGTAAGTTAAGAGGATATTTGCTTCATATAGGAGTTCTTGTAATGTTTGGACGGAAGCTCCGTAAATTAGGGCAAAGTTGAATTGTTTAGCGATATGTCGTTCTTGTTTGGAAATTTGGTCGATTGGTTTATCAAAAAGGAAAGATGCTGTTTTGCTATGTAGGTCTTCATTATTTCGGTAGGCTGTGATAAAAGTTGGTATGTAATAGATTTGTCCTGCTAATCTTAATTCAATTTGGGAGAAATCATATTTAAGGAAAGGGCTCTTATAAAAGAGATATCGTAAATGCCGAGGAATGTTAAGTAAATTAGAATTAGAACAAGAAAGTCTACCCGTAACAGCTCCACAGACATCATAATGACCATACAATCGACCAGATGAACCTTTGCTTATCCATTCCTCTAAATAAGAGATTTCATCTTGCTGTTTCTTAAGAGATAAAATATCATGTATACATTGTTTCAATTTTTCATCTTTGGTGGTTAAGAAATAATAAAGTAAAGTTTGTTTTTGAGCATCTGGTAGATTAAGTTTTGTCTTAACTTGTATGGATGAAAATGGATTAAAATGATAAGTCCTTTGAAAAGTTAACTGATTTTGATTAAAAATAGGTTTCTTTTCTTGTAGCAGTTTGGATACTTCTTCGATGTTAATCGGAACGCCTCGCTTTTGTATTTGTAAAAGTCTAATCAAGAAAGCTTTGTCTAAAATGTAAACAGGCTTAAATTTCTCATGCTTAGCAATTGTATGTCGATAAAGCAAATCCGTAGCATTCAAATCCTCTGTCAAATAATCTTTCAATTGGTTAGTCAATAACTTGATACCTTTTTCAAGGTCTTTACGAATTTTGTTTTTATCGGATTTGTATTCATAGAGGTTAAAAAATTTGCATAAATTTTCTAAACCAAATGCTCCTCGTTCAGGTTTCTCTATCTTATATTCGACTTGGTATGCTTTCATAAATAAGTATGTATCATCAAAGCAATCTCTATTCGGCGGTATAAAATCAAGCACAGCAAAATCATAAAACAAATTATGCCCTACAATCACATATCCATTGCTAATCAAATCATTTAAAAAATTCTTAAGTTTAGTCGCATCATCAAAATAAAAAAATTTCCCATCTACTTTAACGCCACCAAGTAAAAATTTGCCATACAAACCTTGTGTTTCTGTATCAAGAATTGCAACTCTTCTCATTTTTTTCCTCCTTAGGTTGGAAATGTTCACAAGCAGGAAGCAAAGGATGTATCTCAATTCGTTCATCTTCAAATGTGCATCGCCAATCATAAAATTTCTTCCTCTGAGCAAATTTGCAATCCTTACATTGCTTTTTTGAAATTAAAATTTGGGTTAACTCTTGTAAAGTCATATTATACCTCCTACTGCCATTTGCTTGTTATTTCATCTAATTCTTGTGTATGTATCTCTCCAAATTCCTGTTTAATGATGTCTCTAAAATCATACCCGCTTAGTTGTAAATAATGCAAAAACTTTTGAAATTCGTTTGGAAATTGAGTTATGAAATTGTTAATCGTGTCCTTATGGTATGGGTCTTGCAAAATGAATTTCAAAGGATTGCCCTTAACAATGACAAGCCAAAATGGATTTAAGTTCGGTTGCGATACCCAATCCTTCTTATAAACTTTTGTTAAAAAATTATAAAACAAATGCAACTCTCCATTGTAAAGTGTCGTATGCTCAAGCATAATTATCCTATCGATATTCTTGTCGCCTTGATACTTAATCGTAGAAAGTAAATCGTTAAATGTAATAAACTCTACTTCTTTGTCAAAAATACACGGCTCAATCACAACATACTCCTTAAACTTCGGCGCAACTAAAATATGTAAAATTTGTTTGAAATAAAAGTTGGCTTTCTCTTTATCATAAAGTTTGTGCAGTATGAATTCGAATGAGAATAAAGTTTTTAGTAAAGGGTCATAATCGTAGACAGCGTAATCAACTTCTTTGTATACTCCTTGCTGAAGTAATTTGGCAAGTTCGTCTTCATACGGTCGAAAGATTTCTTGATACAACTCTAAACCCCAGCCCCAATTGTCAACTAAATTAACAATGTATTCCCTGTAAAATTTCTCTATCTTGTTAATGTAAGATGGGTCTCGATAACCGATGTTGAAAGTGATTAATCTTCTCCACATTCCCTCAATAGTTATGAAAGGCACATAATACTTTGTTTCCATTGAAAAGACTGCAGGCATGATTATTTCTGTCGCTCGAGAAAAATAAATATTCGCCTTACTAATTCTTCTGTTTGCTAAATCGTGGACTAATTGCTTCATATATTTGATATCTCTATCATCATTAACGATGAAGTCATCGCCTACAAAAGGTGTCCTAAAATAGGGTAGTCGCCTATTCATATAAGCAACTGATATATCATCAGCATGCAAAGTAAAGAAATGATCAGGCTTCCTAAAGAATAAATTATACAATCGCAAAACGGATGTCTTACCACAACCAGTCGAACCAATCAAAATAAAAATCGGGTTCATACTAAAACAATCATATCGACGCAAATAAAATATCGAAAATATCGCCATCCAACAAGCAAGCTTAAAAATGAAATACTCGTCAGATAAATCGTATAAGATATGACCAATAATTTGCTTGAACACTTGATAACTACCGCTCGTCTCGGTATAAAAATTCGAGAAGGGGTGATTTTCCAAAGAGGCAGTAATAAAGTTCTTCAGCCGTATAATGGGTCGAGGCTCAGAATAATACTTAAACCCAAGCATGTCAGGCTCAATAATCACAGGAATTTCCCGATAGAAAAAGGTAAGGATATCTTTGTATCTTTTCTTGTCTGAAATTGATAACATCTCAGCTTCCTTAAAGCCTTTCTCATAACTCATCTGAACGATGAACTCATCAATTTGGTTCGACCCAGCTACTATTATTTTAGCTTTGCTAATGTTCTCACCTTCAATTTTATTTATCGCAAACCAAATAGGATAAAAGAAACGACAAACATACTTCAACTCTAAACCATCAGGCGCTTCACTCTTCTTAATAGGAACACGACAAAAATACATCCTGTCGACAACTTCAAATCCCTCGGGTAAAGAAAACGTAGGAAGTATCGGAAGAGTTGCTTTATTAAAATTCGGACAAACTTGTGGACAACCAAACTCCCGATTAAACCTACGACACGACCAAAATATTAACGGAAAATTCCTCTTAACAAACCAATCGAAAAACTTCTTTGTCTTCTCCCTTGCCTTATACGGTGGCTCCTTCTTATATAAACTCGCATTGTCTAATAACTCCTGTAAAACCTTCTCACGCTCTTCCTCATTCTTAGCAAAATACTGATAAAGTAAATAATAAAACCATATGGCAATCTTCCATTCAACATAACTATGCACTTCCCAAGAATTCAAAATGTTCGTCAAAACTGGACAAAACGTCTCAGTATACTTCTTAACCGACTTGACATCATACAAAGCATAATATAAAGTCGTTGAATAATCATTCTCAAAATCTACTTTGTTCTGCAAAATATTAGTCAATTCCTCATCAGAAGATTTTTCATCAATTGAAATAACTTTTGAATACAAATCCCAAAAACTCTCATACCATACACCCTCATACACAACTAAACCATCAGCTCGAGTATAAAACCCTTCAAGCGGTATCAATTTGTCCAAATGCACATGCGGTAACTCTTTCTCTATCAATTGCTTGATTTGATTGAAAAACGTAGATAAAAACATATTAAAAGTCGAAAATAAAACATTGTCTTCCTTAATCAAATATCTCTTGCTAAGCCAAAGAAAATGATACCCTTTCGTAGTTCTGATTACATATGTCGGTGTATAATTATGTTGGTTCAATATTTCGATAATTCGATTGCAATCTTGGTCGGTTATGTCATCAATGTCTGTAACCATCAAAAAGAATGTATCTTCAAGTGTCGACCTCGATGGATAATCCGTATAAAAACCTGTTGATATTCGAAGTTTGATATTTCGTGGTTTGAATTTACGCTTAGTAAAAAAAGATAACAAATAATTCAAATAATGATTATACAAATGTGGTTTAGGTCCTTGGAAAACTCTCTTCTCACCACTTATCGTCTCAACAAATAAATAAACATTCCCAAAATCCGATTGATACCGCTGATATTGGTCAAATATCTTGGCTAATAAAATGTTATCATTCGCAAAAATCGTGTCTTGGAAAAATTCTATCGTTTGACTTAATAACGCATCCGTAATTTCTTGAATATTCTCATTCATCGCTCAAACTCCCCTTCCGTTTTAATTCTTCAAGAACATCACCCTTTCTCTTAAGTATCTTCCAAACCTTAGGGTCAATTCCATTTTTGTCTATTAACCGTTGTAAATAAACCTTATCCTCTTGCCCATACCGCCAAACTCTACTCAACGCTTGTTCATATACCCGCCACGCCAAAGGAAGACAAAGAAAAATAACATTTTTGTAACTCGTTAAATTTATCCCTTCCGAAATACAATAAGTCGCTATAATCGGCTTCTCTCCATCCTTTATCGCATACTCTAAATCACTTTTATTCTGACCTGTCAAAAAATAAACATTCTTTCTACCAAGTTTCTTCACTACATACTGCAACGGCTCAATAAAATAACTAAACACTATAGTCTGCGGATTGTCTGTTATAAAATCAATCACATAATCAATCTTGTCCTTCAATAAAGCACTTTTCCGATACTCATACATAAACGCTTGCAAAACATTATCCCCATCAATCTGTTTGTCTGGCTCAATTAAATATCGCCCTGATGTAAAATACTTGTCATCTTCTATCAAACTTGGTAACTCTACAACATCAGCACGCTTAACAAAATCAACATACGGCAAAACAAATCGCTCAATAAACTTGTCCTTTATCCCAGGTAAAAAATCAATAATGTAATAAAACATCCCATCAATCCGAAAAAACGAATTCTTATATTGAGTATATGACAATTGATTAAACGGATGGTCTGGTCGTAGAATTCTTAATTGACTGTAATAATCTTCAGGCTTCTCAAAGGGTGTTCCGCTTAACATAACCTTATAAGTTTTCGTAAAAATCTTCATAACAAGTTTTGTAATCTGAGCTCGAATACTTTTTAACTTATGTGCTTCATCAAAAATAATTAAATTCCAAAATGCTCGCTTTAAAATCTTCGGATAATGCAATCGAAAACTATCATAACTCACAATCTCAAAATTGTTTAACTTTATACCCCACTTCTCAATTTCTTGATACCAGACTTGTTTGACAGACGCTGGACACATAATAAGCACATTCCGAAAATTCTCAGCTATTTTCAATGCCGTTAAAGTCTTACCAGTCCCTGTTTCCCAAGCTAAATAAGAATACCCATCAAACCTTTCTATAGCTCTTTGCTGATGCGGAAGTAACATTATTTCTCATCCCTTGTCTCTTCAAGCAAATGATATAACTCCTCAGCAAGTCTCTCCAAATCTAACTTACCCGTCTCCTCATACTCTTCAAAATATTCGCATATTTTACAATACGCACTAACCAACCATTCGCTCAATTTTTTCTTACTCAATTCTTCAACTGCTTGGTCTAATAAATCAGCAATTATCGCACTAAACATCTTACACCTCCTATAAAAAAATTCTTTTTACAGTCACATATTCAACATATTGCTTTTTTATTTCCTCAGGTATATTGTAGTGTGCCCGCTGATATTCCATTATCTTAATGATTTTGTCACCAACTCGATAAGTCCCCGCATCCCATTTCTTAAGCTCTTCCTTAATTTCTCTTTCTAATTGCTCATATTGTTTAAGTTTCGCTTTTATAGCGTAATAAATCTCAAGCTTCTTCAAAAAATCAGGACTTACTTCTACCGTTTTAACAGAAGTCTTAGTTGCTTCAGGATAACATTGCTCATAAAACGGACAAGCCCTACACAAGTCATACTGCTCAATCGGTTTAGGTAAAGTCCCTTTTTGTAAATGCTCCTTGACATGAATTGCTCGCTCCTTTATCTCTTCAATAACCGCTTGGTCTTTTTCAACATCAAAGAAATGATCCTCTCCAGTCCGCCTATCAATCACATAAAATACCCCATGCTCCCTTTTGAGCAATAAAATGTAAGCTTGCATTTGATAGTAATATTTCTTTGTCAATTGATTATCATATAAACCAAAACTATCAAGAACCTGTTCATTTGCCGTGCTCTTAATCTCAATAAAATCCCCATTCTCAAGGACTATATCCACTATGCCTCTGATATCAAGCTCCTCATCAAACACAGGCATCTGATAAGCCTTAACAGGAACTACTTTTAACAATCGCTTTAATGCAACTTCTTCAAATTCATTCCCCACATCAAAATATTTCTTAGCTTGCTTAATTGGTATTGGTGTCTGCCTCATCAAAATTAATCTTCGCTCACAAGGATGCCACAACTCAGTAGGCGGTGTATGCTTCGGACAATAAAACTCCTGATTTTGTAAATCAATAAGTTGTTTCAATTCTTGCGCTTTCATCTTTGCCCTCCTTTATAATCTTGGAACTATAAATCAATTGATATAATAATCCCTCAACATCTCTTTGAACATAAGGACCAAATGGAGTAAAATAAACTTGAATACCTCGATAAGTCAATCTCTTAATCAATGACCCTGCAAGACGCCTACGAACTAACCTCGGCAAAAAATAAGCCTTCTCTTTAACCCAATCCTTTATAAACAAATACCTCTGCTTCAAATACTTATACTTCCAAATGTTATAACGCCATAACAATTCATCGTTACCCCAATCTTTTACTTCATTTTCCAAATACTTCCGCCAATCATCCCATTCCAAATAAACAATCCCCTTCAATCTCAATAACTCAGCCTTCGGAACCTTCAACGCTATAAAACACCCACACCCATAATACTGATACCCAAGCAAATACCCTACTTCAGAAACTTTCTTTCTAACTTTCTCCCAAGACCTACAACCAATATAAGAAACCATTACTTCATTACCTCTTCAATCATTTTAGTTGATTGCTTATCAAACAATTCCTTTATCACCGCATTAATTACCGCACCAAGACATACCTCAGTTGCCCGCTTCATAGCCCTCGTTTCAGCCTTAGTCAATAAATTATGTAAATTATCAATTCCCTTAAGCTCCGCTCGCTCACATACTCCTACTCCTTCCCCTCGCCGAATAATACCATTCGGAAATATAACCTCAAGCTCAACCCGCACCAAAGCATAATCCTCCGTTATCTCCCTCTCAATAATCCTAAAATTATACCCAACTGGCAAACTGCTCAATAAATTAAGTATCCCATCACGCTTTATCTCAATAATCTCACCAACTTTTGTTTTAATTTTCGCAAAATCAGTCGGCTTGAGGACTTGCTTCGCTACTTGAACAATTTTCTCAGCCGTTGTAATCTCTCTCCTCTCTTCAATCATTAAATCACTCATTGCTTTCCTCCTCTTTTATTTTTTCAACACATCTATCAAGCTCATTTAACAACTCCTCTTTTGTCATTCTCTTTGATATCACATAAAACTCAACCGCTTCACTCAATAACACACCAACCGCATTTTCTTCCCTTATTTTCAATTCAACCTTCGTATCATCATAGAACAAATAACTCTTCGCTAACTCCGAACCATACATCGCCTCTAAAAACAAACACGTCCTATACACTCGTTCCCACTCATACTCACATTCATTACAAATAACCGCATAAAACTTCAAAAACCGCTCCTTCCATCTCTTAACAATCTCTTCAAAATCATTATACCTCACAGCCTCAGACAAAAGTCTTATCTCATTAAGCATCTTTATCACCCCCTTCTTGAATTATTTCCCAAATTGCTTCCTTAATCAAATCAGCTACAGATCGACCAGTCAACTCACTAATCTTAAGCATTTCTTTATATAACTCTTTATCAACCGATGAACCAAGTCTCAAAATCATTGCATTTCGTTGCCACAAAGCATTAACCCCAGTTTCATTGGTCAAATATTTTGAATATTTTTTTAATGCTCTACTCATCGCTTCATCTATCAAATTAGCTAATGACTTATTTGTGTTAGCAAGATATTCAGTTATCATTTGCTGAAGTGCTTCACTTAATCTGAAAACAAAATTCCGTCTTTCCTTCATGGCACCACCTCCTTTTAAATTTTTTATCTTACCAATTCACCACGGCACATATCCATACCTTACCTAAACGCTTCTTTACGATACCCCACTTTTTCTTCTCTACACCTTACCTTTACTGCACAACTCATCTCTATACTAGCCCCCTTTTTACTTGACTTAACGTCTCTTTTATCAATACAATTCCAAACAACTTGGCTCCTCACTCTACCGAGACACCACTTTATTTGACAACTTTCCACCTTACCAAAATACTAATTTATTTAACAATTCCATTTCACATCACCATTCGTCCCTTCACGATACCGAGACACCACCTTACTTAACAACTTGTCTCCCGACCGCAACTACACACTTCTTTATCACTCCCTTCCCCACTTAGAACCTTACCCCTCCCCACTTTACTTGACAATTCAGCTCCACTTCCCATCACCATCTTGCCTCACATTACTAAGCCATCACTTTACTTTATTTCACCTCACACAACTCACAACACCTCTTTACTTCATCATATCTTATCCCTTCGTCTCCACCTCTTTTCTTGACAATTCAGCTTTCGACTTTACTTTCTCATAATAGTTAGCTTCTTCACTTTTTTAACTTCCCCTAATACATTGAATTCTTTTATCTTATACCGCCCATATCGAGCAGTCCGCCACCCAGAATGACCCCATTGAACGCCATAATTAAGAATTTTTTGAATATGGTCTGGAGTAGGAATTTTGTCTTTTTTGTCAATATCCCAAATGACCACACGGAATTTTAACTCAGCTGGCGGATTAATCACTTCTGAACTCGATATCGTAACTATCCTCTGAGTTCCTACCCAAGATGCTAAAGGTCTTGACAAAACCCCATCTGGTTGCTTAATCGGTTCACCATTCCGAAGGATAGGTATCAAATCAGCCTCTGGACTTATCTTCTCTATATCCCACCCATACGGGAAAATATCAACAAACCTCGATATAGCATTTCGCAACCAAGTCTCAGACATTCTGTATTGGACAACTTCTTTCAGATGACCTTTGACTTGGTGGTGGCTCCAGCAAAGAGCCCCTTCTTGATTACGAAGAAACACCTTGATCTTTTTATTCTCAAACTCATCATTTTCGCCATTTGTCATCGCCATTAACTCCTGCTGTAACCGCTCAAGTCTCATTTCTAAAGTTTCTCTTTCTTGCTCATCTTTTACCTTTGACAATTTTTTTTCGATTTTTTCGATTTCTTTTTTTAACTTTTCTTCAAAATAAGCTATACCGATGTCATCGACGGGGTTAATTCCGAGAATAGGGGTAATATACTCAATGGTCACATCGATTACCGTAGGCATAATCCCTCCTTTCAATTGAGTTTTTAAATAAAAAAAAAGGGGAGGAATAACCCTCCCCCACGCTTATTAACTAACTTTGCTAAGAACTAAATCAAAATCAAGTTCCCTAAGTTCTTCCTCGCTTAACACCTTCCCCTCAGGTAACCTTGTCCTAAGAACAAAATGCAAACCTGCGTCTCCTTCTTTCATTTTCACAGTAATGCGATTATAAGGTATCTCTACCCCAAGAAGCTCTGTGAGCACTTTAGCTGTCGCCTCATGACCTACTGCCGAAGTGAACTCCATCTCTCTAACAATCCTTCGCGCCGTTTCCAAATCAATCTTTTGAATAGACACTACATACTCCTGCTTAATTCCAAAATCCACTGGAACAATAAGCGTGTTGAGAATATACAACATCCTCCCACCTCCTTTTTGGTTTTTTATCTTTTAAACAATCTTTTCAATACCTTAACCAATTTTTCTACAAATCCTTGCCTCTCAAACTCCTCCCTTTTTAGAAAGACCCACCTCCCGTCCTTCCAAAGCGTTAAATACTTCGGTGCTTTAATTTCCTTCATCGCTCCACCTCCTTTTTTATTTATTTTATCACAAATTTTCAAATTGTCAATGGGTTAATTCAATACTTTGCTAATGTAATTTGTCAATGCCTTAGTTGTTTCAAAAAACGTTAAAGTAAAATCGGCATTCTCGTCAAATAAAAATATCAACACCGCATCCCTTATCCCTTCATCTCCCCTCATCTTCGCTATCATCTCCATATATTCAATAAACTGTTCTTCAAATCTTTTGACCACCTCATGCATCTTAGCCTTTTGAATTGTTTCTGGAAGAAGACCCGCCAAAATCAAATACCACATTTCCGACCGATGCTTCACCTCAACAAAATACATAATAGTCAACCGTATCAACAACGCCAAAAACTCCTCATCGGTCATCTCGCCATCCTTACTTTTAAAATATTCAACTGCCCCAGATAAACACGCCCTCTCAAATGTCCTCTCATCGTGCCTAAACTCAAACTTTCTCAAATTTTCAAGTATCTTACGCCCATCTATCTTCTTATATCTCTCAAAAACCTCTTCTAAAGCTTTATTCTTTACCTCAACCATAGCCACCCCTCCTTTTTTCAAATATAACAAATTTTCAAATTTAACTCAGAAAAATCCTTTAAAACACTCTTCTCAACCTCAGATAACTTCTGCCTTAGTTCCTCACTATCTTTACTGCTATAGATAACAACAAAAATATATACCCTCTTACCCCATACATCATACGATACAATACCCACGCCATCGACCTTAGAAAACCTTTCCATTACCTCAGCTATCATTTTTCACTTGTCATCGCTAATCATGGCTTGCACCTCCTTTTCTGTTTTTTCTCTTCTTAAAAGCAATGCCTAATTTTTTCATTACCAACTCCCTTATTCTGTCTTCCCCCACTTCTCCCAGAGCTTGCGCCCATTTTCCGTAAATAACAGCTCAAAAAGCTTCCCCTCCTCAATCGCCCACTCTATTATCCTTTCTAAACATGCCTCGGGGAACAACCTGAAACTTACAGACATTGCTCTGCCTCCTCAATTATTTCAAGTATTCCGATTGTATTCTCCTCAGAAAGCTCTCTCATCTTTTGAATGCAATAGTCATCTAACCTCTCCTCAGGGTAACTTTCAGCATATTGAAAAATTTTTAATGTCGTCTTTTTGTCAATCTTCAATAATTTTTTCGCACGCCTGAGTAACCGTCTACTCGGATAAATCCAGAACGGCAAAACAATTAATACCGACCTTTTGACAGGATCATCTGGAAATATACGCAATCGTGGATGCCTGCTTTGCATCGCATATAAACCATCGTCAACAAGAACAATTGCCCTTTTATCATGCGGTTGATAAAGCAAATAAACAAACGGATAATCAAATAATTGATATAATAGAGCCATAGCTTAACCCTCCTTTAGTTTTTTATTTATACCCCCGCCCCTCAAGGGGGCGAGAGATTTATATTTTAATTCAAAACTTCTTTCGTAATTTTCTCAATTTCACTTAGATTTTTTATACTTGCTACAATTGACAACTTTTCATTATCTTGATGATTATCTATGACATAAACCGTCTCAGGTCTTAAAACAACAATTATTTTTAAATTATCTATAGTGTATTGATTTTTATGTTTTTCTCGAACTAAAAAATATCTTGCAAGCTCAAACGCTTTTTCTACATTTACAACATTACTTAACTTGATAACAGCTTCAGGATAAATTCGTGAAACATTCGTCAAATCAATTATCTCAATACGATTTCGGTCTTTTTCTATTGAAAATTTTCTTTGCTTACTTTCACGATATTTTTTTATAATTTCTAACAAATTACCTTCTGCATTTTTCATTAAATCCAAAACTTCTTTTAAATACTCATCTTCCATACTAAAAATTAACGCTAACTCATTCAATAACTCAGCAAAATAACGTAAATTAGCAAGACATAATTCATCTTTCATTTTCTCAATTAAAAAATTAACAATTTGATCATTTAATTCAGACTTAGCTTTTTGAACCCAATACTTCATAATCCCACCTCCTTTTGTTTTTTTGCTCCACACGGTAAATTAGAAACCCCAGGGCTTCGGAGCCCTGGGAGGAAATTTCTAATGGGATTTGATAATCATGTCGTAAAGCTCGGGCTTCTCGATGTTATGAATTACATCTATGCGAGGCTCAAGTTTATCTTCATAACGAGTAATTTGAAAACAA
>Ga0080004_1130639_pt1 | contig 12664 bp, 13 predicted proteins | sample WasSprMetagenome_FD_69207 | JGI IMG/M metagenome (GOLD analysis project Ga0080004, IMG submission 69207) | Sulfidic aquatic microbial communities from Washburn Spring, Yellowstone National Park, USA - WS (SPADES assembly) (version 2) | ecosystem: Environmental > Aquatic > Thermal springs > Hot... | reverse complement strand
TAGACCTAAAAATCGAAGACCTAGCAAGCCCAGAATTCACCCAAATTCTAGAACGCGCCGAAGAAAGAGTTGAAGAGGCAATACTATACGCCATAGTAACTAGGAAAACCCAAAACGAGGAAATAGAAATCCTATCCTTCCCAACAGCAATAATGCTTGCAGCAGCCACCCAAAACCCATTCATAAAGAGGAGATACGCCCTAGCAGAGGCAAAACAAGCCTACAACAACATGAAAAGCGAACCGCCAGAAAAAATTTTGGCAATAGCAAACAACTTTCAATGGAGAATCACAACGGACGTGGAAATGCCGTACGCGTTTAAGCTCCATTTCACCGACTACCTCAGAAATACAACAAATCTGCGAGAGAAAAAATGGAAATTGGTAAATCGCCTACTAAAAAATGGAAACGTCCACCTAACATTAAACGAAACCGCAAGACTCCTCAGCGAAGAAATCAGAAGGTATATAGAAAAACGACTAGAAATAAGGGATTTACCAGAACTTCCAAGAAAGATAACAGAAATCGTTGAAAAAATTAAGAGTTTAACACTTGAAAAAGTCAGCAAAGCGGAAATAGAGGGCGTCCCAAAAACCGTGAGGAAAGAAGCTTTCCCACCATGCATAAAAGCGCTCTATGACGCCGCCTCCAAAGGGCACCATATATCCCACATAGGAAGATTTACCTTAACATCCTTCCTTGTTAACATTGGAATATCAACCGAAAACATAATTGAAATTTTCAGAAACTTTTCAGACTTTAACGAACGCATGACCCGCTACCAAGTAGAGCATATCGCTGGCGAAAGAGGCTCAAGAACTCGATATAAACCGCCAAAATGTGACACGCTCAAAACACATGGATTGTGTACAGAACAAGACGAAACGTGCAGAAAAGCAAACCATCCCGTAAACTATTACAAAAGGAAAAGCAAGGAATTAGGGGGATAAGGGACAGTCACTTTTATAAGGCTGAAAAAGTAAATAGTGCGATAAAATTAAAACTTAAAAGTTAACAAACTCAAAAATAGAGACAAAGGTAGGAACATTGAACATTCCAAAACTTGTAAGCATAGTTATCCCCGTCCTAAACGAAGAAGAAGGACTGCAAAAGGTATTGGACGAAGTCCCCAAAAAAGATCTTGAGAAAATGGGCTACAAATGTGAAATCATAGTGGTAGACGGAGGATCAACAGACCGTACCAGGGAAGTAGCCAAAAGAAACGGGGCAAAAGTTGTAGTTGAACCACGTAAAGGATATGGAAGAGCCTACAAAACCGGATTCTTATATGCTAATGGAGACATAATCGTTACATTAGACGGGGATTACTCATATCCAGCCTTCCTAATCCCAAAACTTGTTAAAATGCTAGACACCTATAGACTCGACTTCATCTCAACAGACAGGCTGAAAAAGTTTACCCATAAAAGCTTCTCAATGCTTCATCTCATTGGAAACAAAATATTAACCTACATGACACGCCTTATGTTCAGAGTAAACATAAATGATTCGCAGTCAGGTATGTGGGTTTTCAGAAAAAGCGTACTGGACAGAATAGATTTGCAGGCTGATGGAATGGCCTTATCAGAAGAAATAAAGGTGATGGCATTCAGATTCTTCAAGGCAGCAGAAGTGCCAGTACCTTATAGGAGAAGAATTGGAAAGCAGAAACTAAACACGTTGATGGATGGTTTAAAAAATGCGCTTCACCTATTCACCTTAAGATGGTACTTTACTACGTCAATACCATCATGGACTCCTATCTATACATCCGTAAACGTTCTGGAAAATAGTCGCGCGCCCGCATTCCTTAACTTGAGACGGATAATTATATGTTAATTATGCTTGACATTCCAATTTTTAGATTTGCTTTTAAGTAGCCCTTCAATGTAAGTGATAAAAGGAATGCAGCATATGTAAAGCTTCTTCCATTGCCAGCGGGTTTGAGGCCACTCCTAGATACATATGGCATATGGGGACGCCTGCCGAGACTGGAATTTTATTGTGAAAATAGATTTAACGAGCACCTAACCAACTACAAAGTAGATCACATAAAAGAAGAAGGCGGAAAAGTGAGTCGCCCAATAAGATGCTACAAAAATAAGGCTCAAGCAAAGTAAATTTTGAAAATTTTCTTGACATTCTAAATTTATTTCCCTAAAACTTGCTCGTATGCTTTTAGTGTTGCCTTAGCGACATGATTCCATGTGAAGTTCCTTAAAACATGTTCCTTTAATTTTTCGCTCTTTGGTGTATTATAAGCTTGAAGAGTTGCTTTTCTAATAGAGCATATATCACGCGGGTTACAGTAAAACGCGAAACTTGAAAAATATTCATGCGTACATCCCTCAGATGTTATGCATATATTTGCACCCGTGAGAGCTGCTTCAAGAGCAGATAAACCGGGGGTTTCGTACAAGCTTGGTAAAGCAAAAACTTTACAGGCTGCATATGCACTGGCAAGTTCCTCGTGGGGCATTGATCCTAAGAATATGAATGAAGAATTGGATTCTCGTTTGCATTTTTGAAAGTATAGTTTATCGATGGTGTCTTTTATTGCGTAATGCCGTGTGATTTTTTTAGATTCTCCTATAAAGACTACGGTTAAACCTGTTCCTTTTAAGGCTTTTATTAGGGAAAGCTGGTTTTTACGGAAACTGAAACGTCCAACATTTAAAACAAAATCCTTTATTTGATATTTTTCTACAAAGGATTTTGGGGAAGCCTCACAAAATATTTCTTCATCAACTCCGTTAGGCACAATAACTATTTCCATATTCTTTTTTCTAAATACATTGGGGAAGCTTTCCTTTAAAATTTTAAGCTCCGCATAGGAGTTTGGCAGAACACAATCAACGTTGGATAGAACGATCGACGCCATTCTCTTATTAAGAAGCAATTCGTTTGCTTGTGTTAAAAAGGTTCTGTTGACAATTGATTGAAAAATTGCAGCGCCCACCTCCTTCAGCGTGTAGATATTTTTTACACAAGAAATTGCTTGCAAGATATAGGAAAAAGTAACATCTCGGGTATTCCAATAAATCGGCGACAACACCACTTTCTTTTTTTGCTTTTTCGCGTTCTTAAGCTGTAAATATGTATGTGTAACACGGGTTATATTCATTAAATGCACAATGTCGTAATCGGCTAAATTGGGATTAGGTTGCAGAGAAATATCCACATCTATCCCTAGTTTTTTTAAATACTGTGCTGTTTTCACCATTTGAATGGTATCTCCTCCAGAGATTTCAAATGCATCTGGCCTATTTTGTATAAGCACCTTCATGCAGTATCCCAGCGTCGCTGTTATCTTATACATTATTATCGTTTAGGAATTCTTAAACCATAGTTTAAGAGTTATCGTGAGGATCATTATTAGCAGCGTCGAGTAAAGAATTCCGATAAATGCACATGCAATATTAGATAAGTAAGGGTTATCAAAGACAACTATTTCTACTCCACTTATTAATTGTAGATAATTTCTCCATAATGCTACATATATAAAGCCAGTGGCAATACTCATGGCGGTAAAAATAACTGGAAAATATTTTTCGTTGGATAAAATATATGCAACTAATAAAAGCCCAGCTATCCATATTACAAACTGATCAAAAATTGTCGGAAAGGTTAATTGGAATATAATGGCTGTACATAATGTGAAGGTTCCAATGAGCAAGTTTTCATGAGAGTTCAACATATTTGCTTTGTTTATTTTGTATAGAAAAATTGCAGTCAAAACCAAAAATGCAAGTAATGTTCCATGTGGGAAAATGAATGGAGGAAGCTCATGTCCTAACAGCTCGAGCATGAATCTAAAAGTTAAGCCATATCCTACTGAGGAGAATATAATTGAACCGTAAACGTAAAAGTTGAATTGACCCCCATAAAAGGCTTCACCGGGGATACCTGAAAGGAATCTTTCATAGGATGCGAGAAATACCGGTGATTTTGGTTCAAATGCGAATGGAACCATTAAAATGCAGAAAATACAAACGGCTAACAATAATACTTTCAAAGTTTGAAAGAGTCCTTCCTTTTTCTTTGTCGTTGCCATGAGAGGTACAAAAGTTGCGGCTCCAACGGGATTAATTATTGCACAGAAGCTTGAAAATATACCTGCTTTAATCTTATCGTATTTCACAATTAGGTAATAGATGCTGAGAATTATGGTAAACACGAATATGGTGTCGAATTGACCCAGTATCGCGGAGATATAAATCGTTAGTGGGTTAAGAAGGTACATACCTATAACGAAGGCTTCTTTTTTCGGCGCATATTTTGGCAACATTTTTCGTAGATACAAGGCTATTCCTAAATCACTGAATATAGATGGAATTTTAACGAAAAGTGATTCCAAAACATATGTGGAGTGAACTAAAAACTGAAAATCTTGAAAGCCAGCTGCTCTTAAAAGGGCGTATGGGAAGTAAGTGGCAGTTTGTATGTAGACAAATCCAGGTAAACTGACCCACTGCGCTCCCAATATGCCTGATCCATAATACAATGCGCCTAATTGTGCGAAAACTTGGAGGTCGTTTGTGTAGGCAGTTAAGGGTGCAAGAATCAACCGTAGGGCTAAACCTGCAGTCAAAATTCTAGTCATAGTTTTTTTATCGTTATTTAATATGCCTTTTTTGTACATGTAAAGTACGACGATAAGTAGAGATGTTGGAAGGATTCCAGCTGTTATTAAAATGAATAATGTTGCCGCCCAAAAAGCCTCTGCACTTAAAGTGGGTATAGTAAACTCGGTGGATTGAATTTTAGAAAACGTAAACTCCACTTTGTGAAGGGTTACACCATTTATTTGGCTTCCATTAACAGGAACAAAGATTACCGCATAATCTCCCGTGTTCATTAAATTATTAAGCCCATTTGCCGGATCGTAATTTGTATTAAACATCATCAACCGCCTCCAGTCAATATGTGTGCCTATTTCATTCAAACGGTTTGAATGGCTAAAAAGGAAGTCACTTTTCGAAGCAATCAGGGCGTCTTCCTTTTTCGAAACTAGAAAAATTGTGTACAAAGCGTTTTGTGGCGCGTTAATTGAATATTTTATGTAGACTCTTTGAAGATATGGATAATTACCAAGGGACTGCCTAAAATTGTCACTTTCCTTGATAACATAAGCTGCTGTTCCATCCGGGAGACAATAATCTTCAATTTTTGGACTTAGATAGTAAGGTAATTCTCTCATCACGCTTAACGAAGCGAGTTTAAACACGCAGCGACCTTCGATTTTAGGTTTCAAAAAGCCAAGAAGTTTCACTTTAATTTCAATGGCAGAGAAAATTTTATTGACCAGCGCATATCTTGATTTTGAAAGTATCTCTTTAACATTAAGTGTTAAAGAATGATCAATGTAATCGTCAAAACCCATGTCAACGTTGGAGGAACAATTTATCCAGACATATTTATCAGTCACAATAATATTAGAAGCAGCTTGCAACTCATTTTCATAGTTGTTTAAAGTTCCTACTAGCAAGTCTATTGATACATCAGGACTGCTGGAGATCAAAGCATGAAGATAGGGAAAAATTGAAAAATTTAAGGAAAGTCCTTCCAGCGTAATATTGAAGATAAACCGCCTTGAATAATTAATACGACAATTGACCAGCAAGGTTTCGTCCGTTATGCTATATTCTGCATTTTTAGGTTCAACACTCAATTGGCCTTGGGAGAGTTTTATTGGAATGTCATCGCTTATAGCATCATTAATCATTAACGAGAAGATTCTCAAATCTTCAGCGTCGATAACTGTTGCAGTTTGATTTGCAAGCTTGCCCTTGGAAACTATTATACACGTTCCATAAACTAATAATATAAGCAACATTGCTAAGGTAACACGGTGCTTCATGAGCCTCACGTAAATATGTAGCTTGTAGCTCTCATTTTTTAAATATTTTACGTGATAGCTGCCGCTTAATTCTGGTATAGGAATGGATAATTATACCACTGATAAAGCTGAAGAAGTCCTATGTTTGAAACCAAACCATCCAGAGAACTGCAATCCCTAAGGATGTCGATGCTTCTAATACGTTCAAAACTTTTTATATATCATTCCCTCCTAAAGCCTCTTGGTTTTAATTTTGATAAGTTCGATGAGGCTTATTACTGCAAGATATGGTAGGCGTGCAAATCTCATAAATCTGGATTTTCTAATCTCGTAAACTTCAAGCGGGACCTCGCTTACTTTTAGACGCATTTTTCTGGCTTTTGCTAATATCCACACATTACATAGGTGCGCTCTAGTTTTAACATCCGAAATGAGCGCTTGAACTTTTTTGGTGTTATATCCATGATAACCCTCCACGTCAGAGTGTCTTAATCCCAAAAAAATTCTAGTGACAATATTGTAAATTCTATTAGCTAGACGGTTTAAAAATGGTCTCCCGTCAAACCCCAAATTCTTGGAGCAAATAACTATGTCAGAATACTTTAACTTATGAAAGCATCTTTTTAAAACCTCTAAGTCTACAAAATCAATTCCAAAGACAATGCTGTACTCTCCTCTTGCACGCTTCAGTCCTTCAATAACTGCAGTAGAATAATCAGCTTGATTAAGCCTAATCAGTCGAATAAAGCTGAAACGTTTCTGAAGCTCCCTCGCAACTTGAAAAGTTTTGTCGGTACTTCCGTTTTCAACAAATAATATTTCAAAACGTTCGGTCATATTTTGTATATAATCTATTAATCTAAGAGCTTGTCGCTCTAGTATTTTCTCTTCATTGTGAATGGGAACAATAATTGACAAAGTATAGCCTTCATTTTCAGCTACATATTCAGCGCATTTAGTTAACGCTTTGACGCTTTTGTATATGAAAATCCTTGCAACATCCAATTAGGCAAACCTACCTCGTTAATTTAAATGGTTTTATCCTAATGGACCTTAAAGACATGTCCACAGTTACAGGAGGACCATTATACTCCTCTAATTTCATGGGTTGAACGTCCGGAGTTGTGATCTTCGCTAACTCAAACATAGAAAGTTTCTCCTCACCGCAAACATGTAATATTCCAGTAAAGCCTTCTTCAACAACATTTTTAATGGCCCTTGCCAAGTCATCAGCAAACAGATAAGTTCCAAATCTATCAACAAAGGCCTTTGGATAAGGCCATCTTTCCCTTGCCACAAAATTAGTCCTTATTATCAACCATTTTTTAAGATTTGAGCACTTGACAATAAACTCACCCAAAAGCTTAGTGAGAGAGTAAAAATTTTTTGGATACGGTATATCCGTCTCCACATATTCCCCTTTATCGCCGTAAAAGACGCAAGCAGTGGAAATATAAACAAAATAACATTCTCTGGCAAACTTTTCACAAGCCTTAACCAAATTTTCAGTTCCCTCAACATTAACGCGCCAAGCGGACTCCTTATTGCTCTCACATTCCCTAATACCTGTTAAAGCTGCACAGTGTATTAATAAATCTGGTTTACAATTTTTAATAAATCTGAAAACGGCTTCCTTATCAGTTATATCGAGTTCCTTACGTGTTGGAGCAAAAGAGTACGGAAAAACCTTCAAAAGTTCCTTACCAAGTTTACCTGTAGAACCAGTTATCATTACTGTAAGCGCCATAGCTGTTTCAACCATTTTGCATTATCAAAAATCGCATCTCTATAATCTTTGATCAAACCATGGTCATATGCACTTTTTATCTCATCGACCCCAAACTCTATTTTTCTGAAACTTTTTTCACCGAAAGTTTTTTGGACAGCTGTGGAGTCAACCGCATAATCTCTTGGATCGTTTTGCTCTTTTTCTATCAATATTTCGCACCCCAACTTTTGCTTTAAGAAGTCTGCAACGTCGATTATTTGATAATTATTTCCACCAATATTGTATAAACCGCTTACATCTTCATATAGAGCTTTAATAAAATATTCAGATACATCCAGCAAATGCACAAATGGTCTGCGTTGCCTTCCACCATGAACCGTTATCTTTCCATCTTGAATCGCTTGCGCTATAAACCTATTCACAACCAGGTCAAACCTCATGCGAGGAGACAAGCCAAACAACGTGCCAAGTCTGAATATAATGTATCTTCTGCAAAGTCTTTTAATCGCCTTCTCTGAAAGGAGTTTTGAAAACGCGTATAAAGATAAAGGGGCAACTTTAGACTCCTCTGTAAGTAATTGATCACTTTGGGCGCCATAAATCGAACATGTTGATGAAAAGATGAGCTTTATGTCCCTCTTGCCACATAAACTTGCTAAGTACGTAGTTGCCAAATAATTCACGTCTATTGTTAATTCCATATCTATGTTGCTAGCAACATCTCCGATGATCCCTGCCAAATGGATAACGGCTTCAACGTCGTCTATGGCGCTCCGCAGAATTTTTTTATCCCTGATATCCCCTTTTATAAGCTCAAAGTTTTTCTCTTTCTCGGCTAGATAATTGCTATAGATAATTGAATCTAAAACTCTTACTTCATAACCTCGTTTAATAAGCTCTGTTACAAGAACGGATCCTAAGTAGCCTAAACCTCCGGTAACAAGTACCTTCATCTGGGTTTAACCGTCCAAATCTCTTTTCCGAAGGTAAATGGATCGATTCTTTCATCGTCTTTGAGAGAATGCTCCAAATTCTTATTGGACATGCCTATCAAAATCGTGTTTTCTTCTAAAGATATCCAACCGTGGAAATATCCTGGTGGAACTATCAAAACACAGGGTTTCCTAGGGCTTAATACATACGACGAGATATTTTTATTCTCATCTACAACTACGAATTTAGCAGAACCGCTAACTGCAAAATAGCCTTTCCATTCTTCTTTATGTCTGTGGAAACCTCTAATAACTCCCCGGTTAAAATTCCCGACAACATAAACCCTCTCAAGTTTTGGAAACTTCTCTTCGTAATTGCCATAGATTTGATAGAGAAAACCTCTGTCATCAATATGACATTGTATCTCAAGCTGCTCTGGTTTCATTAAGTCGTCCCTTTATTACTTAATTAATTATATATATCTTTTAGCTCTATTACTTGCTTTATAAAATTTGTCCATTTTTAGCCACAAAAATTTGATAGCTTAGGATATTAGAAGTTTAACTTTATTCCATAGAAATCTACTTCCAATTATTATTAGCGGATAAGAAGCTATCCAAGTTATTGAATAAAGTGGACCGAAAAAGTTGTGGAAAAGCAACCAATCCCCCCCGTTTATTTTCACTAAGAAAATGGAAACAATTCTCAGCACATTGATTAAATATGTGACAGCAGCTCCAAAAACAAAATAGACGATCTTCTGCCATTTAGGGATTAAACTTTTCTTCAAGAATAGTAAAATTGTTAATGCATATATTATGAGGCTTTCTACGCCCGCGCATGGCCAAGCTATGCCAAAGTTTGCAAGTAGCTTGGTAGGATTTTTTGGATCAAAAACGAGTAGCACTGGAAAATAACCGTATTCATTACTTTTCACAACTATTGAGCGGGTGGGGTATCCCAATAAGCCTAAAATATTTTGAGCAAGACTTGTTGTTGGATAAGTTAAAGACTGGAACGGTGTGAATCGTCCAACAGGGTACAATTCATCAATGGCATATATTAGTCCGACAATTCCTAGAAAGGTTATAGAAATGGAAAATTCTTCTAAACCTACAATCCCAAAAATAGATATAACTATCATGCACAGAAGCACCGAAAAAACCATGTATTCCACTGATAGTGGTGCTAAGGGTGCATGATAAACCATGTTTCTATCAGCTAAACTTTTAATCATATCATTTAATCCAAAAAAATTGGCAGCTATAACATACATTGTCGGAAGCGAGATAAGAATCACAAGAACAAGGATTTTTCGCAAACTTTTGTTCATCTCATACGAAGAGAGACTTTCATAACCGATTATTACTTCTAAAAGGCACAGCCATAAGAAAAAAAAGTACAGAAATCTTCCCTGCCAAGTTCCTTCCCACATGCCTTGAAATGAATCAGGACGAAGATAGTACAAGATTGAAATAGGTGGTATGAACGAGATAGCTGGTAGAAGCATTTTAAAAATTTTAGAAATTCTGTTTGCCAACAAGTGCGCTTCCTTCCATTAACTCCACGTTAACAGAATTGATGATGCGAATTTAAATTTTTGCGCTATTGCATAAAGATTAGCTAATATGAAAACATTTAAAAACGTTAAGGCAAATGATACAACAAATTAAAGGCTGCACCATGATTAAAATAAAAGAGTACGCAAAGGTGTTCTGGGTTTTAGGTTTTGTAGTGTTTATTACCGGGTTCCTTGCCGGAGTTTTGGCGATTGCCCTAATCCCAACAAAACCTGATGCCTCAACACAGCAACTGTTGATTTTCGCTTTTGGTTTCATTACAGGAATTGTTGTGGCATCATCAATTTATGTGGTGGTGAAGGTAGAAAGAATGCAAATTCAAGGTGAGTGATAGCTGAAGATTTAAAAACTAGATGGATTTATTAGATTTAATGGATTTGAAATCTGTAAATTTTATACAGAATTTGTTCCGTGAATATTATGTAGAAGAGCTGTCTCTAGATACCATGGGGCCCAATGTTGGTAACCGTGAATTTGGCTTTATCTCTTTTGAGGGTTCCATGGTCCGTCATATGAGCTTTAAGACTGTCAAAGAGTTAGTAGCCTTTATACAGAATTTTGTTCCAAGAGATGCTTATTTCTCATGTGCCTACTATGAAAACCCCATGGCGGAGATGGAGAAGAAAGGTTGGCTTGGAGCAGATTTAATCTTTGACATCGATGCAGATCACATTCCAACGCCTTGCAATAAAATTCACGACGAGTGGGTTTGTTGCGGTTGCGGGTTCTCCGGAAGGGGAATAACACCTCAAAACTGCCCCATATGTCATGGTGAAAAGTTCGAGACAAGCACATGGATATGTCAAGACTGTTTGGACACGGCGAAAAACGAGGCAGTAAAACTTTTAGACGTTTTAAGAGAGGACTTTGGTTTTTCTAATAAAGATATTTGCGTCTACTTTTCAGGGCACAGGGGATACCATATTCACATAGAAAATGAGCTTGTTCAAAGCCTTGATGCTATTTCTCGTAAAGAGATAGTTGATTATCTTTGTGGTATAGGCTTCAACCAAAAAATAACAGGCTCGTCAAGCTGGTATGCTCGAATCCGAAAAAGGTTGCATTATTTCATATCAAACGCTTTGGAAGAAGACTTCGCAAGGTTAGGTTTAAAGAAAAACGTTGTTAAGGTGCTAGTAAATAATAGGGAAAAAATTTTAATGAATTTAGAGAGAGCTGAAACTTGGAAATCCGTAAAAGGTATAGGTCCGGAATCTTGGGAGAAAATTCTTGACTATTGTGCAAAAGATGAATTCGTTAAAATTGACACTGTCGTTACAGCAGATATTCATCGTCTTGTTAGACTGCCAAATACTTTACATGGCAAGACAGGATTTAAAAAAGTTGAATTTCCCATTTCACAAATAGACGATTTTGATCCACTTAAAGAGGCTATAGCCTTTAAAAAAGGAACCGTTAAAGTTTTTGCCTATAATTCTCCACAGTTTAGGGTTCAAGAAGAAACTTTTGGTCCGTATAAAAATGTTAGGGTTGAATTGCCAACAGCGGCGGCGGTGCTGTTAATTTGTAAGGGTAAGGCGGAGGTTTCGCTGTAGATGTATGAAGAATTATATAAAATATGGAAAAATGAACTTGAAAAAGTGACATTAGAGGAATTACCAAGGAATTTCTATGCTAGAGTGGCTGATTATTTGAAAAAACTTAAAGAAGAAACACGAATGATGGACAAAAAAGCAATGAGGGCAAGACTTCTGCGTATTGAAGAGCGTAACATCAAAAGAATGCTGCGGGAAATTATTCAAGTAAGACGAAATAAAATTGTCAGGGAAACCATGATGGGAAGGGAAATTCCTTCCAGCTTTTTATCGGATGATGAGCAGAACATGTACCAAAAGGTTTTGCAATTTTCAGAAAATTTCCAAGAGTTTATGAAGCAGTTTCTTGAAGGACATAAATTAACAATGACCCATGAATACGTGTCTAAAAAAACTGTGTTGAGGTTTTTGAAGGATGTTCCAGCCATTGTCGGACAAGATATGAAGATTTATGGACCTTTTAAAGCTGAAGATGTAGCTTCAGTGCCTGCCGGGAATGCTAAGATTTTAATTAAGCAAGGTTTAGCTGAAGGAATCAACATAAGTTGAAATGCTTTAGACTCTGTTCGCTAGTTTTGAATAGAAAAAGTATATGAGTGGGTGTGTTTTTTTAATGCAGAGGCTGGCTGGTTTAAATGAATGTACCCAAGGAGATTAGAACCTACTGTCCAAGGTGTAAGACGCATCAGATTCACACGGTTTCACTTTATAAGGCTGGTAAGCGTAGAGCCTTAGCTAAGGGGGAACGCCACCACGAGAGGGAAAAGAAGGGCTATGGTGGCCAGAAGTACCCCTTACAGAGGAAGTTTGCCAAAACCACTAAAAAGCAGACTTTAAAGCTGAAATGCAAGGTTTGCGGCTACACGAGGCACAAAGAAGGGATAAGATTAAGGAAACTTGTCATAGCCTAAAAGGGGTGGAGGATAAGCCCATGGCTGAGTGGGAAAAACTCATTCCGAGGCCCAAGAGCGCCTTCCTTAGGGTTAACTGTTTGCAATGTGGCAACGAGAAGTAAATGTCAAGCCAC
>Ga0080004_1060890_pt1 | contig 12669 bp, 21 predicted proteins | sample WasSprMetagenome_FD_69207 | JGI IMG/M metagenome (GOLD analysis project Ga0080004, IMG submission 69207) | Sulfidic aquatic microbial communities from Washburn Spring, Yellowstone National Park, USA - WS (SPADES assembly) (version 2) | ecosystem: Environmental > Aquatic > Thermal springs > Hot... | reverse complement strand
TAGAATGCGACTGAAGAAGTGCGGGCATCGGAAAGCGGCGGGGGGTGGGGCGTGGAGCGGGCTGCGTTGGCGTGGTGCGTGCGAGCGCAGGCCCAATCGAACACCGGAGACCGTTGAGCGGATAAAACATGATGATCAAATGATATGAAGTTGAAGTTATATAAAGGCGGCAATTGAAAAAGGGTTAATTAGTCAAAGAAATTGTGCAATGCGGGCAAAGTTTTGGCGGCTCGGATGCCGTAGGGAAGCACACGGAAGATAGTTTGTTAAAGAAAGGTTTAAGGATCATCTACCTATACAACAAAAGTGGATCTTTGTCAAGGGGTTGACAAGTTTTGTCGGGAGGTGTATATTGGAAGTGAGGAGGTGGCGATGCGAGCCGAGATCTGCAAGGCGGCAGATGGAGTGGCAGTCCGTTTATACGAGAGGGAGAATGATCTTTGGAAAGTAGGGATAATTTGGGGGGATTTTGTTGTGGTTAACCAATACAAGGAGGGAACACTTTTGGATATATGCACCGATAAGGGAATTATGGCGTACTTTTTTATTGAATCGTACAAGTGTGAGGATGAAGTCAAAGATAAGGTTCACGTCAAGGATCATCGAGGAAAGAAGGAGGTAGCGGATGCCCGTTGAGGTTGATGTCTACGACGTGGAGAGGGAGCTCAAGGAGGTTCTTGCGCGGCTTTCTAGGGCTCGTGAGAACCTCCGTTATTCTTTGAAGCTCATGGATACGACCGTTCTCAATTATGTATGGCAAGATATCCTCCGGTGTTACCAAATAATGCAATCTCTATATGCCATGGGAGCCCAGGAGCTCCAAAGGAGGATCCGTGAGCATGTGGGAGGACTACAAGGAGAAGGTAGCATCGGTAGCGAGCAAGGAGAGTCTGAAGGAAGCGGAAAGGATTCTTTTCGAGTTCATCGGTCTAGTTCGGACGGTGATGGAGAGACCAAATGATGAGCGGTGGAAGAAGCGGTATACGGATCTCATGACCGTAGTGGTGGAGCTGATGGCCGAGGGAATAGAGTGGAGAAGGAGAAGGCAAGAAGAAGGGGGTGACAAGTAATGGAAATACAAGTGAGAAGGAGAGGGGAAAACTACGCTGTGGAGGGTGTGGTACAAGCAAAGTGCACGGGATATGAAATGGCAAAGACAAAGTTTGGGGATCGTTTACGGATATGGTTTACTGACGGAAAGGGAGACTTTTCCGTGTATGTAAGCCCTACTTTAAGTGAGAAAAGTAAACTTTGGGGAATCGTGACGGCTATGGGTTTTTCGCCAGTCCCTGGGGAGATGTTCGACTTGGATCAGATCTTGAATAAGGAGGTAACTTTAGTCCTCGCGAAGAACCAGAATGGGTATGTGCGGCTTCTTCAAGCCTTGCCGCCGAAGGAGGTCCAACTTTAGCCATGGGCAAATATGAGAAAGCTTCACCGCGTAGTGAGATCAAGAGGGAGATCCTTAGGGCCCAAAATAAGCTGGATTGGGTAGTGTGGCATTTAGGTCGTGCGGCGTACTGGGCCAATGAAGGAGGGCGTCCGGAGGTTTCCGAATATCTAGGGCAATTCGGCGCCGCATGCGTCGAGCTTAAACGAGCCTTTCAAAAGTTCTTGGGAGAAGTACTCGGGTATGGGGGCCAGGTACAAATTGGAGAAGAGGGGGTGAATGCCGGAGAAGCTCAGGGAGCTACTTCCCCTGGCCCCCAAGATATAGAAGGAGAGGATAGTGCCAATACTCCCTCCCTGGATAGAGGAACCGGCACGGAAGCTAGCTCAGAGCTTCATTGAGTCCGGTCTCCGAAGAGGGCTTTCCGGGAGAGATATCCTGGAAGCCCTACGCGAAGCGGGATTAGGCTACCGCACTCAAGAGTTCTATCGTGATGTACGGTGGTGGCAAAACATCATTGAAAGCGGAAGCCCAATGAAGTACATCGCTAAGGAGCTGAAGATTCCCACACATTGGTACCTTCCCACCCCAGCTGATTGGGGAGCTAGGTATGTTACACGGTATCTCATAGAGGTTTTCAATCGGCTGACAGGAGAGACGGAAACCCGTCCGGTTTGGGTAAAACATGATGAGCCTCTTTCCCGGAGGGAGCTTGAGGAGATTATCGAGGAGAGTCAGGGGCCTCCTGGTGTAGAGAAGTACTTTCCTGAACCGTTCGAAGTCCGGCCTCTTTACCCTTTATATGGGCTTCAGTCTGTGCCGATAGAGTAAAGGAGGTTAGAAATGGGGAAGGTTTTGGTGGAGAGAATCCCCAAAAACCATGGGACTATTTTTCCTAGTCGTGTGGTGTTCGTGGACACGGAAACCTTCCCCGAAGGAGAAGGTTCACGAAGGTTGCACAAATTACGTTTGGCCGTAGCTGAGCTTAGGGAGTACAAGGGAGGAGCCCTCGTGCGGAGGACTTCTCCACAGGTTTTCCACCACGTGGAGGATTTTTGGGCGTGGCTTTTCCGGCAAGTACACCGTGGGCAAAGTCTTTGGGTTGTGGCCCATAACATGGACTTTGACTTTGGGGTTTTGGGAGGTTTTGTGCACGTTCCTGAGCATGGGTTTGAGCCCGTCTTCTTTGGGTTGAACTGGGGTAGCTGGTTTGCTGTGTTCAGGAAGGATGGAGCCACCGTTCGTTTCGTGGACAGTCTCGCCATTTTCCGCGAGAGCGTAGAGGAGCTAGGGCAAAAGGTAGGGCTTCCCAAGCTTCCCATGCCCGAAGAGGGTGAGCCTCTTTCCCGGTGGGAGGAATACTGTGCCAGGGACGTGGAGATCCTTGGTGAAGCTTTTACCCACCATATGGCTTACGTGGCTGAGAACGATTTGGGGAGCCTCCGGATGACCATCCCTGGCCAAGCCTTTACGGCCTACCGCCACCGCTTCATGGAGGAGCCTATATGGGTTCACCACTTCGAGAGGGTCCAAAACCTAGAGAGAAGGGCTTTCTTTGGGGGTAGGTGCGAGTGCTTTTGGATTGGTATGGTTCCGGCTAGCCCAGTCTATGTACTGGATGTGGAAGGGATGTACGGGAGCGTTATGCATGACGAAGTATTTCCTACCCGGCTAGTAGGGATGGTGGAAAACCCAAGCTTCCGGGAGGTAGAGAAGCTAGCCCTTGAATTTGAACTCTTAGCTGTGGTAGAATTGGATGCGCAAGAGCCTGCTTTCCCGGTCCGGGCAAGGCGGCTTCTCTTTCCCCTTGGTCGCATCACCACCTCCTTACCCGGACCGGAATTTCTTTACGCCTTGCAAACTAACCAAGTTAGGAAGATCTACCGCGTACTGGTCTATACGCGTGGCCGTCCTTTCGTGGGATATACAGAGTTCTTCTTTCGTGAAAAGATTTCAGCAGAAAAGCGTGGGGATAGGCTTTCCCGCACACTAGCCAAACTCTTCCTAAATAGCCTATATGGGAAATTCGGAGAGCGTCATCCCAAGCTGGCCGTTGGGGAGAACCCGCTAAAGGAGCCACCAAGTGTAGAGTACATCTTCGATGCTGAGACTAGGAAGTTCACGATCCGGATCCCGTGGGGAAGAAAAGTCTTCATCGAGGAGGATGATCTTCCTTCAAAGTACGCCTTCTACCCTATAGCCGCATGGGTAACTTCATACGCCCGCCAAAGGCTCTATAATCTCATTAAAAGGGCTGGAGAAGGCCATGTGTTTTACTGTGACACCGATAGCCTTATGGTGGACGAGGAAGGGCTTAAAAGACTCCAGGATGAGATACAGCCTGGGGTGCCAGGGAAGCTTAAGGTGGAGAAAGAAGCGAAGGAGGTAGTGATATATGGTCCAAAGGATTATGAGCTGGATGGAACGAGCGTGGTCAAAGGGGTACCACGGTGGGCTACTGAAGTGGAATCCGGAAGATGGAGGTTCCTATCCTTTGAACGGGCTAAGACACGGCTCCGGAAAGGGATTCTTGAGGGTATTCCGGAGGTCCAAAAGGAAAGAACAAGGAGGGGAGAGTATGAAAAAGGCCAAGTTCACGACGACGGACGGGTTACTCCTTGGGTTTTTGCTGGGCCTATGCCCGCCCGCGGCGTTGCTCTTCCTCCTCTTCCGCTTCGGTCACCTTTTTGATCGCGGCAATAACTTGTGAAGCGGCACGAGCCTTCTTGATAATCTCCATCATTTGTTCTGTTATTTTCTCATGAGGGGTTACTGCCATATCATTCACCTCCTCCACCACCGCCTCTTAACTCCTCGGCCGCCTTTTTTACGGCCTCCTGGACAGCCTCAGCCCGGGTTGGTGCCCCCTCCCAGAAAAGGAGGAGCTTCTCGGCCCAATAATCCGAGTAGCCCATGCGTTTCAGGGCATCCTTGGCCTCCCCCCGTGTTATGTACCCGTATTGATACAAGGACTTTATATCTGTCTTAGAGGGGATATGTTCCGGTTGTTCAGCCTTAGCCTTAGCTACCTCAACGTAGTGATCAACCATATCCATACTCAGTCCGAGGTTCAATAGTTTTTTCCGCAAAGTGATTTCATCTACTAAGCCATTTTGGAATTGTTTGATAAAGATAGAGATAAAGTCCTCTGCCATATCCAGGGTTTTATCTTGCTTGAGGATGCTTACGATAAGCTTGGCCTTATCCTCCGCATATCCGAGTTCTTTGAGCATTTTCGCGGCTTCATCATCATTGATTAGGCCAAGGTCATAAGCCCGTTCAATAAGTGAACGTGTAAGGACGCGGTCCTCGGTGGGTTCCTCGTCTGCGTTATATTTGATGGTGAACTCGGCAAGCTTCCGAGCATGGTAATCGTCATAACCTATCTCCTTGTAAGCGTAGACTAGATCTTCATCTGTGATCACTCCAAGCTTATGCATCCTGCGGATATCCACCCTTGTGAAGGGCTCATAAAGGGTAGAGCGGAATAAGGGAATTGTGCCTGGTGCGTAGTCCGCTAAGCGTAAGATCATATCAAAATCCTGTTCAGTAAACTTTGGTCCATGCCACCAAGGGACGTTGGTGCGGTGTACGAAATATGCTGCCTGGGTTGGGCTAGGCCATTGCCAGTGAGCGCGCCAATAGTACTTTAGAATTTCCGGAGTCCAGCCTACGGCCCGGCCCCAAGAGTTCAACTCCTCAGGGTAAGACTCATCCAACCCCCACTTGGCCACTACCTCCGGAGAAAGGGCTTCACGTACGGCCCAAACAATCACATCCGAAGGAGAAGGATATGGGTGGGCAATAAGCGCGTACTTCTTCGCATCCTCTTCAGAGAATCCCCTCTGCACTAGTCTTGCAGCGATCTCATTCAGATCGTAGTCGCTAGGTTGGCCAGGTCCTTGCTCTCGATAGTAGGCTGCCACTATTTCACTAGCAGTGAGGTATTGCTTAGCCGACTCGCAAAGTAAATTAGCCTGCTCTTCATTTAGCCCTTGAATTCGGAGGATTTCTTTGTATTGATCCGGACGGATTTTCCCAAGGAGATAAAGTCTAACCGCTGTAGCTGGATCAATCCGTTCAAGAGGGAAAAGCTTGTTGCCTGTTTGTTGGGCAATAGTTCTAAGGGGGTTCAGTCCCGAGATAAATTGGAAGGCTGCGGACCCCCCTAATGCCGCAAGGATAGCCAAAATTGGGATAGCCATGGCTTAGATCTCCTCCCTACCCACCTCCTCCGGCTTGCCTTAGCATAGCCTGAAGCTGTTCTTGGATCCACTCATCGTAAGCCTCTTGGGTGGCTTTCATGTGTTTTTTGATATCCTCTTTGTCCAAAGCCAAAGCGTTCATGAACATGTAGGTATAAGCTTGCTGATAAGAGATTGGCTGCACTACGGCATTCATGAACCAGTCGTAGATGAACCGAGAGCGTTCCTGAGCTACGGCTAGGATTGCGTCTGCTGCGGATCCCACTTCCTCATCGCTCATTTCCTCCACCCGTTTGATATCCGCGGCGATATAGTCTCGGAAATAATCGAGGGCTATTTGGGTATTTTGCCGGAAGTACTCTGCCCGTGTATCTCCCCATGATGCCATGTTATCCAGAAACCTAGTGATGAAGGTTTCGGCCATCTTAGGCTCCTGGCTGGTCAATCCGATCACGAGTGCGGAGATCGCTGCACCCGTCCGCTCAACCCGTTTCTCTTCCAAGTTCAAAGCATGGGCTAGGGAATCCACAGTTTTTTGAACTTGTCCGGTGAGGATATCATGGAGCTTTTGCTGGGCATTTATGATGCCGTACGCTGTCTGAAGAGTCTGGTTAGTTTGATTAAGGAAAGTAGCTACTGTGCTGTTAAGCTCAGTGGTAAGGTTATTGAGAAACATCGTGAGACCAGAGCGAAGAAAGTCCGGAATCCCTTTTAATGCCGATACCGATTGGGCAATGTTATTAAGTACGCCAGTAATTGCACCAGTGAATATTTGGGTGAGGGTGTTAGTGAGAGCATTCATGAGGGCCTGGATGAGCATCTGGCCCAGAGCGGTTAAAACCGCACCACCTACTTCGGCCATGGTCTCACTTCAAGATCTTAGAGAGGAGCCTTCGGCTTTTCTTCAGGTTTTCTAAAGCTTGGTCTACGGGATACCCCGCCTCCTTTTGAGCAAGGAGTTGCTTTTCGAGGGCATCCAAAAACTCCGTCACAGGTTCTTTTAGGTCGCGGTTAAGCTCAGGGTTTGTACACTTCTTCTCCTCCTTATTCGCCATCCTCACTCCTCCGTAAGGTCTATTTTGAAAGCTGCCGCAAACCGGAGAAGCCTATCCTCAAGCTCCGCAACCCGTGCCTCGGCCTCGGCATTGGGCATTCCCGCTGTCCGGAGCTTGGCCAAGATATCCTTGGCGATCTGGAGGTTTTTATAAGCCTGCTTCATCTCCTTCTTTTGAGCCTCAGGAACCTCATATTCCAGGGGCATAACCTTCCATCGGCCTCCTTCCCTAGAACCTAAGCACTACGGTCAGGGATACACTCGTATACCCCGTGTAGCCCATCTTAAACTGCCCAAAGAGGTACGGGCTCATCCAGTAACCCAACCCTATCTGTGGATCGAGCCCGATTGGTGGATTGGTCACGTTCCACAGGATAAGCCCCACAGTCCAAAATGGGCCCGCCGTAGAACTCCCAAAGCTTAGGCTCACGCTGTCCAGTGGAGGACACCAAGTGGTGGAGATAAACGAATTGCCCAGGACAATGATAGGCCCTATGCCATAGCTTTGATATTGGATCTCCACGGCAGGATATATCCCGTAGCTAGATGTGGTGTCCCCTAAAGTAGTAAAGCCCAAGGTTGCCAGCCCAAGGAGCGTTACGAGGATGTACCGCACTTTTCACCTCCTTTCTTAGGATCCAAGATATTCTCCAGCCTATCGATCCTTTTCTCGATCTGGTCAAGCTTTCCCTCCATCCGGCCCAAACGCCAGCCGAAGGAGACTATGCTCCCCACAACCCCGATCAACGTTAGCAGCTGGAGAACATCGCTCATTCTTCAACCCTCTTTCCGGAGCCAGGATATGAAGTCCACCGCGGCCTCTCCCAGGATATAGCCGGTCACTACAGCCACGATCTTCCATCCTAGCTCTTGCCATATGTTGTTCACCGTCCCCTCTACGAGCCACCAGAGGGTAACGATGAACATAGCCCAAAACTTCCGGCTTGTGAGCTTCTTCTTTATAGCCTCCCACATAGCCTTACTCCTTCTTTACAAGGTCTGTGATCACTTTGGCCAGGACCACGGCCACGATCACAGCTGCACCGCCCGCGATCAGGTACTGCAACACCGTAAGGAGGATATCCATCTTTCCTCACCTCCTTTACTTAGATTGTACTAGGAAGCGCCGCACGTTGGCGACCACTTCCCTGGCCCGCGTGAGATCGGGATTCATCACGGTGATAAGGTCTAACATCCCTTGCTGGCTCATCTTTTGCACTGTGACTTTTGCGTCATCCAACATCTTGACCGCTGTGCCGTACCCGATCCCGTACACCCGCTCCTCTAAAGCCTCTAGTCTCGCTAAGATCTCCTCCACTTCCCTACCACCTCCTTACTATGGCGCATACATGAACCACTCCACATAAAGCAGGGTGCTATAGGCATTTTGCGCCCGCCACTGCACTTGTCCAGAGCTATTCGTCCAAATAAGGATGGATTCGCTTGTGGCACTGGCTACACGGCACTTGGTTATGCCAGGGTATTGGTCGGCATATAGGTGGCTATTGGGCCGGCTATTGGTAGGGTCATGGAAGTTGTAGTTGTTGTCGCCACCCCCTGCATTATAAACGGTTATACAAACCAGGGCTCGCCTAGCTCCCACAATGCTAGAAAGGTCCAAAGTAGTCCAAGATGTGGGGGCAGTAAGGTTGAAATCCGCGCCACTTGGAGTACGAAACACGATCGCTGAGAAATAGTTTGGAGAGTGCTTTTCGTTCCCGTGTATCTTCGGCGTCCACGCTGTAGGTGTGGCATGAACGTGGTCCGCACGAGCAAATACCACGGATGAACCCTCCGAAGCCGAAGCCCCTTCGCTAATCGCTGCCGGAATACCCGTTGGCAAAGGATCCGCTCCATCCTTCCTGTGCCGCGAAGCGTGGGCTGAAACGTCTACGCCATCCACAAGGTTGGGGTTGTTAATGCTATTGCCCCGCATATCGATATCCCCGAACATCGTGCTGCCACCACGGGAAAGGAGGTAACTAGCACTTAGTTCTCCAACCGTACCTATTAATCCGATCTCAACTAGCCGGAAACATGCGGAGTAATTAAAATTTGAAAAATAAAACCGTAGCTTACTTACCCCATTTGCCCCGGCAGTAAAAGTCCAAGCTACTAACCCTGAGGCCCAGTTCGTAACTGACCCGATAGATTTCCATGTGGCATCTACCGGATCATAGTACTCCGCTATAACATCCTTGGCACGGTAAGGACCTATCATTTGCACATAAACTGTGGTTTGATAGTAAAAAGTTTTATGTAAGGTAACTTCTATTGTGATTGTTCCAGATGGGTTGTTCCATTGAGCGAATTGCAATGACCCATCAAATATCTTATCTGAGCCATAAGCAGGTGCAGGGTTGAAGCTAACAGATCCTCCCTTTTTTTCCAAAAATGCAAGATCGTTCTGAAGTAGCGGGATAGGGCTAATGAAACCCCCTCCTGCATCCTGGTTTAAAGCTAGCTTTTCCAAATTGTAATATGGTCGGTCTGAAGCACCCTGTAGATTTCCTGCCATGGTATTGCTGCCGTCCCTGGCGAGAAACTCTGGGGAGTGTTTCGTATTCCCATGAACCTTAGGGGTCCACTCAGTAGGGCTTGCGTGGATATGGTCTGCTCTAGCGAAGACCGCTGAGGTACCCTCCGATGCTGAAGCTCCTTCGGTGATTGCCGCTGGGGCTGCGGTTGGAAGGGGGTCACTCCCGTCCTTCCGATGGGTAGAAGCGTGAGCCTTCGGTGTCCACTGGCTAGGTGTACCATGTACGTGGTCTGCTCTCGCAAAAACCGCGGACGTCCCTTCACTTGGCGTAGCTCCCTCAGTCAGGGTACCGGGAGTCCCCGTAGGGAGAGGGTCCACTCCATCTTTCCGGTGGTCATTTGCGTGAGGTCCCGGTGCCGCAAACTGCACAAACTCTAGCCCATCCTCAGTAGCTTTTACCCTTGGATACCATCCCGCCTTCCCTTTGTACGAGTCCGGAGTATCCGTAAGAGCGATGAACGTGCCGGCTGTAAGCTGCATCCAAGAGTTTCCGTCCCACCGATAAAGGACTTTCTCATCCGTAGCGTAAGCCAATGCCCCGGCTTCCAAATCCGTGGGGAAGGTTGCCCGCGTTCCCACGTAACTAAGCTTCGCATATTGAAGATTTGCCAAAACTCCCGATAGGCCCTGGACGTTTATCTCATCGCTCCCACCCTTTTGGTGGGTGGTGGCGTGCGGAAAGAACACTACCCGAAGGTTCCCTGCTTCGTCAGTCATGATCATCCCAAGTGTACCATCTGGGCGAAGGGCATAAAGTGCAAGCCCTTTCACCCAGTCCGGCCAACCCCGCTTTTCCTCTGGCATGGCTAAATCCTAATAAGCTCCTCCAGGGTAAGCTCCCGATACGGTCGCTCCTTCCCCTGTTCCTCGATGGTGCTCCGGAGTTTATACAATTCTTTTGCCATTTCCCCCAATTGGGTCAAAATGGCCTCCATCGTGACGTTCACTTGGTCAAGCTTCACCAATATATCCGAAAGCTTTGCATCCATATTCGTAGCAATGAGATTGTAGAGATTTTCCTCCAGGGATTCCAAGCTGTATTCACACTCAAAAATAAGGATAACCAAGTGGTTGTACATGACATCTTCGTTGTAACCTTCAAAGGTGAGAGTCCCATCGGTCCCAGTGAGGTCCACCTCCACTTCGTAGGGGTAGGTGATATCGTCCCCCGTGAGCCACATCCCTAGGCTTGCGGGAACGATCTGTCTTTCCCCAAGCCTTAGACGGATGCCCATGAATCCAGCTGATCCAGGAGGGAAAACTACCTTAATGCTCTTTACTACGGCCCGTGCTACAGGAACCTCATAACGGAGGAAGGAAGTCATAGGAGTATTCTTCGGGAGTGTGATCTCCCGCTGTACCGTGATCATGGCTTACCCCCTATTTAGGGAGCTCCTCCCAAATGAGAAGAACCCCTCGCGCGTTATTGCCTAGTTTTACGTATAAACCCTCGGTGATCTTTACCCCGGGATCGAAGACAGCCGAACCGATACTGGCTGCGGGAGCCTGTAGTTGAACAAGGAGAGGGGCCGTTTCAGTAGTCCCCATATGGAGACTTGCCGAAGCGGCCCCAGCCTCCGAAGCCACCAGGTCAGCCCTGTAGAGGATCACTCCCCCCAGGAAGACCGTTTTTGTCTCAGTCACCCAGGTAGCCTGCGCCATATCACGCGATGGTGTAAGCCTCTTCCAACATCACCTTGGCCGCTGCCGCAGACGCAGCCTGAGTCACCACAAGTTGGACGATATCGTACCGGACAGGGTTGAAAGGCCCACCGTCCACCCAGGTACGGAGATCTATAAACATGGAGTTTTCCAAAACTTGGATCTTTTTAACCGCATCCAGGTAGTCGTCCGGCCTAATGTTTAAAGGCACGATCTGATCATTGTTGATCGAAAGCTTCACGCGAGAGACAACATCCTTGAGCGTGGCTCCACTCTTGATCGCCTGGAGGAGGAGCCCATGCCAGAGAAGCCTTCGTGGCATGGTGATCGTCTCATCGCCTGAGCTAGCTGTGGACCAGTCATAAACGATGGTGTGCCGAAGGGTTCCTTGGTAGGCCCCCGGCATTCCCTCCATCGTCATGTATCCGAGGACCGTGAACTTCATAGACCCACTGGCCCAGTCCTGTCCGGTCTTTTTTAGATCGTACGTGATCCTAAGCTCTAGGTCCGTGAACTTGTTGCAGGGGAGCCAAAAGTGGGGGTCCCAGAAATCGTGGCCGAACGGGATCGGGAGGATTACTTCCAAGGCTGCACCGCCTGCGTTGGAGGTAGTTTCCTGGATCGCATAGTCATACTTTGCCTTGATTAGGTCACGGAGAACGTCTGGCGTAAGGGATACCAGGACTTCGGACCCGTTCCCGATCACCTCGATCTTGTCAATCGTGTCCGCAACTTTGGCCCCAGAGTATCCCGAAATCCCCGTGGTAGCTTCCGCCTTCACGAAAAGCGTGTGCAGAACGTTGGAGAGAGGTAACTTGATGACCTTAGTGGCTGTATCCTGGCTTTGTGCCTCGTGGTCCACTAGCACCCGTATAGCCTTATAGGGCATCCTAGATCACCCCCACCCTAACGGCGCGGAGCACCAGGAATCCACGAGAACTCCGCCATATGACGGACCCAAGTCACCACACGGTTGATGTTGTCCTCAAGTGTCACTCGCGGCATGCCCTCCAACCGACGCTGACCAGCCTCAATGTGAGCGAAGAGAGCGGTAGCAAACTGCTGCATCTCAGGACGAGCTGCTTGAGCTCCCGCTGAAATGCGAGGTACGCCTTTCTCAAGCATTGCCTGCTTCCACTGCTCAAGACTCACACGGGAGACCTCGGCCTGCCAACGGCCAGTGTCAATCGCCTCCAAGATCCTTGACCGGAAGCGATCAGCTGCCGCGGCAGCCCTTACACCCGGAGCCTCACGTACACGATCCACCCCAGAACGGATGCGGTCCACTGCCGCACCCAGCCTAGAAGCCCAAAGATTCGCAAACTCCTCAGGAGTTACACGCACCGGCATTCTCTCACCTCCACCTCATTTTATTTCCTCCCCCGACGGTTGGGGCTCTATCTCCCCTCCGCTCACATAGCTGTTCACGCCCGCTAGGCACCAAGACCTAGTTTAATGAAAGTTTCTCTTTTGTCAAATCTCCCCACTGTCAAGGGGGGAAAAAACGGACATTCGTCACCTAGGTTATGCTGGATCCTTAAACCTTTCTTTAACAAACTATCTTCCGTGTGCTTCCCTACGGCATCCGAGCCGCCAAAACTTTGCCCGCATTGCACAATTTCTTTGACTAATTAACCCTTTTTCAATTGCCGCCTTTATATAACTTCAACTTCATATCATTTGATCATCATGTTTTATCCGCTCAACGGTCTCCGGTGTTCGATTGGGCCTGCGCTCGCACGCACCACGCCAACGCAGCCCGCTCCACGCCCCACCCCCCGCCGCTTTCCGATGCCCGCACTTCTTCAGTCGCATTCTA
>Ga0080004_1136181_pt1 | contig 12671 bp, 24 predicted proteins | sample WasSprMetagenome_FD_69207 | JGI IMG/M metagenome (GOLD analysis project Ga0080004, IMG submission 69207) | Sulfidic aquatic microbial communities from Washburn Spring, Yellowstone National Park, USA - WS (SPADES assembly) (version 2) | ecosystem: Environmental > Aquatic > Thermal springs > Hot... | reverse complement strand
TATCGGGTATTACACATACGAGGAGGTGGTGGAAAGAGTCAAGAACCATCTACTTATCCATTTAAAACAAGGAGGGAGATGATGAGTTGCACACCGTTGAGAAATGAAATAATCCCTCCTACTGATCCCTCCATTATTTCCAAAAGGTTTATATACTGCAACCGGTCTATTTTCATGGGATGCAGAGACACGGAAGTGAAGAGGTTGGTAGTTCATAGGTGCACAACCTCAGATCCCCTTGGTCTCTGCTTTATACTTTTTAAAGAAGAGACACAGACACCCCACTTAATACTTCACCACCCTACCCATATATTAGGGGCTGGAGTGGAAATATACCCCAAAATAAATATAGAATACCTTCCCTATATCCTTACCATCCCCCCTTCAAGTATTAAGCGGGGTGTGTGTCTGGGTATTAAGAGGGGTCTTATAGCTTAATACCCCGAAAAGTTTATATAGTTTTACCTTCCTTCTATACCTTATGGGACAACAGAAGACATTGGATTCCTTTCTCGTTTTTGAGGAGGGGATAAGAAGGGGAGAGAACATAAAGAACAATGCCGTCTTTCGGCTTGACTACATCCCAGAGAAAATATATGAGAGGGAGCAGTACAGGGTAATAGGCAGGGAAATAGGAGTTCACATGGGCAAAGGTGCAGGTAGCCATCTCCTAATATCAGGGACTAGGGGAACTGGAAAAACCCTGACAGTGAGGTATCTCTTAGAGGAAAGCAGGAAGTTTGCGATGGAGAGGGGAATAGATCTTGAGGTCTTCTACATACCCGTCAGGAGGTTCAGGAACACCTACTCAATACTCAAGGAGATAACATCATCCAAACATGGGACTCCCTACGATGCCCTCACGGAGAAGGCTAAAAAGAAGCTGGAGGAAAAGAAGATAATACTAGCACTGGATGAGCTGGAGTTTCTTGAGGACATGGAGATCCTGTACTTCCTGTCTAGGGAGACAAATGCTATGGTTCTGGCTATAGTTACAAATCCCCTGTGGGTGAAAAAACTTGAGGACTCCATCCAGAGTTCATTCCAACCGGAGCCGATAATCTTTCCCCCCTACAGTGCGACTGAGCTTTTTGAGATACTGAGACAGAGGGCTGAGCTTGGTCTGTATGAGTATGATGAGAAGGGAATAGAGATCCTATCAGCCATAGTGGCGTCAAGATTCAACGGAGATGCCAGATACGGAATTCTAGCTTTAAAGCACCTCGGAAAGGAGAATAAATGGGATGAGGAGACCGTAAACAGTGCTGTGGCGAAGAGTGTTAGGGATCTAGAGCTTCTCCTTTTAGCTACCCTTTCACATGAGAGCCTAGATTTACTGAGCATTTTAGCCACACATCCTGATGGGATGAGCACCACAGAGCTTTTCCATACGTTCAGGAGAAAGTGGGATGTGTCAAAGCCAACATTCTTCACCTATCTGAATGACCTTGATAAGCAGGGGTTAATAGGCACGGGAGGAGGCAGAAGGGGAAAACCGTATATTGTAACGCTATTGCTTCAGTACCCTGAGCTTATAAAGGAGGAGCTAAAGAGGAGGGAGGTGAAATGACTAGAAAGAAGAGGCTCTGGGAGAAGCTCAAGGGTCCAGCTGAGGATATCAGGGTTTCGAGGGAGACCTACAACATGGTGAAGAGGGCTTCATCCCTGCTAAAGCAGAAGTTCGGTGTGGATGAGGTCTCAATGCACTATACTGTAAAATATGCTGTCAAAAGACTGATAGAGGAGCTTATGAGCGAGAACAATACAAAATAAAAAACGAAAAGCTTAAATTTAGATTTACTCCTATCTTAGTAGAGGTGGTTTTATGGGAAAGCAGATAGTTGTATCAGATGAGATCCATTCTAGGTTGGCGTCCCTGAAGGTGCATCCTAGAGAGCCATTCAATGACGTAATAAAGAGGCTTCTGGATTTCTACGAAGCTAACCGAGACAAATTAATGGCACCCAAATGGTAACTGTTAAACAGTTAAGTTAACATAAGCCTTATATATCACATGTTAACCTAGTTAACAGGTGAGACTCATGCCCGGATACCTGAGGAGTTTCTATATATCGGATGATCTGTTTGAGAAGTTGAAGGACTATGCGAAGAGGAACAGGATGACGGTCAACAGGGCACTAACGGAAATACTCACCCAATTCTTTGCCACCATACCTGTTAAACAGGAGGAGGTAGGTGATGTTAAACAAACAGTTAAACAGGATGTTAAACATAACATACCTGTTAAACAAACAGTTAACTTAACAGGTTCTACCAATATACCCCCACCAGAGGTACCGGAAGTAACCCAGCAGGTGAAGGAAGAATCCATAGTGGAGGAGGTCGCAACCGAGACATCTGAGCCTGTTAAGCCTGAGTTTCCTGTTACAGAGATACCGTTAGCAGGAGTGCCGTCGTCAAAACCTGTTCAGGAGGTATCTGGTGATTTCTCATGGGCTAAGAAAACAGATAAGTTTGATGATCTTGTGAAGAGGTGGGAGGCTACATTTGTGAACTGGGATACTGAGGTTCTTACGGAGACATTCAGGAGATGTCTGGACTATCCAACCAGAAGAGCTGTTGTTAATATTCTGGTGGATAGGTTCAATGGACAGCTACCTGAAACTGAAAGATCAACAATATGGAACTTCTTTAAGGATGAAGATGTCAGGAAATGGCTTGATGAGAACAAATTAACCATCAAAATAGTGGAAGAAAATGAGAGAAAGAAAATCGTGCTGGAGGTGGTGTGATGAGCGAGGAGAAACCTGAGATATTAAGAGGGAGGAAACCTGAGTTTCCGATAAATGAAGTTCTGGCTTACCTGAAAAAGGAGGGCTTTGACATAGATCCAAGGTTTGGAGTTGCATACTATGATAAGGAAGTGAGGATATGGGCTAAGAGGGAGAGCATAGAGTTCATCCACTTCTACAAGCTGGAGAAGATAGCTGAGGGATGGTGGGTGGATGCCGAGGTAAAGCTATCCGTAATGTGCTACAAGATGGACATATGCTTTATATTCAAGAAAAAAGGTGATCTAGATGCCAAGAAGGAAAACTGAGTCGGAGAAGAGAGCTGAAAGACAGATGACATTAATGCAAAGGGCAAATCTTGTATGCGACACAGTGAGGAAATACGGGAGGATAAGGATAGAGAAGCTAGCTAGGGTAACTGGATTATCACCATACCAGATAGTTGTCGCATGGAGGGCTGTCGAGGACGACATACAGGACATTGGATTTACTGAAGACGGATGGTTCTTCGTCCTATCTAAGTACAGAAAGCAGGCTATGGAAGAGGCTGAGAAAGCGGAAAAGTTAAAGGAGGTGGAAGAGTGAGCGAGGATGCATTTAAGAGGCTTAGCTATTCACTAAACCAGCTGTTCAACACAATATCAAACTTGGATGAGAGGGATCAAAGATCCCTAATGATACTGAGGAGCCAGCTGATAAGAACCTTATACTGGGCTGATAGATGTCTGACGGATCTCCGTTTAAGGGGGGAGGGAAAACGGGAATCTGGAGATCAGCAAAAGAGTACCTGAGCTTACTGCTGTGCTTGATAGTCCTTATGGTTATATATGTTTTTTACAGGGTAAGGTGGTTTTTGAGGGGGGTGATTAGATGAGCGTGGAGCTAAAGAAGAGGGAGATCCATCTGGTGTTGAGACCCTCCTTAGCTCCATGCCATAACTTCAAGAAGGGGGAAGTGGTAACAGTTGTTCTGGCACCCGTCGCTGTTGATGAGAGGAATGGAGAGGTTGTAATAGCTTGGGCTTGTTCTCTGGGACCTTGGTGCTCACATGTGTGCAGATACAGCAAGGTTAAAGGATAAAACAAAACATTTTTATAAAAGATGGCTTGAGAGACATAAAGGCGAGATGCATGGATGAAGAGAAAAGTATATTCTACTGGATAAGGAAGGACGTGATGAGAGCTGAGCATATATCCACCTATCTATCTAAAATTATAAATGACTTGGTAAAAAGAGGAATGCATGATCTTGCTAGATCTTTGAAGAGCGAGAAGGACAGGTTAGATGCTATATTCAAAGACATAATATCGGAGGACTTCAGGAGGATGGAATCTGAGCAGGATTAAACTCACCTCATTACCCTCATATACTCCTCTCTGAGATCCCTTCCAACCATAGCTAAATATGCGGTAGTAGGAGCTAAGGAGCTATGACCTAGCAACTGCTGTAGCGTATGTATTGAACCTCCTTTCTTTAGAAAATTCACTGCAAATGTATGCCTGAACACATGTGGTGATATCCTCTTTTTTATACCTGCCTTTTTTGCATAATACCTGCACAGCTGAAACACCTCCACTCTGGTGAGAGGAAAGAGACGATCATCATCCCTTAGCTTGTTAATATATTTTCTTAAAGCATTTGCTATTTTTTCAGGAAAGAATACTTTTCTTGCTTTGCTTTCTTTTCCCACAACTTCTATTGAAAGCTCGTCCATATCTATGTCCTTCTTTCTTATGTTTATCAGCTCGGATACTCTCACACCCGTAAAAAGAAGGATGGCAAACATCAGCTTGTCTCTGAAGTTGTCTATCTGTCTGAAAAAGGCTTCAGCCTCCTCCTTTGTCAGATATACTCTTTTGAACGGATATTTAACACCTCTAGCACTGTTCCTGCAAAACTCGCTCAGCTTTGGATTCCTCTCCTTGAAGAATGATGACAGAATCTGCAAGTAGGTCCTCTGAGAGCTTTTCTTCTCTACCCTCTTTATGAAGTTCACTATGTCGTCCTCTGTTACCTCATCGGGCTTCTTTCCAACAGTCTCAAAGAATGAAGTAAGTATGTACCTGTAGTGCTCCTTTGTAGTCTCGGACATCCCTATCTTTTTCCTCAGGAAGTCTTCAACCTCTTTCACAGCTCACCCCTCCTCATCCTGTGATAGACATTCAGCCATGAATCTGCCCTCATCCCTAAAGGAGTTATTGTAACATAGCTTCTCGGAAAGTAGCTCGGTGAACCTCCCCTCATCAAAGGAGTTTGGTCAATTCCCATCTTCCTCATCTCATCATCTGTCAGCTTTCTTATAAACCCTGCTTTCCTGAGCTTGTATATGAAGTGAGCGAATGATGAGAATGTGGGCATCTTCCTAGTCTTCTTCAGGTATCCAGCTTCCTTTGCTGCTAGTATGTACTGCTTGTACTCGTTGAACATCTCATACACTGAGGATGGACCATTAAACATAAGATACCTTCTTACCCACTCGCCTGTTCTGGCTTTTACCCATAGCCTTCTCTCAGTATTTAGAAGCTCGACCTCCCAAGGATACAGGGATCTTTTTGGTTCGCTCATTTCCTGAGCCTTTCAACAAGGAAAGCCTCAAGCTTCTTTCTTATATCCCTTATCTCCCTTGCCATTTCAAGCTTTCCACCGGATACAAGGTGCTCCTCAGCAGCTATCATCTCCCTTATAGCCTCTCTTAAGTGATAAACATCCCACTCGCTCTCAGGTACACTCTCAGCAGCTTCTTTCACCTTTGAGGCTATATCATTCCACAGATCCAGACTTCTCTTCAGGGATTCCATATCCCCCATCATATCACCCCCAGCAGACTACCTATCTCCCTTATCTGCCTCTTTAACCATCCCTTTCCCGGATCTCCTGTGAACAGGGGATAAAGATCGGGTCTTCTTGTCCTCATCTCTTTCATGATCTCGCTGTATATCTTCTCCTCATCCAGTTGTGTGTTCACCTTCTTTGCCTCTGACTTCAGCATATCCAAGACAGATGGGTACTTCCTCAGTATATCTGTAAGGTTTTTATTTCTGTTTATGTAGTCTATGACCATGTTCTTTGGGACTTTCTCAAGCATCATTATTATGTCATTTATTGATATCATTTAGTCCCCTCCTCAGGCTTCTCCTCCTGAATAGGTGTCTGCTCGATCTGCTGTGCTGAAGGTGCGTACTTGTTCCTGAGCCTAGCTCCACAGCTTGGACATATGACCCACTCCTGATTTTTGTCTATTGTGAACCTGTGCTTGCATTTCGGGCATTCAACAAGCATCTCATTCGGATTTGATGGTGAAGTTGCCTTTGTCTCAACTATCCTCAGGAGCGTGCTCAGTATGTCTGGCACTGCATCTGATGCCTTTTCAGCTATCCTCTCCTTTATGTCTGGCTTCTCACCCGTTACAGCTGCTCTTATCTTTGATGCCATATCGCTCCACAGATCTAGGCTTCTCTTAAGCGATTCTATCGGATCTGACTGAGCTGCTGCCTTGACCTCCTCAAGCTTCTCCTTGAGGAACTCTATCTCTGCTTTGAGTGCATCGGACTTAGCCTGTGCGACCTCCTTCTGAAGTTCTGCTGTTGTGTTTATCAGCCTGTTTATAAGATCCTCTGCAACGCTCTTCTGGTTCTGTGGTGTAAGCCTCTCCATCAGCTTCTCAATTGCCTCCTCAAACTTCTTATCCTTCATAGTTGATTCTAAGCTTTCAAGCTTCCTTACAAGCTCGCTCTCCTCCTTTGGCTTCATTGACTCAAGCTTCTCAAAGAAAGTCTTCTTTAGCTCCTCTATCTCCTTTCTTATTGCCTCATACCTGCTTTCCTCCTCCTTCTTTCTTATCGCATCCTCCAACTTGGCTATTCTATCTAGAAGCTCCTTTGCTGTTCTATCCTCAGGGACAGGTGAACCTATCAAGTTTGTCAGGCCCATCTGCTGCATCATCTTCATGTATATTGCAAAAGCCATAGCATCCTCCATCATTCTGCTTGCTTTCTTGAATATTGAGGTCTTGAACGGTTCCTCTGGGAACCCTATCTCACCTACATCAACCACCTGAGACTGCTGTTTCCTTATCTTATCCAGCCTCTTAAGAAGATCCCACATGTACTCATATGCCTTCCTCTGCTGTGTTGATGGTGCTGTCTCTATGAGCTTTTTAACATCTGAAGAGGACACTGTGATGGTCTCATCCTCCTCAACAGGTGTGGAAACAGGCTTTTCCTTAAAAGCCTTTACAACACCCCTTCTTTTTCTCTTCTCCTCCTCTTCCACCTCATCAAGACCTATGTCTATATCGTCGCTCATATGAAATGAAGGTACCACTTCTATTTAAACACATAGGTTTGGTCTGACTTTTAGTAAGGTCTGACTTCAGTCAGCCTCTCCTCTTCATCAGGATGAAGGCTGCTATTACAACTGCCAGTATGAGACCTGCTATTGCATATATTGGGGTTGTTATAATATTCTTTATTGTTAGAACCACCTTGTCAAGTGGATTCATTATCTTGGCGGGGAAGTAAACCCAGTACCAGTAGCCATCCTTTGGACAGTACATTCTGTTAGCCGAATATCCTCTTCTCCACTGTTCATACTGCTGCTCTATAGGTAAAGCTGGTGGTGGATTGCTCTCCCCTGAGTATGTTGTCTTCTCTATCCTCAAAATCTTTGTATAATCTACCATTACCTCTATTTCCTTTCCCTGAACGGTTCTCTTGTAGATTGTCTTGGTTCCCTTTAATGAGCCTAACCTATCCATGAAGTCAGCATCAGTGCAGGACATATGATATAGTGAGCCAGAACTATAAAAAACATGATGAAAAACAAAAAGTTTTAAGCTGGTGGTTCACTATTTCCTATGTCCATAGTCGAGGCTCTTAGGGCTATAAGGAATGTGTTTGGTCCAAGCAATACGAAGATGACGTTCAAGTTTCCAAAGAAGATGGCTGATACTCTTAGGGAAATAGCCAAAAAGGAGAACACAAGCGTCAGCAGCATAGTAAAGCTCGCAGTTGCCAATTATATTGTGGAATACTACAGGGTCAGGGGATCTGAGGTTGTTGTCCTTGAGCCACTTGACTATCCACAGGAAGATAATGTTAAACAGACTGACAAAAAATATATATAGGGGATGTTATAGGATGCTCCTATATGTGGCGGGAGATGATGGGATTATAGTATAAAGAAAGGGGAGCATATAATATGCTGTGCCCTCAAGTATATGACTTCATTTAACATTACTTTCACTTTCTATTGACTGAAGAACCTCAAGAACATGGGATAGAAGGTGGTATATACCTCCATATGAAACCATGTCAATTGTGCCCTTTGAGGACAGATAGGATGCTATGAGAAGTGCTTCCTCAACATAATCCTCCATCATCTTCTTTAGATCCTCATCGGCTATTCTCTGGTAGGCTTTAAACTTCTCCTCCATGAACTGCTCGAATTCCTCTTTGTCCATCATATCGCCTCATAGTATGTTCTGTCGTTATCTATTCTCCTTATTAAACCTTGCTTTTCAGCTACTCTTATCGCATCTCTTATTGAGTATATTGAAGGAAGAACCTTTTCCTCATTAAGTGCTTCTCTCATCAGTGCTCTCATCAGTGAAAGTTCATCCATTCTTCCGTTTCTCCTCAGTATTTCAGCTACAGCTTGTGCCCTCTTTCCAACCCTCTTATGTCTGAACCCCATTTCACTTCCTCTGTGTTATCTTACCCTTTATAACACCCTTCATCTTTACTCCATCCATCCTCATTGTCGTGTTTAGGTGGAATTTCCCTATCCACACAGCACCCTGTGCAACCCCTGTAAGCTCTCCCTCAAACTCTCCCTCTATCTGCTGTGGCTGTGGTGGAGGTGGTGATGGTGGAGGTGGCTGTTCCTTTTTCACCATGAACACCGTAACTATTATCTTATCCTGATCAGCCTTAACCGATGTGTGGGCATCCCAGTACCCTTCCTTCTCAGATATGAACGTGTATGTTCTTCCAAAGGGAACTCTGAAGACAGTCCAGTCGTATCCATCAGTGTCGTTTGTTATGTTAAGCTCCACGCATGTAACCTTCACATCTGTTATCGGGTATCCTGCACTGTCCCTGTAATAGAGGGTTATGTAGCTCTCGGTTGGCTGTGGAGGCTGACCTATTGGCTTGTTGAGGGCACATAGCCTGTGTATCTTGTCATCTTTCAGTATGCCTGCATCAAAGTAATCACCTGCTTTCTCAGCAGCCTGTATCTGCTCATCGTAGCTTGAGTCTATCAGCTTCCTTAGATCATCATATGTATAGACATTTTGTAGGTTATAAAGTATATTTACCTCAGCACTCACGTAGTACTTTACACCAAAGTCAGTAAGTGCGTACTCGGTCTCCTCACCTATGACTATTGGAACCCCTTTCTCAGCGAGCTTCTGGCATATTGATGTCTTTCCATTCCAGACTAGACAGCTGGCAGGGCAGAATGCGGCTGCATTGAACCTCCTTATGTCATCATCGGAGTTTGTCATTATCGTGGACATGTTCTGTCCTGTGTATATGAAGAAGTTTCCATGACCGACTCCTGCGTAAACAGTGTTTGGATCGTTGTACTGCCACCAGTTCTGTGCTACTGCTGCACCTCCAACCAGAGTAACAACGTCATACTTTTCCTTTAGTTTGTTTATGTAAATATCTTTAAGCATTTCATTGGTCCATATAGCGGTAGCCCGATCACTATTGGGGAGAGAGAGCACAAGCCTCATGTCATCACCTTACTCAACACCTGCTATCAGGTTACCTATATGTATTAGGTACCCATGCCACTCAGGGTTCTCGAACATATCTCTCAGTTTTACAACTTTTCCACCTAGAGTCATGTACTCCTTGTCAAGCTCAGGCTCAAGGAACTCCCTCAGTATGCTTAGCTTGTCGTTATTTGTGCTAAGCTTAAGCGAGGTCCATCTCCTAATGAACTCCTCCTTTGTCATCCTGCTCATCTTATCACCTTCATGCTCAGTCCTTCTGTTACAACCACATTTGTTGCTATTGCACCAGCCACCACTTTGAATGTCGCTTCAACTAGGTCTCCTGATACTATTCCTATTAAGCTTCCTGCCAGCACTGCAATAAACCATATCGCAAGAAGGACCTTTAAGTAGTAATCAACTAGGAGAGCTGTCCTGTATGCTGATAATGCAGGTATATCTGCAAGCCTTTTGGCTGTAGATCCGAGGTTTCCAAGGAGGTATATGAAGCACAGGTATGCTATTGACTTTGCTGTATCGGATGCGGGCTTATACAAATAGCCAACTGCTAGGGAGAGGGCTATAATACATACAGCCAGAACCTTCTTCCACATACCGTTCATATGATCACCTTGAAATAAGGAAACAAAAATATATAAGCTTTTCGATCAAAACAAAAAGTCTGTAGATTTATAAACTTCACATCCATATTTTGTTGATGCCAATACCATCTTTCACATCAGCAAGACAGCTTAGGGACTGGCTTTTAGCAAACTGGGAGTTCTCGGTTGTACCGGTAGGTCCTTCCGGTGATAAGAAAAAACTTGTTGATGCTTTGCTTAAGGAATATGAGGAGAAGGGTAAGTTTACGGGTCAGTGTGCTGATTTTGCACCTCTATTTGCATATTTATGTCTTAAGAATAATTTGTGCAATCCAACGATAGCCCTTCTCAAGGTGGATGGGACATATCATGAGGCAACATTTGCTGCTGAAAATGGAGTTGTGGTAGTTGGGTATGATATACCGGGCAAAAAACAACTATCAGAAGCATGGATGGGTCCATCTGCTGTTCTTGCTAGTGAGGTGTTTGGATTTGGAACAACAAAATCTGATGACTGGAGTTTATTCAAACTGATATTCGGTGAGGGATACATACCTACTGATGGAGAAAGCCTAGCCATAGCATGGGAGAAGGTAAAAAGCATGAAAGCACCTGCTCCAACACCAGCTCCTGAAACTAAAAGACCAAAGTCATTCTGGGAGGAATGGCTTGAGAAAACATCAGAGGAGATGGAGAAATATGGATGTAGCAGAGAGGACTTCTTTAACCTGCTTGGTAGTTTAAAGGGAACTGTCCAGAAGAAGGAGGTTACAATAGATGGACAGAAGTACATACTTGAGATAGATTACACTGCGCTTCCTGTTGAGGTAAGAGGAACGACATACACAGGAAAGAACAACCCTCCACCACCTAAGTCAGAATCTGAGATGATATCGGACTGGAAAAGAGGAAAGTCATATAACAGGATGTACTGCCCAAAGGATGACACGTGGTACTGGGTTGCATTTCCAGTAAGGCTTACTCCTGTATCCCCACCACCTACTCCAACACCAACAAAGGAGCTTGAGCAGGAGGAGTATGTTCCGGCTCCATATTACCTAGCTGTTAGAGGAAGGTTACCACCTCAGGATCTAATACAGAAATGGTACAACTATGAATTATCACATGGATTAACAAGGACTTGGGAGCAATATGCTAAAGGTGCTACATATCCTGCTCCTGTACCAGTAGCACCTCCTAAAGTATCAACAGCTCTAATAATTGGAGCTGGACTGCTTTTAGCAGTTGTAATAGCTCTATTTATAATAAGGCGGTGAACATGCTCATAGTATGCTATGAGAACGACATGCCGACAATGTATGCATCATACTTTGCCAGAAAGTTCTGCAGGGGTGAAGTTCTAATAAATCCGACAAAGGAGGAGCTTATTGAGAAGGCTAAGAGGCATAATGCGATAGTTATAGTGTCTCACGGTAAGGCTTATGGTATAATAGGTAATGGAAAGGTTATAGTGGGGGGAAATGACAGCGTTAGAAAGGTGATATATTCTTTCACATGCTGGACCGGATTGGATGTCGGAAAGAAGCTGGCATCAAAAGGTGCTACATTCATAGGTTTCACGAACGAGGTTCTGTTTCCGTTTGAGGGTAATCCAGAATCGGATTATGTGGCTGAGCAGTTCTTCGAGCCATTCTTTAAACATGTGGATCTCCTTGAGAAAGATCCATACCTGTTTTATGTTTTAACAAAAAAAGAGGCTGATAGGAGGGTGGATGAGCTTCTGAGGAGGGGAGATGAGAAATCAATTGAGGCTGCCAAGTGGCTCATGTGGAACATTGGAAACTTTGTATATTACGATAGAGATAACGTTTATAGAGAAGAAGTAGCACTATATATACTTCCTCTCTCGTTATTTCTGGGGTCGTTATGGGCAGGATTAAGATAGCCTCTATGGATGGAAAGGTTTACTCGCTGGAGGAGCTTGAGAGGGAAAAACAAAAAGGCACCAACATAGGAAGGGTAGCACTTGATGCTGAGAGGAAACTGAAAACAAAAAGATAGAATCTTTAAAAAGATTTGGGTGGTGAATTTATTATGTACGCTGCACTCCAGCAGGTTGATGAACTCATAGATCTAATAAATCTGGCTAAAATGGTGGACTATGAAAAGCTTAAAAGATATATAGAGGATTTTAACTCAAGATATGGAACCGATCTGACTCCTGAGGATGTTTACAGGATTTCAGACATGTATACTAGGGTAGAGGAGATCCCAAAAGTCCCAGTTGATGTTATAATAAGCAGTGCAAGAAGGGGAATAAAGATAGTACCTGCACCACCTGCTAGGTCGATAATAGATGTAATAAGGGAGTCGTTTAGAGCACCTCCAAGACCACCGGAGGTTACACCCTCAATACCACCTGAGGCTAGAATACCTAGACCTCCGAGACCACCTATAACAATACCTAGGGCATATCCACCTGAGATTACACCTCCAAGACCACCGGAGGTTACACCCCCTGTTGCACCTAGGGTTATACAGCCAGCACCACCTGAAATGCCATCGGGACCAATTGTAGTACGACCTCCTGCTACACCACCAAAGGAGGAGATACAGAAGCCACCAGCTCCA
>Ga0080004_1129608_pt1 | contig 12671 bp, 11 predicted proteins | sample WasSprMetagenome_FD_69207 | JGI IMG/M metagenome (GOLD analysis project Ga0080004, IMG submission 69207) | Sulfidic aquatic microbial communities from Washburn Spring, Yellowstone National Park, USA - WS (SPADES assembly) (version 2) | ecosystem: Environmental > Aquatic > Thermal springs > Hot... | reverse complement strand
GTCCCGAGAAGCTCCCGGAAGCAATCCTCCAGGCGCTCGGGCGTCCGCGGCTTCCACCGCTTCGAAAGCCAAAAGAGAAGGCGTTGGGAATCCGTTCCGTGGGTAAGTCCCAAGCGCTCGATATCCCGCACGGTTCCGTTGTGGCAAAGGAAGACACCGTCGTAGAAGAAAGGATGGGCGTAAAGGCCGCCCCGAAAGCTCGCAAATTCCGGCGAGGATTTTCGGGCATGGGCCAAAAGCACCGTGGCCTCGCGGCCCACAGGGCCAGGGATCTCCGCTTCGAGAAGGGCTTTAGGGCCGAACCGAAAAAGGTGCCACCTTCCTTGCGGGTCGCGGAAGGCGTAGCCGAGGCCATCGCGGTGGGGTGCGTTCTTTCCCCGAAGGCTCAGCCCTAAAAGGCCAGGATTCGCGTCCAAAAGCCAGTTCCGGATGGGGAAGGGTCTTACGCTCAGGACTGCAAGCATTCGGCACATTTATCGCCCCCGCTTACGCGCGGCCAAAAAGGCCTCCAAGGGAAGGGTATTGAGGACGTCCTTGCTTTGGGCCCAGCCTCGCCGAAGGGTGAGGACCCCGTACTCCAAAAAATCCAAGTGCTCGGGAGCATGGGCATCGGTGCCCACGATGAACCGCACCCCGTATTCCAGGGCCCGGCGGATGAGATCCGCGGGAAGATCTAATCTTTGAGGGTTAGCGTTCACCTCCAAAAGGGTCCCGGCTTTGGCTGCCCGACGAAAAACCTCGTCCCAATCAACCTCGTAAGCGGGACGCTCACCGATAAGCCTTCCGGTGGGATGGCCCAAAACATCTACCCCCTCGTCCTCCACTGCCCGCAATAGGCGCGCGGTCATCTCCTTTTTGGATAAACGGAAGTGGGTGTGCACGGAAGCTATCACCAAATCCAGCTCGGAAAGGAGCTCGCGCGGCACATCTACCGTTCCATCCTTCCCGATATTCGCTTCCACCCCACAAAGGAGACGCAAGTCCTTCAGGGATTCGTTCAACCGGTGAATTTCCTCGATTTGGCGGCGGAGATCGTCCGCAGAAAGTCCAGGAATGGCCTGGGCAAAGCGCATGTGGTCGGTGATGGCCATATACCGAAGCCCCCGAGCGCGCCCAGCTTCCACGGCCTCCAAAAGGCTCATCTTCCCATCGGACCAGTCGGTATGCACATGGAGATCCCCCAAAATTTCGGAGAATTCCAGGAGTTTGGGGAGGGCGCCAGCCTCGGCGGCCTGGATCTCGCCCTGGTCCTCCCGCAATTCCGGCGGGATAAAAGGAAGACCAAGGGCTTTGTATATCTCTTCCTCAGTACGGCCGGCTAGCATTTGATCGTTTTCGTCAAAAAGCCCATACTCGTTAAGTTTCCAGCCGCGGGCCACCGCCCGCTCCCTCAGGCGAATATTGTGGGCCTTGGAGCCAGTGAAGTATTGCCAGGCTGCTCCAAACGATTCCTCGGGCACGATGCGCAGATCAGCCTGTAACCCTCCGGAAAGCTTGACCGAGGATTTCTTTGGTCCTTGGGCCAAAATTTCCTCCACCTCCGGAAGGGTGCAAAAGGCCCGGGCTGCCTCCTCTGGGCGGGAAGAAATCCCCAGAATATCGAGATCGCCCACTGTTTCTTTTCCGCGGCGAAGGGAGCCGGCCAACTCGATCCGCTGGAATAGCCCGGTGGATAAAAGCTTTTGGCGGAGGTTTCGGGCCAAAGGGAGAGCATAGCCCAAAAGCTCCCGCTTCTCTGCGCCCCGGGCCTCCTGAAGCCCCCGGAGAATCTTCTCCTCAGTTTTCGGGCCAAGGCCCTTTATTTCCCGGATTTTTCCCTCGCGGGCAACCCGCTCCAGATCCTCCAAAGTACGCACACCTAAAGCTTCATAAAGGAGCTTAGCCGTCTTTGGCCCAACACCCTCCACCTGGGTGAGGGCATAAAGATCCACGGGAAGCTTGGCCTTGAGCTCCTCATGGAGGGCCAATTTTCCAGTTTGCACAATCTCTTCGATCTTTTGAGCGATGGACTCACCCACTCCCGGAAGCTCCCGGAGGCGGCCTTGGGCCACGAGATCCTCGATGGGAATAGGGCAGGATTCCACGGCCTGGGCGGCGCGGCGATACGCCCGGGGCTTGAATTCCACCCCCTCAAGCTCCAAAAGATCGGCAACCTCGTAGAGAATCTTGGCCACCAGGCGATTCTTCATCGGTGGAGGCTGGCGAACCTCGCGAATGAGCGGTCATAGGTGCGCTCCACCTCCGGTGGGAAAAAGCAGGCTGGAAGCTCACGCTGCGAAAGGTGGTATTGGAGACATTCACAACAGCGTCCTTTCCTTGGGCAATTGGGCCAAGTACAAGGACAACGGGCCAGGTTTTCCTGGAGATTCGGGCAGCTCGCCATGAGGAAGGCCTCCTTTCTCGGGGATTTCCCCGCCGCGGCTATAATGCCGGCACCATGGAGTTAAAGCAAGAGGTCCTTGACCATATCCAGGAAGCTACGGGCGGCGAGCGTCCCCATTACGAACGCTACTGCATTTCTGCCGTACCCCATACGATCGAAGAGTTATTAGGAGTTAAACCTCCGAGGCCCGGGCTTCAGGAGAAGCTTGGGCTTTCTCAGGCACAGATAGTGGTTAGCGTGATCCTCGATGGGGTGGGCTGGCGCCGCTTGGAACTTTTGCGCGCCGAAGGCTTGGTAAACCTTGAACCGTTCCTCACGGACGGCGTGTGCCTGCCCCTCACTTCCGTCTTCCCTACGACCACCACTGCCGCATTGAGCACCCTCTCCACCGGGGAAAGCCCTGCCGTTCACGGGGTGCTGGGATACAAACTGTTTCGGCCGGAACTGGGAACCATTGTGGACATGATCAAACTGGCTCCTCCCGGTGGCCGCGAGGATTCCCTGGAAAAACTCGGCCTAAGCCCAGAAAAAATCCTCACCATACCCACCGTTTACCAGCGCCTCGCCGCTCACGGAATCCCCACAATCCTTTTTCTTCCCAGATATATCGCGGACTCCGGGCTTTCGAAGGTCCTCTATCAAGGGGTAGCCCGCATCGTTCCCTTCCTCACTGGTTCAGATCTTTTTTCCCTTCTGCGGGAAGCCATCGGGCGCGGAGGGAAGGCCCTTCTTGCCGTGTACTGGCCAAGCACCGATTCCTTGGCCCACACCTACGGCCCCCGCTCCGAAGCCTTCTCCATAGAATTGGCCCATATCCTTTCCATTTTGGCCAAGCTTTTGGACGAGACTCCCCAGGATTTCGTGCTCCTCATTACTGCGGACCACGGTTTTTACGAAGCTGATCCGGAGCGGGATATGGTGAATTGCGCCATACACGCTCCCTTGCGGGAGGCCCTGCTTTTTCCGCCAGTTGGCGACCCCCGCGCGGCCTATCTCTTTCTCCGCCGCGGGAAAGAAGGCCTTGTGGAGAAATTCTTCCAGGAGTTCTTTCCCGAGGATTTCCTTGTGCTTCCCGTGGAGGAGGGGCTTCGGCGGCACCTTTGGGGACTGGAGGAGCCGCGGCCGGAGGTACGCGCTCTTCTTGGAGATCTGGTGGTGATTTCCAAGCGCCGAAAATTTGTGCTCTGGCCGACGGAGGAATTTAAACTCCGGGGCCTCCATGGCGGGCTCACCCCTGATGAGCTCTACGTCCCATTTATTGCCCGGCCAGTGGAAAGGGGGAAGAATGCCGGTGGTTAGAAAAATTGAGGAAATCGAGGCCCAAAATATCTCTAACGGCAAGGATACCTTGGGGGTAATGAAGCGGGTGCTCATTGGTCCCAAGGAGGGTGCTCCAACTTTCGCTGTCCGCCTATTTTCGGTGGCTCCAGGTGGCCACACCCCTGCTCATACTCATCCTTACGAGCACGGGGTGATCGTCCTGCGGGGCCAGGGCCAAGTCTTCGGCAAGGAGGGGGCCATACCAATCGGGCCTGGCTCGGTAGTTTTCGTCCGCCCCCACGAATTCCACGAATTCCGCAATACCGGGAAGGAAAACCTGGAGTTTCTGTGCATTGTTCCCGTGGCCGTGGAGAAATCTTAGACCATGGACTTCTGGAAGCTTCTCATCCTCGGGGTGATCGCTGCGGGACTCATCCTCATCCTCTGGACGCCGCCGGAGCTCCCAAAACTTCCGGAGGGGGTGCGCGTCGAGGAGGGCACTTTTCGCCTCCTCACTAAAACGGCGGCGCAAGAAGAGATCTTTGGGATCTACCCAGTGGACGCGGGCTTTCGGGTGGTGGGGATCCGCCACGAAAAAGGGAAAGTCCTTGTGGAAGGAGATCTCCTCTACGCGCCAAATTGGACCCCCCTCGCCGGGACCATAACCCAACGTTATCCTGAGGAGGTGCGCTGGCTTTTCGCTTTCACTGAAGATACCGTAGTGATCCGGAAACAGGTTGGTGCCAAGGAATTCACGGAAACCCTCACCCTTTCGGAACAAGCCTTCCCGTTTGATAGCGACCTTTTTGTCGTTTGGGATCCCCTATTTCGTGCGAATGTCCAAGGAGAGGTTCAACTTTTGGATGTGCGTAATGCCGCTACTTACAAGATCCGTATCGGGCCAAAGGAAGAGGTGAAACTGGATGTTCTTGGCCGGCCAATGCCCGCCGAGCGCTACCCGGTGACTTGGGACGATAGCGTCGTTTGGATCTTTCGGCAGGGCGACCTCGTCATCGGCCTCAAAAGCCCAGAGCGCGAGGCATTCCTTTTGGAAATCCTTCCCCAAGGGATTCACGAGGTCCCTTAAGTGAGGAGCTCCTCCCAGGGGACATCCGAGCGGGTGCCATCGGACCATTCCACCTGGGTTGTGCGCGAAAATATGTTGTGGGCCAAGATTTTCCCGGTGCGGCCATCTATTTCCACCCGCTGGCCAGGCTCAGGAAGGCCCTGTAATTCCTGAAGATAAAAATCGCGCTCATAGGCCAAACAGCACTTAAGCCGGCCGCAGGAGCCAGTTAGACGCTCAGGGTTCAAGAAAAGCTGCTGTTCGAAGGCGAATTCCAGGGGAATCGGCCGAAGTTGGGTGAGGAAGGCTCGGCAACAAAGGGGGCGGCCGCAGGGACCGAGGAGACCAAGAATTCTGGTCTCATCCCGCGGGCCAAGCTGTCGTAACTCCACCCGGACCTGGGCTTCCGCGGAGAAATTGCGGATGAACTGACGAAAATCAACGCGGCCCTGGGCCGTGAAATAAAGCCGAAGAAAAGAACGCCGGAGATCCAGCTCCGCGGCCCGAAACCTTAAGGGAAAACCCAGGGCCTTAGCCCTCTCCTGGGCTTTGATCCTCAATTCCTCGGCCAAAGTCAAGGTTTCCTTATAGCCACGAAGATCCTCATCGTTTGCGGCCCTTATGAGCCGACCGGAAAATTCCCCCTTTTCCCCAAGCGGGGAGCGAAGGACGCGTACAAGCCAAAGGCCGTTTTTATCCTCCTCCACCCAGGTTTGGCCAGGAAGACCCACGGAGCCCGCCCAAAGGGCAAGATGCACCTCCGGCCACGGCGAAAGCCTCCTCACCAGCGCCTTTAGCCCTTCCGCGGCCAAAGAAGCACCACCTCCGCCAATAACCGCAGGTTAGCGTTCGCTTCAATCTCCCCCCGCGCTAAGGAAATTTTCCTCGCCCAAGACTGCCAAAGGGGGTGGGAAGGATCTTCTTTCTCCAATTTTTCCCGGAGTATCCGGAGAAGTTCCCAAAGGAAATCGCGGATGGCCCCCGTTTTGGACAGAACTTCCGCCGCACGGAGGATCTGAAAACTGGAAGCACCAAGAAGCTTCCCGAAGATCACCTCGGAGAGCGCCCGGCGGCGTAAAGGATCCGTAGCCTCCCCACTGAATCGCAGAAAAAGTTCAGAAAGGGATAACCCTTCCGCCTCCCTCTTCGCTTCCTCTAGCTCCAAAAAAACATCCCGCTTGGGTTCGAGGAAATTTTCGATCTCCTCCGGCCTTTCCTCGCAAAGGCTGAGGATAAATTCCGTTTCCTTAGCGTCGTAACCAGCGCGCTGGAGGGCTTCCCGCCAAGCCCCCAAAGGAGATGGTGCAAAGCGAAGAGTGGAGCGGGACCGAACGGTGGGAATCACCCGATCGGGAGCCTCCGCGTAGAGGATCACGGCCAAGTAGGGCGGTACCTCCTCAAGAAGTTTAAGGAGAGCGTTAGCTGCCTCAGCAGTGAGGCGCTCCGCTGGGCCAAGGAGGGCAACGCGATATCTTCCAACCACCGGAGCATAACGTGCCCAGAGGATCAAGTCACGAATCTCCCCGATTCCGAGCCATTTCCCTTCTGATTCCACGGAGAGGAAATCAGGATGGGCTTCAAGACGGCCGGAGAGAAGCTCTCTAGCCCGGAGCCGCGCCGCGACCCGCGCACCACCCCCACAATAAAGCTCTGGAAGCATCGGAAAAGCCTACGCCGAAACCTCCTCCAAAGGCAACCCTTTGAGGACATTGACCCGCGGCGTTACCCTGGATAACGTGCGCGAGGAAAGACTCAAGGAAACGCAGGCCATCATTGAGCGGACAATCCTTGTGCGCCGCGTAACTTTGGGCGTCTTCTCCCTCTTAGCTTTGGCCGTCACCGGTTTCCCCCGTTTCCCCTTCAACCCCCTTTTCACTGTGCCCTTCGCCTGGTTCCTCCTCACCTTTCCCTTTGGCTGGCTCATCCGAAGGCAGCGGAGCGTGCGGGCGCTGCACAACGTGCATGCCGCCTTTCTTTCCGCGGAGGCCGTCCTTGTCACTTATCTTGTGCATCGGCTCGGTGGCGTGGCTTGGGTGGGGGTCCTCTTCTACCTTTTCACCGTGATGTATGCCAATTTCTTTTTGCCCAAATATGCGGGCTATGTGGTCACCGCTCTTGCCGTCGGCGGCTACGCCCTGGTGGCCCTCCTCGAGTACTTCAGGATCCTTCCCCACATTTTCCCTTTTTCGGGCGCAGAGCCTCCCTATCGGGATATCGCCTATGTTTTGGCCACGATCCTCGTGGGCGGGGTCGGCTTCTATAGCGTTTTGGCCTTCACCGTGCGGGCATTTGCCGGGCTTTACGAGCGCAAGAACCTAGAGATCTTGCGGCGGGAGCGGGCCTTGGCCAGGCTTTCCGCAAAACTCCTCACCGCGCAAGAGGAGGAGCGGCGGAGGATTGCCCGGAAAATCCACGATGAGGTGGGGCAAATTCTGGCTGCGGCCCGCTGGGCCCTCGCCGCCGGCGAAAAGGAAGAGGCGGAAAAACTCCTCGCTCAGGGAATTGAGGCCCTCCGGGATTTGGCCCGGGAACTTCGGCCGCCCCTTTTGGACGAAGCCGGCTTGGCTCCCGCTCTACGGAAACTTTTGGCAAATTTTTCGGCTTCGGGAATCACCGTGGATGCGGAGATCGAGGAGGCCCGGTATCCAGAGCTTGTGGAGACCGTGGCCTTTCGGGTGATTCAAGAGGCGTTGGAGAATGTGCGGCGGCATGCCCAGGCTCGGCGGGTCTTCCTCCGGGTGGAGGAGGAAGAGGGCTGGCTTTTGGGCGAGGTGCGGGACGACGGAAAAGGATTCGATCCGGAGCGCACAACCCCGGGCCTTGGCCTTTCGGGAATGCGGGAGTGGGTGGAACTTCTGGGCGGAAAACTTTCCGTAGAATCTCAACCTGGCCAGGGAACGCGTATCCTCTTTCGCCTTCCCCTTCACTCGTAGCGCAGGGCCTCCACAGGATCCAGGCGGGAAGCGCGGATCGCTGGATAAAGTCCGAAAATGAGTCCCACCACCACGGAGAAACCCACGGCCAACAGAGCTGGATAGCCGGAGATCACGAATGGCCAACGGCCAAAAAGCGAGCCAAGCCAAGCCGCAAGCCATCCCACGCCGAGCCCAAGAAGACCACCAAAAACACAAACAACCACAGCCTCCGCCAAAAACTGGTTACGAATATCCCGAGGCCGGGCGCCCACGGCCATACGAATCCCGATCTCCCGGGTGCGCTCCACCACCGAAACAAGCATGATGTTCATGATCCCAATCCCACCAACAAGGAGGGAGATGGCTGCTACACTAGCTAAAATCATGGTCAGCGTGCGCACGCTCTCTTCATACGTGCTGATCATCGTCTTTTGCACAATAACCGAATACGGGGTGAGGCGTTGCGTGCGCGCAGCGCCAAAGGGCGTAGCCAAAGCTCCGCCGCGTTGCGCCGAAACCCCGGCTTGGGCAGTGGCCGAGGCGAAGGTCGCAGCCAAAACCCCTTCGATGGCGCTAGCGGCCTTCTCCACGGATTCCGCGTCCACAGCTTGAGCAATATAAGTGGTGAATTGCCGGCTTCCCGTGAGGGTCTGCAAGGTAGAAAGAGGAACATAAACGTAATCATCGAGCGTTTGGTTCCCCACGGTTCCCCGCTCCACCATCACTCCCACCACCTGGAACGGCACTTTTTGTCCACCGAGCTCCACGGTGAGGAGCTCGCCAACCGCGTCTTCGTCTGGGAAAAGATCCTTGGCCACATTGGCCCCAAGAACCGCAACCTTCTCGCCCTCATCGAGTTCGTGAATGAACCGGCCACTTGCGGGATAGAAATTGTCAAAAAGGAGAAGGTATTGCGGTGTGACCCCAAGGAGGGAGAGGTCGCGGGATTGTGTGCCCAAGGTATAAGAGGCGCGGCTTAGAGCGATGGGAACTACTAAGGAAACGTAATCCGCGGCAGCGAGCTTGTCAGTAAGCTCTTGGGTGAGGGCCCTGGCAGCTGATGCTGATTGAATGGCGGTGGGAAAGACGTTGATGGTGATGGTGCGAATCCCCAAACCAGCGATGCGTTCCTTCATCTGGGCCGTGGCCCCGCTTACAAGGGAAATAGTAGCCACCACTGCTGCCACCCCGATCACGATCCCCAAAATGGAAAGCCCTGTGCGCAAGCGGTGCGAACTCAACGCACTGAAAGCGCTCCGCAGAAGATCAGCGAAGACCATGGCGTTCCTCTTGGATTAGGCCATCCCTTAGGACCACAATACGCTCAGCTGAAGAGGCTATCTCCGGTTCGTGGGTGACGATGACCACGGTCCGGCCCTCTTTATGTAAGGAATGGAAGAGCTCCAAAACTTCCCGGCCAGCTTGGGTGTCAAGGTTTCCCGTGGGTTCATCGGCCAAAAGGAGTTTTGGATTGTGGACCAGAGCTCGGGCCAGGGCCACCCGCTGCTGTTGCCCGCCGGATAGCTGATTTGGCCGATGCTGAGCGAATTCCAAAAGCCCGACCCTGGCAAGGGCCGCCAAAGCCCGCTCCCTCCGCTCCGCTGGCCTCACTCGGGCATAAGCCAAGGGAAGGGCCACGTTCTCCCAGGCGGTGATGCGGGGAAGGAGGTAGAACTGTTGGAAAACAAAGCCGATCTTGGTGTTGCGAAGGCGGGCAAGCTCGTCCGGAGAAAGGCTGGTCAAATCCATGCCCTCAAAAAGGACCTGGCCTTCGGTAGGCCGATGCAGGGCGCCCATGAGATGAAGGAGAGTGGATTTTCCTGAGCCGGAGGGCCCGGTGATGGCGAGGAACTCCCCGTCCTTCACGGCCAGATCCACTCCTCGCAAAGCCCGGAAGAATGTCTGGCCCAAGCGGTAATCCTTCACCACTTTGCGTAGCTCCACTACGATATTCATGGCCCACCCGGTGGAACAAAGCCCGGCACGACTGACGGGGTCACGGTTCGCGTAGGTGTAGGAGTGCTTGTGCGCGAAGGGTTGAGAAGGATCACGTCCCCTTCCTGCAGGCCGCTTTTGATTTCCGCCCAAAGGTCGGAGGTAACGCCCACCGTCACCTCTTGGCTTACAGCCTGGTTATCCACCACCTTCATCACCGCCCATCCTCGGCCGGTCCGCACAAGCGCAGAGATAGGCACACGGAGGACGTTTTGGACGCTGGCCACCGTTACCTCCAGCCGCGCGGTATACCCCACCAAAACCGCGGGATCCGTTTGGAGAAGCTTGGCCGTCACCGAAACCACCGTGCTCGTTCCCTTAGTAACCGCTTGACCCCCAATTTTCACGATCTCCACCGGAAAAACTTTCTCCGGAAGCGCCTCAATCACGGCAATCCCGCGTTGCCCAACCTTTAGGGACGGCACATCCAGCTGATCCACCATGACCTCCACGAAAAGCTCGCTGGTATCAATAAGGGTGAGGGACCAGTTTTCTGTAGCGGAACTAGCTTGGGTGATGTCGGTGACCACCCCAGCAAACGGAGCTTTGATGGTGGTGTTCTCCAAATTAGCCTTGGCTAGGTTGTAAGCAAGTTCTTTCTGGCGCACCACTGCGGGAATCCCTTGGGCTTTAGCCTCCGCCAAGGCCTGCTCGGCCTGAAGGAGGGCTAGCTCCTCTTGAGTGCTATCGAGCTGAACCAGCACCTGGCCTTGGGTGACGCGATCGCCCACGTTCACTTTCAGCTCTTTTATCTTTGTGCCGGGAAAAGTAAAGGTGTACTTCTGTTTAGCCACAACGTTGCCGTAGGCGATCACTGTTTTTGTTACATCCCCCCGGCTCACCCGCACAGTGGCTCCCAAAGTCTGGGAACTTGTGGTAGCGTGATTACGAGTGAGCACGATGCCCAAGGTTATGCCCGCGGCCACCAAGAAAACGAGGGTCACCAGAACCCATGGCCTTTTCACCCTTTTGAAACCCCGAAATAGACGCGTCATTTCCACCAAACCTCCCAGTCCACTGGTCCACCCAAGGCCGCCTGGAGATTCAAATAGGCCAAAAGCACGCTCGCTAGGCGCTGCTGGGCCTCCAACACAAAAGCCTCCTTGTCCCGCTGAAATTGGAACCAGTCGCTTTCGCTCAGAAGTCCGGCTTCGTATTTGCTGCGGTTTATTTGCTCCTTAAGATTCCATTCCTCCTCTTCAAGAGAAAGCCGATCCAACGCTTGAAGGGCGGAAAGAAGGGCTGCGCTTTGGTCGAGGATTCGCTGGCGCACCGTTGCCCGTGCCGTCTGCAAATTAAGTTCAGCCAAAGCCAATTGAACCTCTCCCAAGTGCACCCGCGAAGCGTAATCGGGAGAAAAAAGGTCGAATTGCAGAGCCCAACCAAGCTTGAAGCCTTCCGGGTTTACCCCAATCTCTAGGGAAAGGGTAGGAAGCCAAGAAAGCTTGGTTTGATTCAAAGATTTTCGGGCTTCCTCCACTTTGGCTTGGGCCGCCTTTACCTCGCGGGAGGTCTCTATGGCCTCGTCGATGTTCAAGGAATCAAGGAGCTTTTTGGCCGCGGAGGAGAGCTTATCCTTATCTAGCGAGACGGGAGCAAGCTCCACATCCTCCTCTAGGCCCAGATAATCGCGAAGGAAGCGGGATTTCTGCGCTTGGTAAGAGGCCTGGCTTTGTTGATAATCAAGCTCAGCCTGGACCAAGGAAAGTTTAGCCTCGAGGAGATCGAGATCGCCGGCAAGCCCAGAGGCAACCTTCTCCCCTATAGCCTTCAGGTTCTTCTCGGCCGCCGCCTTGGTCTCCCCAGCTTGATCAGCCTTGGCCTTAAGGGAAAGCAAGTCGAAATAGCCTTTGATTACATTTACGACAACTGTGGTTTTCGCGTTTTCCAAGGAGGCGCGGGCATCCTCCAGAGCCTGAGCGAGATTAGACAAACTTTCCCCAGCAGCCATGGGATTGGCAAGGTCAAGGCTTAGGGAAAAATTCACGCTCCAAGAGCAACTCCAATTCTGGCTAGGTTGAATCGAGAAATTCCCCACGACTTTATTGGAGGTCCCCACGGGGAAAGAGAGGGTGGCCGAAAGATTAGCCTGGGGCAAAGTCCCCGTGGAGGGAAGAACGCTCAAGGACAGGGTGGGCAAAAATGCTTTGGCTTGGGCAGAAGCCAATTGCAGTTCCGCTAGGGATACCTTAAGCTTTGCCTGTTTAATATCCGGATGATTAGCCAAAGCTAGTTGTACGGCCTCAGCAACATTCAATTCCTTAGCCATTCCGAATGACACGTTCACCGCGAGAAGCATAAGGAATGCCATCAAACCTCGGGAATTCATCGGCATAAAGTACAGCGAAAGGTGTGTAGATTTTGTGCAGGCCTGGTGAAAAAGATGTGGATGCTCTAGACCGTTAAGATCAGAAGGGACATAGAAGACCGTTGTGTTAGCTGATCACATTTGGGTGTGCGAAAACGCAAACTTATGCTGTTGGCTTCCGGACGGGGATTGAGACAATGGACGAGAAGAAGGCACTGGCTTTAGGGCAAACGTCCACAAATTCCCCATGATCTCAGGCTTAGCGAAGGTTAGGATTCCTTGAATGCTAGTTTTAGTGGCCGATGATCATCCGTTGGTGAGGGAAGGGCTCCGGCGGCTCCTTTTCCGGGCTGGCTTCGAGGTGGCAGAGGCGGAAAACGGTGAAGAGGCCATAAGAAAGGCCGAGGAACTTGGCCCAAGCCTCGTTCTTTGGGACCTCCTCATGCCGGGCGGGGGTTTAGAGGGCTTGCGCCGCCTCCGGGGAAAAATCCCTGAAGCGAAAATTTTGGTCCTCACCGCATTGGACACGCCCGGGCTAGGGGAGGAGGTTCTCCGGGCCGGCGCACAGGGCCTTGTGGAGAAAACCGCGGATCCGGAGGAGATTTTGCGGGCCATCCACGCCATCCTCCGCGGGGAAACCCTGGTTCCTTTGGAAGAAAACCTCACCGCGCGGGAGGAGGAGATCCTCCGGCTTTTGGCGCAAGGCCTGCGGTTGGCGGAAATCGCCGAAAAATTGGGGATCTC
>Ga0080004_1132583_pt1 | contig 12673 bp, 15 predicted proteins | sample WasSprMetagenome_FD_69207 | JGI IMG/M metagenome (GOLD analysis project Ga0080004, IMG submission 69207) | Sulfidic aquatic microbial communities from Washburn Spring, Yellowstone National Park, USA - WS (SPADES assembly) (version 2) | ecosystem: Environmental > Aquatic > Thermal springs > Hot... | reverse complement strand
GTCGTGGTGATTATTATGTCGGCGCCCTCAACAGCTTCCTTCACAGATGATGCGGAGACCAGCGAGAGCCCTGCCGCCGCATGAGCCTCGATAAATTGTATGAATGCTTTCATGGCTTCAGGCCTGATGTCAAAGACCCTTATCTCCCTAATGGATTGAATTACCCGTGTTATTCCGAGGAACTGCATTCTTGCCTGTGTTCCAGCGCCTATGAAGGCTACTATCCTAGAGTTCTTCCTTGCGAGGTATTTAGCTGCGACAGCGCCGGCGGCCCCGGTCCTGATCCCGGTTATCCATGTCCCACTCATAACCGCCTTGGGGAAGCCCGTCTCGGGCTCCACGAGGACTATCACGGCCATGACCGTTGGGAGACCCTTCTCGGGATTCCTCGGATGAGAGTTTACGATCTTGACGGATGAGATCTCGCCAGTCTTGATATAGCAGGGCATCACCCTCAGGTCTCCACTTCCATAGAAGAGGTAGACCTTTGGCGGCATCTGGACGTTACCGAGCGCCTTTTCCCTGAAAGCGCTCTCAACAGCGCTTATCGCCTCATCCATCGAGACCAGCTTCTTAACATCCTCCTCCGGCAAAAGTAGAGTATCCATCATAACACCGCTCATACGAGATTTTATCTCGGGATCTTATCTGCATTCCTCTTTATCTTCTCTATGGCTCTTGGAATATCCTCTAGATCCTCCTCATCTGCTAGGAGGACGTATTGTGGAATCCATACCGCCTCCTCGTATGATGCTTTCTCGGTATTTGGTAGTGGTTTGCTGGGCGGGAGGAATGGGTAGCTGTAGAGAGGCCTGTATCCTGCATTGCATGGAATGCCCTCCGCGGATAAGGCTTCAACAAACCTTTGCTTCGGGAGGCTCGAGAACTCCCGCGAATCATATTTGAAGATATAGAGGTGGTATGCGTGCCTCGTCACTCTACTATCATGTCTTAATGGCGTGATACCCTCAATCTCGGAGAGGAGCTTGTCTAGTATTCTCGCGCCCCTCTCCCTCTTATCCATGAGCTCAGGAGCCCTCTCGAGCTGTGCTATGAGGATTGCTGCCTGGAACTCCGTTATTCTATAATTCCAGCCATATATCCTGTGCTCGTACCATGGGCCCCTCCTAGGCCTGCCGACATTTCTCAGCGACCATACCTTCTCCGCTATCTCGTCGCTGTTTGTCGTTACTGCTCCGCCCTCGCCACATGTTATATTCTTTGACTGGTAGAAGCTGAAGATCCCTGCATCCCCTATCGCGCCAACCCTCCTCCCCCTCCACTCCGCCCCATGTGCTTGGGCCGCATCCTCTAGCACCAGCAATGATCTCTCCTCCGCCAGCTCCATTATGGCATCCATGTCCGCCGGCCTCCCGGCGATATGTACTGGTATTATCGCCCTCGTCTTCTCGCCCACCAGCCTTCTCGCAGACTCCGGGTCGATTGTGTATGTCTCCGGGTCTATGTCCGCGTAAACCACTCTTAGACCTAAGTCTAGCGCCGATGTCGCGGTTGCGAGGAAGGTGTATGCCGGGACTATCACCTCGTCTCCGGGCTCCAGCCCCATGGCCCTTAACGCGATCTTCAGGGCGGCTGTCCCGCTTGAGCAGAGGAGCGCGTGCTTAGCATGCTGGAACTCAGCGAATCTCCTCTCGAACTCCTCTTGAAATCTCCCGCCAACACTCCATCTACCGCTTTTCAGGGCCTCGAGTAAAAGCTCCTCCTCGCGGCCACCATAGATCGGCCAGCTCGGGTAGGGCTTCCTCCTAATAGGCTCTCCACCAAGGATCGCGGGCAGCTCCACGGCCTCTCGGCTAAAGGCCCTGTCCCCAGTGTAAATAGATTTCTAGACTGATCCTGCGATGAATGCTATCAGGCCTAGAAGCATCCAAATAAGCGTCATGGACTTGACCTTCAGCGCATTCTCTCCCGAATAGTCCCTCAGGATGCTATATGCAGAATATGTGAAGCCCGCGTCAGCGACCGCGACTATCGGGATATAGATCCATGATACGAGACCTAGCATGTATGGAAGCGGACTCACCGCGACCGCCGCCATATAGAGAGATGCGCCGAGCCTCGCCGCGAATCTCGGCCCCATGATCCTAGCAATGGACTTGACACCGCGGAGGGAGTCTCCTTCAACATCCGAGATCCCCTTAATCACCTCTCTTCCCAAGTTTGATAGGAATACTGGGGGGATGAATGTTGCCAGCCTCGTCGAAATGTATCCATCTGAGAGTATTGAGCCGTAGATGAATGGCGCGGCCACTACGCCGCTCACGATCATGTTTCCGGGTAGGCCGCTCTTCTTCAGCCAAGCATTATAGGCGAGTGAGGCCGCATATGCGATGGAGGCTACCGTGAGACACTGGGTCGAAGTTAACGCTGACGAGGCTAGGCCGAGGACGCCGAGGGCCGCTGAAAACGCCGCAGCCTCGTAAGCTGAGACCACGCCGGATGGTATAGGCCTCCAAGGAGCATTTACTCGATCCACCTCGCGGTCAAAGTAGTCGTTGAATCCCATAGAGCTCCCGCAGAGCCCGTAGGCCGTTATTAGGGCGAGAGCCAGCTTCTCAGGCTGGAAGCTTTTGCTATCAGATAGCACTATTCCAGCTATCACGGCTATGTACATGAGGATGGCGTTCGGCGGCCTCGTGAGCTTGAGGAGGGCATGAAACTTCCTAGACATTTCTCTCGCTCGCGGACTTGAGCTCCAGGACATAGTATCCCCCTCACGTTGAAATAAGGGCAGACTCTTCATCAACCTCATAGGCCTCGAAGTATGCGTCGCGGCTACCCTTAAACCATCCCACCACGACCTTCATGCTCCCACAACAGAGCATCATGAAGAGCCTGCCCTTATTTCTTTGGAAGGCCCCGAGAATGGGAGAAAAATGGGAGATAAAATGTGGGGTGTTATGATGCTTATGATATGCTTGTCTCGGCAGCCTTCAGCTTGAATAGCATGGCGTCCCATAGCTCCTCCCATACATCCCCGAGATATTCAATTAATTGATCCCAGTCCATTATCCTGATCATGTCGCATCTTGTTACGCGCCTATCGCCCTCCCTCACGCCCCTCACCACGAAATACTTAACATCGTCCCCATCCCTGAACGGTATTATGAATATCTGCTCCGAGGTTCCTCTATCGCCATGGAATCCTATTTTTAGCCGGCTTCCCGGCATCTCGACATCATCATAATAATCTTCCACTTTCAGGCAGGTCCCCAAGAAATAAGGGCAGGCGTGTACTGGGATGATATTGTGGAGGTATGGCTTGTTGGGTGAATGCCTTCGAGGAGGCTGACTTCCTGAAGGAGTTTATCATGGTCTTGGATTACGTGGACTCGACGCTTGCCATTATTGAGAGATGCAGGCCGCCGCCGGTCATTGTTAGGACGCTTGTATATGATGGACTCAGCATGCTTGATGATTTCACTAGGGAGTATCGCGGATATGTTGGCAAGGTGATAGACCATGCCTGCATGGAGCTACGAAGCCTACTCTATGAAGCCCTTGGAGGTGAATGAGGGTGAGGAGGACGTGCGTTGTGGAGTTAATCGTTGATGAGGAGACGGAGAAGAGGCTGAGACAGCTATGCGATCTCTCTTCAAAGCTTTGGAATGAAGTCAACTATGCTAGGCTGAGGATGTGCCTAGAGAAGAAAGGCATCGACTTTGAAGGGACGTATAGAGAATTTTACAATAAATATAAGCCACTGATAGGCGCCGTCACGGCGCAGATGGTTATAAGAAAGAACAATGAGGCATGGAAGTGCTTCTTTAGGCTCTTGGAGCTGAAGAGGGAGGGGAGGCTGCCGCCATTCATGACTTGGGTTAGCCCGCCGGGATACAAGAAAAAGAACAAGTCTAGGACACTATGGACCGTTATCAGAAAGGATCAGTATAAGATGGATGGTGATAGGATTATTCTTCAGGGCCTTGGCGCGGTTGGCTGGATAGAGGCGAGGTTCAGGGGCCCAATATATTTGAGGGGCGAGTGTGGAGGGATTGAAATATGCTATGACGCCGATAGAGGGAAGTGGTATGCTCATATTGCCTTCTCCAAGGTCTCCGAGAAGACGGTGAGGGGGGAGTGGAGGCCAGTACTACGGCAGCCGAAGGGCAATCTAACGGCAGGAATAGATATCGGCATTAATAACCTGCTGGCGATATATGTTGAGGATGGCTTAACGAGGCTCGTCAACGGTAGGCCGCTGAAGTCGATCTCATTCTATTGGAGGAAGAAAATTTCCGAATACCAGTCGATGTTAAACAAGTATGGCCTAGAGACGTCAAAGAGGCTTGGGCGGATGTATACAAAGTGGCGGAGACAGGTGAAACACTACATAGACACTAAGGTAAGGGAGGCCGTGGAATGGCTTTATGACGTCGGGGTATCCATGATAAAGGTTGGCCATCCAAAGGGCATTGCGCAGGGGAACGGCGACTTCGATAATGTCCAAGTCTGGACCTATGGATACCTGTTGAGGAGGATTAGAGAAGTCGCGGAGGAGTATGGGATAAGGGTGATCTACGTTGATGAGAGAGGTACATCGTCAAAATGTCCATGGCACGGTGACGGCTGTGGCGTCAGAATACACCGAGGGCTATTCAAGTGCACGCGGCTGGGCAAGGTGTTTAACGCTGACCTCATGGCAGCACACAACATACTGATAACACCAGTAACCCCCGAGTCCTGGAGAGGGATAGGGGGTAATGGCCGGAGACCCGGCCAAGGGCTAAACCTCCCAAAAGGGGGATGTAGCCCAAACCTCCCCACACCAAATGGGGAGGAGGTCAGACATTCCTCAGGTCAACTATCGAGGCCTTGTAGTATATGACCTCATTCCTTCGATCTACGACCGCTATGACGAGCTCCTTCCTCAGCTTTCTGGCCGCCGAGAGCCATTCCATCATCTTCTCAACCGGGATGTTTCTACCCTCCATAATGGGTGCGATGAGATATCTTGCCGGCTCCTCCCCATACTTTCCCCTCTCAAAGACCCTGAACCTTAGTTCTCTATTAACGCCATCCTTGACAACATAGTTCCTCTCCCTTAGATCCCTGTAAACAACATAGTCCCTCCAGATGTTCTCGTCAAGCTGCTTAAGGACCGTGAGAAGCTTGTTGAAGTCAAGTTCTTCGCCTGAAGCCGAGAAGATCCTCATCCTCCCGGTCTCGACGAGATAGAGGGCCTCCGGGTAAGAGTATATCACGAGCCCGTTAGCCTGATCCTCCACACCATACCCCTTAGAGAGGAACTTGATTGCCTCATCACCCTTCTCCGCCTCGATCCTTGCATCCCTGAGCCTCGCCTCAAGCATCCCATGAGAATACCCAGGCCATGGAATAAAGATGTTAAGGCTTGGCTTCCCGCTATGTGGCGCGGGGGGCTAGGTGATGGCCAAGTCTATGATGATGGCCGGGCTTGCGATAACGCTCCTCATCTTCGGGCTCATAGTCGGCTATTTCATCGGCCCGAGGCCCAACCTCGCACAATAACCATTCATGAGACGCTCACATCAACGATCACCGAGACGAGGATCTCGACGCCCACTCTAACGGTAAGCCGTGTTGAGACAATGACTATGCTTGCGCCTGGGACTGTTAAGGCCGTCTGCGTTACGAGGCTCATGGGGGGACGTATGAACATCTTAATTGACTTGATAGACCGGGCTAATGAGAGCATACATGTCATGATCTACAGCTTTACCCTCGACGCGCTGGCTGATGCCCTGATAAGGGCTGCTGAAAAGGATGTTGATTTCAAGATCTTGATCGAGGCTGAGAATGCTGGCTGGAGCGGGAGCGAGCACGAGAAGCTTATCTCTCATGACGCGGACGTGAAGTTGGCTCGAATCCCGATCTAATGCATCACAAGGTGATGATAATTGATGGGAGGATTGTGGTCACGGGGAGCTACAACTGGGCCTGGCCCGCTGAGGAGAATAATTATGAGAACGTCCTCGCGATCGAGGATTCCGAGGTCGCTGCGATGTATGAGATGGAGTTTCAGGGGCTCTGGGACCATGGGCTGATGCCCTGAGCCGGCGAAACGTATAAGGGAGGGTTATCTCCTCCTCACATCACGTAATCTGGTTAAATATGGCCCAGCGTGTGGTGTGCGTGGATCATGAAGGCGAGATCCCCGATACCCTATGAGGAGAAGTGGGCTAGGAAATGGCTTGAGGAGAGGGTGTTCGAGGCGGACCCGATACCCGGCGCGCCGAAGATCTTCGTCTGCGTTCCATACTCTTATCAGAATGCACCACTCCATGTCGGCCATGGCTTCACATACACGAGAGGCGATGCCTATGCTAGGTTCAAGAGGATGCAGGGTTATAATGTCCTCTTCCCATGGGCTTGGCACTGGACTGGAGAGGCCGTCGCCGGGGCATGTGAGAGACTGAAGAGGGGTGATGAGGCTGTTAGGAGAATGCTTGTCGAGATAGATGGGGTCCCTGAGGAACTTCTGGAGAAGTTCACGGACCCGGCCTTTGTCACAAGATACTATACTGAAGAGAATCGCGAGGTTGTAAAGGCTATGGGCTTCTCCGTGGACTGGAGGAGAGAGTTCTACACCACGGATCTACACCCATACTATAGCAGGTTCATAGAGTGGCAGTATATCACGTTGAGGAATCTCGGCTATGTGGCGAAGGGCAAGCATCCTGTTGTCTGGTGCCCGAGATGCGAGAGCCCGACTGGAGACCATGATAGGCTGGTTGGTGAAGGTGTCTCCCCGGAGGAGTACACGCTCGTCTACTTCAAGCTCGATGAGTATGATGCCTTCCTCGCGGCAGCAACGCTCAGGCCTGAGACCATCTTCGGTGTCACGAATATCTGGATAAATCCGAAGAGCGAGTATGTCTTGATCGAGGCTGATGGTAGGAGGTTAATAGTCTCGAGGCAGGCGGCCGAGAAACTCCAGCATCAAATGAAGGTTAGGATTATCGAGAGGGTTGACCCAGAGAAGCTTATCGGGAAGTTCGCGGAGGCCCCGATAACGGGTGTCAGAATACCAATATTCCCGGCGGATCTTGTTGACCCCGACTTCGGCTCTGGGGTTGTTTACAGCGTCCCGGCTCACGCGCCATATGACTACGCGGGGATAGTGGCGCTGAGGAGGAATGAGGAGAGGCTGAGGAGATATGGGATAAGAGAGATGGTGGAGAGGATAAAGCCGGTCTCGATAATCAGGGTTCCGGGGTACGGCGACTATCCGGCAGTCGAGGAGGTTGAGAGGCTCGGGATAACCTCTGACACGGATCCGAGGCTTGAGGATGCCACGAAGACGATCTACTCGAAGGAGTTTCATAGCGGTGTCTTGAAGGAGAATTGCGGGGAATATGCTGGGAAAAGTGTTGCCGAGGCCCGTGACCTGATGAAGCGGAGGCTGATAGAACTCGGGCTAGGCGGGGTGATGTGGGAGCTTCCTGAGAAGGTTGTATGCAGGTGCGGGACCGAGACTGTCGTAAAGATCGTTGAGGACCAGTGGTTCCTGAGGTACTCAGACCCGGAGTGGAAGCGGAAGGTAAAAGAGCATATAATGAGGATGAATATTTATCCTGAGGAGGCTAGGCAGTGGTTCCTCAATGTCGTAGACTGGCTCAGGGACTGGGCCTGCGCTAGGAAGACGGGGCTCGGGACAAGACTCCCATGGGATCCAAACTGGATAGTTGAGACCCTCAGCGACTCGACGATATACCCGGCCCTCTACACGATAAGCAAGTACCTTAACCTCGGGATCGTCAGACCGGAGCAGCTTACATTTGATGTCCTAAACTATATCTATCTGGGGGCTGGGGATCCGGCCGAGGTTGCTGCGAGGGTCGGCCTGAGCGAGAACATCCTGAGACAGATGAGGGAGGAGTTCCTCTACTGGTATCCCGTGGACATGAGGATCTCGGCAAAGGAACTCGTCCCCAACCACCTCACCTTCTACATCTTCCAGCATGTGGCGATCTTCGAGCCGAGGCACTGGCCAAGGGGGATCGGTGTCAACGGCATGGTCAAGATCGAGGGGGAGAAGATGTCGAAGAGCAAGGGCAACTTTATACCATTAAAGAGGGCGATTGAGGTCTATGGCGCGGATGCGACGAGGATGACCCTCCTCCTAGCCGCTGAGGACCTAGATGACCCTGACTGGAGGGATAAAAATGCGAGGGAGGCCATGAGGATGCTTGAGACGATTCTCAAGATATGTGAGCAGGCTGCTTCCATGGACGTGGTTGAAGATGGTGAGGCGGATGCATGGCTCCTATCAGCCCTGCAGCGCAGGATCGAGAAGATAACATCCGCCATGGAGATGCTGAAGACTAGGACCGCGGCCTCAGAGGCCATCTACGGCCTCTACAACGACTGGAAATGGTATCTTAGGAGGAATGGTGGGAGGATCGGTAGGGCGGCGAGGATTTTCATCGAGACTTGGATCAGGCTTCTAGCACCATTCATACCGTTCACGGCAGAGGAGGCTTGGAGTATTCTGGGTAAGAGTGGCTTTGTCTCGCTTGAGAGGTGGCCGGAGCCCGATAAGAGGCTGATAAACGAGGTCGTGGAGCTGAGGGAGGAGATACTGACAAGGCTCATGGAGGATGTGAGGAGCATAATCGAGGTTTATGGGAGGAATCCGAAGCGCGTGGTGATCTACTTGGCGGCGCCAAGCAAGATTAGGATATTGGAGAGGGCGCTTGAGATCTTGGATGCTAGGCCACATAACCCCGTCGGCGAGCTGATAAGGTGGATGGTGAGCGAGAGGATCATCGAGGCTAAGAAGGCGCCAAACGTGGCTAGGCTGATCTTCGATCTGATTTCCGCCTACTCTTCAAGGTATGCGCACGAGGCGATATTGGAGGTGGCTAGAGGTGAGAAGGCATTCTACGAGGGGGCAAGAGAGTTTCTGGAGAGGGAGCTTGGAGCTTCCGTGGAGATATATGAGGAGGGTGCTGAGGGGATCTATGACCCGATTGGTAAGGCCTCATCCGCCCTGCCGCTAAGGCCCGGGCTTTATATCGAATGACCTCCTCCCCTGCTTGGTGTGGGGAGGTTTGGGCTACATCCCCTCTTTTTTGAGGGTTTAGCCCTGGGCCGGGTCTCCGGCCATTACCCCTACCCCTCCCGGGGCTCGGGGTTACTGGCGTCAATAGAATATTGTGTGCTGCTATGAGGTCGGCGTTGAAGACCTTGTTAATCGTCGTGCACCTGAATAGTCCTCTGCTTATCCTGACGCCGCATCCATCTCCATGCAATGGACACCTCGACGAAGTATAGGCCTCATCCACGTAAACCACGTCCATTCCATATTCCTCCGCAACATCTGCTATCCGCCTCAACAAGTATCTGTATGTCCAGACGTGGACGTTATCGAAGTCGCCGTTCTCCTGCGCGATATACTTCGGGTAACCGACCTTGATCCTTGAGACGCCGACGTCATAAAGCCATTCTATGGCCTGCCTCACTTTGGCGTTTATGTAGTGTCTTATCTGCCTCTTCCATTTCGCGTACATACGTCTAAGCCTCTTGGATGTCTCTAGGCCATACTTGTTCAGCGTTGATTGATATTCGGCGATCTTCTTCCTCCAGTAATACGCTATTGACTTTAATGGCCTGCCATTGATGAGCTTCGTAAAGCCATTCTCGACATAGATTGCCATCAAATTGTTGACTCCAATATCTATGCCTGCGGTCAGGTTGCCCTTCGGCCGCAGCGGCACCGGCCTCCATTCCCCCCTCACCATCTTCTCGGAGACCTTTGAGAAAGCAATGTGGGCATACCACCTCTTTCTATCGGCGTCGTAGCGTATCCTGAGTTCTCCGCGCTCACCCCTCAAATATATCGGGCCCTTGCATCTCACCTCTATCCAGCCGATTGCGCCGAGACCCTGAAGAACAATCCTATCACCATCCATCTTATACTGGTCTTTCCTAATGGCAATCCACAGCACCCTAGATCCATTTCTCTTGCCGAATCCCGGCGGATTAACCCAAGTTATGGATGGCGGCAGCCTCCCCTCCCCCTTCAGCTTTAGGAGTCTGAAGAAGATCTTCCACGCATCATTGTTCTTATTCAACACCTGTTGGGCCGTAACCGCGCCTATCAGCAGCTTATATTTCTCGTAGAACTCCTTGTATGTCCCCTTAAAGTCAATATGCTTCTCCTCGAGCCACATCCTCAGCCTAGTATAATTAACCTCGTTCCATAATTTCGATGAAAGGTCGCAGAGCTGCCTCAGTTTCTTCTCGGTTTCCTCATCAACCACAAGCTCCACAATATATGTCCTCTTCATCTTCATTCACCTCCGAGGACTTCATAGAGTAGGCCACGAAGCTACTCGCGGACATGGTCCATCACCTTCTCAACATATCCGCGATACTCCATAGCGAAGTCGTCGAGCATCTTGAGGCCATCATAGATGAGCGTCCTAGCGATGGCCGACGGCGGCCTATACCTCTCAATAATGGTAAGCATCGAGTCCACGTAATCCAAGACCATGATAAACTCCCTCAGGAAGTCAGCCTCCTCGAAGGCATTCACCCAACCAGCCATACCTCCACAATATCATCCCAGTACACGCCTGCCCTTATTCGTTGAGGGGTAGCCTGAAAGTGGAAGATTATTATGATGATGTCGAGATGCCGGGAAGCCGGCTAAACATAAGACTCTATGGCAATAGAGGGGCCTCGGAACAGATATTCATAATACCATTCAGGAATGGGGACAGGGTCAAGTATTTCGTGGTGAGGGGCGTGAGCGAGGGCGATAGGCGCATAACGAGATGCGACATGGTCAGGATAATGGGCTGGGGTCAGCTGATCGAGTATCTCGGGGATGTCTGGGAGGAGATGTGGGACGCGGCGCTATTCAAGCTGAAGGCCGCCGAGGCGAGCATGCTATAGAGCCGGGGCTCATCATTGATGATGCGGGTGCATGTGGAGGGTTGGAAGCGTCATACAAGGGGAGGTGAAGCGAATGGATGAGAGGCTGGTCAGGGAGTTCTGGAGGCTAATGGAGGATAAGGATGTTAGTGAATTCGTGTTAGCGGTCTTCATTGAATGGGTTAGAAAGGCGACAAGGATGGTTGCGGGATAATAGGGGGAAGACCTCCCATTAAACCCCTATTTTTCTTCCACTTTCAGATACGTCTCCCCAAGAAATAATAGTGGGCTTCATTGTTTATGTTGAGTAGCTCATGAGCCACCAGCTGAGAATCGATATTCTGAGGGAGGCGAGGCTCGACCTAAAATTTCTCCTAGATCGGGGTTATAGAAAGCAATCGGCGCTCAAGCTCGTCGGCGATAAGTATCAGCTAAGCAGGGCTGAGAGATCACTTCTCTTCCGATCAATCATGCCAGAAAATGAGGCCGATATCATAAGATCGAAAATCATCAGGCCCGAGCAGCTGGCTGGGAAGAAGATACTCGTGGATGGATTCAACGTGCTAAATACCGTTGAGGCGATGCTGAGGGGAGAGCCCCTGATACTATGTGATGACGGCGTGTTAAGAGACATAATGGAGAAACACTCGAAGTATAGGCTGTCGCACCTGACGGGGAAAGCCCTCAAAATGATATTAGAGTTCCTAGAAGGAACGCGTGTCGCCGAGGTTGAGGTGATATATGAGTCCCAGATTAGCAGGAGTGGAGAAATCGCTGGCTTAACTAGACGCCTCCTATCAGAGATCGGCTTAAGGGGCGATGCTAGGACCGCGAAGACCGTGGACTCTATACTGGCAAAGTCGGGCGAGATAATAGCAACAAGCGACTCTGTAATACTCCTAAGATGCAGGGCATTCATAGATATACCGCAAAACCTAGTGCAAGCTGTTGGGGCGAGGATCATCAAGCTTTGAGAGACGCGTGACTACTCCTCCCTTATCATGCCCATAATTCTTCTCAGGACCTTGGAATGCTTCTCCTCATCACTCTTGATGAACTCGACGAGCAGGGTGCTGAAGCCTTTCGGCAGGAGCTTCTCAACCTCACCTAGGCCACCTATATGCGCCTCTTCCTCCTTCCTGAGAAGTGACTCGACATCCACCTTCCTGAGCTGGCTTATATCGACGGCTCCACCCCTCTCTATCGCCGAGATAAGTGTCATTAGTATGTCTGCGTGCCTCAGGCAGTCGCTTGCAAGGGCCCTGAAGATCATTCTAGCAAGATCATCTCTCAGGTTTATGGCCGCCCTCATGAACTCCTCAGCGGACTCCTGCTCGGCCTGAACCCTCCTTCTCAGGAACTCGAGTATCCTCGCAGCCTCGCCGCTCACCTCGCTTGGAACAACCTCGACCTCCTCATTCACCTCGAGAGATCTCCTGATATTGAAGGCCGCATCGTAGAGCTCGCCCTCAGTCAACATCCCCCTGGATAGGATCTTCTCGGTGAGCTCATCGAGGTAGCGCTTCGCCGCCTCACTCTCCATAATCCTCCTCGCGGATGATAAAGCCCTCCTCCTATTCAGGTAGAGAGTTATCGTTGGCTGACTTGTCCCCAAGGCCTCGGCCGCCCTCTTCCTGCTAAACCCATGATCCCTGACAAGCCTCATGGCGAGAATAGCCCTAATCCCTGAGACTATCTCCTCCATCCTCATCAACAACTCCCCCAGGCAACGGCTTTGCGCGTGAAAATAGCACTGTAAAATACATGGCTTTACATCATAAATTTAAAT
>Ga0080004_1125628_pt1 | contig 12673 bp, 28 predicted proteins | sample WasSprMetagenome_FD_69207 | JGI IMG/M metagenome (GOLD analysis project Ga0080004, IMG submission 69207) | Sulfidic aquatic microbial communities from Washburn Spring, Yellowstone National Park, USA - WS (SPADES assembly) (version 2) | ecosystem: Environmental > Aquatic > Thermal springs > Hot... | reverse complement strand
GGCTCGTGGCCTGGCAGAACATTCCGCCTCCTACCGCTGCCTGCAGAAGCTTGTTGAGCCATCCACGTGTAAACGTGTCTGCTGTGAGTTCGAGGAGGGAGGCGACGACTTGTCCTCCAAGTATCGCGCTTGCCTCTGACTCGGAGACGCCTACCCTGCGCGCGTAGTCCCTGAAGACTGGGTCAAACAGCTCTGTTATCATACTTGTTCACCCGTCTATTTAGACTCTAAATACGTATATAAAGTTTTCCTTAGCTCCTCTATCGACACCTCTACGCCCTGTTGCCTGAAGTATTCCCGCAGGACGCGTTCCCACTTCGCGGTCTTTCTACGGGTAGAATACTTTTCGCCCTTCATCGCGAGCTTCACGGCTACGGCTGAGCCTGGGAGGGGCTTGCCCGTCTCTGGGTCATAGGTGAAGCCCTTTCTGCCCTTTGTGCTCCTGGACACTTCTCCCAGCGTTATCCTCGCCGCTAGCTGTGCACGCGTAGGCTTCTGGGCGGTCTCTGGCACTGCCCGTAGGAATACCGTGGGCTTTCCAGTCCTAGTAGACCTCCTGCGGATGACTAGCTGTATAAACGTGTCCCTGCTACGTGGCTGGAGAGACACAGCTATCTACCCCGTGTATTAGAAAAGAAAAATGGAAAAGAAAAATGTTTTGTTTACTTCTTTCTACCCCTTCCCCCTCCACGTCTCTTAGGAGGTGGCGGAGGTGGTGGAGGAGGCGGTGGAGGCGGTGGAGGCGGGGATCCTAATAAGGGCCCGGTGCCGCTTTGCCGGTTCTTCTGGCGTACATTTCTTTGAGTTCTTCGAGTGTGTGGACGGTGCGTCTCAGCCTGCTTGGGTACTCTTCTGGGGACAGCCTGCTTGGTGCTGGTCCGGGCGGATTCTCTGCGATGTGTGCTGCAACTGCTGGTACTACTTTGCCTGTCTTCTTGCCCTTGGTGATTGCTCTTAGTCCTCTACTACCCTTAGCTGCATGTGCTATCGAGCCGAACTTGATCCTGATTTCCATCTGTCCAGCGGTTGGGTGTACCGCTGTGTATGGCGGGTTTCTGAGCCAGGCCTCTTTTTCTGCCCACGTGACGTTGCCCTTGGTTACGAGCTGTAGACCGGACATTACGAGTGTGTTGCGCGGTGTCATTGCGCCGGACGCCATTGCGGCTATTGTTGCTCCTCTTAGCAGGACCATAGTTGCTCACCCGTTTATAGAGTATATTGAGGCATATATAAAGGTTTCTCTGCTAGCCTGCCTCAAGCTTGTCTAGGAGCTTGTCGAGCCATTCTACTGCCCACGTAGAGGATAGCCTGTTCTTGAGCGTGTCTATGACTGTCTTCAGCTCTGTGACGGTCAAGACGTTGCTGGCTGGCGGGCTTACTTTTGCCATCTCTGACATCTTGACTAGGGCGCCGTATGTCTGCATGTGCAACTCCACGGCCATGCCCATCTTTCTGAGTGTGGGTAGCCCGAAGGCGCGCTCCCACGGGTTGGGGCTGTCCGCTATGACTGGTATCGGCTGGCTGGCCCAGTATGCTACTGCTGGGACTGTGCGTCTACGCTCCCTGGGCGCGTATGGCGTCTCCTCGTAGCCCGGTGGCAGTGCCTCTGGCTGGGTCTTTGCGAGTGCCTGTGCCTCTTCCTTGGGGAGTATGCCTTGCTCCTGGAAGTATGCCAGGGCGTTTGCCTTGTTGCGTGGCATGAGCGTGACTATCTGTTTTGCTAGGTCTTGTTCTGCGTCTCTGAGCCTCTGCTCGGCTAGCTGGTAACGTCCAGCCCTGCATGCCTCCGCGATGTCTGTCTCGTATTCTCTCCAGAGCCTGCGTGCCTCTTCTTCTACTGCCCGCTGCTTGTCCCGTGGTATGAATAGCTGTATCCACGTGTGTGCCTTCGAGAAGTAGTCTGCCCTGTATTTTTCTAGCCGTGTCTCCCACTCTGGCTTTGGAGGTGGTGGTGGCGCTGGTGGAGGGGGCGCCACGATCGGCGACGCTACTTTTCTGCGTAGGGCTTCTAGCTGTTCCTCTAGCGTCTTGATTTTCCTGTTGTATTCTTCTACCCGTTTCTTGAGTATCCTAGCCTCCTCTGCGTCCCTTATCAGTCTTTCTAGTATGCCTGACTTCTGGATAATCTCGTCTATCAGGGGCTTGCGTTTCTCTGGGGGGAGCGAGAACAGCATGTCTACTAGTTGCCTGACCTGTTGCTCTGCGTAGGTGTAGAAGGCCTCCTCGCTGGGGCTGGGCGGGGGGACGAGCTGGCTGGCTGTGAGTCCTTCCAAGAAGTCTTCCGGGTTCTCGTAGTCCGGCATCAGCTCTGCGATGGCTTGCCAGTCCAGGGCTTCGGGGTCTGTCTCGGCGTAGTCGCACCTGTCGAGTATGTGGCTTACCGCTGTCTTTACTGCCTGTTCGCCCGTGATGGTTATCGGTTCTCCTTCGCGTGTCTTGCGTGACCACTTTTCGAGTACGGTGTCCCACTTGCCTATTTCTTGTAGGTGGCTCTTGACCCGCTGGTAGTATTTCTCTGTGTCTGGGTGTAGCTCGGCGCTCATCGTTTTGCAACCGTCTTTTTGAGCCTCTCAATGGAGACAAACAAGTCTAGGAAGACCTTTGCGGCCTGCGGCCCGGACTCTTCGAGTACCTTGAGGAGCCTGTCCCTGTCCTCTGCCTGTAGCTCGCCGCGCCTAAAGGCCTGCTCTATCTGTGTCCTAACGTCTTGCTCCACTCCAGTCACCGTAGTAAATGATGAGTAGGGGCAATAAAAGTATTCCAGCCAAGACTAGCAGGAGCCCCCAGATCCAGTGGTGTGGCCTGTCTAGCCTGCCGAGGTCCCTTATGTCGTCTAGGAGTATGCTTGTGCCCGACGCTATGGCGTCCATGGTGGCTGTGACCGCGTCTTCCCACGTGTTTATCTTGATGCTTGAGACTGACTTGACGAATTCGTCCCATCGTCCCCGTGCTAGCGCCTCAAGCGCCTCTCTAACCGGCTCCTTACCCATTGTATCACCTTTTCGCTTAGCCTGGGGTATTTTTCTAGGTAGTGTATAAGCTCCTTGTTGTCTTTTTTCACGGCGTATTCTAGGACCTTCTGGTAGGTGAGCTTTTCGAGCTTCTCGGGGGTGAGGCTCATGGAGGCTATGACGAATGCTCCCTCTATGACGGCGCGTAGCGGTGCAGGGGCGTACCTGAGCGTGGACTCTGGGTCGAAGCTGTCTGCAAGCTCCTCTGCGGCCTCTAGTATGTCGTCTGTCGAGGGGTCCAGCTTCTTTTTCTGGGCGAGCTTGTCGACAAGCTTGTCGTTGTTGAGGGCTAGTGCTGGCAGTACGTCTAGCGCCTGCTTGAGCGCTTCGAGGGCTATGTCTTCTAGGCTTAGAGCCTTGTCACGTGTCTCTTTAGCCCGCTGGGCTGCCTCCCTCCACTCCTCCTTGACTGGCACTCTGGGCACCCTCCTGTAGCTTTTGGAGTATGCGGTACCTGAGGGCTTCTTTCTGTGCCTCTGCTAGTGCCTGTGTGAACTGTGAGCCTATCTCTCGGATGGCCGTGAGTATGATTTCTTTGACTGCGTTTATGCGTTCACGCTCTATCTCTGCCTCTTGCTGTACCTTTCTCCTCAGCTCTTCCTCGCGTTGCCTGAGCAGGCGCTCCATGTCTAGGGGCGTCAATGCCTGTTTCTCGACCTTGTAGCCCATCGCCTCTAGCACCTCTTTGACCTTGTCCACCTCTCCGAGTATCTGTTTCACTGTTTCGACTGGCGAGGATGGTTGCCCGGTGAGGGACTCGATCTTTTTCTCTAGGTTGTTGAGCCTCTCCATCAGCTCGTCTCCACGCTTGTAGCCCAGCAGCTCTGCGAGCTTCTTTATCTCTTCGAGCCTCTCTAGGAGGTCGCCCGAGCCGTCGCTAGATGCCCTCTGCTGCATGAGGGCCGAGGCTAGCTGGTCGAGCTTCTCTGCTATGACGTCGACCGTGCCTGCCTGTGGCTGGGGCTGTTGGAGCGTCTTGTCTAGGAGCTTCTCGAGGAGCCTGTACTGGAACTCTTGGCTGGGGTCTCCGAGGAGGCTCTTGAGTGTTGTGGCTAGGACGACCGTCTTCTTGATGTCTGGGTCTTCGTCGCTGTTTGGCTGTGCGAGGACTAGGGGCGCGATTGTCTGCGCCACGTTTGGAGGCAGGTTGCTGAAGACGTCTGTGCCCGTCTTGAGTGCCTCTAGGTATTTCTGGAGGCGCTGTATCCTGTCTTCTTTCTTGGATGACAGGCTCTGTATGAGGGCTAGTGCCTGGTCTAGGCTTACGCCCCGCTTCTGTGCATAGATTGCTGCGAGGGTCTCTTCTGGCCCTAGGTCTTCTGGGAGGGCTTGAGCCTGTACCTGTTGCTGTTGTTGTTGCTGTTTCCTGGTCACTGCTCCTCCCCTTCTAGCTGTAGGTCTTGCTGGGGCTGTGGCTGCCCTATCGACTCTGTCACTGCCACTACTATTAGGAACTGTTTGAGCTGTTCGGGCGTCATAAGCGCCATAGACATCTTGAGCAACGTCGAGAGCTTGTTGACTGTTTCCAGTGATGTCTGTAGGAGCGATTCGAGCAGCTGGTTCTCTGCCTCTAGGTCTCTCTTCTCGTCCTCCAGCTCCAGGAGCCTCTCCGAGTTCTGCACCGCTATCATCAGGGACGCTAGCTGGTTCTTCACGTACTTGGTGAACTCCTCCGCGTCCCTGAACTTCTCTATCTGTTCTGGTATCTTGCCCGGGGGTATCCTCGCCGCCTGGAACGCCAGCAGTGTCGAGTAGAAGCCAATCTCCGTCAAAGTCTGGTTGAACCACGACGTCTTCTCCGTCAGCTGGCTTATCAGCTCCGAGTAGGCGTGGTCCAGTGTCCGCGCTATCTGTACCCTGAGCCTCTGGTATGGGTACCTCTTCTGTGTCGCTGGCTGTGCCGGCTCCAGTATCTCTTCCTCCTGCTCCTCCCTTCCCTGCATCGCTGACTGCTGTGCCTCCCACTTGGCTAGGAACTCCCTGATGTGGTAGCCCAGCGACTCGGGCGTTTTTCCCAGCTCTGCGGCTATTTCTGCGAGTGTTGCCTCTGGCGTCTGTAGAACCATTTGCTTTATCTGGCTGAGTATCGGGTTGTCCAGCTCCAGGTCGGGGTTCTGGAGAATTATCTCCTTGAATCTGGCCCAGTTCCCAGTCCGTCCAGTCTTCACTCATTTTTCACCACGGGAATTATGTTTCGATACATAGATTTAAATGTTTGGGTCTGGGGTGAAAAGGTTTAAATATGTTTATTGGGTTATTTATCCCCGTAAAAAGGGCGACGTCTATGAGTTGGTCGGCGAAGGACGTAAACGGGTACGACCTTAGGGTTCACAGGCATAGGGGTCGATGGGTCGCAGACATAGTTGAGCCCGACACTGGTACTAGGCTGAAGCGTCTCAGGATTATACTTGACAGGGTGACCTTCAGCATTGAGACTGACAGGGGCAAGGAGCCCCCAGCGGTAGAGATAACCGTGTGCACCAACCTGCCAGCGGCTTCGAGGCGTGAGACAGAGAGGATGGAGAGGAGGATAGTCAACGCAGTCGTGAAGCTGTTGTGGGTCATGTTTGACATCAGGAAGGACACGTTTAGGCTGACGGCCGAGCAGGAGGACGAGGTGGCTAGGATTGTGCCGTTCGTGTATGGCAGGATGGATCTGTGGCCTTCTGCTAGGTGGGTCAAGCGTAGGAGGGAGGGCAAGGAGATAGACACGCTGTACCTCGGCGTCGTCAGCGAGAGGAGGCTTGACAGGGCTATCTGGCGCGTCGACCACTACTTGAGGCAGCTGGTTCCGCCTAGGAGGGCTATGGACAGGGTTGGGGAGAGGGGCGAGAAGGAGGGCAAGTACTTTACCAGCGACCACGTGATAAAGATCGGGGTGGAGTATGGGGAGCCCAGCAGGAGGTGTCCGAGGTGGCCCTATGTCTACGTGAGGATAGACATGAAGGCTTACCAGGGCAAGGGTAAGGGCAAGCGTGGAAGGGGGAGGGTCGTGAGGGAGAGGCACTGGGAGCTGTACCTATACATTAGGGACAGGATGGTTTACGACGTGTTGAGGAGGCTTGGCGTGGAGGTGAGGTGGGAGGAGTGACCTACAGGTATGTCTTGAAGCTTGACATTGACTGGAGGCCTGGCGACGAGTGGATAGATGAGTGGAAGAGGGCGAGGATACTTGTGCTAGAAAAGATGTATGGCTACAGGGTGGAGCACTTCTACATAGCTCCTAGCCAGAGGGGCTTCCACGCGTGGATACACATAGCGTCTAGAAAGAGGCTCAGCGACGAGGACATCAACAGGCTGCAGTTCGTGCTTGGGGACGACGCTACTAGGTGCAAGATCAACGCCGAGAAGATAAAGAACGGGGTGGGGGACTGGAACAGGCTTTTCAGCAGGGTTATTTGGCGCAGAAAGTCTAAATACTACGTGCGTTGTGAGTACTGTGGGAACGTGATACCCCTGGTGGGCTTCGTGAGGAAGGAAGAGTGTGGGGGTGGTGTAGATGGCTAGGGGGCTTGGCACCGTGCTGTTTGTGGCTGGCAGCCTTATACTGGTAGCTGTCTATGTGGTTCTGATCTATGACTTTGCCAGGAGGGGGCTGGACGCTTTCCCGTTTGCATACGCCGTGACCGTGTCGACCTTCTTGTTGCTGTTCTTTTTGGCAGTGCTCTGGGCGCTTTGCGAGTTTATTGACGAGGAGGGCGAGTGGCATGAGTGGAGGCACTATGTATGCGGAGACTGCTAGGCACGCGTTGATAGACGTGGCTTACAGGCTTGACCTCGCGAGGCTGATGTGTCCCTACCTCGAGATGACGCCCAGGGGCAGGTACATCTGCAAGCTGAACAACAGGGCGATAGACCCCGAGCTTCACCCTTGCGAGTTCACTAGCGAGCCGGACGAGAAGCGGGTACTTCTCAGGTTGCGGTGCGTCGTCGACAGGGTTACGTTGAAGTAGAAAGGTTTAAATATCCCCTTTTTTTCTATTTACCTGTAAATGGGGTGAAAAAATGCCTAGGAGGAAGATTGTAGAGCTTAGGACGAAGGACGGTAGACCAGTGCTCGTGAGCAAGCAGATGCTCAGGTACGACATTGTGAAGACCCCGAGCGGTCAACAGAGCAAGCGGTGGTTCATAACCATACCCAGGGCCGTCGGCAAGGTCTGGGACGAGTGGGGCGTAGAGATGGTCGAGGTGTACTGGCTCAAGGACAACCCGACAGAGCTGAGGATTATACCCCTGAAGACCCAGAGGCTCGCCGCTACACAGCAACAGCAACAACAGGCACAACAGAAGTGAGGCGGGGAGAGGGGGGATGGGTCTAGCACAGCGTGCAGGGCCTCTGGGGCGTCATCTAGGCTTGGCGTTGACCCGTCCCCTCCCCCAGGGCCTCGTGGCTTACTGGTATGTGGGCAGGAACGGGTTCTACTTGACTGTTGTGCCGTCTAGGCTCCCCGGGCTGAGGCTTGTACGGCTTGGTGACCAGGCGTGGTGAGTAGAAAGATTAGCAGGGTTAGGAGGCCTACGTATTGCCCCCTGTGCGACAAGTATGTTTCTAGGCCTTTCTACCTGCATGCAGAGGCCCACGTGAAGAGGTTTGTAAAGGCTGGCGTCGTGAGGGAGGAGGTCTTCGACTTCGGTATAGAGAGGAGGATCGTGTGGGTGTACAGGGACAGGTACTATCTTACGCCTACACGTGTTTTCCTAGCCGTGCTTGAGGACGCGTGGGGTGGTGGGGATGGTCACAATACATGGGTGCGGGTTGACCGTTGACGAGAGCATGGCAATGTCTATACTGCTTGCACGCGCCAACGGGTTTTATAATGGCAGGGAGGTGTACCGCATCGAGAAGCTGTCTAGGTCAAAGAAGACGTGCATGTGGAATCCGGGAGAAGCCAAATATGGTAAGCCGTTTCTTCCGCTTGGGCGCCTGTGTGGGAAGCCGGCAAGGTACCGCGTGACACTAATCTATGGCAGTCACAAGTTCTCCGTGTACCTGTGCGAGCGCCACTACAAGTTGTTCTTGAGGAACGCTGTCAAGATGGTCAAAGAACTGGTGAAGGAGATAGAGAGGCACGTGGAGGGGGGACTGTATGCTTAGCGGGGCCGAGATAGAGGACTTGGTCAAGAGGCTGAGGAGGGTCAAGTCCAGGCTTGAGGACGCCTTGGACGGCTACGACGTGAAGTATAACCTTGAGGACGCGGTGGCGGATCTTGAAGAGGTTATCAGGTGGCTCGAGGACAAGAGGTGGACGTAGGTGAAGATGCGGGACCTGTTGGCCGTCATAAAATACGTGGTGGGGCGGTGTGACGGGTGCGAGGAGGTCGAGGACGGCACGTATATATTGACGTTTAGGGAAGGGGACAGGAGGTATTTCCTCGGGCTCATAGTGCTGGAGGAGTACCAGGACGACGAGCTGAGGGGGCTGCTTAGGAAGAAGGGGTGTGGCTAGTTGTGGGTTAGGTGTCCCTACTGTGGCAGGTGGTTCGAGGTAAACATGGAGAAGGGGAAGGGCGCCTACTATACTAGGAAAAACTTTAGGCCGACAGACCTCCACAAGCTGATACTGAGGGCTGTAAAGGATATTGTTGCCAGGAAGCAGGGTGGAGCGACGAAGCAGGAGATAGAGAGGTGGCTAGGGGAGAGGGGCAGGAAGATCAGCGGCAACAGCTTGTCTGGGAGGCTTAGCGAGCTGTTGGGTGCGGGCTACCTGGAGGTGCAGTACACGGAGGTGAGGCTCTACGACGAGGCGTCGAAGAAGTACAGGTTCAAGAAGACGCCTGTCTGGTTCTTGACGGACAAGGGCTTGCAACTGCTTATGCGTGAACGCTCTTTCTAGTAAAAAAATTGTTTTTTATTTATTCTGTCCAGACTCCCCGGAGCCAGCCGACTGTTATCGCTGTGACAAGTGCGGATACGACTGCCAGCCCCCTCAGGAACGCGTTTCCACTCTTATTGTCGTCTTCTGGCGGGTCTAGGACTATCTGCTCGACGTATGGGAGTATTATTACCTTATATTCCAGGACTCCTTCCTCTAGTATCGGCAAGGCATCCTTTAGGGCCGTGATGCCGAATTCTTTGACCTTCTCCTCGTTTTCTGCCTCGATGCCATAGAGGTAGAGGTATGGTATTCTGTATTTCTCAAGGGAATTCCTGAGTATCTCTAGGTAGCGGTAGGGGTGGCGATACTCCTTAAACTCGTTGTCCCACTTCTTCTCTGCCTCTTGCAGGGCTTCCATGAGGTCTGGTAAATCAGATGTCCCGGGCTTAAAAACGGGATATACTAGTGCCACGTACTTCATGGGTCTTCACCGTGTATGTTTCTCTACATAGAAATATTTATTTTTTGAAATATTTATTTTTTGCCTAGCCGTGTGTGTCCATTTTTCCGAGTTCTTGTCTGCGCCTGTAGACTGTCTCGACTATTAGCCCTGCTAGCCTGTCTATCCCGCCCCTGGTTGCTGCCACTGAGACGTATGTGCCTGGCAGTCCGAAGCGGTCGCCGTCGAGGACCATGATTGGTGGCTGCCGTGTCCTTTTTGGCTTTCTGACCCTGATAAAGATTGGCTTGTCTAGGGCGAAGGCGACTATGTGTATTGGGGGGATGTTGTGGCTCCTGTGGTTGGCGTTTGGGGACATGTTCTTGAAGACTATTACGCCGTCCTTGCTCCAGAGGGCCCTTGCAACCATGTCTACGTAGCGTTGGAGTTCTTTCTTGTTCACGGGGACACCTGTCAGCCGTATAGCTCGGACAGTATCCTTTTCCTTTGTTCTTCCCTCTTTTTCCTGACCTCTTCTAGGTGCCGCTGGATGATTGCCCTTACGTACTCGCTGAAGAGCATGTTGTTCCTGAGTGCAAGCTCTTGTAGTAGCTCCTTGTCCTTTTTCGGGACATGGATAGATATAGTCGTGGCGTCCTCGAATTTTCTTGGCCTGGGCATTGGCTACACCCGTGTTTTGTTTTATAAAACAATAATATAAGCCTTTCTCAGAGGGGAACAGTCACATCACAGGACAGGGTCAGAAGCTGTAGCCCCTCATCACCGCGGGTAGTAGATTATCGGCGACCTCCTTGTCTTCCTTATTTCTACCGCTTTTTGCCATGCGTTCTCCATGCGTTCCTTGAGCTTTATGAGGCGCTGGACGGCGGGCATTATTTCCACCGGGTCTAGGAAGCGTGAAAAGCTGTATAGCCACTTCTTTTTGCTGTGCCACTCTTTCCGCAGCCTCTCTATTTCCTGGTACTCGACGAATATAGCTGGGTTGCTGGTCATCTGCTCGACGCGTGCCTCGAAGCTTGTGACCATGTCTTCGAGCCTGTCGAGACCCGACTCTAGCTCCTTTAGCTCCATGCGTGCAAGATCCTTTACTGGGTCGGGCTTCTCCCTGCCGGGCGGATCCACGGGCGGATCAGCGTTGTTTAGCTGGTTGAGTAGCTGTATCGCGTGCATCCTCATGAACTCGCTTAGGGTCATCCCGTGTCGCATCGCCATTTTTCTGAGTTGCTCTGCATACTTCTTCTGGATGTAGAATATGACAGCTTCCCTGTCCTCTATCTCTTTGCGCCTAGCCATACAGCCCTACCCCTATGCTACCTGTGCCAGGGGTTTTTTCTCGTTTTGTTTTTCTTTATCGATGTGTTCCTTCAGAATCTCAGCTATGTATTCGCTCACGCTTTTATGTTGTTCCCACGCTTTCTGCTGAATGATCCTTGCAAGCTCCAGATCCACATAAGTTGTTAGACGGATCCCAATATCATATTTCCTGTGACGGGGCATGCAGTCACCATTTGATGTAACTGTTATGTATTAATAAACCTATCGCATGGGAAAAAGCTCGGGAAACTAGGATTCAAAATACAGGCTCATTTTAAATTCAAAATAAGAGCATGGTCGGAAAGGCATTATACCCCACCCCCACCCCCAGTTTTGGATTTGTAAATTACAAATTCTAGGGAAGAAATGACATAAAATACATCGGTATTTTGATTTGTGAATTACAAATTCTTCCCATTGAGAAAAAAATAAGGGAACAACCATTTAAAATACATCGGTATTTTATAAGTAATTTACAAATTCTTCCCAATACATTGGAAAAGGCATATACTAGGCGAATAAAAAAATTACTTATTTACTTATACATACAACCATGCCCCTATACATACCCCTTTTCCGGGTATTCATTTTTTCTAGAGAAGAGGGAAAGAGGAGAGGCTACCCTAGGGAAGACCTGGGGAAATATTACTGGCAGTCATTAAATGGAAAGGTATAAATACCCCCAAAAAACAAGTATAACACGACCCCGACAAGGGGAAAAGGTGGAAAAATGGGAGAAAAAGACCTCGTCAAGAGTGTGGAGGGGTGGATGCACAGGAACCCCCCGCCAGAGCCACAGCCCCTGGGCCCCGAGCCGTGCGACAACGACTATGCAGAAGAGGCACTCAACAGGATGTGGGACATCTCCGTCGAGCTAGAAAAACTCAACAAGAACATCAGGCTCCTAGCACTCCTACAGGCGCTCCAGGTCCTGGCAATCTTCCTATACTTTGTGTCGAGGTGGCTTAGATGAGCAAGAGCATCTCTGGCTTCAGGCAATACGTTGAGACTTTGAGGGACTACCTAGAGAAAAACGACCCGGACACAAAGAAAAAGATAGACGAGATACTAATGGAGGGCGGCAAGAGGGCGAATGCGTTCATGGACAGGCTTGAATATTGCTACCACGTCTACCTCTTCTTCGGGTTCCACAAGTCGGTCGAATGCATAAAACGCCACCTAGAAGGGAGGGAGGAATGAGCGAGACAAAAGTGTATAGGTTGTCCGAGCTGTATATGGACTACAAAATGATTGAGAAACTGATAGGCAGTGTCGTGGTGACGCCGGACGGAAGAGAGCTGGGAACCATATACGAGATGCAGTTAAATAACGACCACACGCCGAGAAAAATAGCGGTAAAAGGCAAAGACGCAACCTTCTACGTCAACCCGAAGCACATGTTCCTCGTGGGAGACAAAGTAATCCTACAAGAGCCTACAAGCATCGACCTGACGCATGCAACACGAGAGGCGTTAAAAGCAGTTCAGGAGCTTTTGGAGGCAATTAGCCGGAAAAACCCCGAAGAGGCAACACCAAACGTGGCAATTGCTAAGCAACACCTGAGAAACGCCTTGAAGTACCTGGCGGGCGAGGACAATGAAAAGCGTCTTAGAGAGATAGAGGAGCTAAAAAAGAGGTTGCCAGAGATTAGAGAGAAAGACGAGTCCCTAGCCAACCACCTCGAATGGGTCATCGGTGTACTTGAAGTCCTAGGCTATGCTAAGCCAGAAGAACACGGGGTGAAACAGGGATGAGCTGGATGGACAGGGTCAACGAGGCTGTAAGCATCGGCAGGGTCGCAGTGATAGTGGTGACGCCTGGAAGCGACACCGTCAAGACAGAGTCGTACAACGCGGTAGCCATGAACTCGAACCTAGAGGTAACGGTCTCGAAGAACCCCTTCTACGGCTACACGGAGGCATTCATCTTCTACAGGGGAGGAATAGCAACAGAGCAACAGCTGTGGGAAATAGTCCAGGCGTTCAAGAAAGACACGGAGACAGGCCTCAAAAAAGTGGTAGACCTCTTCCACGACAGGCCAAAAATCAAGATAATGGTGTACTAGCATGAGC
>Ga0080004_1109503_pt1 | contig 12675 bp, 11 predicted proteins | sample WasSprMetagenome_FD_69207 | JGI IMG/M metagenome (GOLD analysis project Ga0080004, IMG submission 69207) | Sulfidic aquatic microbial communities from Washburn Spring, Yellowstone National Park, USA - WS (SPADES assembly) (version 2) | ecosystem: Environmental > Aquatic > Thermal springs > Hot... | reverse complement strand
TTAGTAAACAATAAAGAAGTGAAGTTCTTTTATGAGTCATGTGGTGTTTTCTCCGAGAAATTAGAAGTAGTATCTTCAGCAGTAAACCTTAATGAATTTGAAAAATGCTTATTATCAAAAAACGAGGCAAAAAAATGTTTAGGACTTTCAAATCTAAAGGAGACAGTCACCATAGGTTTTATTGGAGGTTTAAGACCTGAAAAGAACGTGGAAATACTAGTAAAAGCGTTCGGAGAATTAATAAAGGAAAAACCTGAGTTAAAAGCTAAACTTATAATCATTGGAGATGGTCCTACGAGACCTATTCTTGAAAAATATGTTGAAGAGTATAATATTGATAACTATACTCTTTTCTTAGGTTACATCCCAAATGCACATAGATTTCTAAATATTATTGACATTTTTGTTTTACCCTCTTTAAGTGAGGGAAGCCCAATTGTCTTGATAGAGGCTATGGCGTGTGGTAAAGCAATAAACGCCAGTAATATATCAGCTATTAGAGAAATGGTTGAAGATGGAAGAGAAGCCCTTTTATTTGACCCACATAACCCTGAGCAGCTCAAAAGCTTAATATTAAAACTATACAACAATCCAGAATTAAGGGTGAAGCTAGGAGAAAATGCTAAAAAGAAAGCAAAACAATACGACGATAATGTAGTCTTTTCCAAAATAGTTGAGATTTATCAAAAAGTCTTAAGAATCAAGTAGGTAGATGAAAGGATTCCTTTAGCTTCCCTAACCATGTTAAAAGAGCGTTTAGGCCAATATTACGCTCCTAATATCATATCCATATCACAATGTGATCATGTGTCGTCAATGTGTGGAAGTGCAGAAATGATAGCAGTGATAAAAACTGATTTGTTTCAAATGTTAAGTAATGAAAAGCTTAAAGGGGCCTCATTGAAGGGATTAAAAACGTGCTAGAAAAGAGTTCTTTAAATGCGAAAGCTAAAACTGCATGCCTTTTCTCATATTTAGGTAAAAGCAGATCGGCATAAAAGTTTTCTCCATGTATAGCATAAGGAGAGTGTAGAAGTATGAGATTAAAGTTTAAATCATTAATATTAAGCTTACCATTAGCTGCATGTTCGATTACTCTATGGCTTATTGAATCATCTCTAAAATATGTCTTTTATCTTTTTGAAGCAACGCTAATTTTGATACTTCTTTATTTTTTGCTTGGGAAGAATGTAAGAATAAAATTTTACAGTAGAGTAGATATAACCACTGTATTTGACTATGTTTTTCTAGCAATATCGATGGTGCTATTGACATTTAACATTTTTAAATTAAACTCCCTCTTTACTTTGGTTTGTGCCATAATTGTTTCCTTTTTCCTTCCTGGTTATGTTCTCCTGAGATTACTAAAGTTCCATAGACTAGAAAGCTGGATTGAGTGGCCAGTATTGTCATTTACGCTGAGTGTAAGTATAACATCAACAATCTTCACTATAGTATTACCGTTTGCTGAAGAAAGAGGGATACTTCTTTCAGCCATATATGCTGGTATTTCTGTGTGTCCTTTGTTGATAGACAGAATTTACAAATCCAGTAAGGAAGTGCAAGTTCGCTCTAAAGACTACAATCTATTCGAGACTTTGCTTCTCTTGTGGATAATACTCTTCTTCATTTTTGCTATTTCAAACCTTTATCCTCGTATGGCTCTCAGGCCCGCATTAGACATAGTAGAACACTTTTCATTCTCACGGTTGTTAGCCTTGGCCCCGTATGCCTACTCATCGGATTATCCATGGTTTCACGCAACATGGGCAACCGTATACGAATTATCAAGTCCATCTATGGATGTTTACCAAACGGGTTTAGCATACCTAAGCATAATGGTTATATTCTCTTTTTATGTTATGGCTAATATTTATTTAAAAGATATTGATAGGCGTACTCCAATTCTTGCTACGATCTTCTTCTCGATCTTCGCAGGCTTCGGATGGCTTTACTTTCTAAATCAAAGAATAACAAACGCGGACTTTTCTCTGTACTATAAATTGCTTTCTGAAACAAGTGATAAATCATATTGGGATGTAGGTTTTAGTCAAGGCTGGATATGGCTATGGTACAGACCTTTAACATTGGGCCTAACATTACTTTTTGTGCTCTTATCTCTCCTTAGAGATCGCAAGTTAAATAGAAAAGTCTTCATTTTCGTCTCCTCCCTAATATTATTAACATTAATTCTTGTACATTTTCCGGAAGCAGTAGTGTTCATTGTATTTCTACTATTTTTAAGTTTATTAAAGCCGAATATCGAGCTGAAACTCAAAGAAATGATTATATCTTCATTTATTGCACTATTCATAAGCTTCATATTCGATGCTGGATTAACAATAGTTTCACTTTCACAACTAGAATTGTTGTTCTTAATTGTGATATGCATCATTTCTATGTTTCTAACGCGTTTAGAGAAAAGACCAAAGATCAGATTTGCGTCGTTTCCTTACTGGTTTGCATCAGGTTTAGGCACAATAATGTATATATGGTTAATAGTAGCGTGGTTTATCACAGCCAAAGATTTTAGTGTATGGTGTGTTTCAACAGTGTTAGGGGTGCCTTGGCAATTTTATCCAGTAATTCTGGGGCTCAGTGGATTGCTTGCCATTTCGGCATCTCTTTTAATTATAGAATACTATTCAAAGCATCCTGTTATAGTCTTCATTCTCCTGCTCACCTTTATAATCCCGTTTGGAAGGATTGTTACGTATTTAAACATCAATATTTTGAATACTGGTTACTGGGAGAGAAGATTAATACTTATAGCATATGCTGCAGCTTCGCTTTTAGCACCCATATCTATCCTTGAATTATTGAAGCATGCTCAGGCAAAGAAAAATGTTATAATTGCCATCTCATTATTAATAAGTTGCTTAGTTATTTCTGGTATTACATCTACTTTTTTAACATTAGATTTACAAAATTATTATACAAGCAGATATGCTTTGGGAAAAGATAATTTGAGGGTTATAGATGTGCTTAATAGTTTACCTGCAGATAAGGTTTTACTAACCGTTACAGACAGTTCTCTATCAGTTGCAGGGTTTACGCCTTGCAGTTGGCGGATAAATTATTATCGTTATCAAATTTGGTCCGCAAAATATCCTGAATTACCCCTAAATGTACTTTACTCTATGAACCGGCCTGTTTGTCTGCTCTTAAGAGAACCAGATCTACAAGAAATTAGCAAAAAATATGCGTCAAGCTATCTGAGCATTCATTTCCTACCTATATTCATGGAAAGTTATTTGAAGAAAGGTGCGAACGTAATGTTATTACCGAAAATGGTTGCACCTTATTTTGATGGTGAAACGATGCTCGTCCTGCCAAAAGATCAGAATCCTTCCATTTGGTACGCGTATGATATATTATCGCTGGCGAATTATAATTATACGACGGTATTGATGGACGATATTGCCATGCTTTCGAGAGCAAAAACATTAGTAGCTCCTACGGAAAATATTGCTATGCAACTAATTCAACTCAAAGAATTGTTTAACCTTAGTTTTAAGAACCTCTTAATACTGAATCTGGATGGGTATGGTAAGCTAGCTACTGATTACTTCTCTGGTGCGAAAATGGTTCTATCTTTAGATAAGGATTCTGAAGAAAAAGCTTATCTTCTCATTGGGGGATCGCCGACGAACAATATTACTCTCCTCGCCGCTCCATTGCAATTTGAAATACGGTCTAAGCTGTCAAATAGCAACATGTTTACTCTACTAGACGATGACTTGGATGGCTGGGTAACTACTGGAATTGGATCTGGGAACATAAGTATTCCAAGAATTGGTTTAAACAATGAAAATAAGATATTTGGAAACGCCTCCATTTATATAGATGTTGAATCGGGAAGCTATGGCTATTGGCAAATCGCAAAAACTTTACCTAAACCTATTAACGTCGATGAATTCGATTTCATATCATTCTATTGGTATGGACGTGGAGATGGTAAAAACTACGTATTGAATTTTCATTCAACATCTGGTAATTATTGGTACTCTTTCAAAGACACATGGCGTGGATGGAAGAAGGTACTGATTCCAATGCATATTCCAGATGGAAGATATACATTGAACGGTGTTTTCTTCGTAAAGGCGACTAATAGAAACGCTTCATGGAGCGATATTAGAAGAGTGGAGATCAGAAATGAGGGCTCTAATCCAAATGTATCAGGTTTCTTCCTAATTGATAATTTCGGTTTTGAGTCTGCTTTAAGCATAAATGTTGGCCTCATCGCGCATGGTTCATTTCAAGCCTTCAGATTGCTTAATTTTGATGGTAAGAGTTGGAATGATGTGTTTGAACTTAAGCCAGATGTTTTACTACAGACTTCTAACTTCACTTCGATGAATGGTGTCAGCTCTAGGACATTATTTGGGGAAAGACCTTCTCTCAGTGCGAAAATGAGTAGAGAACAAAATACTTACTACGTGAAAATTTATATCAAATTGCCGCCTTGTACAGATGATATATGCTTTAGTTCAGTCAAAATGATGGTTGTTCCTACAGTTCAAGGATTTAAGGTAAAAGGGATACTTAATGAAACATCTTCCATTCTATTCCCGAAAGAAATTACTACTCTTCCATTGGTTACCGATAAAACTGTTATTTCCTGGTATGATGGATACGGAAAGGTGCCATTCTCTATTACAGACAATTTAAATGAACTTAGACTCGTCTACATTAATATCTACCCTTTAATTTTAGACATTATTTCTGATAGTAGTAATTACGAAATTCTTAGCAAGGTCTTAGATATTGGAGGTGCAAGTAGTTTTATTCAAAAGGCTCAAACGATATCTGAAAACCCTGTCCAGGGAAATCTTGCAACTTTTCAAAAAATCGAATTCAAGGGCGATACAACGATGTTTTCTAGGTCTTCAATAATTGTTGAAAGTGCGGATAGTACGCTAGAACTAGAATACGATGGTATTAGAATTTCAAATATTTTAAAGATCGTTTTCTTCCAAGGAAATAACACGCTGAAGATGAAGAATGGAAGTATAAGTCAAGGATATGGTTTTTACTCAAATATACGCGCAACCAATTTGACGATTAATTCTGATAAAAGAATCTTAGGAAAATGCCTATTAGAGCTTAATAATGGAAGCTCACAATTAATCGATATTGCTACGTATGAGATCAAGATAATGGGCGGTTCTAATGTACTGATGAGACAGCCAACTATTTGTATTGAAGGGGATTCTAATTTCTCTAAGCTATACACTTACGCTATTTTATCAAAAAGCATTGGAATATTGGGATATGATGCGACATTACAAGGTAAGCTCATTTTTAAGACAATTTATGGAGATACTTTCACCGTAGTAAACAACTTTATCTATGAAGGGAAAATTATTAGTGATTATAGGAAATACAATTATGATGAGCTAAGTCCTCTTAAACAATCATTTCACATACTTATTGTAATGTTTTTGTTCTACTTGGCTGTTTTCCTATCAATAAGATTAATGGAGGAAAATAAGAATTGGAAGCTTTAATCATAGGGCCCATCCTTAATCCCTCCGCTGTATCAGGGGAGTTTAATACAGCATTAAACTGGGCGAAGGCAGTTCGTCTAGCAGGCGCTCATGTTAAAGTGTTATGCTTAGGTTCAATGTGCTCAGGTTATTATCGAATCGATGGTCTGAATATTGAATGTATAAGTATGAAGCAGAGAACAGCCACATTGATGGATTTTTTTAAGTTACAAAAGGAGGTAGTAGAAAGAATTAGGGATTTTAATGTCGTACACTTTGCTATGAATGCAGATGGTATATCTTTTACTCCTATGTTAAGTTTATTAAAGCTCGCTGGAAGAAAAATCATAAATTCATACTTATTACGCAACTTGCCTCTGGAAATTTATACGTTTTTCAACAAAATAGTGCTATTCGACTTACTAACCGTTACATCAAAACGTTTGTCATACCTCTTTGTACGGGAATATAAAAATCGAACAAAAATTGAGGTAATCCCTCCATGCGTTGATACAAATTTCTTTAAGCCACGTGATAAGTTTGTGATACAAGAGAAGTTAAATCTTCCACGAGATTCTTTCTTAATACTTACCTTAGGGCACTTTAGATCAGGACGAAGAATTTCTTCCCTTATCAAAATCGTAGATGAACTCAGAGAAGAATACAAGAATATAGTGCTAATGGTAGGATGGACAGGTTATGGGGATGTGGATAACATAAATGAAATTTTTTCCCTTAGAGAAAAGAAAGGATTTATTAAAATAATTCCCCCTACCAGCAATATTAATTTATACTATAATGCAGCAGACGTTTACGTGCTAACTGCAAAATCCGATTCTATCATAGAGGTCCCAATAAGCATTATAGAAGCTCTTTCTTCAGGTACACCTGTGATTGCATTTGATGTGAATGCGGTTTCAGAAATCATTAAGAATGGTTTTAATGGATATTTGATTGAAGATGGAAACTTTCGCGAGATGAAACTCAAGATTGCGTCATTGATTGATGATCCAAATCTTTTGAAATACTTCTCTGTAAATGCGAGAAATATCACACTAAACAATTTTTCCTATAAAGTTATCGGCCGTAAATTGTATGATATTTATAAGAGTGTGGTAACTTATTGAGAGTAAGAGAAGTTTTAAAGTATTACTCAGATATTAGTGAAAAATACGACAGATTAAGGTTTACTTCTGAAAAAGGAAGAATCATATCCAACTTACAGATAGACTGGTTCATTAGGAATCTGAAAAATGAAGGTTTATGCCTCGAAATAGGTTGTGGGACAGGTAGGGTTACACTTTTTTTAATTAAAAACGTTAATTCTTTAATCTGTGTGGATGCTTCTCGAAAAATGGTTGAAATTAATAGGAATAAACATGCAAGTAATAATGTGCATTACATAATATGCGATGCGCATCACTTACCGTTCCGTGAAAAAACTTTCAGTAGTGTCGTTGGTGCTAGGGTTTTTTGGCATCTTGCGGATTTTATAAAGGCTTTAAGAGAGGCGTCCAATGTCCTTAAAATTGGTGGAGTCTTATTATTTGATTTTCCATGTCTACTAGGCCCCTTCTCACTATATTCGAAACTTAGAAGAGTTAAACACGGCGTCCTAACGTTGTTTACCAGCAGGAGAATTATAAAAGAAATATTCGAGTCTGGATATAAAATTACTTTTTTCAATAATACTTCAGTGTTTTTATTCTTCGTTCCTGACAGATGGCTTAAGTATAAAATGATCGGCAAACTAGTCCAGTTACTTGAAAAACTTAACTATGGGTTTTTTAACGATTGTGTTTTTTCTTATTATTTAATTAAGGTTGTTAAATCTTAGCCTCATTGCAATGACACTAATAGCAGATGATTCCTTACCACTAACATTCGCATCATGAGAAGGCTAATACGCATCCAAGGGTAGTAATACGCCGAGACTTGGTGTTGGAGGGCTACGTCTACCGAAAGATCCATATCTGTTGATCAGCGAGATCAAACCTAGTAAACGGGCATTGTGAGGACTGCTAGGAGAATAAATGATAATATGCCTGACCATGTGGTGGAGATGACGCTTCTAGCCCTAAAGGATATTAGGAACGTTAAAGTTGCCATACTTGATACAGCCTATAAAGCTGATGCAGCTGATTCAAGGTTAAGCCCAGCTGAGCCAATAATACATGGAGACTCTTATATTTAGGTATGAAGGTAGTCGCTTACGATCCATGCTGCAAGGAATCGTTTGGTGTGGAAATGGCTAGAAGTCTTATTGAGACTATAAAAGACTCAGACTGTATAATTATAGTTACTGATCATGCGGAATTCAAAAGAATAGACCTCCAATTGCTGAAGAATGTAGTTAAGGCTTTTGGTTTAGGTATTATGGGTTAGGTTACGGATTTAAGAATCGAATATGAGTGTAGATTGAGTTGCACAGTATACGTTGGATTTGGTATGAGTGATTATGGTTTGTTTGTTGGTGAGAGAACTATTGTTTTTGGTTATCTTATCTTACTGTTCAGAATGTTTTGTCTACGAACTTATTGCAAAACCCTCAAGTATATAAATATGCATGCTACCTCCACGAAACCCATAAAGGTTGAAACCAACCTCCTAAAAGACTTCAACCACGTGAAAACCTCTCAACAGCACTCCTCAAACACCTATAACCCCTCTCATCAAACCTATACGGCCTCCCACACCTCAACTTCCGCCCACGCCTAGGATTTAAAGGTATACTAGCCCTTTACACCCCTACGCCTCAAATACAACCTTATACTCCCCGAATCATACGCAAAATCCGCATAAACCTCCCCAGGCCTACACACAGGCCTCCCAACACCAACCCTAATCCCATCCACAACATTAAAGAAACTCCTACTATCATGCTCATTCCCAGAACCAACAATAATGCTCAATGGTAATGACTCAGCCGTAACAGCTACGTGCACTTTAGAACCCCACCTATGCTTGTAGCCATCATAGCCTAAAAGTGCCCCTTTTTTAGCCTCGATTATTATGCTATCCACTGACACCTTCTCTATGCTGAGCTTGCCTATTGCGTATCCTTTAGTTATTAGGGTTTTGAGTATGCGTGTCCATATGCCTTGTGTTTGAGTCTTCTGAACGCTGTGGAGTAGTGTCCGTATTTGGGCGGCATATCCATCCATTTGCACCCTGTTGCGAGTACATAGAGTATGCCGTTTAGAACGCGTCTATCATCAGCTCTCGGTCTGCCTATTTTTGCCTTAGGTGGTAGTAGGGGTTTGATGAGCTCCCACTCTTCATCTGATAGTTCACGGAACTCCATAAGTAATAACTCCATGAGTAACATTTGGAGAGAAACTTAAATAGTTTTGAGATGAGTTCAATAATAATTTTGGCAGCGCCAATAGTTAGGGAAGTCGGGGAAAATGGTGTTCGAGCACGATTTCTGCATTCGCTGCAATGCCTGCTGCATGAATACGGAGATGATTCTATTGGGGGAGGATGTCGAGAGGATTTCGAGAAGCCTAGGCATACCAGCAGATTCATTTGCTGAGCTTAGAGGCGGCTTCTTAAGGCTTAAAAACATTAATAGAGCATGCGCTCTACTAGAAAGGGATTCCGGAAAGTGCTTAGCCTACAATGTTAGGCCAGCCGGATGCAGAGTTTACCCCCTCATTTACAATGATGAGAAGGGAGTAATGCTCGACGATGATTGCCCACTAAGAAACATATGGCTAAACAATCCGAAGGAACTCCATAAAGGCTTCAAGGAACTCCTTAAAATACTCAGAAAAATTGAGGTGGAGTACGGCTGTAAGGTGAAATGGGCAATATTAAAAAGCCAATTAAAGGAGACAATAAAGAGAAAATCTGTAAGAGCCCTAAAACATCTTTAGATGAAAATGCGGAATAACAGTTAAGATGAATTGTTTTAAAAGGGGAAATGGCGACTTGATTTCATCTTCTTAGGTGGTTGTAGTATAGTGTGAATAGTTTTATTGTTAGGTTTTCAGCATGCCATTAACCTCCTGAACCTTTCGCTCCTATTAATTGGGTTTGATGATTATATTGTTGAAGAAGATTTTTGTTCTCTGCTTGAATGATGAGTATACTGATTCTATCTCCGAAAGGATTCAGCATTATATGGTAAGCCAAGATCTTCCAGCGCCTGCTTAAGCCATGAAGACTATCAACTATGGATGTCGGCTTACCATCACAGTACTTCAAGACTTCGCATATGAATCGCTCTGCTGCTAACGCATTCCTTGATGGGTGAACCATCATGGATATGATTTTCATTCCTATCAACATTTAATGCTGCATAAACCCAATATCCATTAACTTTAACGCATGTTTCATCTAGGGCTATTAGCCTCCTAAACAAGGGTTAACATTAACCTTCCCGCTAAACTTCTTAACCCGCCTCCAAATAGCTGTCTTAGAAACCCTGCGATTTTCGGATAATGCGCTTAGCAGCCCTCCAAGGCTTGAAAGCCGAACATGGAAAGCTAAACCCAAAACCTTAAGCCTCTAACGGAACCTTATTCCCCTTAAAAACCCCTCAACCAAAAACCTAACACTCAACATGAGAAAAAACCTCAAACAGGAAAACGCGCTAATCTTAAGTTGCCATATTTAGTAGAAAACAGTTTTTACTTGGAAATGGTTAAAATTTCGTATTCATGTAGGGTTTCCCATAGTTTCTAATATAAATGCTTATTAGCCTAGTTTTACACAATTGTAAGAGTTGTTGAGGGAAAGAAATATGCTGGATATATTGATGCAGTTTCTTCAGAATTCAACCTCCCTAGTATTTTTAGCTATTCAATTCTTGCTAGGTCTCATGTTGGGCTACGTTACAATGAAGGCTATAAAGTATATTTTAGCGCTTATGGCAATATTAATTCTTGGGGTAGCCTTAAATATTTGGGCTTTGGGCATAAGTCTAGAAGGCATGGCATCCAAGTTCGGCGAATATTCCGCTCAAGTGAAAGATTTAATTCTAGGATTAGCTGAAACATTAGGTCTTTTAACAATAGGCCCGGTCTTAGTTGGCTTCATAATTGGGGCGTTAATCTCCTTAAGAATAAGGAAGTAGCCTTAAGCCATCTGCCTATTTTCCTGGAATATCCGCACATAATTTTCTTTAGCGATAGTTTTATGCTACATAAACCCTTCTCTCTTTAGGTGTATTTGAGAATGGAAATAAGCATATCCGAGAAGCATTACTCAAACGAGATTGTTAGGGGTGAAATTGCTGAATATTGTAGGGGAAGGTGGATCGCTATTGAAGGTGGATCCCTAGGCAGCAGGGTCTTCCTAAGGTATGGGAGGGACGATAAGCCGCTAAGTATCAAAAGCTCTCAAGATGTCCTAGACCTGCTAAAAGGGTATAGGAAACTAAGCCCAAGAACAATTTATGGCTCAATAAACATTTACAGGGATTTATCCAGCAAATCCATTCTTGAGGATCCATCCAACATTCTTTACGCATCCCCAATATGGGACATTGATGGGGAGCTAAGCGACTGGAGGGGTGTCATAGAAGCCGCCAGGATAATTATTGATGAGCTTGAGCGCCTAGGCATATTAAAATCTGTCTTCGTGAAGTGGAGTGGTGAGGGAGCGCACGTCCACATCCATGAAAAGTGCTTCTCAAGAGAAATCCTATCAAAGCATAACCCGCTGGACATAGCGTACTCAATAGTGGACTATACACTAAACAGGTGCAGGGAGAAAATATTGGATGTTACCTCAAGATTTAAGAGCGTTAAAGTTGAGAATGAAATAGATTTGAAGAGGGTTTTCACAGCACCGCTATCGCTACATAGGCGGAGAAACCTATGCTGCGTATGCTTTAAACCAGAGGAAATAGACAGTTTCGAGGTTGAATGGGCGAACCCGGAGAACTTTAAGCATAACAGTAAATGGAAAGATTACGTTGAGGGTGAGGGTGACTGGGCTGCGCTTGAAGCCATTAAGGCTGTTGGCGGATATAAGGGTTGGCTGAAAGCATCCGACAACATAAGAACAGTTATATCAGCTCGACAAGAGAACGCTGGAGAGACTGAGGAAAGCGTGGAAGCAGAGAGCGATTTTAGGGGCGGAAAAATAGGTAGATTCCAAGTTATGAGTCTACTGCAAGCAGCCAGATATTACCTACTAACCGGTGATTTAGAGAAGGCTAAATCCTTCGGGCTTAATAGGGCAATCTTCTATGCATGGGCGAAGAGGCATGGTAGGGAAATCTCCCAGAGGAGGAAGCTCTCAACCATCGGCGTCAGAAAAGAGGATGCCGCAAGCATTTATAGGGTCGGACAACCCATACAGGTGGGCGATGAAGTAGCATTCGCCTCAAAAGAGGGTTGGTTTATGATAGGCGACCAAATCCAGAGGCCGGAAGACTATGATAGGCAGGTGGCTAGGCAAATCAACAGCGTAGTAAAATATGAGAGAGCATGGCAGGCGGCAATAGAATACCTAAAAAGCTTTGAGAGGGAAACCCTACTAAACCAGCAGAGATTCTTCAAGGAGGTTTATGAGCCGGTTAGGGACAGGTTCCTAGATTTAATCCTAAACCCGAAGGTTAGGGCTGGCGGAGCCAGGGACCTAACAAAATGGTTCAGGTAAAAATTAAGCTCTAACCTTAATCTGCCCAGTTAAAGCCCATATCCTGCAAGTTCCCTCAACGCTAACCATACATGAGCCAACCGGCTTCTGGGGCGTGCACACCCTCATAAATAGTGGACACTCAGTCGGCTTAATCTTCCCCATTATAACTAGATGGCATTGGCAGCCTGGCGGAATATCCATTCCACCCCTAACCCTAACATTATACCTTTCATGGGCATCGAAATGCAAATATTCATTCCTAAGCGTTAGGGTTGAATCCGGTATTCTACCGAGGCCGCGCCAATCCCCTCCAACAACATTAAAAGCCATCCTCATAAGATTCTTCGCCTTAACGTTTCCATCCCAAGTAACAGCTCGACTATACTCATTCTCCAGAGCCGCCGCCCCATTCCTAATCTGCCTTAAAGCCATGTATATCGCTAAGAGAACATCTATGGGTTCGAAGCCTGCCACCACAGTCGGCATACGATAAACCTTAGGGAAAATATCATAAGGCTCCAAACCAATAATTGTGCTAACATGTCCAGGGGCAATAAACGCGTCAATCTGCAAATCCCCTATACCAAGCAGG
>Ga0080004_1193988_pt1 | contig 12678 bp, 7 predicted proteins | sample WasSprMetagenome_FD_69207 | JGI IMG/M metagenome (GOLD analysis project Ga0080004, IMG submission 69207) | Sulfidic aquatic microbial communities from Washburn Spring, Yellowstone National Park, USA - WS (SPADES assembly) (version 2) | ecosystem: Environmental > Aquatic > Thermal springs > Hot... | reverse complement strand
AAATTCCATTCACTAAAACAAGACCATTCCCAAGAACACCTTAGGAACACACATGCCACACCATCGCAAGATCTCAACTAATAGATCAACCAAATTCTACCATAAGGAAAGCCATGCATTCCTTATGGTAGAATTCCCAAGGTCTACCTTGGGAATGATGGTTATGTAGACCATGGGATTCCAAGAACATCACAAAGTAAATCACATTGATGGAACGCAAATAGGGATAAAAATTTAAAAACCTAATAAACAAGATCAAAGATGATAAAATTAGAAGAATATTAAATCTATTTAAAAGAGATAATAATGCAGAATCAATAATAAAAGATTAAAAGGTAACACCTAACGAAGTAATGAGTATTAGTGAGGAAAGAAGAATGAAAGAATCAATAATAAAAGATTAAAAGTAAACCGATTAGAGCATTGAATATAGCTACCCTCATACACCCACCTGAATCAATAATAAAAGATTAAAAGAACACCTTCCTCTTGAAGTCTAGCTTCATAGCTTCTTCAGGAATCAATAATAAAAGATTAAAAGGTAATCCCAAATCATAAGTAAGTAATTGATTATGTTCCTCGAGAATCAATAATAAAAGATTAAAAGACTCGGTGAGTCCTTTGCTTCTGGTAAGGCAATGCCTTCCAGAATCAATAATAAAAGATTAAAAGTTATGACATACCTTATCAGTAGTAGTGAGTATGATATGATTTTGAATCAATAATAAAAGATTAAAAGAACACCAACTGATGTGAGGTTACCAAGGTTATGCTGTGGTGAGAATCAATAATAAAAGATTAAAAGCATATCTTACTGATGTACTGATGAATAAGTTGAGGGGTCTGAGGAATCAATAATAAAAGATTAAAAGACCACCAGATACGAAATACTCAAACAACATATCAGCATATGAATCAATAATAAAAGATTAAAAGATATCACCTCTTCCCCTCAAATGTTTGAGCTAGATATAGAATCAATAATAAAAGATTAAAAGACGGTAAGTGATTCCTCAGCTCCCATTAGGTTTAGCCCTAAGAATCAATAATAAAAGATTAAAAGTCCTCACCTCACACTCACTAATATCCTCTACAAGTCCAAGTATCCGAATCAATAATAAAAGATTAAAAGCAACTCCTCCCACTCCTCAACAATCTCCCTAGCAAGCGACAGGAATCAATAATAAAAGATTAAAAGCATTAGGGTCTCCCTCATAAACAGCTTCTGAATTACCGTAGGAATCAATAATAAAAGATTAAAAGAGGGATATAGCTAAAGCATTCGCTAACTACATAGACTATAAGAATCAATAATAAAAGATTAAAAGTATACTTATAATTATATATTACTTTATTTCCGAGGTCGTGTGAATCAATAATAAAAGATTAAAAGGTATATGGTCAATGACCTAGATGTTGAGGTTATGAAATTTCTAGAATCAATAATAAAAGATTAAAAGGATCGAAGGGCTTAGGAGGGCTCTCGAGGAGCTCCTAAAGATGAATCAATAATAAAAGATTAAAAGGTTGTGAAGATCTAAACATTTTAGGTTGTCTCAGTGAAGAAAAACGAGAATCAATAATAAAAGATTAAAAGAAAATCTTAATTATGAATAGTATGATTGGTGTTATGACTACGAATCAATAATAAAAGATTAAAAGTTACGTCTGATGATGGTGTGTAGCTAATGCTTAATGTTAATCTGATGTTTGTTGTGAATCAATAATAAAAGATTAAAAGAGCGGTAATGCTACAATCACATTACCAAGTCCTATGTCAAGTGGTAAGGAATCAATAATAAAAGATTAAAAGAGACATAACCAAGTCTTTTCAGTCTTTGATTCGTAGATATCAAGAATCAATAATAAAAGATTAAAAGAGTGATTTAGGTATAACGAGTAACTACTTATATAAGATGAATCAATAATAAAAGATTAAAAGCACTCACCCTAACATAACCAACTAATTTCAACACCTTACTCAGAATCAATAATAAAAGATTAAAAGCCAACCCTACGCTGTACCTCCCTAGCCTCCTCGTAAGTCACCGAATCAATAATAAAAGATTAAAAGCCGAGGGGATAGGGGTTTCCTTGGTTTTACCCCCCTCCATAGAATCAATAATAAAAGATTAAAAGTCTACTAATGTTTTATCAAGGCTTAGCCTAGGCTCTCTCACCAGAATCAATAATAAAAGATTAAAAGAAGTTACTCATTGTCATTGGAAATAATAGGTCTGTTTCAACTAGAATCAATAATAAAAGATTAAAAGTATCTATCGTGAAGCCTAACTTAACAGCGAATCTTAAAGCTGAATCAATAATAAAAGATTAAAAGAACACCCACACCTCCGAATATTCCGAAGTAGCTTGTTAGCCGAAATCAATACAATCTTCTTAAGCTTCTCACAAGATCTTAGCTAAGAATTAATAATAGACTATTGAGAGGAGGATGTTGAGGATTATTATAGGTCTTATATGATGATTCGACGTTAGACAAGTTATAAATGCTACCGATGGTTACTTTCGTATTACTAGTCCTCTTGCTTTGATTTCTTCTTTTCTTCTTGTATAGTTATGTGGTGTTAGGATGTTGTTTGGTATTTTTCTTTCTCTGATGTTTAGTTCTTTAGCTATTGTGTAGGGTATTCTGATGTAGTTTCCTTCTTCTCCTTCAACCTCTGCTAATATGTCTAGGCTTCCACGTGTGTTGTACTCATCTTCTGATAACCCTACAATGTATTCCATCATAGTTCCCCTTAGGTGGAATAGTGAGTATAGGGATACCGATATCAGTTTTGAGTATGGATCGGTGTAAGCATTGATTAAGTCTTTGATTGTGGATGTACTGTACTTCCTATCGACTTCAGCAATTACCTCATCAACCTCTTCCCAAGACCTCCCATCACCGAGACTACGTAGCTTACTGACTAACTCATTCAAGTACTCAGCACCCCTACCAAGGACTAACCAATCACTTATGCTTGGGGTGACTATGAATACCTTACAACCACTCTTCACATACCCCCTATTCACCCTACCTAAAGTCTGGACTAAGTTACTGTAGGGTAGTAACTCAACCACACCAGCATCGAAGTCTAAATCAACACCTGCCTCAATAACACCTGTAGCTACTAGAATGACTGACTCACCACTACTTAAGTCCTCCCTAACAGCCCTAAACACATTAGCCCTATCCCTAACAGGCATCCTACCGTGGAGTACACCGATACAGTACCTACTACGTAAGTCACTACTAACGAGTCCTGAGTAGACTTCGAAAGCTGTCTCAGGCCTAATAACACGTACTAGGATTGACTTAAACCCCTCACTAACTAATTCCAAGACCTTAGACTTAAGGACTCCAACACCACCTTCAGAAGCGAAGCTAACTAATGCCTTAGAAACACTCTTCACCTTAGGTGGTACGTCATAACAACTATATGAGGTGTTATTAAGTGTTGCTAGGTGTTTTAAGTGTTCCTTAAGGTGTTCCTGAATCGTTGCTGAAGCAACCACTACTGAAGTGTGTAGGGATAGTGAGGTAACTTCATGTATGAACGTCACGAACGGATTAACATTACTGACGTCATCTACGTAGCTATAACCCTCATCGAAGAAAACCACAGGTTCTCCAAGCCTGATTAACGTGGCATAGTATGATGCCTTCCTCTCAGACCCTACAGACAACAACCTATAGAGTAGTTCATCCATAGTCGTTAAGATTACGTCAGCCCCGAAAGGCTTCCTACTAACACCAACCCTACACCAACTACTGAAACACTCATACATCATATGTTCACCACCGTAGTCAATACCGAGGCTGTAAGCAACACCGAATAATTTAGAGAGCCTAATTAAGTACTTCTTAACCCTATCCTCAAGATCCTCAACAATAGCTCTATAAGGCTCAACAATAACTACCTGCCTACCTAGGAAGAGGCTGGAGATTAAAACAGCTTCAGTCTTACCGCTACCAGTCTCAGCAGTAAGTACTAACACACCCCTACCCATAGAAGCTAACCTAACAGCAAACTCAACCTGCCAATCATACGGTGTGTAACCAGTAACAACTCTGAAGAACCACTTAAACCTACTTACATTAAGTTCCATAGAGAAACCTCTTATGGAGTAATTCCATCTTAACTGAATACACATACTTAGACTCAGGAATGAAATCCTTACCACTTTTAATAAACCTACCACTATACACATCATACTTAAGTTCTAACCTAGCAGGCTTAGAAATTATGTTAGGGTTGATAATACTGAGTAGTCCGTGGAAGACTGCCTTAACCATAGCTTCACTACCGCTGATATTAACACTTACGTATGCCGGTATGTGAGGTTCTATAACACCTTGTCTAACGTCGGATGTGTCTATTAACTCGACTTCAGCTTTACCACAGCTGTGGTTAAGGAGTGACTGCTCTACATAACCAGCTAACACATCAACTATGTGGAGCATCACAACACCATCCAATACTTCCTTCCTCAACCTATCTAAACCTACTCTAACACCGTGGGTTGATAGGTATGCCTTAGTAATAGCTAGAGTATGTATGAATGTCTCAACATCCCTAATATTGATGAAGTGGTGGAGCCTAGCAATAGCTGTTGCTAACCCAACATACCCCACACCATCCCTACCACCATACCTACTGAGTAAGAATTCAAAGTCTGTGAAGCCTAACTTATATGGATGACCCCTAAAACCAACAACATAACTACCATTATCTAGTGTCTCCACTCTCATCGTTGCTGGTTTATACTTGTCGTGAAGTTCCACAGCTGTGGTTAAGTAATCATGAATCAACCTCTTATTAAAAATTATGTGTAGTAGGTTCTTAGTAGTCCCTACATGATCATCTAGCGTTACTGTATACCCTATGAATTCATCATCACCTACCTTCTTAATGATGATACCCCTACCAACATTCATAACCTACACCAGATACCTTAACCACTCCCTATCAACACCGTAGATGTTGTATTCCTTATCTCTGAAGAGTATTAACTTACCTAATTCATCCACAGGATCGCTACTTACGTGTAGGTAACCCTTGATAACTGAGGCATCCTTCCTCAAACCCTTCAATGCGTTAATGTCTAGGAGTGCTGTTGTGAAGGAACATAACACCTTATTAGGCATTGATAGAAATGGTAATACGTAATCAACTACATCCCCACCAACCTCATTCATAAGCTCCTCAACCCTCATAGCAACTAAGTTCTTCACCCCTAACCTATAGATAAACCATCCCATCATCAACTTCTCAAGGTAATTTTCAAGAACTCTATCATTAACTAGTATGAAGCCATAGAGAGGGTCTGAAAACACCTTATGCTTAACCTTAACAACATCATAGTGGTACTTCTCACCATCACCAACAACCACATAATGCCAAGTCTTAACACCTAGTTTAAGCACAAGCTCAACATTATCAATGTACTTAAGAACGTTCCAGTACTTATCAACGACACCTACATTAGGTTGTTTACTCCTCAATAACGGTCCCGGATACACACCTAACGATATGGCTTTAAAGTGATATTCAAGGTATGGAGGTTTAAAATCTTCAATTACTTCCTCCCTTCTAGCAATATGCCAATCACAGACCATCCTACCATCGATCCTCTTAATCCTTACTAACAACCCCTCATTGACTTTATGAGGTGTGTACTCACCTGCTAAGTTCTTTAAACCATCTACACTTAATATAGCTCGTAGTACAAAGCCTGAGAATGTAGTTGGTGGGATATGGTCGTGAGTTACATCCCAATAACCATGAAGTGATGACGCCGGTAGGAATAACTGTGATAACGGGATAACACTAACTTTTACCAGCTTCAGCAGAACCACCTAACTCCTTAGACTTCCTCACCCTAGGAATATCTAATGAATCAATCTTCATCAAATACTCACTAACAAACTTACTAGCTAATGCCTTCAGAAACTCATAGGCATTATCGCCAACCATTCTAAGACATACCTTTCTAGACTTTATTTCACTAAATACTTCATCAGGATCACTTCTATCAAATATGTTCTTACTGGCTTTTGCTTTCTCTTTAAATTCATTAATAGCATCTATAGGTGATGGTATAGCAGGTGGGATAATTACTGGATCATCTAGTAGGTTCACACCTACATCAACAACTAATACCTTCTCCTTCTTTTCCTCTTTATTCTCTTCTTTCTTTTCCTCTTTCTCATTATACTTCTTATTACTCTCCTTATTACCTAACCAGTAATCCTCCAATATACTTATACCTTTAGGAGTCCCCGCACCAGCTAACTTCAGTCCTTCTAGGAATGCGTATGCCATAGCATGAGGCTCCATATTATTAACACCTAATAGAGTCCCGTACCTAACGACAGGTATTAACGTGTATGGCTCTACATACTCCTTAGTCCATATCGTCTGAGCAATCTCTTTACCTTTTTCCCTCTTCTCTTTCTCACTCTCTTCTTCGGACTTAAGCATATTATACATATTATATTCAACTCTATTCCTCTGTTTCCTCTCAAGTAATGGCTGTATAGCTACTCCACCACCATAGTGTATCCTACCACGTAAGTACGCAACTGGTGCAGTCCACGTAGCACCCCATAAGTAGGTTAGTATATCCCTAGGGTCTGGCTTACCGTCCTGGTAAGTCTTAGTTACATCAATACTTAAGTTAAAGTATTTATAATATGGTATACACTTACCATCAGATGTCTTCACCAATGAGTATGCTATCGCTCTCCTCTCAATACCTCTCTGCTTAGTTGGGCTAAAGTACGGCTTCTTCACTTCGTTCCTAATGATATTACCGTTCTCATGAACGTCAATACTTAGTGTTACAGTCTCAAGTAAGTTTATGTTCTTCTCACTAGCCATACCGAAGTACAGTTCTTGAGGTACTTCTAAGATTGCGTAGATAGCCATGTTAATGTAGAAGTCATCTGAGAATACTAGACTTTCAACTAGGTTAGTTAGTTTGGATTCTGTGGTAATGCCTTCTTCACTCTTCTTACTGGCTTTCTTTGGCACTGCTACCACCCCTACTACCTTCTTCACTCTTAGTTTCCTGCTCAATTTCTTGATGTAGTACTACCAAGTATGTGTATATGTCGTTGTATATGGTCTGCGAGTACAGTTTCTCGAGAAGTACTTCACTCCGTACTAAGCTTTCAACATCAACTTTAATTACGCTCCCCTCCTCATCATACTTAATCTTAAGTTTGTTAAGGATTTCCTTCATGTATGTCTTCTCATCACCATCAACATAAATCCATAACATCTTCAGCTTCACATCTAATCTCGGTATAGCGTAGGCTAATGCCTTAGCAATTCCTGAAGTCCTTAGGGTTTGTGCAAATCTCCTCACATTATATAGTTTATCCTCCTCCCTCCCCTCAGCCTTCATCAACATATCAATAACTGGACTCACTACCCTAGCTAATACATACGCTACTTTCTTATCCTCGGGTTCGACATATACGTGGGTTTTCAAGTATTTAAATACGTAACTCATATACGAACCACCCTTTTTGAATTGCTTCAAGATCTGAACTAGGTAGGGTGTGAAGTCTGGAGAGGATATGTAGGGGATGAGGAGGGATGAGTTATCACTTACGAAATCTTTACTACACGCTTCTTGACCGAATACGTTTAGTAGTAGTGCTAACCTCTCAATACTTAATTCATCAAGTCCTTCAACCCTAACCCTAACCCTATCATCCCCGAATAAACTGTTAAGTATGAGTACACCATACTTATGTATTGAGAGGAGGTTGAGGACGTAGTATATTGAGTTAAGGGTCTCACTATCTAAATTAACCTTCCTCATAAGTTTGAATGTAAGTAACACATCACCTGCAGAACCTACAGAGCTGAAGCTAGAGTCGAGAACATAGAAAAGCGTAGTTGAAACACACCTTAAACATATCTTAGCTTTTTCAGTAATCTTAGTTTTCTCCTCTTGACGGAAACGCATCCTACCCGGTCCTAACTTACCCTTACAATCGAGTAACACATCCTTATGCTTCCATCCACAGTAAAGACAGGTATCACTACTAACAACACCTTCATCACCATAACTACCAACACCGCCAACCATGACATTAGCGATTAAATCGTAATTTAGTGTTTCTACCTCACCTGAGGGTTTAACAATTACTAAATCATTATTATCACAGCTGTGAGTGAGGTTCTTCAACTTATTCTCTAAGAAGTTCAACTTATTTAAAACTTGTCCCTGTATCTTGTACATACTACGGAGGATTTTAGGATACTCGCTAATGAGTTTAGCCGGTATGACTACATCGGTAAGACCTGTAGCGTTTCCCGATTCATCTTTCCTGTAGTAGTAGGTGTTTAAGAAGTCGTTAATACTAGCATTTTTTGTTAAGTCTTTTAACTTAGGTATGAAGAATTCATTAACGAAGTCATCATATACCTTATATACTTCATTTTCGTTCGAGAACCCACTAACTATTAACATACCTGAGGTAGGACTATAATCAATGACTTTACAGCCGTACTTAAGTATGAGGTATTGATTGAACCTAATCACTAAGTACTTATACGCATTAACTACTAATTCATCTTCCTTCTTAACACTAACTCGGAAGAAAGGTACTTTTAGATAACTACCCCAACCACGCACTCCATATATCGGGAGTCCATAGAGTACCTCCATAATTTCCACCACTTTTTAGTACTATAAGATTTATAAGTTTTACTCCTATATTACCAACATAGTGGAGGTGTATGAGTAAGGCATTAATTGTATCTGTAGGTTTTAATGTAGATTTGGTTGTTAGGAGTATACTTAAGGTGTCGGTTAGTCCTGAGGATACGTTAATTATTGTGTACTCACTTGCTGGTGATGAATTTAGTAAAAAGAGAGTTTCAGATACTGTATTAACTATTAAAGAGTTACTTAAAGGTAGTAACTTACTTGAGTGTGAGGTTAGTGGTATGGATTTTTTTGAAGATGTTATTAAGGTTTTAAAGGTGTTGAAGAGGTTTAGGAATAGAGAGATTATTGCATCGTTGGTAGGTGGTATGAGGATTACGTTATTCGCTATTCTTTATGCGTTAGAATTGCTTTGTAGGGTTGAGGGTTGTAATGCGATGATCCATTTAATGAGGGAGGACGGACTCTACGACGTCATGATAAAGCTGCCGTTATCACCTTCATTAGGTGAGACTGAGAGGAAAGTGTTGAAGTTGATTAAGGACCTAAACCTTACTGGGATGAGGAGAGGTGAGATCGTAGGGAAGTTAGCTAATGCTTTGGGTGTTGGTGAGTCGTCTATAAGGAAGATCCTTAAGAGCTTAGAGTCTAAGAAGGTTATATCCGTATCAGATAGTACCGTTAAACTTGAAAGATTAGGTGAAGCACTTTATGAATTGATTGAGTGATTAACTATGGAACTATACTTAATCAAAACTACAGTTAAGATTAACTCTAAATGGAATGCTCCATTATTCACAGGTAAATTGGTTAAGTCATTCTTAATAGATACTAATCCGAGGTTTAAGGAGCTCTTCAGAAAGATTAGGGGTGTTGAACCTAAGTTAATCCACATAACCCCATTATATGAGTTAAATGGCGGGAAAGTTAGGTGTTTATATAGTTCTGTTGAATTTGATAATAATCATAAAGTCAAGAGATTAAGCAAAGTTTCAATTAACGGCATATACAACTTCTATATTGGTTTTGCTGATGGCCTATCTTATAGTTATCTGAATTTTGATGACGTTTATAATACACTACTAAATATCAGTGGTACTCATAAATTCTCTAATTACGACTTTACAGTTGAACTCGTAAGCGTAAATGTTATTAATGTTGAAGAAATTGCTTCTAATGTTACACATAATTTATTTAAGAAGAATATTATGAGGGTTATCTTCTCATCACCTACTATGTTCAGAGATCCATTCAGAAATCATAAGTATAAGTCTTTAGTACCGACACCATTAAACGTCTTCTCAACACCACTCTATATCTACTTAACATTGACAGGAAAATTAAGTAGGAAAAATTATTTTAAAACACTAATTAAAATTCACAAATTACTAAATGAGACTCACGTGATAATGTATAAGAGAAATTATGGAACAAGTATAGAAATAAGATATGTTTGCTACGATGATAATAAAATACTTCCAGCAGTGATTGGATATGCAAATTATAGATTAAATAACATGGTAAAAGATGAACAAGTAAGTAATATGGAAAGGATTATATACGAATTAGTAAGATTAATGACATCATTAGGGACTGGAACATCAAGAGCATCAGGATTCGGACATGTACATTTTAAAGTTTAAGACAAAATACTTAAGTTGCAAGATACTCTTAATAACAATATTTTGAGTCATGAAATTACATTAACTTCATATACCTACTGAAGCCTTACCTAATCTAGAACTAAGTCTTCTGATGAGATCCAGTTAAATTTATAATACTATTAATAAGACTTAATCCTAATGGAATTAGAAGACTGTGAAAATAAATCTGAAGAATCTCTAAACCCTCACTATAGACGTAATAATCTAGAGAGGATGTTACTACATTCAACTTTTAACCCTTACTTTTATTATTGATTCTAAGGATCCCTAACACATGCGCTGGTGATTGGGAGGCCTACAAGCTCTTTTAATCTTTTATTATTGATTCCAGACATCACGGCTATCTACAAGAGGACTGTGTTAGTCATTGCTTTTAATCTTTTATTATTGATTCAGGGGAGCGTTACTTCACAGCGTCGGGTATTAGGGAGTAGTTCACTTTTAATCTTTTATTATTGATTCCTGCTGAAGCTGATGGTGGCTTCAGGTTTGAGGTCTATAGTGTGCTTTTAATCTTTTATTATTGATTCCTGAAGTCATGGAGTTAGCAATTCAAGTAGCTGAAGCAGATACTTTTAATCTTTTATTATTGATTCATACTTTGAGTACACGTTAGCGTCAGCTATCTCGGTAACAAGCTTTTAATCTTTTATTATTGATTCATCATTGCTTCAGCCCTCATCACTCTACGTAATTGATATAGCCTTTTAATCTTTTATTATTGATTCTTCGACTGTGAGTACAGGTGCTACGCTAGGGTCTCAATCGTCTTTTAATCTTTTATTATTGATTCATCCAATCCTATGGAAACTACATGTAAAGAAGAGAGAATATGCTTTTAATCTTTTATTATTGATTCTGAGATTTGAAATCACATTCATCCCAAACAAGATCTTCCTTTTAATCTTTTATTATTGATTCAACACAGAACGATTAAGTACAACATCATGAAGTGTAGAAGAAGCTTTTAATCTTTTATTATTGATTCTGATTTGTAGTCTAGTTGACTCTTACAGCATTCAGGACTGTTCTTTTAATCTTTTATTATTGATTCAGGACTAGTCCTACCCTCAACCTCAGACATACAATCACCAAATCCTTTTAATCTTTTATTATTGATTCAGGACGGAGGTGCTTGGACAGACATAATGTCTAAAGTAGATGAGCTTTTAATCTTTTATTATTGATTCACATCAGAATATCAGTTAGTCCTGCCTGAGGCGGTAATACTTGTCTTTTAATCTTTTATTATTGATTCAGAGGCGCTTAAGGACCTAGTAGATGAGTTACAACCGTTACTAACTTTTAATCTTTTATTATTGATTCTTTTCTATCTCTTGTTATTTTCCTTCGGGGTTGTGTACTTTTAATCTTTTATTATTGATTCTAATCTAATTTTAGCTATTGTGTATGACGCTCTGATGCTTACTTTTAATCTTTTATTATTGATTCCCCGAAAGAAATGGTTTGTCAATACCACAGCTGTGGTTTAGATCTTTTAATCTTTTATTATTGATTCATGTTAAGGGTGTACAATGTAATTGATGATATAACAGTAGATCTTTTAATCTTTTATTATTGATTCTCATAGCTCAAACCACAAACGAAACAACAAACACAACTAGCTTTTCTTTTAATCTTTTATTATTGATTCATTAAATTTACACCATCGTTAAGCGATTATGAGAGAGAGCTTACTTTTAATCTTTTATTATTGATTCCCCCATGGAAACTCGTAGGAAAATGCTATCTCCTCACAAGACCTTTTAATCTTTTATTATTGATTCTCATCTAATTCTATTTTTCCCTCCTCATCTCGGGGTGTACATACTTTTAATCTTTTATTATTGATTCCGAAAACTATATGTTTTTAGTATAACTCACTTGAGGTGAGTAAACTTTTAATCTTTTATTATTGATTCGGAATTGCTATGATCATCAGTATAGTTACTAGAGTCATTAACAACTTTTAATCTTTTATTATTGATTCTTAAACGGGAGTATAAGTTATGAGGAATTCGTTCAAGAGACTTTTAATCTTTTATTATTGATTCTTCCTTTCTGACTAATTCAACACCTAAGTACAAGAAAATCACAGCTTTTAATCTTTTATTATTGATTCTAAAGCTGTATGCTCACTCTACGGGTTTACGTGTGGATATGCTTTTAATCTTTTATTATTGATTCGAGGCTAGTCTTATCTACTCCTATGAAGTTAGCTAGTCTATCACTTTTAATCTTTTATTATTGATTCTTAAAATATGACTTTGCTGATTCATCTAGCTTAAGTTTAAGTGCTTTTAATCTTTTATTATTGATTCTC
>Ga0080004_1124068_pt1 | contig 12680 bp, 11 predicted proteins | sample WasSprMetagenome_FD_69207 | JGI IMG/M metagenome (GOLD analysis project Ga0080004, IMG submission 69207) | Sulfidic aquatic microbial communities from Washburn Spring, Yellowstone National Park, USA - WS (SPADES assembly) (version 2) | ecosystem: Environmental > Aquatic > Thermal springs > Hot... | reverse complement strand
TTCCCATAGTTTTTGTAATTCGGCTCTGGTCATAAGGGAAATCCTCCTCAGTCCGTTTTCTGAGGAAGATTATCCCTTAAACGCGAGCCCTGTGCCAAGGTGGGTTGTATTTGACGCTTACTTTTTATACAGTTTATGGCCTACCTTATAATCCAGTCCTAGAATTCCAGAAATCTTACATCAAACAAAATAAATGTTTCCCAAATGACCCTATAAAAGCCCTGGAGCGAGATTTCCATATAAAAAGTTTTTGTTGGTGTTTAAGGAAGGATTTACGAAGACGTACTAACGAACATGTAAAGCTTTACAACAGTTAAAAGACTATGTGATCAGAGGCTAGTATAACCAGTAAAGGTGGAGGGGTTCAATTGTCTTTTAAAGAAAGATTGCAAAGGATTAACGAAAAATATGGGACCATATTTATATTAATTCTGATGGGTACTATAACAACTATTCTGTATCCAGGTTTTCTTAGTTCTACAAACTTAACCAACCTAATTAGGCAAATTTCTATTATAGCAATTATAGCTTTCGGAAGCACGTTTGTAATTATATCAGGTGGAATTGACCTGTCCCCGGGATCGGTGGTCGGACTTACGTCCGTAGTAGTAGCTAGTCTTGCACATCCAGGGATGTACCCAGTTATAGTGCCAATACTTGCTGGGATAATTGTAGGCTCGTTAGCTGGGCTTATCAATGGTGTAATTATAACCAAAACCAGAATTCCACCATTTATTGCCACTTTAGGCATGATGATAACGGCTCGAGGTATGGCTTTAATCTACAGCAAAGGGAATCCTATAGGTAATTTTAGTAAGGAGTTTGAATTTATAGGCGGGGGGGAGTTGTTTGGTATTCCTGTACCTATCCTCATATTAATAGGGCTCTTTATTCTAAGCCATATTTTACTCAATAATACTATTTTTGGATTATATACGTACGCAATAGGTAGTAACGAGCAGGCAGCTATAGTTTCTGGTATCAATGTAAATAGGCAAAAAGTACTTATATATATGTATGCCGGTTTAATGGCAGGCATAGCTGCAATCGTACTAACATCACGAATTATCTCTGGGCAACCACTTGCAGGTGTAGGATTTGAACTAGATGCTATTGCTGCTACGGTAATTGGAGGAACAAGTTTATCGGGTGGTATAGGGACTATACCCGGAACACTAATTGGTGCCTTAATAATGGGTACATTAAATAATGCTATGGATATACTTGGTGTATCCCCGTATTGGCAACAGGTATTTAAAGGTGTAATCATTGTATGTGCTGTCGTGCTTGATCAAAGAAGAAAAAAGTAATTTTATTCGAAAAATGTTAAGGGGGTGTAAGGAGATATGTAATATGTAAAAAATTAACATATCTAGGTTTGCAACTTTAAAAAGTAATAATTACAAGGAGGGACAAAACTAAAATGTTAAAAAAGAGCTTTTCAAAGAAGAATATAGTTTTATTAACATTCCTCTTACTTGTAGTTTTTATGGCAACCGCTTGTGGAAGTAAGGGAACTACATCAGGCTCTGGGACTGGAAGTTCTACAACGCAAAATGAAAAGACAACAGAAAAAGCTGATAAAAAGATTAGAATTGGCGCTTCGATGGCTATGGTAGTTGATTTTATGTCCTACGTCGTAAAGGCAATGCAAGATTATGCTAAGGAACACCCAGACATAGAATTAACCATAGTTGATGCTAATCAAAATGCTTCTACGCAGTTAAATCAGGTCGAAAACTTTATTGCTAAAAAAATGGATGCTATAATCGTTCATCCTGTTGACACAGAATCAACTCAACCAATAGTAGAAGCAGCGAAAAAAGCAGGCATTCCATTAATTGCTGTAAACAGGAAATTCCCTGGGGCCGATTGTTATGTAGGTTCTGATGCATATGAATCAGGAAAGCTACTAATGGAATACTTGGCCCAAAAAGCGGGAGGTAAAGGAAATGTAGCTATAATGGTGGGTACTTTGGGTTCGGAACCTGCTAGGTTACGGACACAGGCGATTAAAGACGTTATTGCTAAGTATCCTAATATGAAGATTGTTCTCGAGGGTGCTGCCGATTGGGTTAGGGATAAAGGCATGGCTTTGATGGAGAACTGGTTACAGTCAGGTAAGGAATTTGATATTGTTGCTTCTAATAACGATGAAATGGCTATTGGTGCTATTAAAGCTTTGGAAGCTGCTGGTAAACTTTCCAAAGTTATGGTTGGTGGTATTGATGCACTTCCTCAGGCCTTACAATATCTAAAAGAAGGGAAAATGGCAGTAACTGTATTCCAAAACGCACACGATCAGGGTTACCGTGGTGTCGAGATGGCTTACAAAGCTGCTAAGGGAGAGAAAATACCACCAGAAGTAATGATCCCTTACGAATTGGTAAAACCCGAGGATGCTGACAAATATATGGCTAGGTGGCAGAAATAAAGATAATCTTATTTAAGAAAGAAAAATAAGTTGAGGTAGTGAGGGCCGGAGCTACCGTGTCCTCGCTACCTCAAAGTTAAGCCAAGGAAGTGATAGCTATGGATAATCAACATGATTATATACTTGAAATGGAGAATATAAACAAACAATTTAGCGGGGTTAAGGTACTGGATAATGTTGAACTGAAAGTAAAACGAGGAACTGTCCATGCTCTAATGGGCGAAAATGGCGCTGGGAAGTCAACATTAATGAAAATATTAATGGGGATTTACCAGGCTGATTCTGGAGTTATAAAATTTAACGGTACACAGGTAAAAATTTATAATGTTAGGGATGCCATTAATATAGGTATATCGATGATTCACCAAGAATTAATTCAGCCCCTACATTTAACTGTAGCAGAACATATTTTTCTAGGAAGAGAAGCCAGTTACAGTGTGAAAGGCTTAATTAGAAAAAGAGAAATAATCGCTGAGGCCAAAAAAATATTAGACAGAATGGGTATCAAGATAAACCCAGAGACCAAAATTAAAGATCTTACTGTAGCCAAAAGACAACTGGTAGAGATAATCAAAGCCATATCTTATAATTCTTCTTTAATCATTATGGATGAGCCTACTTCAGCTTTAAGCGAAGAAGAAATAAAAGAGCTCTTTAATATTGTTAACTCCTTGAAAGCTCAGGGCAAAACTTTTATCTTTATAACCCATAAGCTGAATGAGGTTTTTGGTATTGCTGATTATATTACAGTTTTAAGAGATGGAAAACATATAGGTACAGATTCTGTTAAAAACTTTACTATCGATCGAATGATACAGATGATGGTTGGTAGAGAGGTAAAACAGATTTTCAATAAACCACCTCGGCCTCAAGGAGAAGTAATCTTGTCTGTACGTAACCTTACAAAGCGCGGGGAATTTTATAATATTTCCTTTGATTTACATCGAGGGGAAATATTGGGAATAGCAGGGCTTCTTGGAGCGGGACGCACAGAACTTGTTCAATCCATATTTGGAATTACCCAATTTGACGAAGGTGAGGTCTGGATTAAGGGGAAGAAAGCTAGTGCTATAACTCCTGTTACAGCAAAAAATTATTATAAGATGGCTTATCTAACTGAAGATCGGCGAATAACGGGTTTGTTTCTTAATCGACCAGTTAAAGAGAATATAATTATCGCCAATGCCTTAAATTTCCGCTCCAGAATACTTCTCAATAAAAAAAGGGTACAGGATATATGTCAAGAGGTAAAAGAAAAACTTAACATTAAAGCATCTAGTCTAGACCAATCCGTAGAATCATTAAGTGGAGGAAATCAACAAAAAGTACTCATTTCGCGGTGGTTATTATGTAATCCTGAAATATTAATCCTTGATGAACCTACACGTGGTATTGATGTAGGCGCTAAGGCAGAAATATATAGGTTAATATTAACTTTAGCTAGTGAAGGGAAAGCGATACTCATAATTTCTTCTGAGATGCATGAGATTTTGGGCCTTAGCGACAGAATTTTGGTTATGCATGAAGGCCGGATAACAGGGATTCTTAATAGAGAAGAAGCTTCAGAAGAAAAAATTATGAAGTATGCTATGGGAATTAGCGCTTAAGATACTATCACATAGGTTCCTTTTAATGGTTTATTCTTGCATGCAAGTATTCATGGTTTATATTAAAAGGAGGCTTGCTAAATGAAACCTAGAGAACGTTTTTTGACAGCTATTAATCACCAGGAACCTGATAGGGTACCAGTATTTATCACTCTAACACCTCAGGTTGCCGAGAAATTAGGCAAAAAAATGGGTCTTCCTTATAAACCCGAGGATTCTTGGGTTTCGGCCCGTATATCACATACTGAAATACTTTTGGCATTAGGAAATGATGCAGTGGGAATAGGACCTTGTAGAGACGCTAGAAAACCCACTATCGAACTTCCTGATGGTCGCCTTCAAGACGAGTGGGGGTTCATTTATCAAAGGGTAGGTTTTTATGATGAAATAGTAGAAAGACCTCTATCCCATATTGAGACGGTAGCTGATTTAAACGATTACACTTTTCCCGATCCTTTGGCACCGGGCCGTTTTGACTTGGCTGAAAAGATGGCCGCCAAGTATAAAGACGAATATGCCATTGTTGGTGATGTGGAGACGACTGTTTTTGAGCTGGCATGGAATCTTGTTGGGCTGGAGAAGTTTTTGATTGATCTGAAACTGGAAAAAGACTATATTCCAGTGTTATTAGATAAGGTTGAAGCCTTTCATACTCAGATTGCCTTAAAATTAGTAGAAATAGGTGCTGATGTCATTTGGATGGGAGATGATTTTGGTACCCAAAGAGGAATGTTTATTTCACCAGATCTATACCGTAGTGTATTCAAACCAAGACATAAGCGCTTTATCCAGGCTATCAAGGCAGCCAATCCGGACATAAAAATAGCCTACCATGGGTGTGGTTCATTTGTTCCAATAATTGAAGACCTAATAGAAATAGGAGTAGATATTTTAAATTCCATTCAACCTCGAGCGGCAGGAATGGATCTAAAGATACTTAAACAAAAATATGGTGATGTCCTCTGCTTCTTTGGAGGACTAGACACCCAAGGAACACTACCCTATGGTACCCCACAAGACGTTGAGTTAGAAGTAAAAGAAAAAATACATGCAGCCGGCCAGGGTGGTGGTTATATTTTAGCTGGTGCTCATAATATTCAACCAGATACCAGCTTGGAAAACGTATATGCTATATATGATGCTGTAAAAAAATATGGAACTTATCCGTTAAAGTTTGATTAAGAGAATAAATTTTTCCCAATGAAGAGGTGGCGCTGAGACTAATTGGTGCGGTGCTCATGGAGACAGGTGAAGCCCAAGAAACTCGCCACCGGTATTTGAACATGACGGAGTACTGGATATGGAGAGATAAGGAAGAAGGAGCTAAATCAGCAAAAACCAACGAGAGTGAGAAAGAGGCAACTTAATAAGACCCTAATCAATCTCAAAAGCTACCAGAAGGATTTTGCGCGCAAATTGGATTTTGATCCTTTTCCTTTATAACAGCTAAAGGTGGTGGGCATAAAGTGAAAATAGGTTTTAATGAGGCGACCACATTAAAGAACTCTACGTTAGAATCAGACCTCTACCTCTGTAATGAAGTTGGATTTGACTATATAGAGATTAGGATAGATAAGATTAAAGAATATCTTGAGAGCCATAAAATGGAGGAACTGGTCAATTTCTTTAACACTAATAGGTTAAAACCCTTTGCCTTTAATGCTCTTGAAGGTATCAATTTTCGAAGTAGAGAACAGCATGAAGAACTACTTAAGGAACTTAATTACCTATGTAATTTAGGTACAACAATAGGTTGTTCAACTATAGTTGTTGTCCCGAGCTTTGATGTAGGATATCGAACAGTTACCGAGATAAAGGACAATACGGTTTCTGTATTGGAAGAACTAGCATCTATAACGCAAAAATATGGCATGAGGTTAGCCTTAGAATTTGTAGGTTATCCCAACTGCTGCATAAATACCCTTAGTCAAGCCTATGACATCGTAGCTTCATTAGATCGACCCGATGTTGGGATAGTGTTAGATTGTTTTCACTTACATGCTATGAATTCACGAGTTGAAGATATCTATAGCCTAGATCCCGAAAAGCTTTTTATAGTTCACCTTGACGATGCTGAAGAGCTACCACCAGGTATTCTTAGAGATGAACATAGGGTATGGCCAGGAGATGGAGTGGCTAGGCTTGGTGAGATTTTTAAAGCACTAAAAACTATTGGATTTGATGGCATTGTTTCAGTGGAGATCTTTCGACCTGAATACTGGCAATGGGAGCCTTCAGAAACGGTGAGGGTAGCTAAGGAAAAAGCTGAGGCTGTATTGAAACGGTATTGGGGTGATGAGGGGTAGGTATATAACAAGGCTTTAAATATGTATATTATTGAAAGCGGTTACAATGGATAAAAAAAAATAAAACAAGCCCTAAGGAGGTAACTAAACTTATGGCTACAATGCGTGCTGTAGTTCTTTATGCTGACTGGGACCCCCGGCCTGGGTTTAAGCTAGGGGCGAAAGACGTTGAAGGGAGACAGACTTACTTAGGTAGTAAGGTATGGCGGAATCCTAGGGTGGTTATTGAGGAGAAAGAGATACCTAAACCTGGTCCAGGTGAAGTGGTTATCGAGGTAAAAGCCTGCGGTATATGTGGTTCTGATGTGCATATGGCGCAGCCGGATGAGGATGGTTATATCCTTTATCCTGGGCTTACAGGGTTTCCAGTGGTTTTAGGTCATGAGATATCAGGAGTAATAGTAGATGTAGGTCCTGGAGCATATGATAAACGGACTAATAAGCCTTTTAAAGGCGGAGAAGAGGTATGTACTGAGGAAATGGTGTGGTGCGGGACCTGCCAGCCATGCGCTGACGGTTATCCCAATCACTGCGAGCGATTGGATGAGCTGGGATTCAATGTGGATGGAGGTTTTGCTAAGTATGTAAAGGTACCAGCCCGGCTGGTTTGGAGCCTGGAGCCTTTAAAATCTCGATATAAGGGGTTAGACCTCTTTTTAGCGGGGAGCTTAGTGGAACCTACTTCAGTGGCTTACAACGCAGTTATTGAGCGTAGTGGGGGCGGAATCAGGCCTGGAGATAATGTAGTTATTTGTGGAGGAGGACCTGTAGGTCTAGCAGCTTGTGCTATTTTGAAGCGGCAAGGAGCAGCTAGGGTTATTTTATCTGAGCCTGAGCCAGCCCGGGCCGAGCTAGGCTTAAAATTGGGCGCCGATTACGTAATCAACCCCCTGAAAGAGGACTTCGTCCACCGTGTTCTAGAGTTGACTGACGGTTATGGTGCTGCCCTTTACCTAGAAGCCACGGGTCTACCCACTGTAGTATATCCCCAGATCGAACAGGTTATCTGGGAAGGCCGTACTCTAAATGCTAAGGTTATTGTTGTAGCCCGGGCCGATGCTAAGATGCCGGTGACTGGTGAAGTGCTCCAGGTTAGGAGGGCCCAGATCATAGGTGCCCAGGGCCACTCCGGCCACGGTACGTTCCCGAGGGTCATCGAGAGCATGGCTGCCGGCATGGATATGACACCTATGATTACTAAGAAGATAACGCTAGATGAGGTTCCGGAGAACCTAGTGCTGCTAAGAACCGACAGAAAAGAAGGCAAGATCACCTGCGTTATGGACTAGGTAGTCTTGGGTTGCTGGTTCTTAAGGCCAGCAACCCCCAAAATAAATGCTATTATACGCCATTGTAGCTAAGGTCCAACCACTACATTACAGAGGAGGAGTAATTAGATGGGGTACCAAATATCCAAGGGCTGGATCCTAACTGACCACCCGGCAATAGTGTTTGAAGATACTGCTGTCGGCCGGCTTAAAAAGCAAATATGGGAGGCCTCAGAAGAAGAAATAGACGCCATTCTAAAGGAATACGAGATCCCCTCAGAGTCTGAGTTGGGCAAGCCAGGCACTTATATTCAGAATACTCCCAGGGCCAAGGTGATAGAAAAGCGTAGGAAGAACGACATCGTATTCGTGCCCATAGGTTGTACCGAAAATCATGGCCTTCATGCCAACAGCGGCCTGGACACGTTTATGGTAACCCAAATACTCGAAGGCGTCCGGCGCTACACAGCCAAGCAGGGTCGAGAAGTGAGTTTGGCCTTCCCGCCCCTCAATTATGGGGGTCATCCATATCACCATTTAGGAATGCCGGGAACCATTGTCATGCCTAAGGAGGTCGTGGAAGAGACCATTATATATACAATGCTCGGCCTCTGGAACGACGGGTTCCGCAAGATAATTCTGGTGAACAACCACGGCCACCTATGGATGTTAGAATCTGCTATTCATGAGTTTATGAAGAGGTTCCATCTGCCAGGAGTTTTCCAAGTAGTGGACTGGCATAGGGCTGTACGGGAGTTCTTCTTCCCCGTGGATAGAGAGGACAGCATGGAGACACATTTTGTCCATGCTGATGAGGCGGAGACGTCAATAGCACTCCTTCTTTTCCCGGGTATGATCGACATGAGCGTGGTAGAGGATGCCGAACCCGAGAATCTTTTGCCCGTGGGGCATTTTGACACAGCAGTGGACGCCTTCCGACGGCCTCACCGATGGTCGGAAGGGGAGGGCCATATGGCAATAGAACGGGCTGCTACTCCTCAAGGCGTCGTAGGTAAGCCAAGCCTGGCTTCACCTAAGAAGGCTAAACGACCGGTAGCCGCTATCTTGAAGTACCTTACCTTGCTCCATGATCAAATTCTAGAGGCATTCCCACCAGGTACTGTACCTCCAGTAGAGAAGGTTACTCTACGCACAGAAGAGGAGATGCGGCCTTACCTGAAAGAGCCCTTAAGCGAGGGCTGGAAGTCGGTGTATGAACTCCCCTTGATAGGGCCTTTCCATAAACTGTAGCCCTGGCGGAAATCGAATGTAAATTGAACCCGCTCCCTCACTCAAATTGTAGTAGAGGGAGCGGGTATACAACAAGGAGCTTCTAACCTTTCAACTAGAGCAATATTTTCTAACTTATCTTTTAGGAGGAAAGGAAGTATGAGTAATAAGAAGATAGAAATAGGGTTGATAGGCGCTGGGCGGATTGGGAAGATACATGCGGAAAATATATGTTTCAGTATTCCTGAGGCAGAAGTAGTAGCAGTAGCAGACATATTTCCTGAAAGAATAAGAGATTGGGCCCTAGGTTTAGGAATAAAGAATATTTTTAGCGATGCTAATAAGATCATGGAAGATGAAGAGATTGATGCTGTTTTGATCTGTTCTTCCACAGATACCCATTCTTCTTTGATAATGCAAGCTGCTAAGGCAGGTAAGCATATTTTTTGTGAGAAACCTATAGACTTTGACCTAACTAAAATACAGCAGGCCCTTAAAGAGGTGGAAAAAGCAGGTGTAAAATTGCAGGTAGGTTTTCAACGCCGCTTTGACCCCAGTTTTAAGAAGGCCCGGGAAATTATAGCGGAGGGGAAGATAGGTGATGTCCATTTGATAAAAATCACCTCGCGCGACCCCGAGCCTCCTCCGCTGGACTATATAAAGGTATCAGGTGGTCTTTTCTTGGATATGACTATTCACGATTTTGATATGGCCAGATACTTATCCCAAAGCGAAGTTACCGAGGTTTATGCTGTAGGTGAAGTGCTGGTAGATAAAAGCATTGGTGACGTGGGCGATATAGATACCGCTATTGTTACTCTAAAGTTTGCTAATGGTGCTTTAGGTGTTATAGATAATAGTCGTCGCGCGGTTTATGGATACGACCAACGTGTTGAAGTCCTAGGGTCAAAAGGCTGTATTATGGTAGGTAATAATACACTTACCCAGACTATAGTAGGTACAGCAGAAGGCTTCTTAAGCGATAGGCTACAACATTTCTTTATGGAGAGATATAAGCAAGCCTACGTAGAGGAAATTAAGGCTTTTGTTGAGTGCATTAGCCAGGATAAAGAGCCACTAGTTTCTGGTATAGACGGTTTAGAGCCAGTGCTTATCGGGCTTGCAGCTCAGAGATCCTTAAGGGAGGGGAAGGCCGTTCGTATAGAGCGTAATTAGTTCATAATTGTAGAACTTGATTTTAGAAAGATGGAGTAATAAGGGGTTAATTTCTTTTGACTGGTAGATTGTATTATTTTAGGGTTAATAGTTGAAGAGTATGGAATTTTTTGGGGGATGGAGTCTAAGGGATGAAATTCAGTGTGTCCTACGTATCAGAGGGTGATTTTACATTTCCCTTTGTTATGCGAGGTTCATATGTTACCGCTATAAAGAAAGCAGCACAGCTAGGTTATAAGGCAGTAGAGATTCATGTTCGAGATCCTCAAGAGCTCGATGTAGAAGGGATTTGGAGGGTTTGCCAGGGAGAAGGAATATTAATATCCACCTTGGGAACCGGCCTAGGTTACGTCATCGATGGTTTAAGCATTACGGATCCTGATTCTCAGATAAGAGCGAAAGCAACCCGAAGGCTTTTAGAGCATATTGAGGTAGCATCCTATCTTAAGGCTGGAGTAATTATAGGTAGCATTAGAGGTAGAGTTCCTAAGGGGGAGGAATTCCTGAAGTATGAGGGATATGTGTTAGAAGCTATAACTGCTTGTTTAGAGAAGGCTAAGGAATGTGGAGTAACTCTCTTCCTAGAAGCCATCAATCGTTATGAGACCAACCTTATTAATACGGCTGCCGAGGGCTTGAAATTTATTTCAAAATTTGAATCTGAACTCCAGAAGTATTTAAAGCTACATTTGGATACCTTTCACATGAATATTGAAGAAGCTAATCTTTTGCAAAGTATTAGACAAGCTGGGAAACTCTTAGGGCATATTCACTTTGCAGATAGCAACAGGCTACGTCCTGGTCTAGGGCACATAGACTTTAAAGCCATTTTATCAACATTAAGGGAGGTAGATTATTCAGGTTATATTGCCTTTGAATACCTCCCTTATCCTGAACCAGAGAGGGCGGCAGAAGAAGGATTGTGCTATGTAAGGGGATTATTAGAGGAAATATAGAACTTACCTTAGTAGTTGAAAGGGGTAGTCTCTTTCCCTAAAATTTATATATGGCTTACGGGGAAGAGTAAAGGTCATAAACTCAATCTTTAGAGGGAGGGATTAAATGGCCATCCTAGAAGAAATTAAGGAAGCCCTTATGGCGGGGAACGCCAACAAGGTACGGGAGGGTGTAAGCAAGGCTTTAGAAGAGGGGGTAGCTCCCACCACCATTATTAACGATGCCCTCATCGCCGCTATGAACGTTGTAGGGGTAAAGTTTAAAAACAACGAAATTTATGTACCCGAAGTTCTGGTGGCCGCCAGGGCCATGCATGCTGGTATGGAAGTGGTCAAGCCTCTGCTTACGGGAGATTCCCTTAAAGAGAAGGGTACCATGGTCATCGGTACAGTGAAAGGCGACCTTCACGATATTGGGAAGAACCTAGTTATTATGATGATGGAGGGAGCCGGCTTTAAGGTTATAGATTTAGGTATTGATGTACCGGCGGAGAAGTTTGTACAGGCGGTAGAAGAACATAAGCCCCAAGTGGTAGGAATGTCTGCTTTGCTTACCTCCACCATGATGCAAATGAAGAAGACTATTGAAGCTTTAGCCGCTTACCGCGATCGGATAAAGATCATCGTAGGTGGTGCCCCGGTAACTCAGAAGTTCGCAGATGAGATAGGCGCTGACGGTTATGCACCCGATGCGGCTTCAGCTGTAGATAAGGTTAAGGAACTTTTAGGCATTGCTTAAAGTTTAGGAGGAAAATGGATGCTTATTGTAGGGGAGCTTATCAATTCTAGTCGTAAACCCATAGCCCAGGCCATTGCAGCACGGGATAAGGCTTATCTGCAGGATCTGGCTGTAAGACAGGTGGAAGCAGGGGCCAACATCATCGATGTTAACTGCGGTACCAGCCTGGGTGAGGAAGCTTCAATTATGGCCTGGCTGGTAGACATTATTCAAGAAGTGGTAGATGTTCCCCTCTGTATAGATACTCCTAGCCCGGAAGCTTTAGAAGCTGGGCTTTCTAGGCATAAGGGTAAGGCTATGATCAATTCCATCACAGCGGAGAAAGAACGCTGGGAGAAGGTTTTACCGTTAGTAACTAAGTATAAAGCTTCTGTTATTGGGCTATGTATGGATGACAGTGGTATGCCGGAGACGGTGGAGGATCGGCTTAGGGTAGCGGAAAAAATTGTTTCAGGTCTTGTAGAAGCTGGGGTTCCGCAGGAGGATATTTATCTTGACCCTCTTATTAAACCTTTGGGAGTGAATAGTTCTTACGGTAAGGAAGCTCTAGAGAGCACCCGGGCTTTAAGGGAGAAGTTTCCTCAAGTACATCTTATTTGTGGGCTTTCTAATGTTTCCTATGGATTACCGGAGAGACGGCTGCTTAACCGGGCCTTTGCTATTATGTGTTTAACTATGGGTATGGATGCTTTTATCTTAGATCCCTTAGACCGCTCCCTTATGTCCTTGCTGGCCGCTGCTAAAGCCTTAGCTGGGCTTGATGAGTATTGCTTGGAATATATTACAGCTGCCCGCTCCGGCAAGTTAGTGGTATAATATTAATAAATAGCACCTTCCGGCTGTGGCTAGGAACCCCTAGCTGCAGCCTTTTTTCATAGTTTGTAAGCGTCAAATACAACCCACCTTGGCACAGGGCTCGCGTTTAAGGGATAATCTTCCTCAGAAAACGGACTGAGGAGGATTT
>Ga0080004_1078571_pt1 | contig 12681 bp, 9 predicted proteins | sample WasSprMetagenome_FD_69207 | JGI IMG/M metagenome (GOLD analysis project Ga0080004, IMG submission 69207) | Sulfidic aquatic microbial communities from Washburn Spring, Yellowstone National Park, USA - WS (SPADES assembly) (version 2) | ecosystem: Environmental > Aquatic > Thermal springs > Hot... | reverse complement strand
AACAAAGAATGAATTGAAAGCTCCAATCGGGGGCTCCACTCATTTTTTCACCTCCGTAAGTATCAACAAAGAATGAATTGAAAGGTTGCCCTTAGTCTTATAACGTGCTCCTTGACGAGGAATACATGTATCAACAAAGAATGAATTGAAAGCCGATGAGCCCCGCCACGAACATGCCGAACCTGCCGACGTGTATCAACAAAGAATGAATTGAAAGGTAAATTCCTACTCCGTCTAAACCCATGTCTATTAATCTGTATCAACAAAGAATGAATTGAAAGTCTATCCTCTCCCTGAGCTCTCTCCTTTTCTTGTTTATCTGTATCAACAAAGAATGAATTGAAAGACCACTAAGTGGTCATCACCATACAACACACTAACGTCAGGTATCAACAAAGAATGAATTGAAAGATACTAAGAAAGTAAAAGTGTTTACATTTATAAGTTTTGTGTATCAACAAAGAATGAATTGAAAGATAAACTTGTGGAGGGTAATAATTTGCTACTATGCTCACGTATCAACAAAGAATGAATTGAAAGCCAAGGCATAACGGTCTTCCTCGTTAATCATTAATATAAGTATCAACAAAGAATGAATTGAAAGGCGTAGGGCACACACGATGGGCAGGAAGGCTCAATGACGTATCAACAAAGAATGAATTGAAAGGTTCTCCCTCCCCTGTAGCTCATCCTAAACTTCTCTTCAGTATCAACAAAGAATGAATTGAAAGAGTATTGTAAGACATCACTCACTCTAACAGTTTCAGAAGGTATCAACAAAGAATGAATTGAAAGCCCAATACACTAGATGCCACTCACTCACTTTCCTTCACGTATCAACAAAGAATGAATTGAAAGCGTCTTTAGCATAACAAAATGTTGGTTTGTCGATAATTGCGTATCAACAAAGAATGAATTGAAAGGGGTCAAGCTTACCCATTCACGTCACCTTACTTTGTTTCAGTATCAACAAAGAATGAATTGAAAGTTCGGGAAATACTAAGCGCTCATACTTGTCTTCAAGAATGGTATCAACAAAGAATGAATTGAAAGTATTAGTGAGCGTGATGCTATTCATATTCTTTATTTACGGTATCAACAAAGAATGAATTGAAAGAGCGGTAAGTGGTTTAAGGGGTATATGCTGGGTATAGTGTTGGTATCAACAAAGAATGAATTGAAAGTGAGGCTGGGGTAATGGACTGGGGGTTTGCTCTCAGATGTGTATCAACAAAGAATGAATTGAAAGACATAACGAATCTTGCCGATAACACGACTGCTGATTATCAAGTATCAACAAAGAATGAATTGAAAGGGTGTCACAAACGTTGAGAACTCACGTATCTCCATAGCCCGTATCAACAAAGAATGAATTGAAAGATAAGTCTAAAATTCCTTTTCCTGTCCTATTCGTGTTAGTGGCGTATCAACAAAGAATGAATTGAAAGTTCTAGCAATTGCTGGTTCTGCTTCTGTATCTCGCTGTATCAACAAAGAATGAATTGAAAGTGTTATTCAATTGTCACTATATGCGCTCGATAGCGCCATTGTATCAACAAAGAATGAATTGAAAGTTTGTTTTAGCCGTTCGGCGCGACAACAAAATCCACACGCGTATCAACAAAGAATGAATTGAAAGATTTGTTACACACCGTATATAATATGTTAAGAAAGCATTTAGTATCAACAAAGAATGAATTGAAAGGGAGAAAATAGTTGATAAGTGGAGCACTAGGGCTAGCGGTATCAACAAAGAATGAATTGAAAGCGACCTCGAACACTATTCCGTTTGCCCTGCACATAGCGTCTGTATCAACAAAGAATGAATTGAAAGCTCTAGTTGCTTGTCGCTCATCTTGTGGTATTGCTTGCCATGTATCAACAAAGAATGAATTGAAAGTTTGTAATTGATATCGTGCCACTTATACTGTACATCCCTGTATCAACAAAGAATGAATTGAAAGACGCGAGCGATCACGCGATCCTTCCTGGCGGAGTGCCTCGTATCAACAAAGAATGAATTGAAAGCTTGCTTCTTTCGCAATCTCCCTTAGTTTCGCTATCTTGTATCAACAAAGAATGAATTGAAAGCCATCGGGGAGAATATCATACTTCAGGCTTAAAATAACATGGGTATCAACAAAGAATGAATTGAAAGTCATAGGATTCTTTCCTTTGCTGCTATTAATAAGTAGTATGTATCAACAAAGAATGAATTGGGAATGAGAAATTTAGGAAGCATAAGCTTTGAAGATATTGTGATATCGCTTTGTGTATTCATGAAGGTATGGATGCGTGAGTTTTACTATGAGGCAGGTGTTTGTCTGGTTTGAAATGTTTTTAGGTCCAGTATTTTAGGTATGCTGATATTGTTTTAGCGAATTCTGAGGTTCCTTTGCCTCTGATTTGGCTAGCTGCGTTGTAGTCAGCTACCACTAGTCCTTGTGTCAAGAGTAGAAATGTTTTTCTTTTATTCGGTGTTCCGTTCATCCATATATCCCTCCAGTATTCTCTTGTTAGGTCTCCTCGTAGTCCGCTAGGATGCCCGTATCCGACGGTTTCATTAAGGATTTCGATTACCGATATGTTAGCGTTAATGGATAATGGCTCGATTATGCCGTTTAATTCTGTGTAGAAGGTTTTAAGGGTTTCTTCATTAATTATCGCATTGCCCATTTTCTTACTTAGGACTTCAAGTCTCTTAGCCCTCTCGCGAAGATTCATTGGATGGTGATGTAGGAGAATTGAGAGAACGATCATAGCCCTCTCATCCTGACTTATCAAACCCTTCCTAACAAGACTTCTCAAGTATTCGTTAGCAAACCATGCTGAAATTATTTCATGCCCTTCAAAACTCATCCTTTGAACGCCCGGCTGCAGTAACTGATTAAAAATCACCTTACCGAAATCATGCAATACTATAGAATACTTGAGCATCACGTAGAAATTCTCGCTAAGCTTACTACCAAACCTAACCAACCTACTACCCTCGCTGAAAGTCTTTAAGGCATATACCACATGATCCCTCAGCCTCTCCCCCCTACCACCATCAAGAAAGCTGTAGACGATCATGCTCAAGCAAGACCCACCTCCCTATCATACCTGACTTGCACGCGAAACTTATGCCCGCTCAGCGACTTGAGCAAGACCTCCCTCCTATCCTCAGGACACTCAACACACTTACCCTCCCTCCTCAATCTCATCAAATACTCGTAGTTAACACTAACCTCGACACCGTCCTCAGTAACTACAGTAATTAAGCTCCCGTCCCTGACAAAGCTACCCTCCAACTTAATGAGGAGTTCTAGAGCTGACTTCGAAGGCTCCAGCAGATCCCAGAAGATACTCCTAATCTCCTTAACCAGCCTATGATCTATTGAAGGAACCTCATCATAGACGTGGTTCAGGAAATCGTCGTAACCGACATGCAAGTTTAAGTCATTATTACTGCTTAAGTAGTCGATAGTGCGCTTCACCAAACCCGCATCATAAACCTTGTAAGTATTGTCGTAGAAGCCATCGTCCTCAACCCAAACGAAAGCACGTCCTGACTTCTCATCACGTCTCAGGAATCTGCCAAACCTCTGTATGAGGGAGATCGGGGGAGCTATCTCCGTTATTATCAGATCTGACGTAAAATCTACACCGGCCTCAACGGCCTGAGTACTCACGAGCACCAACCTACCGGGAGAATCTTCCAGGGTTCTGAGGCCGCGAAGCTTGGCTTCCCTGTCCTCGACGGAGAACCGTGAATGAATAAGGATTTTTCTGCCATCAACTAACCTATAGAAGTTAACTGCGTCCTCAACGGTATTGAAGACTACTAAGGCCTTATTAAACTCATTCTTCAGCAGGATCTCCCTAATACTCTCTAGCTTACCCTCCTTCTTCAAGTGCAGAAGCTCAACACGATACTTCTTAGAAAGACGCTCCTCAAAAAACTTAGGATCTGCTTCCTTAGTAAACCTTCTTACCTCCACCCTACCACTAAGCACGCGCTCGAAACTCTTAGGGAAGGTCGCCGTCATCAGTATGACTCTAACATCCGTAGACCTACACAAATCCATCAAGGCTTCTAGAAAACTCAGCGATTTGCTAGTATCGTACATTAAGTGAACCTCATCTAATACTAAGTGTGTCGAGGAGAATACCGAGGACCATGAGAATAAGTAATGTCCTAAACTCTTAAACCACTCCTCCGAAGAAAGCCTTCTCAAAACATTGTAAACATCCTCAGGCGAGAGGCCGAGCGCCGTGAAAGACAGCGTGTCAATAGTGGTCAGCGTGATCGGGTGAATTAGGTACGGTGACTCATGCCTACCCATATACCTAGCACCGACAAAATCCTTGCCTACCCTGACAAAATCGAAGAACTCTCTAAGTATATCCACCTGCTCCTCAATCAAGGACCTGAGCGGGTAAGCGATTACGGTCTTAGAAAACTCGTTGAAGCTACCTAAGGCTATACTCATCGTGATAGCTGTCTTGCCGTAGCCTGTGGGAGCGCTCACGAGGTAATTCCTTGAGTCACTCGACAAAGTGTTGATTAACTCGTTTAAGAAAGGTCTTTCTTCAAGTTTGCCGTGCCTTCTTTCTCTAAGATACTCTAATACCCTCCTATACGACTCCATAAAAAGCATCTTAAATACTCCCCAGCGTGTGGGGCTTTCTTACTACGAGCTATGTCGTGAGCTTCACGCACCTCCCTATACATGCTAGCTAAGTATACGGGGCTGCCAGAAACGACGTAATCATATAAGTACCTAATCGCCTTAAAAGCGTGGTAACCATCACCATGCTCATCCCTACCTCTAACAAACCTACTCGCAGGCTCGAGTAAGACGTTGAGAACCCTACTCAACTCATTAACCAACTTTGGGTCTTCATATAGTCTCTGCTCGACGTAGATACTTATAGGCGCGTCCACGTAAATCTTATACGTCTGACCCTCTCCACGCACCTTAACCAGCCTAAAACCCGTATTCTGAATATACCACTTCTTAAGAGACTCTAAGACGTAAGTATTAAGTAAGACTACCAGAGTTATTGCTTCATCGTTAAACTCGCCAAACCTCCTGATCACGTCCCTAATAGCTAAAACTACTTGGTCTTTAATGCCGAGCCATTTATCCGGGTCCCCCCTCAACACGTCTCTCAGCAGAGTCTCTATATCGAAGAACAAGAAGTAATAATCGATATTATCCTCAGTCCTGACAGTTGTGACGTAAGATGACGCGAGACCGTAAAAGAACATGAGTAACCCGTTCATGTCAGCATAAGTCGTGATCTCCTCATCTATCGTTTGTAATTCTATACTGGATATTCCCTTATACCTATCAACCTTCATTATCTGAAACGAGTACTCTTTTTGTGATCTGGAAAATGAGGGGCTACTAACCCTTACCTTCATCTTGCTTTTCTCACGGACCAACTCCACTCTAATCCTTAAATCAAGTGTTTCAATGTTTTTGAATAGGAATTCTATGAAGTCGTTATCTAATCTTTTAAACTTGACGTACTTCACGTCATTGCCTGTGAATCGAAAGTCAATATTCTTATCTCCTAGAATCTCGAGCAAACCACTTTTTAAGCATTCCTTAGTGAGTTGCGTCATGCATTTACTTTTAATTCTAAGCAACCCCTCGTACAGCATGGATGATAGCAACGTCCCGTCAGGAGGTGTTTGTATCTCCAATAATGGAGTGTCATTACTCACTAAGGCCTATCACCACCTCATTATTTATCTTATAGCCTGCGTAGCCAGGAGGTAACTTAACTATAAGTCGACCCCTCCTTACAAGAGGTACTGGAATTAAGTGCCTAACTACCTTAAAATTCAAGTATAGCCTAGCAGGGGAGTCTCCTGAAACTAGGTTAGTTATTGGGACGAACTCTAACTCAATGAAATTACCTTCCCTGCTAACTATGTTTTTCTCTAACTCTGGTGTGAGAGGTAGCAAGTAATCTGTTTCAACATCGCCTTCAGGTATAACTTTCGGAACCCCTTCAACAACCTCCACGACAGATACCATGCTCTCCTTGCTTCCAAGCCTCCTAACTCTCCATATGTCGTCTGAGGTGATGTCTAGCGTGTCCTTGACTACTACGAAGACCCTCATTGTAGGAGGTTTTTCGTCGAGCGAGGAAGTCACGGTCTTGCCTCTAGCAGGTGCGTCGAAAGACCCGTAGGGGTCCTTCACGGAAGGATACCTCACTCCACCCGCAGTCCTAACACTCACAATCCTGTTCACGTCCTGGAACTGTAGAGTAATCGCATTCAGCGGTTTATAACCTAGAGCTAAGATCTCCCTCGCAAGCTCGTTAAGCGTTGATGCCCTGCCCTCGCTAAAGCCTTTCCTCCTCGCGTAAGCTTCAGCAATAGCCCCCAACACGGTTGTCGGGGGCGGAAGAGGAAAGGATGGTGAAGTCTTAGACATGCCTACTACTCTTGCTTGAAATCCCCACATGAACTCTAAGTCAAACACAAACCCCTTCATTTAATTCTCCCTTCAGCATCAGCCACGGAACCGAGTATCGCCTCTTCAGGAGTCCCATAACATTTGTCAGCGACGCACTTCTCCTCAGAGTAAGCGTGTACTACGGTATTGTAACTCACCCTACTCTTCTTAGTGTAAGCCCTCTCAAGGTAGTCCCTGGTGAAACTCGAAGGCATCGTCCACACATCATCTGAGACCGCTATAGCGATTGATTCCCACCTCACATCCGACGGGTTAAACCTAGTTCTCTTAGCCCCCACCGGGAACTCCAGAAGTAACTTCTTCAACGCTCCTAAAGCCGAGTAACTTCTTCTCTTGATTTCCCCCTCATCCACTATAGGTTTCCCGTACCTCTCCACGTGGAAGGCGTACCTACCTATGAATTTTGTGTCCAGGTCGAAGGCGAAACTAAAGAGCGCGGATGAAACCTCCACGTAATATATCATTTGACCAGCCGCACCACTAGTGACGCTCACGTACTTAGTTCCTAAAGCGTATCTACTGTGTAGTTGTGGTTCCAGGCTTACGATACTTAAAACCTCCCTGACGGGCACCATATACCCCGTATGGAAGCTTGAAGTTCTTTTCACGTTAGGATTTTCCGCGTAGAGGAAACCGCCTATATCCTCAACCCCGCAACTCCTCACTATCGAGCTTTCTATGACGTCGACTAAGGACATTGTGTCTTTAGATTCTTTACCTCCAGCGGGTTTAGGTGCTTCCTGCCCGGTCACCTCTTTGTAGACGTCAGCGTTAGTGCTCTTCAGGAATATGCCCTTCTCACAATACTTGCATACCTTAGAGCCTCTCCTCGTAAGTTCTTCAGCTAGTAATACCTGGTACGCGTGTGCGACGCTCTCACCCGATATAGACGGAACGAAGAACGTAAGGTATTTGTCTTTGTCTTTAACTAGTACTGGGACTTTCCTATGTTTGACGTAGTTACCTACGCTCTCAACCATATTCGCGGCTTCTGCTTGAAGCCATATCCTGCCTCTCACCGAGACGTACACCATGACGCCTCACCTACGCCTTCTTAAGCATTTTTTCCAGTAATTGAGCTTCCTTAGCTATCTCAAGTACTCTATCCACAGGTATTGATAGTTCCTTAGCTATCCTCTCAGCGTTGCTTTCTATAGCTTTCGAGACGGCCTGAGCATTCATGCCCTCCTTCACCACCCCCTCACGCCTGAGTTGATCCATTATCTTGGTGGCTAGCAAGTATGTTTCCCGAGACTGAAGCCTGGCAGCTTCGGCTAACGCGTATGCTGTAGTTAAGGACACTAACTCACGTAACTGAGTTAAGTCAGTTGCCTCTCTTACCTTCAGTATGAAGTCTTCTATCTTTCGGAAGTCTATAGTCTTGATAAGCTCAGCAGACGTCTCCTTCTCGACGCCCTTGCTGACTAAGGAATGGTAATCTCTTAAAGCTTCCTCAATTCTGAACAAGACTAAGTCTTTTGAGGAGGCTTGAGAGAGTTTATCTATGTATGAGGGACTCCCTAACTCCGTATATAAGATCGCTAAAACTTTAGCTAATTCGTAATCTTCATGACTCAAATATTACACCCCAAGATCTTATTGGGGATAACGCATTTTATACTTTACTAACAAAAACTAGCGTTAAGTTGTGTTTTTCTTGAAAACACACTAAGGCTTTCTTAAGTTTTTATAGGTTTTGGTTGCATTTATTTATAGGAACTAGTATGCCGAAGACATTCATAGCTACTTTAGGGTTTGATCAATCATCTCTGGTTAGGTTGATTGGTGAGAAGGGGCTATCCTCAAGCGACGCTATCTACCTGATTACTTCCGTGGTGACGCATCCGAGGACAGAGAACGCGATAAGGAGTATCGTTGAGTTCGTTAACACGGTGAACCCTAAGGTTGAGGTCAAGGTTGTGAGGCTTAAGGAGACGGATCTGGAGGTTAATGTGGTGAGGCTATTTAAGCTGATTAAGGGTTGTGAGGAGCCAGTCATAGACATTACCGGAGGTCCTAAAGGACTTTCATTCTCTCTCTTCCTAGCAGCTTGTTTTGCCGGGGTTAGCAAGGTTTACATGACTACGGAAACCCTGGGGGAGAGGGTTGAGGTGCCGACGCTAGCTATGCCTACCTATACTTTAACAGCGAGACAACGAGACGTGTTAAGCTTGCTGCCTTGCAGGGTTACTGAGCTCTCTAGGAAGCTTAAGATAAGTAAGTCAACAGCTAGTAGGTTGTTAAGAAACCTAGTCAAGAAGGGTTTAGCTTATAGGAGTGGTGGAGGAAAGGTTTTCGAGCCTACGTTGACCGGGAGGATATTGCTGAAGATGTTGACGGAAGTGAGGGGTTCTGTAAATACGTATTTAACAGACTTCTGAAACAGGGTATGACCCCGTTAAGAATTACTTACACATGCCTTACCCACGCTCTACAACTAGAGACTTAATCTTTTAGGGCGAGGACGGGGAGGGGGTTTGTCGTTTGGGTTCCGCTGAACTCAGCTTCAGCTTTATTACGCCGTAGCCGCCGCTCCTATTACCACCCACGTTCGTTACCTCACCCAGTCTCAGTAGACCTATCAAGATCTTCTTAACCTCTGAATCAACGTTCTTCTTAATCTTGATCTTCGCCCATCCCACGAAGCCTGTAGGCGCTTCCTGAGTGACTTCCCTTACGTACGGTGTTTTTATGTCAAGCCCGCTCACGTAGACGTGACTAGCTAATTCCTCGGGTTTAGGATAGCTAGCGCCGGTTAGTTGATGTGCTATCGATATGAGTGACGCGAAAAGTAGTGTGGGGTCTGGGTATAGAACCTTATAACTCATATCACCCCTCAACGGGTTGAAGTATGTTGGCGTCATGAAGTCTATGTCTACCTCATCAACGACTTCTCCGGATCTGAGGGCTTCGTTGGGATCTATGAGGAAAACACCCAACCTCTCCAAGCTAAACCCGTAATTCTTAACGACTAAGTTGAGGGACTGAACACTGGAAAACAGCTTAGAGAGAAGCTTCCCGGCAAGATCGTCATTAAAGATCGTAACACTCATGAGGGCGCGAGCCCCGGGCTCAAAAACAACATTACCGTCAACAGGAAACCTCCTGAAAGACTCCTCAGGAAAAACCAAGCTAAACCCGGAAACAAACCTCAAAGGCTTTAAGGAAAAAACACTCCTACCACCAACCCCCTCGTGAAACACCCTACCTAACTCGGGATCAAGGCGAGAAACCAAACTAATAAAACCAGCCCTACACTCATGACCAACAAACCACGGCAACCCACCACCAGAAACAGCCCTGAGATCAAAATCAATAACACTAATCAACACACCCACACCCCCCATGATCAGGGTGGTTTGTTGGATTTTATGTTTTGTGGAGTTTTCTTTCGTGGCCCGCCGTTTCAGTGAGGATTCCTCAAAACAAAACTTAATAACCACGCGAAAGAAATAAAAAAGGAAACAAAAACACACACAAAAACAACGCAACACCTCAGTATCAACAAAGAATGAATTGAAAGTTTATAATCAGACCGCAAATAGAACGGATATCCTTGATAAGTATCAACAAAGAATGAATTGAAAGTTATTTAGTGTGTAGATTTCTGGGTCTTCCTGAGTGGGTATGTATCAACAAAGAATGAATTGAAAGTAATGAACTCTAGGACAACTTGCTCATCAAAATCCACGAGTATCAACAAAGAATGAATTGAAAGATGAGTATCGCTTTAGTGTATGTTATGCTGATATCAATTGTATCAACAAAGAATGAATTGAAAGCCACAGAAATATATCGTTATAAAGTTTTATAAATATATTCACGTATCAACAAAGAATGAATTGAAAGATGATTGACTTACTATCAATATTATATAGATTAGAGGTATCAACAAAGAATGAATTGAAAGAAATACGGTCTCGTGACTAAGGCTCAGCTGATACGCGCATGTATCAACAAAGAATGAATTGAAAGGAATCTGTTTTGCTTCATTACGCTTCGCTATCTCTTCTTGTATCAACAAAGAATGAATTGAAAGTCAAAATAATCTATGACTTACTAATGAATATATTACCCCGTATCAACAAAGAATGAATTGAAAGCCAAACTAAGAAAAAGATTTCTCCATAGCGAGAATTAAAGTATCAACAAAGAATGAATTGAAAGATATTTGGCTTTGGCGTAAGTGGTTTTAACACACATTGAGGTATCAACAAAGAATGAATTGAAAGAACACATACTTTTCCACCCTAAACGTTATCACGTTTGTTTTGTATCAACAAAGAATGAATTGAAAGTCGGGGACTAATATTTTATCGATCTCCAGCTGAACAACCGTATCAACAAAGAATGAATTGAAAGGGGACAATGGGTGGCACGGAAGCTATATTGGAGTGACGGTATCAACAAAGAATGAATTGAAAGATAGAGCAAATAATAACTAACGACGGAAAAAGCAAATTAAGTATCAACAAAGAATGAATTGAAAGACACATAGTTTGGGGTTATAGGTCACCCAGATTACGAAAGTATCAACAAAGAATGAATTGAAAGTGTGGAGCAGGTAGAGACGCATAGGAAAACCTAATACTTGTATCAACAAAGAATGAATTGAAAGTTACGGTCTCCCGCTCTAGGAATTCCTGCTTGTCCCGGGGGTATCAACAAAGAATGAATTGAAAGACATTGGGGATGTGCCGTACTTCTTCCCGGACGTCTCGGCGTATCAACAAAGAATGAATTGAAAGTTATTAATAAATACAATAAGCGTAGAATCTCTTTTCACGTGTATCAACAAAGAATGAATTGAAAGACGTCCGATACAAACGAATTCCTTAAAGTTTCTACTACTGGTATCAACAAAGAATGAATTGAAAGTCGTTCATGGCTTGCTATCCCTCCCCCCACAAATACGTGTGTATCAACAAAGAATGAATTGAAAGTAACACAAACCAGGATACCTGGCTTTAAGCATGTGCTTAGTATCAACAAAGAATGAATTGAAAGTAGTGAACACGGCGCTGGACCTCATCGAGAAGATCTTGCGTATCAACAAAGAATGAATTGAAAGCTACCCATACACACCCCCTTCCCGCCCCGCAGGCCCGCTGGGTATCAACAAAGAATGAATTGAAAGCCGTGAGGACTCGCTTGAACCTTGTCGCCACCTCGTTCGTATCAACAAAGAATGAATTGAAAGCCCTTGCTCCAATCCACGTCGTTTGGATCCAAGCTCGTATCAACAAAGAATGAATTGAAAGTCTCACCTCCGGGGTCGGGGTCACCCCATCCCTCCCCACAGGTATCAACAAAGAATGAATTGAAAGATCACAGCTTTCGCCGACGCATTTTCGTCGAACTCGAACGTATCAACAAAGAATGAATTGAAAGACGCTAAACATGGCTTCGGTGAGGGATTCCCCGGTCGTGTCGTATCAACAAAGAATGAATTGAAAGACAAATTGGTGAAGCAAGCATATGACGAAGGATATAAAAAAGTATCAACAAAGAATGAATTGAAAGTTTTGTTGAGGTATTTTTTGAGCTGTTTGTAGGTCTGTATCAACAAAGAATGAATTGAAAGTGGAGCACTCCGGAAGAGCGGACTCAACGAGCAACCGTATCAACAAAGAATGAATTGAAAGCTATTTCTTCAAACCACATGAAGATCGGCGTCTCTCCGTAGGTATCAACAAAGAATGAATTGAAAGCATACACTTTCGTGAAGGCATTGATCCATCCTGTTTCTTCGTGTATCAACAAAGAATGAATTGAAAGGTTTATCACGCTACACGACGGGGACGCCGGGGACGGGATGTATCAACAAAGAATGAATTGAAAGATACCCGCGATTAATAAGTGATAGTGGTGGGAGTTATCCTAGGGTATCAACAAAGAATGAATTGAAAGCATGTATAATTCCATGCCCTCACGTTCTAGAGTCGACTGTTGGTATCAACAAAGAATGAATTGAAAGCCCATTTCCTCACCTCCGGGGGTTACCCCCAAGATAAAAGTATCAACAAAGAATGAATTGAAAGCGAGCCTCGTGCAGTTGTCCACGAACTCCGACCTACCCATGTATCAACAAAGAATGAATTGAAAGCTAGTTTCCAGTCTAACCTCATCGAACCCCCACTACAGTATCGGAATAACGCCTGAATCTACTTCGCAATCTAAACGCCGCAGAAACCTCATACAT
>Ga0080004_1130606_pt1 | contig 12683 bp, 9 predicted proteins | sample WasSprMetagenome_FD_69207 | JGI IMG/M metagenome (GOLD analysis project Ga0080004, IMG submission 69207) | Sulfidic aquatic microbial communities from Washburn Spring, Yellowstone National Park, USA - WS (SPADES assembly) (version 2) | ecosystem: Environmental > Aquatic > Thermal springs > Hot... | reverse complement strand
GCGTTGGGGGGGGGGCCCCCGCTCTTTCCCCTGCCCGTGGTGGTCGTTGGGGTGGGTGATGTGGAGAAGCCCAACCTGGTAACCCTGGCCTGGGTGGGCACGCTGTGTTCCAGGCCCCCCATGGTGGGGATCTCCGTGCGCCCGGACCGATACTCCTATCGCGTCCTGGCCGACCGCGGGGAGTTCACCGTCAATATCCCGCGGTCCGATCAGGTGCACGTGGTCGACTTCTGCGGGACCAGGTCGGGCAGGGACGTGAACAAGTTTGCAACTCTGGGGCTGACCCCCGTGGCCGGCACGCGGGTGGCCGCCCCCCTGGTGGCGGAATTTCCCGTCAATCTGGAATGCCGCGTTGAGCAGCGGGTTCCCCTGGGGAGCCACGAACTCTTCGTGGGTCGGGTACTGGCGGTCCACGCCGACCCCGAGGTGGTGAGGGACGGAGAGGTCGACCCCGCCCTGGTTGCTCCTCCTGTGTACGCCCTGGAGAAATACTACGCCTTCGGTGAGCAGGTGGGCCGTTATGGCTTCACCCGCGAACCCCGGTCGGCGCCGTGACGCCCGCCCCTGACCGCCGCCCCGGTCGCGCGGCACCGTCCGTCCCCCGTGTCTTTCCCGAAGGGTGTCATGAGGCTCCCCCGTGACCTTCGCCCGGGTTTCTTCGTGGGCCGGATTTCCCGCTTCTCCGCCCTGGTCGAAAGCGGGGGCGGCGTCGTGTCGGTGCACGTCCCCAACAGCGGTCGCCTCCGGGAACTGCTCGTGCCTGGAGCCCGCGTGTGGCTGGCTCCGCCTGGCTGGCTGGGGGCCGCGGCCGTCGGCCGCGTCCTGCGCAGCGGCCGGCGCACGGCCGCCGACCTCCTCCTGGTGGAGGCTCCATCGGGGCTGGTGTGCGTGGACGCCCGTATCCCGCCCCTGCTGGTGGCGGAAGCCACCCGGGACGGCGGCTGGCAGGGGCTCCCCGCCGGCGAGGCGCTCCCCGAGCCCAGGTGGGGTCGAGGCCGGTTCGACCTCGCGCTGGACGGCTGGATGATCGAGTGCAAGTCGGTCACGCTCGTCCGGCAGGGTGTGGCCCTCTTCCCCGATGCTCCCACCGAACGGGGCCGGCGGCACCTGGAGGGTCTGGCCGGCATAGGTGCGGGGGCAGCGGTGGTGTTCGTGGTGCAGCGGGGCGATGCCTGCTGTTTTGCGCCCAACCGCGAGACGGACCCCGCCTTCGCCTCTGCCCTGGAGGACGCCGCCCGTCGGGGGGTGCTGATCCTGGCGGGGAGGTGCCGGGTTTCCCTGGAGGAAGTGGTGCTTGCCGAGCGCCTACCGGTGCACATGTCGGTGTAGACGGTTGCCGCGGCGGTCGCGGGGTATTCATCCCGGCCGGGGCCGGGGCAGCCCGGGCGGCAGTGTCAGCAGGCTGACAGTGTAAGCCGCTGCACGGTCAGCCGGCTGACTGTGCGGCGGGTACAGGCGGCGAGATTGTAGTCATAAGGCGGCGCTGGCTGCATTATGTTAACGCGGTTGCGGCTTGGAGGCGGGTTTCCGGCCATCAGTGTCAATCGGCTGACTGTGCAGGCGGGGACACGGCCAGGCGGCTGACACTGTGGTACCGGGTTCTACCCCCACGTGCGGCGCGGTAATTGCCCGGCTTCCGGCGTCGCCCGTCAGGGCGGACGTTCCCGGGGAGAAACGACAGGATCAGACAGCGGGGAGCCAGCTTCTGGAAGGAACGCGCGTCCCGCTGCCGAATTATGGCAGGGAGGTGTTTTTTCCGTGCGCGTGCGGGTCCCGGTCGGTCTGGTGCGCGATTCCTCCCTGCCTGCGGAGGCGCGACTGACGTACCTGGTGCTTGCCACCTACTGCAGCGGTGGAAACGGGCGGTGCGCCCTCAAGCGCCGGGACCTCATGAAGGCCGTGGGCGTGCGCAGCCCGACCACCATGCGTGGCTACCTGCGCATGCTGGCGGAGCGTGGTTGGCTGGAGTTTGAGTACGCCCGCTCCGCCAGGCAGACGGTCTACGTCCTTCACGACCGGGACCGCGAACGGATGGAGGCCGAACTGGCCGAAATGAGGAGGCACCTGGAATGCGCCGAGTTCAAGGGCGAAGCCCTGATGAAGGAATGGTTGAGCCTGCGCGTCGATTCCAAGGATTACGCCGATAACGTGCGGCCCGGCTTCCTGGAAAACCCTGCTTCCGGTGAGAACCTCGAGTTCGACAGGTGGTACTTCTGCGGAGTGGCCTTCGAGTTCAACGGGCCCCAGCACTATGGCCCCACGGAGAGGTACCCCGACCCTGAGAGAGCCCGCCAGGCAATGGCGCGGGATGCCCTCAAGCGGGAACTTGCCGAAAAGCGGGGAATCAAGGTGGTGGTCATCCGCCCAGAGGATCTCAGCTACGATGGCATCGGCCGCAAGATAAACGGTCTGCTGCCTTTGCGCGATGTGCTCCGGGACGATCCCCGGGTTGCCTACCTCACCAAGCTGAGCGTGGCGTACCAGCGGAAAGTTATGCAGGGTGGGTGATGCCCGGCCAGGGTGGTATTATTGGGGGGAAAGATGCCGGGCGGGCGGGATGAGGTAGCGCCATGATGGAGTTCATAGGCAGACCCGTCGAGGTGGAGTGGGTCCAGGAGGCGGGTTGGAAAAGACCGGTCACGTTCGTCTGGGACGGTCGCACCTGGCGGGTGAAGGCGGTGGTGGCGCGCTGGGACGATTACGGTTTCGGTGTGGCGGCGCCCAGCCGGAAGAAATGGTATCAGAGGCGGCACCGCACCTGTTACGAGGTTGAGACGGAGGAAGGAGAAAGGTTCCACCTGTATCTGGATCGCGCCGGCGGGCGGCGGCACTGGGTGCTGCTGGGGCGCCTGGTCCCGCCCGGTGCGCTCGCGCCGGCCGGGGGCGGGGAAAAGGCGGACCTGCGCCGGAGGCGCGGCAGGTCGGCGGAGGTGGGCACCGGCGGGGATGAGGCGGGGCAGCGGGGCGAGGAGAGAGAGGTGCACCCCGGCGGGTGAGGGGGAGCCCGGGGGCGGGGAAGCCGGAGGCGTGAGGCGGGGAGCCCGGGGGCGGGCGGGCGAGTGCGGGCGCGTCCGGGCGGGACAGATCCTTCTCGGCCGCGGCGGCTTGTCCGTCCGGCGGGTTTCCAACCCCCAGATATGGGGGTATAATACTTACGCGAGGCCAACATGTGGGTGAAACTTCAGTACGCCCTTAACTGGCCGGTGGGCGGCGGCATTTCGATGCCGTCGCGCGCAGCAGGCATTCCCATCGTGGGGTGCGACCGTGAAGTGCCCGTACTGCGGGTTCCCCGAGAGCAGGGTTCTGGACTCGCGCCCGACGGAGGACGGTGCCGTCATCCGCAGGCGGCGTGAGTGCGAAGGCTGCCATCGCCGGTTCACCACCTACGAAAAGGTGGACGAGCCTCCCCTGGTGGTGGTGAAGAAGGACGGGCGTCGGGAGCGCTTCGACCCGGGCAAGGTCCTCGGGGGCTTGCTCAAAGCGTGCGAGAAGCGTCCCGTGCCGTCCGAGAGGCTCCACGAGATCGTCAGGGAGATCGAGAAGGAGCTGCGTTCCCGCGGAGAGCGGGAAGTGGAGTCGCGGGTCATCGGCGAGATGGTGATGGAACACCTGCGGGAGCTGGACGAGGTGGCGTACGTGCGCTTTGCTTCCGTTTACCGGCAGTTTGCCGACCTCAGGCGGTTTGCCGAGGAAGTGCAGCGCCTGCTCAGGGAACGGGAGACGGGCGCTCCTGCCGGCGCCGAGCACCACGGGGGACGGGGTGCCGGCTGTTAGCGGGTGAGGCGGTGGCGAATGCGGCTGCCGTCGGGGACAGGCTCGGCGGCGGTGGGGGAGGGGAAGGCGTGGCTGAAGTGAAGTTGAGCGAGAATGCCCTGGTGGTATTGAGGAAGCGGTACCTGGCCAAGGACGCTGAGGGGCGGGTGGTGGAGACTCCGGAGCAGATGTTCCGGCGGGTGGCGCGGAACATCGGCCTGGTGGAGGGGCTCTACCTTCCGGAGGCGTATGACCCGGAGGGGAAGCAGCGCGTCCACGACCAGCCGGCCGTGTGCGGGGCGGGCTGGCCGGAGCGGCTGGGGGTCCTCGGCGGCCTCACCCGCTGGGACTGGGAGATGCTGCAGAGGGCCTACATATGGCTGAACGGCCGGGGCCACATGAAGGTGACTTTCGCCGAACTGTGCCAGTTCCTTGAGCGTGCGGGCGAGCGGCTCCTGGAGTTCCAGGACGAGCTTTACCGCGTCATGGTGGAGAAGAAGTTCATGTTCAACTCGCCCACCCTCATGAACGCGGGGCGCGAACTGAGCCAGCTTTCGGCCTGCTTTGTGCTCCCCGTGGAGGACTCGCTGGCCGGCATTTTCGAGAGCATCAAGCACGCCGCCCTCATCCACCAGTCCGGTGGCGGCACCGGCATGAGCTTCTCCCGCCTGCGCCCCAAGAACGACGTGGTGCGCACCACGGGAGGCGTCGCGTCGGGCCCGGTGTCCTTCATGCGGGTGTTCAACGCCGCCACCGAGGCCATCAAGCAGGGGGGCACGCGTCGGGGGGCAAACATGGGTATCCTGCGCGTGGACCACCCCGACATCCTGGAGTTCATCACCTGCAAGCAGGAGAACACCGACATCACCAATTTCAACATTTCGGTGGGCATCACGGAGCAGTTCATGGAGGCGGTCAAAGAAGACCGCGAGTACGATCTGATCAACCCGCGCACGGGGCAGGCGGTGGGCCGCCTGCGCGCGCGCGAGGTGTTCGACCGCATCGTGGACGGCGCCTGGCGGAACGGGGAGCCCGGTATCGTCTTCCTGGATCGCCTGAACCGCGACAACCCCACCCCGGAGCTGGGTGAAATCGAGAGTACCAACCCCTGCGGCGAACAGCCCCTCTTACCGTACGAAGCCTGTTGCCTCGGTTCCATCAACCTCTCTCAGGTGGTGAGGCCCGATTACTGGTCTCGCGGAGGACCGGGAGCCGGCCTGGAGTACGCGCGGGAAGCCATCGATTGGGAGGAACTGGCCCGGCTCAGCCGTCTGGGCGTCCGCTACCTGGATAACATCATAGACGCCAACAAGTACCCGTTGCCCGAAATCGAGGCCATGGCGCGGGGGAACAGGAAGATCGGGCTGGGCGTGATGGGCTGGGCGGACATGCTCATAAAGCTGGGCATCCCGTACGACTCGGAGGAGGCCCTGCGGCTGGCCGACGAGGTCATGGGGTTCATTCACGAGAAGGCCAGGCAGGCCACCCGGGAACTGGCCCGGGAGCGGGGAGCATTCCCCAACTTCGCCCGCAGCGTGTTCAGGGACGGTCCGCCGGTGCGGAACGCCACCCTCACCACCATTGCACCCACCGGCACCATCAGCATCATCGCCGGTTGCTCCTCGGGCATCGAGCCCCTGTTCGCCCTGGCCTTCTTCCGGAAAGTGCTGGAGGGGCGGCAACTGGTGGAGGTGAACCCCCTCTTCGAGGAGGTTGCCCGGAGGGAAGGGTTCTACACGCCCGAGTTGATGCGGGTGGTGGCGGAGCGCGGGTCGGCGCGGGGCCTGCCCGGGGTGCCGGAGCGCTGGCAGCGGGTTTTCGTCACCGCCCTGGAGGTTGACCCGGCGTGGCACGTCCGCATGCAGGCCGCTTTCCAGACCCACACGGACAACGCCGTCTCCAAGACGGTGAACATGCCCAACCAGGCCACCCGCGAAGATGTGGCCAGGGTGTATTTCCTGGCGTATGAACTGGGGTGCAAGGGCGTGACCATTTACCGCGACCGCAGCCGTGAGGAGCAGGTGCTGAACGTGGGGGCCCCGGTGCAAACCGCGGGGGCTCCGGCGCAAACCGGAGCCATTCCAGCGCAGGCCGGGGGTGCTCCGGCGCAGGCCGGGGGCGCTCCAGGCCAAACCGGGGGTGCGGGCGAGGGTACCCGACCGGCGGAGGGCGGGGGAACCGGTGCTGCCGCATCTGCCGGCACCGCGGCGGGCGGCCCCAATGGCATTATCCCGCGGGCGCGGCCGGCGGTGACTCGCGGCATCACCGAGCGCATCAAAACGGGCTGCGGGAACCTGTACGTGACCATCAACGAGGACGAATACGGCCTGTGCGAGGTGTTCGCCTCCATGGGCAAGTCCGGCGGGTGCGCGGCCTCCCAGTCGGAGGCGGTGGCCCGACTCATTTCCCTGGCCCTGAGGTCGGGGGTGCGGCCCGAGTCGATCGTCAAGGAATTGCGGGGCATCCGCTGTCCGTCTCCCGCCTGGCTGGAAGGCGGCGGGATGGTCCTCTCCTGCCCGGATGCCATAGGCATCGTCCTGGAGCGCTACCTGAAGCGCAAGGCCGCCGCCCGCGCCGGCGCCGAGCGCGGGGGAGCGTCGCGCGGCGGGCGGCCCGCGCAACCGGCCGGAGGGGCGGGCCAAGGCGTGGCCGGCACAGGCGGCGGCGTCGGCCATGGTGGGGATGCCCGCCAGGCAGGCACCGAGGCGGGTCAGGGGGGGGTGGCCCGTCAGGCAGGCACCGGGGCTGAGCCGGATGCTCCTGAACGCGAGGTGGTGGTCACCCTCGATCCGGTGGATAACCACATGGGCGCCTGTCCCGAGTGCGGCGGACACCTGACCCACGAGAGCGGCTGCCTGGTGTGTCACTTCTGCGGGTACTCGCGCTGCGGGTAGTTGGTCCTTCCGCGGGGCGTGCCGTCCGGTCCGGCTCCGGGAGGTCGGGTTGGCGCGGGTGTGCGCGACCGGAGAGGCCGGGCCGCGGGCCAAGAGGGGAAAAGCTGGCATCAGGGCGAAAATAGGGGAGAGAGGTGGTGGACGTGGCGAGGGTTCTGCTGGTGCAGCCCCGCCCCGCCGGAGGCGTGGGCTTCGGAAGCACCGCCGTGGTGGAGCCCCTGGGCCTGGAGGCGGTGGGTGGTGCGTTGCTCGATCCCCGGCCCGGCCCTCCCCACGAGGTGAGGCTCGTCGACATGCTGGTGCCGCGGGACCTGGATCGGGCCCTGGAGGAATTCGAGCCCCAGATGTGCGGGGTCAGTTGCGGGTTCACCATGGACGTTTACCGGGCCCGCGCGGTGGCCCGCCGGGTCAAGGAGCGGCGGCCGGATTGCTTCGTGTTCGTGGGCGGCCACCACGCCTCCCTTGCGCCGGAAGACTTCGCCGTGCCCGAAGTCGACGCCGTGGTGGTGGGGGAGGGCGAGGTCACCGCGCGGGAACTGGTCGACGCGGTGGCCCGCGGCGGCTGCGTGCGGGACGTGGCGGGCCTGGTGGTCAACACGCCCTCAGGGCCCGTGGCCACTGCCCCGCGGCCCCCTGCGGCGCTGGACGGTCTGCCTCCCGTCGCGCGCCACCTGGCCGACCGGTACCGCCGGCAGTACTATCTGGGGCTGCAGACCCCCGTGGCCTCCGTGGAAACCGCGCGGGGGTGCCCGTACCGGTGCAGCTTCTGTTCGGTGTGGAAGTTCTACGGCGGCACGGTGAGGGTGAAAAGCCCTGCGCAGGTGGCGGAGGAACTTGACCGGGTGCGGGAGGAGTACGTCCTGATTACGGACGACAACTTCCTGCTCAGCGTGCCGCGGGCCGAGGCCATCGCCCAGGAGTTGCGGCGGAACCGCATCCGGCACCGCTACACCATTCAGGCCCGCAGCGATACGGTGGTCAAGCACCCCGACCTGCTGAGGCTCTGGAAGGAAGTGGGCCTGTACCGGGTCTTCATCGGCATCGAGAAGGTCGACGACGAGGAGCTAGAGGCCCTCAACAAGAGGAACACGGTGGAGAACAACGTGCGGGCCCTGGACCTGCTCCGGCGGCTGGGCATAGCCGTGACCCCGTCCTTCATCGTGGATCCCGAGTACACCAGGCGCCAGTTCGAGAAGCTGCGCGCCTTCCTGCGCAGGTACCGGATTTCGGCGCCGTCCATCGCCGTGCTGACCCCGTTGCCGGGGACGGAACTGTACCGCCGGTGGAGGGACCGGCTCATCACCACCAACTACGAGCTCTATGACCTGTTCCACAGCGTGGTTCCCACCCGTCTCAAGCTGGAGGAGTTCTACCGGGAGTTCACCTCTCTGTACAGGACGGCCGTGCGGTCGAGCTGGTACCTGCTCCCCAACGTGATGATACTCTTGCGGAACTTGCTGGCGGGGAAGGTTTCCCTTTCTCAGGTGTGGCGGATTGCGCGCGGTGTCAGGTGCAGCCTGAACCCGCACTTCTACCTGCGGGGACACCTGGCCCCTGCGCCCGGCGAGTCATGAGCAAGGAGGCGCGGACCGCGCCGGGGGATGGCGGGGCGCTGGTTTTCCCCCGTGCGACCGCGCCTCTCTTGCGGGCGAAGGTCCGCCCTGCAGGTTGACGGCGGGCAGAAGCTACCGGCAGGGGTATGCGGGGCGGATGCGTGGCCGGTAGCCGGTCTGCCGCCACCCCCCATATAGACGGGTGATGCAGGTCCCGCGTTGCAGGGAGCAGTGCACAGGAAATAGGACCGCCGGGGCAGAATTGGTTAGACCGGCGGGCTCGGACTTCACCGGTCTGCAACGCGATCGGGATGTGGGGCGTCATATGAGTGGAATCGGTAAGCCGGCATCGGGCGGGGGCGTGGTACCCGAAGCCGCGGAATGGCTCCGGGTTTACCGGTGCGACCCGGGCCGGGCCCTGGAACAGGCCATGCAGAAATACGGTAACTACATCCTCCGCCTCGCCTACCTGACCCTGGGCGACCGCCACGAAGCGGAAGACGTGGCCCAGGAGACCTTCCTGCGGGCCCTGGCGAAGGGGGGCCAGTTCCGGGGGCAGTGCCGGCTGGGAGTGTGGCTGGGGCGCATCTGCCTGAACCTGTGCCGTGACCGGCAGCGGGGCGCAAGTCGTACCATGCTGGTGGCTGATCCCCTTCCGGCCGCGCCGGCTGACGACGGAGAAGGAGGGTGGCGGCGGGTAGAAGAACAGAGGCTGCTTTCCATGGTGAGGAGATTGCCGCCCGTGTACAGGGACGTGGTGATGCTGCATTACTGGAGCGGGTTCGACACCATAGAGATCGCGCGGGCCACGGGTGTGGTCCCCGCCACCGTGAGGTCGAGGCTCCACCGGGCCAGGCTCCTGCTGAAGGCGATGCTGGAGAGAGAGGGCTGGTCCCCGTGACCGGGAGACGGGGCCGATCTCCGGAGAGACTTCAGGGTCCGCGTCCGGACTCCTGGGAGCACCTGCTGGAAACCATGCCGGCCTGGGCCGACGCCCACGTACCGCCGGACCTCGTTTTCGACGTCAACATGAGGCGGCGGGTGCTGGCCCAGGTGCCGCGGGTGCTGGCCCGGGAAAGCAGGCGTCGGGCCGGGCGGCTCCTGCGCCTGGCGGCGGTGGCGGCCGTGGTGCTCGTTATGCTGGGAGGCGTCCTGGTCGACCTGCGGGCCCGGGTGCCTCCCGTGGTCGAGGAGATGCCCGGGTACGGGGCCGTGCTCAGGTCGGCGGATGCGCCGGCCGGGGGTGCCGGGGCGGAGCCCGCCGCCGGGGCGGCCGGCGCGCCTGCCCCCGGTTCCGCTGCTGTCCGGGTTCGCCCTGTGCGCGTGCTGGGTCCTGCCCGGGTCACCGCGAAGGCGGTCTCCGATACCGTGCAGGCCCGGGGCCTGGCAGAGCCGGCCGGCCTTGAGGCGATGCCGGAGGTTCAGGAGGTAAAGCTGGCCGAGCCCGTGGCCTACGCGGGTACGGTCGGGGGGCAGGCCGTGGTGGCGATGGGTTCGGGCAGGGTCTGGCGCTACGTGGAGGGAGCGCTGGTGGGCGGGGAGAGTCTCCTTCCCGAAGTGGGGGGCCCGGGGGCTCTGGTGCTGCTCCCCGGAAACGGGGCGCCGCAGGCCCTGTGGGTCGACGCGGCCGGTAACGTGCGGTTGAACGGAGAGCCGGCTGCGGTCGGCCTTACCGGGGTGCGCCGCCTGTCGGCCCTGCCCGGTGCCCCGGGGGCGGTCGCTGTGCTGGCCGCAGGAACGGTACCGCGGGGGAAGGGATATGGGATCCGCTTGTGGCTGCTCACCTGGCAGCAGGGGCATCTGGGCGCCCGGGAACTGAATGGACCGGCGGACCAGACTTCCCGAGACCCCGACCTCCTCGACCTGGCGGCCTTCCGGGGGGAGCGGGGACTCACCGTGTACCTGGCGGTGGAAGCCCAGGAAGAGGTGGCCTATCTGGGCGAGGGACGCGACGGGCATCTGCGCTGGCGCAGGCTGACGGCACCCCTGTTCCGCACCGGGACGGCGGTCTCCTCCGGCGAGGTTCTGGCCGGGGTCGACCGGACGGGAGCAGTGGCTATCCTGGAGTGGATCCCCCGGGGGGGTGTGGCTGCCTGGTTCCGGCCCGGCGTGTACCGGATACGGCGGCTCGCCTTCCCCGAACTCGGTGACGCGGTGCGCTCCGTGCACTTCCTCGACACCGACGGGGCCGGGCAGGAAGGGCTGCTGCTGGTGGGGGAGGCGGGGACGGTCGGCTACGTCGACGCGAGCCTGGTGTCCCGGCGGTAGCCGCCGGACGCTCCGGCGGAACCCGGCGCGGCTGGCCCGGCGTGAGGCCCGACCGTGCCGGACTGCGAGCCGGAAGTGGCTTCCGCATCATTTCGAGAGGCGATATAATAGGGTCGTGTGAGAGCCCGCGGAGAGGTAGACGGATGGGGGCGCTGCGTCGGCTGGGGCCTTATCTGCGACCCTATTCGGGTCGGCTGGCTACCGGCATCAGCGTGACTCTGGTGGTGCCCGTGCTCGCTGCTCTTTCCCCCTGGGTGCTCATGTGGGTGGTGGACGGCATTCTGGAGCCCGGGCGCTGGGGCCTGCTGCCCTGGGGCGCTCTTATGCTGGTCGCCGTGGCGGCCGTGCAGGGCGTTTTCAGGTTCCTGCAGCGTTACTGGATGCAGTACGTGGCCCAGCGGGTTACATACGACCTGCGCAACCGGCTCTTTGGCCACCTGCAGCAGCTCTCCTTCAGCTTCTACGACCAGGCCCAGACCGGGCAGATCATGTCCCGGCTCACCATCGACGTGGAGACCGTGAACCGCTTCCTCGCCATGGGGATCATGGGCATGGGCAACAGCCTGCTGCAGGTGCTCATCACGCTCGGCGTGCTCCTGCGCCTCAACTGGAGGCTGACGCTGGTCTCCATGGCGGTGCTTCCCCTGCTGGTCCACGCGGTGGTGGAGTTCGGGCGCCGGGTGCGCCCCCTCTGGCGGCAGATTCACCAGCAGATGGCGGTGCTGAACGCCTACCTGCAGGAGAGCCTGGCCGGTATCAGGGTGGTGCAGTCTTTCGCCCGCGAGGATCTGGAAATGGAGAAGTTCACGGCCCAGAACCGGCTTTACATGGACATGACCATGAAGGCCCTGCGGGGAGCGGCCTTCTGGGGCCCCTACATGAACTTCCTGGGGGCGGCCGGCACGGCCCTGGTGCTGGGCTACGGGGGGCGGGAGGTGATGCTGGGCCGCCTCACCGTAGGCGGTCTGGTGGCCTTCACCTCCTACTTGGGGCAACTCATGATGCCCATCCGCCAACTGGGGTTCCTGGTCAACCTGACCTCGCGGGGGGCGGCGGCGGCCGGGCGCCTTTTCGAGCTCCTGGACACGCCGGCGGAGGTGCGGGAGAAACCGGGGGCGATCGCCATGCCCCCCTTCCGCGGCCACGTGCGCTTTGAGAACGTCTCCTTCCGCTACCGTTCGGGATTCCGGGCCCTGGAGGACATCAACCTCGAGGTGCTCCCCGGGCAGACGGTGGTCATCCTGGGCCCCACCGGATCGGGCAAGAGCAGCCTGATCCACCTCATCCCGCGCTTTTACGACGTGGAGCGCGGGCGGGTGCTCATCGACGGCGTGGACGTGCGCGACATGACCCTGGACAGCCTGCGCCGGCAGGTCGGGGTGGTCACCCAGGAGACCTTTCTCTTTTCTGCCTCCATCAGGGAAAACATAGCCTACGGGCGCCCGGAGGCCTCGCTCGACGAGGTGATCAGGGCGGCGAAGGCGGCCCACATCCACGACTTCATAATGTCCCTTCCCCGGGGGTACGACACGGTCATAGGCGAGCGCGGGGTGGGGCTCTCCGGCGGTCAGAAGCAGCGGGTGGCCATAGCCCGGGCCCTCCTCATGGACGCCCGCATCCTGCTCTTCGACGAGTCCACCTCCAGCGTGGACGCGGAGACGGAGTACCGCATCCAGCAGGAGTTCGTGCGGCTGCTGCGGGACCGGACTTCCTTCATCATCGCCCAGAGGCTCTCCACCGTCCGGGCCGCCGACCTCATAGTGGTGCTGGACCAGGGGCGCATAGTGGCCACCGGCACCCACGAGGAACTGATCAGGTCCAGTCCCCTTTACCGCAAGATTTACCAGACGCAACTGGGCGGCAGCCTGGAGGAGGCCGGCCATGTGGTTCGGACCTCATGACGTCCTGGACGCCGAAGCGCGGCTTTCCCAGGTCAGCCGCCGGACCTACCGGGAGCTGGCCCGCTGGCTGCGGCCGCACCTGGGTTCCCTGGCGTTGGCCACGCTCCTGGTCCTGCTGGTGGCGGCCCTGGGCCTGCCCGGACCCTATCTCATCAAGCTGGTCATCGACCGTTACATTCCGGCCCGCGACCTGCGCGGGGTGGTCGGGGCGGGGGCCCTCTACCTGGTCACCTACCTGCTGCAGTGGGTGGCCCTCTACCGCCAGATGTACGGGATGTCGCCGGGGGGGCAGAACCCCCAACTCCGCGTGCGGC
>Ga0080004_1111052_pt1 | contig 12708 bp, 9 predicted proteins | sample WasSprMetagenome_FD_69207 | JGI IMG/M metagenome (GOLD analysis project Ga0080004, IMG submission 69207) | Sulfidic aquatic microbial communities from Washburn Spring, Yellowstone National Park, USA - WS (SPADES assembly) (version 2) | ecosystem: Environmental > Aquatic > Thermal springs > Hot... | reverse complement strand
ACTATGATTGTCGACAAAGAGGCCATGACCTTTCAATTCCTCTTCGGATTCAAGTTCACCTAGAATTCTTGTTTCCGATGAAAGCATTAGAACTTTCAATTCCTCTTCGGATTCAAGAGTTGGCGGTTACGGGGCCGCTCGGTGGAGAGGTAAGGGAGATCAAGCCCCTTTCAGGGCTGACAAGTGTAAAACTTACAGCATTATTATTATCATAAACGACCACATCGTCCTCCACAACGCCGTCGAAATCGAAATCGACGATCGGGAATCGGGTTGTTTGATAAAGCGTTGGATTGCGTGCCGTTAATGTATCGCCATAAACAGGTATGGGGCTCCACGTGTTGAAGTTCCTAACATCACCCACACTAACATATGTCAACCCTCTCCGCCTCTCCTAGTTTTTTTAGGTTTATTGAGCTAGGCAGTTCTGGATAACGTAAACGGCCGCCGGCCTCGTAACTATGAAACCGGCCCTCTCGGTCAACTTGACATCCCAAGCGATGTCGGCGGTCTCTCCGAGCGGCGCCGGTTGCCTTATTACTTGCGGTTTCCTCCTGTCGCCGATTATTGTGTATTCTGGGTTGAATATGAATGCGTCGCCGACTAATGTTGTATCGGTTCCGGAGTATTGTCTCGTCGGCAGGTGCGGCGCTGATACAATTTTCTTCAGGCCGAGCAACGAGACTATTTCGCCGGTCTTGAAGACTTCACCCGCAACCGTCATCATGCCCGCGTTAGCTACCGAGTATATGTTTTTCCTCAGATGCATCAACACCTTCGGAGGGGCGACCAAGACTAGGTTGTCGGCTATACCGTATTCCTCGAACTGTGCGACGGCCGCATTTATGTTATCTGGGTGCAGGCCGGCCTTGGCCAAGTCGGCCGACCCGATCCCCGTCACATTCTTCAGGCCGGTCCAAACGTTCAACTCGTTGCTATCAGTTCCGTCGCCATAAAAGGCGTTCTTGTCTTCCTTTCTTGCTAAATCCCAAGCGAGGTCTTTCAGGTGCTCGGCTACCAAGTCGATGACCCCCTCGGTGAATTCAAGGGCTGTTTGGGTGAATCTAGCATATCCGTATAGTAGCTTTGGCGTTAGGTCTTTTTGTGTTAACCATGTTATTTTTGTTTCGGTTGCCGAGGCTGACTCTGCGCCAGTCTTCACGCTCGGAACATCTGATTTAATATAAAATCTGATTATTTCGCTCGGCATTGTTATAACGCGGAAGACGCTCCTCGCGACCGATGGCGGCTTGAATACTTTCAATTCTCTTTTTGAGATTCCTGAAAAGCCGACTGCCAGAGGGAGTTGTTTCGTGCGAGGACTTTCAATTCTCTTTTTGAGATTCATAAAGAAGATACTGAGGTATTGCGAGGAGCACGAAGAGAGCTTTCAATTCTCTTTTTGAGATTCGCGATGAGCACGAACACAAGTATGCTTGGGTTGATGAGGCAACTTTCAATTCTCTTTTTGAGATTCACATTTAGACTTGGCACTAGCTCTGGCAAGCGGGCTTTTCACTTTCAATTCTCTTTTTGAGATTCCGACCTCAGGTTCGAAACTGGGAACGTTGCCGCAGAGCACACTTTCAATTCTCTTTTTGAGATTCATCATGGACTTGCTTGTAGGGAGAGACTTAACGGTCAAGACTTTCAATTCTCTTTTTGAGATTCAAGGGGCTGGGAGCGATTGGCTGGATAGAGATCAGGTACAACTTTCAATTCTCTTTTTGAGATTCACGAAGAGGCCTTCGTGAAATTTATGGTGCAAAAGCTTAAAGATTTCTTTCAATTCTCTTTTTGAGATTCTGTGTCGTTCCACAACGCCTGATCAGGGCCAATTGACTGAGCTTTCAATTCTCTTTTTGAGATTCCGTAGCTACTGATGCTGGATTCCCTCTGTCCTGCGTCAACTAGACTTTCAATTCTCTTTTTGAGATTCTTTCCCATGTTCCCTATGAGTAATTTCCACTATACTAGACTTTCAATTCTCTTTTTGAGATTCATGGAAAACGTTGAATTAGTATACGAAACGTGGGGAAGCTACTTTCAATTCTCTTTTTGAGATTCCGTAATTTGTTCTGGAAGCTGGTACGATTCGTCTATGGTTTTTCTTTCAATTCTCTTTTTGAGATTCAGCAGTCACCGCACCGAAGCCATCCGAAACCAGCATATATTCCTTTCAATTCTCTTTTTGAGATTCAAAGCTAGAACACCACGGACATGTATGTAGGTGCTTACCACTTTCAATTCTCTTTTTGAGATTCTTTTGAGATTCGCTGAGGCTGCTGACTACGTGCTGTAGACTTTCAATTCTCTTTTTGAGATTCCATACATGAGTCATGGGGTATTACCAATTTGCTCTTTCAGACTTTCAATTCTCTTTTTGAGATTCATGACAAAATCATCGAAGTTGTTTATCTCCACTTTTTTCTTCTTTCAATTCTCTTTTTGAGATTCGCGGAGATGAGGTAAAAGTTCGAGGTTGGCGTGTAAGCTTTCAATTCTCTTTTTGAGATTCGTCGGAGTAGATGTTGGAGTGAAGAACCTTCTTGTGGCTTCCAACTTTCAATTCTCTTTTTGAGATTCTTTATATATTAGTTTATGTGTGCATATATGTGAGGTGACCTTTCAATTCTCTTTTTGAGATTCACCAAGAATTAGGGCAGGAATAGTGATTCCCGAAGAGCAATGCATACTTTCAATTCTCTTTTTGAGATTCTCTCCTTAACAAACTTTGCACTCAGTGCGGTTATGTACATCACTTTCAATTCTCTTTTTGAGATTCAGGAGGTTGAGGCAGAGCAGAAGGAACAGCCTAAGCAAACTTTCAATTCTCTTTTTGAGATTCATCGAATAAAAAGTTTATAGTTGAAGCTACATCCATCCTAACCTTCTTTCAATTCTCTTTTTGAGATTCTGAACTATATAGTCGAATGGGGGCCGTATCCATGAGCATCTTTCAATTCTCTTTTTGAGATTCTGAGGCGAAGAGAATGGAAGTTTTATACCTCGACCAAAATACTTTCAATTCTCTTTTTGAGATTCAGTAACAGTCTTGGAGGTGCCAGCATAGCTCCTCAAGCCACTCACTTTCAATTCTCTTTTTGAGATTCCCAAGGTATATGGCGTCTCCAGAAGTCGTCGTCTGCTGCTTTCAATTCTCTTTTTGAGATTCCCTCAACCTATTGTTCCATATCGCTAGCCTGTTCAGTATCTCTTTCAATTCTCTTTTTGAGATTCACTGGTTCCTAAGCATATACGGCATGGTGCTGGTAGATAACTTTCAATTCTCTTTTTGAGATTCGTCTTAAGCCATCCACGGCTTACCGCAACCTCAACAACTTTCTTTCAATTCTCTTTTTGAGATTCTCTCCCGCTCACCGTCACTTGGACTTGGGACGCCACAGACTCTTTCAATTCTCTTTTTGAGATTCAGCCAAGAGAGGCGAGCCCTGCAAGCAAGGGGGCTGACCGAACTTTCAATTCTCTTTTTGAGATTCATTACCTCGAGATGATTTTGAGTTTTTTATAGGTGAACATCTTTCAATTCTCTTTTTGAGATTCTAGTCTGTTTAAAACAATTATTTCTGGTAAAAAACCTAAAAGCTTTCAATTCTCTTTTTGAGATTCCGAACCGTTTTCTAGCCTTCTAGGCCTTAATTCCGGGGATTTTATTCTGAGGGTTTGATTAGAGCCCTATCGTGGGATTCATTTATAAGCATCCATCCTTTCAATTCTCTTTTTGAGATTCCGAACCGTTTTCTAGCCTTCTAGGCCTTAATTCCGGGGATTTTATTCTGAGGGTTTGATTAGAGCCCTATCGTGGGATTCATTTATAAGCATCCATCGGTTATTAATAAACCTTTACTCGAGCATCTTCAGAATCTTATACATACCAAAACCCGCTGTTCTGTTTACCCCAACCTGTGTCTTCTCTCCTACCTTAAGGAGAACGTTTACAGCTTTTGCACTATCCTCTCTAAAAATATCAGCTGGGAGGCTAAGCCTAACCCTCCCAGTAAATCCCACAAAAAACATTCCTTTGGCACGATTAAAGAGCTTATATGTTCTTATATCACTGACGCCTGAGATCGCGACTCCGCCCTCTTCGAGCCATCTGCTGAATCTATGAGTCTTCAAGCTCAAGCCGGCATATTGATCCCACTGCCTCTTCAAGTTCCTCAGCATTAGGATGGGGTCTGGGAGTGGTAGAAATCGGTAATGCGACTTTGGCTTGCCCATGAACCTCATAAAACTGGCCATGAGTCCCATAGCATGAAGCGGGATGTATGGGCACGGCCTCCTAAAACATGTTGGGCTAAGGAACTCAAGCTCGTACCTTGTATATGGCTTGGAATCCCTCATAAGCTTCTCGAGATCTAATCTCGTATACGAGATCTCTAGAACCCGGAAGCGCTTATTCAAAAGCTCGACCTCGCCTAGCCTGCCGAAAGCCTTAACCAGCATATCGCTTAACTTGGTCAGGTAGGAGGCTATCTTGAAGAGGTAGAGCCCAGAATCAACCCTGATGAGGGGGGATACCGAGAATGGGGCCAAGCCCCTATATCCATGAAGCCAGCTCGAGAAACCTGGATCAATGGATTTCAAGGTCTTATAAAATAAGCCCCTTAAATGAAAACCCGAGGAGAAGCTCGGCCTAAAATCGGGATTACACTCCAGCAAAATCCCAAGAGAGTCGATGGGCAAGTACCAACACCGCCACTAGAAACGGGTATGTACGTGTCGCGTTTTAAGATTTCTGAAAATATTCTTGATCTAATGCTCTCCTTAATCTTGGGTCAGGAGATTATAGGGATTGGGATTACCGTTCCATATCCTATCTTCGAGCCGGTCTCGGATATCCCCTCTTCATAGAGCTTAAGTAAGTCCTCCTTTGTCCCCTCCACTTTAATTATGGTTCCTGGAAGTAACGCTGCATATATCGGCTTTCTCGCCTCGATGCCTATACTATATCCTGCTCCAAGGATGCCACATTCGCCTATTATATATCTAAGTTTAAGTGATTGTGAAACTCGTCTCAACGTCTCTTCCACCTTCTTCCAAATAGATGGTGCTGTATATCCACCTTCACATACTTTATGGATCCCTCCGTAATTCTTGCTAGTCTCATACAGTGAATACGTGATCAAGTAAAGGTAGGCCTCCCCTTTCTCGAAAACTGCTAATAACTCTTTAACTTTCGACGCCATAGGCTCTCCTTCGTTAATCGTTACATGTGAAAACTTTCCCTCTCCTCCAAGTCTTAAGATATTCTCCCTTCTCTCAAGTTCAGAGATTTTAGATTTCCCATAAATATCAACTGCTATACTCACATTATCCATAGTCTTATTAATGGAGATTTCTCCCCTACTTGAACGTAACCTAGAGTAATCAATCATCTGGAGCGTATAGAGTCCACCTCTTCTTATCGCTACACGTTTATATTCCCTCTCAAGTCTTACCCCAACTCTCTTGACAAAAACTGGTCGATAAAAATGAACATGATTCTCCTCTAAAAATTTCTCCAATTTCTTCTTCGTCGATATCAGGGCATCTCTCAAATCCTGACTTAATGATTGAAGGACTTTTATCATCTCATTAACCATTACCAGATCATTCATGAATCGCGTATAGATCTCTTCCTTACTGTTGTTTTCCACTACTAAATATGGTCCCCTCAGAGCGCCATCTAGGCTTAAAACTTCGACTATCTCCTCATCCCATCTATCAGCTTGTGACGGCTGGGCTTTCTGGATATCAAGGCAGAGTGTAGCTAATGCTCCAGCAATTGTTGAGGGAGTTGGAAGGATCAGGCTACTAGCAATGGCCTTTGGCCCCCTAACGAAGGGACTGAACTCCATTGGACCGCGGAACAACATAGGCTCATATAATCTGAATCGAACATGCATGCTCATTCCCTCCCTCCTACTGCTGAATTATACGCAAGGATCGTTGAAATCACGCCCTGTATGCCTAAAGTCTTTACCTCACCCTTATCACTCGGATACTTAACAACGATCATAGAGCTCTTGTATAGCCAAGTCACAACCTCCTCCACTTCCCATTTCTCATCACTCTCTCTAAGGTTTGGCCCAATATTCCTCCTAACAATATAAGCGAGAATTGATTTCAGGATGTCTGGGCGCCTCGATAAGATCATTAGTCTTCTCCATCCTTCATCTTCCATAGATTCTCTCTCCATAAATTCTCTTGCCAAGTCATAGGATAGTGATCTTGAGAATATACCCTTTTCCATTTTGTTAATGACACTTTTTGAGAGCTCTAGGAGAGATGCGTATCCATCCTCATCTATTTTTCTGAGGGGGATTACCCCCTCCACCTTAGCCCCTCCGCCCCGCGTAATGAATTTTATGACGGCTGTATCCTTTTCTAGCTGAGGTTTAGGTTCCAGCCTCACGGTCTTCTTGGCAACATTCTCCATGGTCTCGTGTGAATCAGTAAGCAGAGCATTCATGGGGAACATGTAATGCCCGATAATCGCGACATAAGAACGGGACGCGAGTCCCCCGGCCGGATAGATGCCCTCGCCAAGCTTGTAGAAACCTTTCACAATATCTCCATCGCTAAAACATCTTCTAGTTTTTACAATTGCCTCGATGGCGGTTTCGGGTGGCAAGATAGCTAATAGATCATCGCCGCCGGCATAGATTACAACTCCACCCATTCTCTCCACATGCTCGATATCCTTAATCGCCGTTATCATCAAGCACCTACTTAACGTAGCATGATACGTTGGGCTTGTGAGAAGCCTGCCATTCTTGATTATTTTTTCGAATAGTCTAGCCAGCGCTGATGCGTGTTCCTTCGCTTCTGACAACCCTTCACTTTCTAACAGCTTCATGATACCAACTACATCATTCTCAAAGATCTTGGAATATAGCAGTCTCAACTTTTCATTCCCTATACACCTTTCATCTGTAAGAATTTCCCTTAATACGTCAGCGTATCTTAAAGGCGTTTGTGAATTAACTGGCGTAGGGAGTAATGCCTCATCAACTTTGCCTGAGAGCAACTTGCCAAGAGAGTCGGCATCAGCTCTTAAGATTGTATAATAAATTCCTACTGGAACATCCTCACGTAATATTTTCTTGAGTATTTCTCGAATCTCTCCAAATTTATTCTGTCTTCCCCGCGTTTCCTCCTCTGTTTCATATCGCAGATATAATTGCTCGCTCTGAAGCTGGAGGAAGTAGGTAAGGGTGATTCTAGCATCCTCATCCTTCACCACGTTAGGATCCTGAGCCTCGTTAATCAGCTCCGTGAGCCTTTTATAGGCTGAGGTGACGGGGGATCTTACAACACCTGTTAAGCTCTCTAAGTAGTCCTTTATCGATTGACAGAGCTCTTTAAGCTCCTCGCGGCTAGCCTTCTTCGCCGCCTCTAAGACTTTCTGCTTGAAGAATATAGATGCAACATCACCCGTAGATGGAAATGATACAGCCTTAGGAGTCACTAGGCATCGAATGATGTCCTTGGCAATAGTTTCAAAGATATTACGAGTGTTTATCAACCTTTTTATTAAGCAATATCCGCATAGCTTTTCTCCCCTATCAAAATAAACTCTTAGGTTCTCTGCAACCTGAATTCTATATTGATCCTCCTCATATTTTATCTCCAGAACCGACGGCAGCTCGCCGCATACACTACATACACTGTAACGTGAACGACGCCCCCATTCTTTCAAAGTCCAATCTGTGATCTCGGTCGCTATGAAGGGTGAAGCTTTAAGTGTGTTAAGCTGAAGCGCTTTCTCATATAATAGATTGAACGCTTCATCGTATATTCTATAGCGAGAAAGAGACCCCTCTTCATCCCTTATTCTTCTTACGACTTCATCCGGGACGGACACGATTATAACTCGTAGAGGAAGCGGTGGTTGACGATCTATCCCCTGGCCCTTAAGCTTTTCAAACCCGTCAGCCAGCAATTCGGCCAGTAACTTGTCATTATCCACGGCCTCTTCTATCTTCTTGACAAGATTTTCCCAGACACCAAGATAGGTTTTTAGGAAATAGTTCGCCAAATCCTCAACCGAGTTAAGGTTTTCTCCAAGGAGGATTGATAAAAGATCTAGCGGCGGCAAGATTAAGTCTATTGTGGCGGGGATAATGGGGTGTCTAGGCATTCCAAACTCTTCATCATAGTTCGCGTACTTTTTGGCGATATTCATTACCTCTTCATAAGCGCCTTCCAACCTAGCATCCTTAAGCTTTCTCAGCAGAAGGTGATAGTAGAAAGCGTTGTTCCGCGCAGTAGGCATGATAAGTACATCGGGCCCAACCGAATCAACGATTTTCTCAACAATTTTCCACGCGATGAAGGATACCAGCCAGCTGCTCGCCCAAAAGTCCGAAAGCTTCCTTGATGATGAGATAAAACGTTGAACTCCACCTAAGTCGATTCGAACAAGCAGACCATTAGGCTTATCTACCCCGCCCCGGAACAGCCAATTCACGATCGAGGCTGTAGCATAGAGATGGTCGAAGATACTATGTGTCGGCAGCCTAGTATCGGCCGGGCTAACAGCTCTGGGACAGTGTTCATAGAAAAGAGGCTCTAGAAGTCCATAAAGCAAGTGATACTTTAACGCTAGATTGTCTCCGGCCTCGTTCAACAGCTCCCCCAACTTGCGCGCGAATTCCTCGACATCCTCTTCCCTTGGTTCCTCAGAATAATAACAATCCCCTGAGAAGATATTTATGAGACAAATCTTCCTGTTGGGGAACTCCCTAGCTCTAAATCCAGCCGCAGATGTAAGCCATCGATCAATTGAGGCATCAAACCTATCTGAGTCATGAATGATTCCTTCAACTTTTCCCGCCGCCACTTGCTCGTAAAGCCTATCACCCAATATTTTTCTTCCAAGCTCCTTTGCCCTCTTCTCATGGGTCTTTCTTTCCTTGGACACCCCTTCATACCTCTTTAGAATCCATGCTTTATCTACTGGATCGTGTAGAAGGGCTCCTATCTTGGCAAGGAAAAATTCTATCACGGCTTCCTTCATAACTCGTCACCTCCTATTCAGCTTGATGTTCAAGTTCGTAATAGTGAAGACACCATACCCTATGCTCGTCTTTGCGCCCAATCCTATCTTGAATGCAAACAAGAGCGCCTGCGTTAGTTTCTCGAAGACGTCAGGGGGCAATGCCTTATCTACCGCTATTACAAATCCGAATTTTACACCTGGTGCCACAGTTATATACGTTATAGGATTGGGCTCGGCCCTTGTCTCATCCATTATGTCATCCCAATAATGAGGGGTGATCACGTCTGGATATAGAATGAAGCCGTCAGGACTGGGCTCTATTGGGAGTGCGTCAAAAAAGATGCAGCCACCTATACTCCCCTCTCCATCTCTTTTCTCACCAAAGACAAGCTTCTCCTCACTTCCAAGCTCTAAGGCTCTCCATGCCGATCTTAAAGCTCCCTTAATGCTTGAACCTGGAATTATCGGAAGATTGAGATAAGGATCAAACTCTAACCCAACCTCAAACAGTGTATAACAGAAGGTTCTGCTTCCGGAGAAACCACGGGAGACCAGACGCGCCTCAATTAACTCACCATCAGAAGAGAAGGATCTATAACCAGCGTGACGGCAAGCCTCAATAATGCTCCTAAGCCTAGCACGCGCCCTCTCACAAAGCTGCCTAGCTTGCTCTTTTGAAGATTCAACCAGCCACTCTAAAATCTCGGTCCTTTTCGAGGCATCCCTTTTCTCTGAGCAGTTATACTCTATCGAAGCTAACGATGCAGCACTAAAAAGATTTAGCTCATTCAAGCCAATCCCTTCTTTAATCTGCTTCACTGAGACAGGCATTCTTCCACCTTCCTAAAAGCCTCATTGAAAATCTCTCTTATGTGATCGAGAGTTCTTATTTCTACTGGTGGTCTTTCTACTCGTCTACGTTCTAGGCTTACATGATAGAGTACTTCAGGCCAATCTCTTGATAAAAATCCGTAAAGTAAGCATATCCATCCATCATTCAACAGCCTCTTCAGAGGATGTATCGCTATGGCGCTTGGACGTCTACCAAACTCAGGTATTCGGTAATCAACCATATATCCATGTTTTTGCACTCCTTTATCTCTACTTATTTTCTGCCCACGCGGTAGTCCTAGTATCCAAGTATGTATTTCACCACTATGACTGGGATGGCGTAGGCGCCTTTTCCAAGTAGCCTTCAGCGTGGCTGCTCCTATTTTAGTTAGTAAATCCATTGAGGAAGAAGCTCTAACATACCTAATGCTTAACCGGAATATATTGCTATCCATCGATACAAGGGGAAATGGAGGAATATCCTTTGCCGTCCCACCCCTTTCAGCTCCAGATACCCCCATAAATCTCGAAAAATCATTGTTTGCCAATTGAACTAATCTCTTAATAATTTCTCTAGCAGCTTCATGAGATTTCACTCTACTTAATTCATTAATGATCCGAATATAATCCTCCAACTCACTAGCATATCTTTCTCCCACACAATCCTCACACACCTTGATTTCCCAAGCCCCAAAGCCGCGACGTGTAATGGCTCCAACGCCTTGAAACGTTAACGCCATAAGTAAGGAGCCTATACCTGTCCTCAATTCGTCCCCTTTCAATTCCATTCCAGGCTGTTTGAAGAGCTTTAAGCTATACTCTAGATCCCCAGCCTCATAGTAACGAACATTTTCAATATCCCTCTTATCTTTATCTTTCTTGCGTATGAGAAGGCTTAGGCGGGGTGGGAGGCTAGTATCACGCGCTAGCGGCTTGGGCGATTCTTCCTTCTTAGGATAGGCTTGCAGGATGAACTTTGATGGGGCCTTCGTCGATCCTAGGACAGCTCTCACACTTTCTTTTACACAATTCTCATTCACAGAGCCGTAAGCATCCCATAAAGCGCCCGCGGCTAAGGCCCTAAACCACCATCTCCAAACTCCCTTCAGCTCCGAAACGCGAAAACGTTCTGCTATTCCTAGTGAGGGTGAGAATGTAGTTGCTTTATAGCCACCGATTATCGTGGGCGTTATATTTCTCAACTCCAATGTAAGAATCTCAAAATTTTTCATTCTCTCTCACTCTTAAACAAAGCCTCTGAGAGCTTTTTCAACTCCATAAGATAGGGGTAGATTAGGTCTCTCGCGAGCATCAATCGGCCGGGCTCCTTCAGCTCATTAATGGATCCTAGAAAGTTCTTATGGTTCCTAATAAGCCCTGAGGTCTCTAAAAAAGATAACGTGCCGTGCAGGAACACTGCATAACCAAATTTTTCCTTCCCCATCTTTAATAGATTATCTACGTCCGAGGCATCAACCTTTCCGCGATCTAGGAGATTACATATTCTCTCATAGGCATCCTCTGTGGCCTTAGCATAGAAGAATGTGCATGCTGGAAGGAAACCCGAGCTTTCCATCAACTCCGGGAAGCTTCTAGCTCTCGTCCTAAAGGAGGAGCCATATTCCTCGGGATTCCCTTCTTTCGACCTCTCCTTCAATACTTTAATAACATCCTGCACCCATGAGACTAGGCTAACAGCGCTTTCCGCAGCCTTTTCATATATTGTGCTCATGGAGAGCACCCCGCTAGTCCGATGAGCTCGACAATTCCTCTTCCAATAGTTTCGTGGCCACCGAAGATAGCATAACCCCTCCTGTGATCATAATCTGTGAATAAAGCCTTAAGAACATTATTCTTAACATCTTTCGCATTCTCCAGTTTTTCTTGAGACTTCTGCGGATTTCGCGGCTTTGAATATAATATGACATTAAAGAAAAGCGTATCCGCGGGCACATCTTCTTCAGACCATGGTCCTTCCTCCACAGTCTTGTCCTTCTTCAGGCGCACCCTTGCCCTCCTAATAATACTCCTCTCGATAACATTCCTTATCCTATCGTCATGAAGAAGTATTGCGCGCCAGGCCTCGGGGGTTTTGACCTTCTCGAAGAATTCCCTCAGGTTTTCACCCTGTTTACACTCATACTGAAACTCCTCGTTCACGATTATATTCTTCCTATTCATTATCTCGACGGAGAGCTCCTCCTCGCCCTTCCTACAGACAATAGCTTGGTTGATATCCATACCACTACTCTCCTCTAACAGCCTGCCTGCAAGCTGCTCAAGTGCCCTAAGCTCATCAGAATCCTCAAGCGACCGCATCATCCGCAACATCCTCTGGAACCTGTAGACTAGCACCGGGGAAGTTGCTAGAGCCCACACCCCCCTAAGACTTCTCACCGGCATGGCCAGCAGGTAACCTTCTGTAAAAGCAAGCGCACCCGCATAAGCCTCCTCCCCCACATCCGGGCCAAAAAGCATCTTCACAAGCCCCTCACCAAGAGCCTCACTAAGCTGAGATCTTAACGCACCTTTCAAGCTCGAGGTAGGTATCACTGGAAAACCTAACGAATCCCTCACAATAGGGAGATCAACAACGCCAATAGTCCTACCTACACCTATATGAAGCGGCGTAACTGTCCTTACAAGAAGCAAGGAAGCTCCTTCATATGCACCCAACTTAACATGTCCAGCTACAGTTGAACTCATTCCCACACCACCCTACAACAATTCAACATTCGCACATTCCTGCTAAAAATATTTGGAAAATATAAGTCTTACCTCCCGTATATATTATGTAGTCCAACACCACCTTATATGCCCCTACTAAAACGAAGCCAAGCTTATTCTGACAATACAGCCTACCACAAACC
>Ga0080004_1134549_pt1 | contig 12711 bp, 18 predicted proteins | sample WasSprMetagenome_FD_69207 | JGI IMG/M metagenome (GOLD analysis project Ga0080004, IMG submission 69207) | Sulfidic aquatic microbial communities from Washburn Spring, Yellowstone National Park, USA - WS (SPADES assembly) (version 2) | ecosystem: Environmental > Aquatic > Thermal springs > Hot... | reverse complement strand
CTTGAAATCCCAAGTAGCGGATAAACGGTGTTTGCAAAAAGACCAAGAAACATCAAGCTCGATAAGCTCAAACCAACAGCGTATAAAATACTCTCGGTGCTTCCAAGATTATGAATTCTCAAAACTCTGAGGATCAAAAATCCTGGAATAAATGTCAGATAAACAAAGCCAACTAGTGGTCTAATTATTGGAATTTCAAAGCCGATAGATTCCAGAAATATTAAGCAAATTAAAGTTGTATGGATAATTAAAACCACGCTAAGAAATTTCTTGATCTCCCAGTCGTTCAATACAAAGAGGTTGGGAATTCCAAAGTTAGTGAAGTTCATCAAAATTTCCCTCCACAAGTTTTTTAAAAACATTGTAAAGCATCTTTGACTGCTTCTCCCAAGAATAATTTTCTTCTACGAATTTTCTCGCATTATTACCTATTCTTCGTCGTTCTTTTTCATCTTTAAGCAATTCTACTACTTTTCCTGCAAATTCTCTGTCGTTTCTCGCAATAACGATGTTCTCATAATCGGTTGCTCCAATGTCTCTCGCACCCAAAGGGGTTGAGACCACTGCTTTGCCCATTGCCATTGCCTCTAGAACTTTATTTTTAATACCTCCATCATCAATAATTATCGGGTTCACGAAAACTTCGGATGCAGCGAGGTAAGGCCTGACATCGTTCACAGATCCTGTAACGATAACTGACGGATCAAAGCTCAATTTTTTTATTCTATTGTCAGGTTCTCTTCCAACTACATAAAACTTTACATTTGGTAATTCCCTCTTAATATATGGATATATTTTCGAATAAAAGTGAAGAATGCTAGCAACATTGGGTAGGTAATTCATGCTACCAATAAAAGTTATGCTGGGGGAGGTTGAAGATACCGGTTGGGGTCTAAAAAATTCAAGATCTACACCAGGTGGGATAATGAAAGTCTGCTTAGGCAAAAAAGGTTTCGATAATTCAAGGTGGGTTTTAGAAACATAAATACCAGCTTCAAAGAGACCATAGTATTTGACTTCTAAAAAGCGAAAAGAAAGATAAGTTAAAAATGCACGAATTTTATTTCGAAAAGATCCATATCTTAAAAAGCAACGTTGCGAATATAATGTCGGAGAGAAAAATTCTACGACAACTGGTGCCTTTATTCGGTCTTGTCGTTTAAAATAACGCAGATGAGAACAAGTATAATGGTCGGAATAAATGAGGTCAAATCTTTCTTTTTTCAATATCTCATTGATTTTTCTCTGAAGGAGAATTGGAAAATATTGTTTAGAAATGTTAAAATCCTTGGTATATCGCAAGTTAGTGTACGTCAATCTCCTTAAAACTGAGAGAGTCGCTTTAGAAAAGAAGTTCTTAAAAGCTCGTTCGGGAACCCCATTATACCTTATTGGCACATCAATTAAAGTCTCTCCGATTTTATAAGGCGAGACCAAGGTTATATCGTCTGTAAAGCTACAGTACTTTATGAAATAGAATGGTCGGGCAAGAGTAGGAGTGTTAGGTCGCGGCAAACCTTGCCAAATAATTAATATTTTCATATTAATCAACTATCCAATTTTTTATCGATTTTTTATACCTATTACCAGCTTCCGACCGACTCTTGACATTAGAACTGTATACTTCCAAATTTTAGGTATCTTTAGCGAAGTTTCTTGAGTCAAAACTACGTTAACGTATCGATTCAGAATTTCATCTATTTCGGTGGGTGTCAAAAAAGATACAATTACATTTTTGCCTAATCCAAAACGTCTAAAGCTTACGCCAAGTATCGAAAATAGCAGTGTTAGGTAGAAAACAATTGTAGAAAAAAATCTAGACTGATTATACTGCTCCAGAACGATGATGTATCCCCCGTCTTTTGCAACTCTCGCTAGTTCCCTAACAGCCATCTCTGCAAATTTTTTCGATTCTCCCCTCGTCTTGCCAACCAGATGATGTAGCAAATTCTTGATTATCACATAATCGAAGCTGTTTGACTTGAAGGGCAAATTCAACGCATCGCCGCCTATTAAACAGATCCTATCGTTTTCTTGATTCTTGTAAACTTTTGGGACAATCTCACAGTTATAGAGACATTCTATGCCTGTTTCTCTGAATATCAAATCTAACATGTATCCACTTCCTCCACCCACTTCCAAAACTCTAACACCTTTAGGATCTGAAACCTTTTCCTTAATGAATTGTAAGATTAAGGGATCAAATTCTGGATGGATAAAACCCTTTCTTTGGCGATACTCTTCTGTCTTTTCAAAATGCTCAACAACCTTCGCCCTCACAATTCTATCCATCCCCTTCACCTTCCATGCTTCGATCTTTTAAGTAATATTCCCTTTTTCTCATATCGATAATGGATTTAAGGACTAAACGTGCCATTTTCGGATTCAAAGTTTTTAGAGCTTGCACACACAAGCTTTTCATAAAATTTTTCTCCCGTGTCTTTTCCAAGAATACTCTTAATACTGTCTGCAATCCGTATTTGTGGGGAACCTTAAATCCGAAAGAGGCAATCCTTTTCTCCTCAGCAGAGTCATAACCCAGCTCATCCAGAAGATACTGCATTTTTTCGGGAAGTATCCCAAAAGCCCTTTGATGAAGAGCTGCAGATATTGTTAAAAAGGACCTTGATGCGCTCACCAACCTGTTTTCCCTCAAGATTCTGACAAAATTTTCGATCTCTTTATCGTCAAATTCATAAAGTCTATAGAGCAATGTGTAAAACTCCCCAAGGAGGAACATTTGCTCCATCAAAGAGTGGGCGATCATAACGGTTAAATCAAGCTCCGGAATGGGGACTGTTATTTTTGCCCCATTTTGAAGCTCTATCTCTGTTAACCGCCCAAAGAAGCTTCTTTTGTCCAAATAAACAACATAACTTAGAGCAAGCTCTCTTTGCAAATCTACATCAACTGCAAATTCCACATCTACAAGATCTGTCCCAGTTGGACTTATGTGCTTTAAACCATATTTTCCTCCGCCGTAAGTGGGCCTGCTCAGCAATTCGGCCGCTTTCCAGTATTCGACGTCATTTTTCAGTGCTCCGACATCTACCAGTTCACGTAACTGCGGAACAAAGCCAGCCTTGAGGAGGGCTACAATCGCCTCTTTAAACATGCGTTTGTCCCCTAAAATTAAAATGTCAACGTCCCCGGGAACTGAAGGAAAAGGTCTGATTGTTTTCACGATGCAATAATCAATTTTTGCTGAATTAAGCACCTTTGAGATCTTTGATAGGGAACTAATTAAGTTTTGGTATCTTACTTTTTCCTCTTTATACGCAGAATCCAATTTTTTCAGTTCTCCACGTTTTCTAACTGCCTCGAGGTATAACAGTGGGATCTTGTTCTTAACAGCCAAGATATAGAGATTCCTGGATTCAATTTCACGCTCTACTGGTAAATTTTCCTCTAAAAAGGGTGATCCCAATATTTTTACTAGCTTCAAAGTTAAATCCCCACTCATTTAAATCTCCTTCCTTTTACAAGCTCCATAATTATCTCCAATACCCTCCCCTTGATTTTTTGTAAATCTTCGGTTCCGTCTAAAATCACCATTCTCTCTTTTTCCGCAATCCTGAGATAAACTTCTCTTCTTTCTCTTAGATAATCTACAGAAGGCGTATCGCTTTTTCGATGAAAAGCTATCTCCTCGTCTAAATCAATCAAAAAAGCCACATTGGGTCTTGGAACTACCCAGAAAAATCTATTTAGCAACCGTAACATTTGATACTCATTTAAGTTAAAATCGATAACCAAATCCATTACCAATGTATCGTAAACATATCGGTCGCATATCAGTTTTTTTCCAAAGAGCAATGGGAGCCTAATTTTAAAAAACAACTGAAGAGTATAGTCCAGCACTAGAATGTAGTAGTAGATTTTCGAGAACAAAGAATATTTTTTAAAAACCTCTTTTTTTTCACTTAAGTAACCTTTATAGTCTTTTTTTACATCCCTTTTTCTTAAGAAGATCTTCCTACCCGCGAGAATTAGCGGCCTTGAGATGATTGGCTCAAGTCTTCCGTAAACGTATTTACATTCCACACCTCTCTCCTTTAGCTCCTTTACTAAAATCTTCGATAAGGTTGTCTTTCCCGAGCCATCTATCCCGCTGAAACTGACCAGAAAAACACTCATATCTCTTTTAAATTGCTATAAATGTTTTCCAATCTTCTAACAACCTCCTTCCATCCAAATTTTTCAACCCTGCTCCTCGTATTCGCTTCTATTTCCCGGACAATTCTTGCAGCTTTGACGAATTCGTCCTCTGTTTCTGCATATATCAACCCATCACCCTCGGAGAAAAGGTGGGGTAATGATCCGAATTTGGTAGTAATTACAGGTAAATTGCACGCCATAGCCTCCAGCACTGAAAGTGGAAGCTGAACAGCATCTCTATATGACTTAGTCGGGAAAACATAGCAGTCGGCCATGGCGTAAATTTCTTCTATTTTTTCGAAATAACTTCTCCAAACTTTGCATCCAGCCCTTTGCAGTTCTCTCAGAACATCCTGATCGGCCTTAGTTGAAGTAGAACCAACAACAACTACTTGGTTATTATCCCCTTGTAGCTCCTTTAGAACTAATACATTCCTCCCCCTTTTAACATGACCAACATGCAATATCACGAATCTGCCCTTTTCAATCCCATACTTTTCTCTCAAGCTTTCTTTTTCTGTCTCGCTTACAGGACGAAATTTTTCGAGATCTACGCCTCCTAGCGGGAAAAATTCAGCTCGTATCTTTATTTTTTTAAGATATTCACATAGGTTTTTCGAGGGAACTAGAAGTAGGTCTGGCTTCAAGTTAAGCAAGGATGCGAATCTCAGAATGCTACTTGGCATCAGTCTCATTATTGACATCACACTTTTACTGCTGTGAGTCATCTTAAATATCGTTCTAAGAACTAGGAAGCTCCTAAGAGAAGAACCATGTAAATAGTGGATCAAGTCTGGATCGAAACTTTTGACAGCCGACCAAAAATCACGCTTGAAAATCTCTCTCAAATCCAAGGATAAAACTTCGTGCTTTTCCTTTAAGAGATTCAGAATATTAAAGGACGTTTTTCTCATTCCCTCATCTAATTTTCCCTTAAATTCTCCTAAAAGGCAGATTCTCATTTAAAACACGCTCATAAAGTTTCTCGTGTCTTTCAGCAATTCTCTCCCACGAATAATTTTCGACTTTTCTTCTTGCGTTCTCCCCCATCTTTTTCCTTACATCTTCATTTTCAAGCAGATAAATAATTGCGTCTGCGAGAGCTTTAGGATCGCCCCTTCTTGTTACAATGCCGTTGTAGCCATCTTCAATTATACACTTAAAGGTTTTCAGATCGCTTACGACTATTGGGAGTTCTGAAGCGGAAGCTTCCAAGAGAACCAAAGGAAAAACCTCCGTTGTCATTGTTGATGGTAAGCAAAAAATGTCGGCAGCTCTGTAATAAAACGGTTTTAAATGCTCATCCACAAAACCTGCAAATCTCACGCTCTTCTCGATGCCCAATCTCCTAGAAATCTCCTCAAGTTCTTTTTTCATCGGTCCAGTCCCAACAAGTACTAACTCAGAGTTCGGATGCTCTTCCAATACAGCAGGCATGGACCTTAAGAGAACATCGGGAGCTTTGTAGTTGATAAGGGCACCAACAAACAGAATTATTTCCTTGCCTTTATCAAGTCCCAAAAGCTCCCTACACTCTTCTTTAGATTTGCCTATTTCAAAATCTTTCAAGTTTATTCCGTTGGGTATAATTTCAATCTTTTCTCTGTACCTCCCGAGAAACCTAGATTCATCAATATAGTACTCAGAGGGGGATATTATCACGTCCGCTTCCGATAGGATTCTGTTAACAAATATGCGATTGTATACATAGACAGCCATTCTGCGAATTAATTTCCCGTAATTTTCCAGCCCATCGCCATGGTAAGTGACAATTAACGGTACTTTCTTTATCTTTTTATACCATAATCCGGCCAAATCAGTTGCCGGGGTAGCAAAGTGTACGTGAACTATATCAAGGGAATGTTTTATGCAATCAAAAAACATTCTGACTGACACACTTCCATTTTCGATATTTAGTCTAGTTGAAAAGCGGTAGATTTCTAATCCGTTTTCCTTTTCCAGTAAATTATAAGAAGTGGCGGAAGTCGTGAAAACCTTCACTACGTGACCCCTGCTTGCAATGTATTTGGACAGATGATAAGCAACGTTTTCTGCTCCTCCCCACCGATATTTTTCAGAAATACTTTCCTTGTAGGGGAATCTGGTTATGAAATAACCGACTCTCATATTTCTCACTCCCGAAATACTAGTGGTAGATTCTATTTTGTACAAAATAAAAATTTGGTGATTCCGAGAATTAATTTTCTATAAAAACCGCCAACTTTCCAAACCTCCCACCTTTTTTCTCTTTAGTGTCTCTCCGCCAGTTTCTTAGATAAATAATAAGCCACCCGTCCAGCTCCGTACACTTGCACTTTTCCATTCTTACTTGGAAATAGAGAAACAAAATGACTTATGAGCATGAACAACCACCACTTCTCAATACCTCCTTCTTAGAGTTAACACCGCGATTAATGTAGCGGAAAAGGATTTACTACTCAAATATAAACGCAGAGCTCATGCATCCACTTCACTTGTAAGTCTTTGCATAATCGGAGCCAATGCTTTCCAGGGTTCTCCTTAACCTCCCGCCAAAGCTTCTCTTTCCCTCTTTTTCCCGATAAAACTTCTCTTATGAGCCTAGCTGCGACAAGTTTTGCCACACCATCGAGAACTATCCTAATGCTTTCAACGTCTATTCTATATTTGTAATCTTTGAGAATAGTCTTAGGCAGGGGAACTAATATTTCAGGGTCATCGTATATAAGCGGAGCGTACTTATAATAGTTCTTCCAGCCAAGCCCTGCTTTTCTGATCGCTTTGTATAGTGGCATTCCCTTCTTTAGTAGCTTTTAACCAGAACTATTTCCCTAATAGCTCTATCTGAGGGATTCAGCGCCGATTTAAGAAATTCGATCTCTTTTACAGTAATGGTATTATCATGATCCGATACCATAAATACTCACCTTTTACTCACCATACGCTCACCCATCTCTCACAGTGGTTAGGCACTCGATTTAAATACTTTCATAAACCCTCAAATACTTCTCCGCAATCTTTTCCCAGTCGAATTCCTCTTTTGCCAGTTTCCTGCTATTTTTGCCCATAATCGCTCTCTCCTCCTCGTTTTCAATCAAATACCCTATCTTTTCCGCCAATTGTTTCTCATTTCCCGGCTCAACTAGAAATCCGTTCCAGCCATCCTTTATCTGCATTGGGATTCCCCCACATTAGAGCCTATTAAAGGCTTTCCGGACGCCATCGCCTTTGTCAGAACAATGCCATGCCCCTCTTCAAAAGAAGGAAACACAAAAACGTCGCATGCAGAGTAGAGAGCTTTCAGATCTTCGTAAGGAACGAAGCCCGTAAACTTCGCATTGATGCCTTTAATTCTCGCATACTCCATCACTTTTTGGGCGTACTCTCTGTCAACGTTCAGATTTCCAGCGATTAGAAAAAGGACATCCTTGTTGTTCAGAATTTCTGCAGCCCTTATCAGCTCGAAAACCCCTTTTCTGGGAGTTACAGTTCCGGCGAACATCACCACAACTCCTTCAAGGCCATACTTTTTCCTAACCCTTTCAACTTCCTCTTTGCTCACTTCAAAATCCTCAACGTTTACGCCATTTGGTAAACTTCGAGCTTTTCTCCGGGAATTCCCTTTTCAATTAGCTTTCTTTTTAAAGGTTCGTTCAAAACAACGCTCTTTCTAACTCTCTTCATCAGGTACAAATCGGGCGAGAAAATCTTAAGGGCCATCGGAGCTGAATCGAATCCAAACCTTCTACCCTCCTCTCCCACGTGGGCTGTATAAACCATCTTATCCTTTAACTCTCTATTGAGATTTATTAGGATGTTCGAAGCAAAGGGCAGATGAACGTGAATGATGTCAAAATCATTTTGCTTTATGTATCTGTTAGATTTAAGTGCAACACAAATCTATCAAAAATGAAGCATAAAACCCCTATGGGTTTTCTGATCTGGTCGTAAACTACTTCCTTGTTGGAGATGTTTGAACAAATGCTTAGATCAAATCTAATAAACTTGATTCCCTCTATTTCCTCCTCGTAATTTGTTCCTGCCCACCTTCTCTCCAAAACTATTACTTCATCCCCCTTTTGGCCGTATATTTTGCTAAGTAATAAACTACTGTTGGAACAGAACCCTCCCCGGGAAAGACCCTTTCGTGTCCATCATAAACATGAAGTATCTTCATACTTTTGTTCCGACAACAACGATATCTTCCGCCTCATCCCCTTCAATTCTTATTTCCAAATTTGTAAATCCAACAGCATTCATAATCTTTTCAACCTCAGGAACAGTGTATCCTTCTAACCCTTGAAACATGTCTACTTCCCTTTTTTGCATAATCAACGAACCATCTAAAGACTCTTTCAGATAGAAAATTCGGGAACTGGAGATAAACCTTTCCACCGGGCTTTAAAACACGGTGAATTTCCTCTATATAATTGAATGCATCTTCTTTTTCCAAATGTTGGAGCACTAGAATTGAAAAGCAAAAGTGAAATTTTTCATCTGGAAATATTCTTAAATCTTTCCCATTGTTGACGTAGAAGAAGACATTTTCATAACCTTTGAGGTATTCCTTTGCATACTTAATCATTCTGCTTGAAATATCTACAGCATGAATTTCTTTGCAATACTGCGCCAAATATTTTTCAATCCTACCCAAACCGCATCCAACATCAAGCACAATTGAATTTTTGTCAATAAATTTTTGGAGTTTCTCTGCAATGTCTTTCCCTGAACTCCAAAACTCAGTCTCATTCTTAACTCCACGTAAAACAGCATCCATAGCCATACCTTTAGTAATTCCAGCAAGCTCCCAAGTTACTTTGTAAGACCGGAAAAACTTTGAAAAGAATCTTGAGTTCAATATTTTATAGGATTTATCTATAAAAATTTTCTTCATTTTATCACCTCCAAGTATAGAGATTCCGTCATATCTGCGATTAAATCCAAATCGTAGTTTTTTGCAACTTCTACACACCTTTCTCTCATTCTCGATCCTACTTCTAAGCCGAGCAATATTTTTTCTGCAATTTTTTCTTCCGATAGCTCACATAAAAATCCATTAAAACCATCCTTTACAAATTCGCAGGCCGCATTTTTTTCATGTTCTACAGTAACAACGGGCAGTCCGCATGCGTTTGCTTCCAAGGCAACTATTCCGAACCCTTCCCTTGTGGAGGGAAGAACAAAGAGCTTAGAAGACTTCATGCATGCTATCAGATCATCGTGATTCTGAATAAACCCGACGAACTTGACATTACCATCGACTTCCAGCTCCTTCGCAAGTCTAACGAGTCTTTCCCTTTCAGGGCCGTCACCGATTACTATGCATTTCACATCCGGTATTTCCCTTCTTACCAATTCGATTGCCTTTATCAAAAAGTCCACATTCTTGTCCTTTATCAATCTCCCAGCAAATATTACATCAGACTGCATTGCTGATGGTCTTATCTTCTCAATTTTTTTAAAATCAATTCCGTTCGGAATAACCCTAATATCTCTCACTCCAATCTTCTCCAAATCTCTTTTCGTCTTCTCGGAAACTGCAACGTTTTTGCTCGTTAGCTTTGAAGTTAGCCTTTCAACCATCCAACCAAAAAAGCCCTTTTTGCCGAGATAATCAAACCAGTATCTGTCCCATACCTCATGCCAAGTTATCACCAGCGATGATCTCCTAATCAGAGAGTGGAATTTTGCCGTAAAGCAAGGGAAATACGGAAATTCTTGGCAGTCCAAAATGTCAAACTTCTCCTTTATAACAGGGGGGAGAAGTTTCAAGGCAAAATCGATTGCCTCCCTTATGCTCCTTCTGCCATCAACATAGAGATTTATCGGCCCGCAAACGCTGTGGAGCGTTATTCCGTCAAGGTCGATCACTTTTTTGTTATTATTTTTATCGAACCACCAACCAACACCGTACCAGTGAACTTCATGCCCTTTTTCTGCTAATCTCTTACCCAGTTCGTAAATCCTCTTTTCCACCCCCCCTTTCACCCACGGATACACTGCATCATAAACATAAGCTATTCTCATTCAAAATCACTCCAAATGGTTTTTCCAAGCATTTTCCGAATTTTGAGTCGTCTTCCGGCGTTATGTTTGATCCTTCAACTGAAGCTATACCTTCATCCTGAATTCCCTCAGAAGGTTTTTCAGCCAGTCCCTCTCAGCAACGCAGTCCGCATTCTGAGCCACGATATTCCTCGCGCCACCAATCGTTCCCACGCTTTCGTAAACAACCCTGCGTCCGTATCTCCTTGCAATCTCGACGGTGCCATCTTCGGAATGGCCATCGACGATTACGACTTCGAGCTCTTCCTTAGGATAGTCCAGATTTTCAATTGACTTGAGGCACTTTTCGAGGATTCCCGCGTTGTTCTTTGTTGGAATGATTATCGAGACCTTCATAGTATGCATTCCTTGAAATTATTTTTGACAGACAACCAACACTCTATAGCTAAGATTCGGGAAGCTTGCAAAGAGTTTATCTGCAATTTTAAATAAGAATTTGAAATTCATATCTTTTGGCAACTGAGCACAAGATCCTTTAACCGCTAAGATTTTGAAATTGTGAATCTTTAGCAATTCTTTTAAAGAACGTAGGGTAAAAAAACGTATGGTCGGAGGCTGCTCTACCAGCACTGAAACATAAATGGCCCGTAGAGTTATTTAAGCTCACCATAACGTTAAAAGGGCTGATAGCCAAGTAAAGCAACTCTATTATAGATAGATGCCAGATTTGGCGTGCTCAGAACAAAAATCCCTTCTGGCTTTAACACTCTGTGAACCTCGTCCAAAAAGTGATCGGATCGAAGAAGTGCCCACGTTCTCGTCCTTGAACTCTCTTAACAGGTTCTTCAGCCAATCCCTATCGACGACGCAATCGGCGTCCGTGAACACTATGAACTCCCCATTGGAGTACTCGACTCCCACGTTCCTCGCTCCTCCTATGATCCCCACGTCCTCGTAGACACCTTGCAACCATATCTCTCGGCTATCTCGACCGTGTCGTCTGTAGAATGCCCACCTACAACGATTACCTCGACGTCGTTCATTAGACAGTCCATGCTATAAATTGACTTGAGGCGCCTCTCGAGGACATCCGCACCATTTTTCGTCGGAATTATTATTGGGACGCTGACCATAACTGAGAACCTTGACGTGACTTTTGACAAGCGACTACGACTCTATAACTCAAGCTTGGGAACCTTGCGAAAGACCCATCTATCACCTTAAACAAGCCCTTGAACCTCATGTTCCTCGGCAGTTGAGTGTAGAACCCCTTTACAGTCAATATCTCGAATCCGTGGATCTTTAGCAACTCCTTAGCGCGCGCAGGGTGAAGACTCTCACTGGTCTAGCGACCGAGTTTAACGAGTTTGTTCTGAGCTCAGCTCATAAGCTCCTTTCTATTCTATGCTGGCTTGGCGAAGAACCATTTGACATCGAAAAAGCCTTGAACATCATGCTCGGAGCTTGGCTCATGAGGTCCCTTCACGTTCATTTCTTCACGAGTACTATTGAATGGAATGCAAGCGATGGAGCGAACTTAGTGATGGCCTTGTCAAGGGCTTTAATCAACTTTAAGCCGGGAAATTTAAAGTTTCGAGGAAACGACATTCCCCCACCACATACCTTAACTTCTCTAAATCTATGAAGTTTTAAAAGCTCACGAAGTCCTCGAAGTGTCATCACTCTTATGTGCTCGTAAGCTCCCCACCCGGGATGAATAAAGTGCCCTACGGCATGCTTTAGGCTCACTCTCATCGGATAAGGCTGGTAGCCGAAGAGCAAGGCGATCCTGTTGTGTATGGAGGCTAAATTTGGTGTCGATAAGATGAACAGGCCGTCGGGCTTCAAGACCCTGTAGACCTCGTCGAGGAAGTGGTCTGGGTCGTACAAGTGCTCTATGAGCTCAAGGGCCGTGAGGGCATTGAAGTAGTTGTCCTCGAAGGGAAAATCTTCCTCATCAACATCGAGCTGATAGCATTTTATCCCATTCTTTCTCGCCATTTCAACACCTTTCTCCGATATCTCGATACCGTAGACTTCGCAAGCCTTGCAAGCTCTAGCGATCATCATTGTAAAATTCCCGTCACCGCAGCCGACATCGAGAATTCTCTCGAACTGGTAGCTAGAAAAGATCTCAAGGACTTTTCTGTGCCTGTCTTCAAGCTCACCAAAATTCCTCGGAGTTATCCCGACAAATCTCTCAGCAAACTTCTTCTTCGCTTTCACAAATCATCCCTTCCTCCTGAATGCAATTATGAGGAAAAAGAAGATCATCGATGCAAATCCGAAGCCTGAAAAGAGATCGTAGCAGTTCGATGGCTTTAGCTCGCTGAAAACGAGCTGAGGAAAAATATCTTCCACAGCAACGGATGAGTTCCCAATTAGTAACTTTGCCGGAAAAACAATTCCAACTCCTATCTTTGAAATCGGATAAAGCAGCGGAACGAAGCCGTCAAGGAAGTCGAGAAAAAGGTGGCTGAAGAAGAAATAGGATGAAATCACGGAAATTTCGTAGCCCTGCTTAATCCTCTTTTCGAGATAAAAGAGAGCAACAAAAGCCGGGGCAGT